>Ga0306920_100002874_pt1 | contig 21790 bp, 16 predicted proteins | sample flu12Cox44000170_FD_204666 | JGI IMG/M metagenome (GOLD analysis project Ga0306920, IMG submission 204666) | Lab enrichment of tropical soil microbial communities from Luquillo Experimental Forest, Puerto Rico - flux4day.12C.oxic.44.000.170 (v2)... | ecosystem: Environmental > Terrestrial >...
TTGTGGTTCACGCCGCGGCGTGCCTTTTCCATGCGTCGGGCGCCCTCGCGACAGCCGTAGAACGTCCCGCGCAGATTGACGTTGTTGACGAGGTCCCAATGCTCGTCACTGGTCTCGGTCATGATCGCAGGCGGGAACGTTCCCGCGTTGTTGATCCAGATGTCGATGCCGCCGAGCGCCTTCTCCGCAGCTTCGGCGAAGCGGGCCATGGATCTCGAATCGACCACGTCGAGGCAACTCGCGTAGGCCGCGACCTTGAAGGCCTTCGCGATCGCCTTCGCGGCCTCGATCGCGCCAGGCTCGTTCTTGTCGCCGATCATCACATTGGCGCCTGCCTCAGCAAGGCGCCGTCCGATAGCTAGCCCAAGCCCCCGCGCACCGCCCGTGATGACTGCGCGTCGTCCCTTGAGAGAGATCAGATCGGCGATGCTGCGCTCGGCGAGGGCCTTCGGGTCGAGGGCGGCTGCGATGCTCATGGAGTGCTCCTTGCGTCCAGGGAACCCGGGTGGCGGGGCCTACAATCAGCTACCGCACGCACTTGGTCCGGTCAGTGATGAGGCGATGAGGCGCCGCCCATGGCGCGACGTTGCGGTTCATGAGGTCTTCGGCGGGATGATCGGAAGCAGCAGCAAGTTTGCACGACCCGGCCCGGAATGGATCGTCACCTTGCCGTTGAAGATTGCGGGTGGCCGATCTCGCGGGTCATCATGCAGGAAAGGGCCACAGCCCGTCATGGGCTTCTTCAAATTGGAGAGGCGAGCGGGAGGATTGCTCGACTCGTAGTCCTTGCCCTGCACGGTGAGCCCGATCTTCCAGCCCTTCGGAACCACGATGCAGGTCGGCCAGATCTCTATGTCGAGCTCGACGATCTCGCCGGGCGTCAGCGGCTCCTTGGCTATGTGCGTGTGGTAGGGTCGGTAGGGCAGACTCCTATTCGGATCGAGTCTGCGGTGCGAGGCGCGCAGCCAGCCCTGTGCGACCGGGGAGTTGGGATCGAGCGCGCCCTGAAATACATGCTCTTTGCCCGATGGCTCGAACAGCCTGACGACCAGGAATAGGTCCGCATCCGGCGTACTCGATGAGATGTGCAGCTTGGCGGCCAGCGGGCCGGTAATCTCCGTGTCGTCCTCGAAAGGCGCCGACATGAAGGTGACGCCCTCACCCAAGCCTTCGTAGGAAACCGTCGAGGCCGGCTTCGCCGGCTCGGGTCCGAGCGTCATTTTGGCTGGGTCGAGGTGGAGTGTGGTCCATTTCGTGCGCTTCAGCGGCCACTCGCTCTCGTGCCGCTCGACGAACTTCTCACCGGGGTGACGGATCTGAAGCTGCAGTGCCGGCTGCCTGTCCCATCCGTTCTCCTCACCCTTCAGGAAATAACCGAAAAATCTCTTCTGCAAGGCGACGCCGTAGTCAGTGTAGAAGCCGATCCAGTGTGTGCCGCCGTGCACCTCGAGCCACTTCTGCCTCGAGGCTGCCTGCACATAGCCCTCGATGTTGCCGCGCAGATGCAGGCCGTGGCCACCCCAGTTGCCGGACGAGAGCAGCGGCACCGTCACCTTGCTCCAGTCGGGTGCACGGACCGAGAAGTATGCGTCATCGAAGGGGTGGGCGACAGTCTCGGCACCGAGGTCGGCGCGATTCTTATCCATGTCGGCTTCGCTGAGGATCTCCGGGCCGCAGGTCAGTTCGCCGGTGACGCGGCTTCTCCTGCCGCGCTCACCGCAGCCATACTGCACAGTCTTCACCTGCATGTCGTACCAGTTGGCGAAGAATGTGGAGAGGATGCCGCCATGATGTGTCGCGTCGCGGTAGAAATCGGCGAAGCCTTCCCACGTGCAGATGGCAGCGAGGTGCTTGGGTTTGAGCGCTGCCACCTGCCACTGGTTGATGGCATAGTAGGAGATCCCGGCAAGGCCGACCTTACCATTGCTCCACGGCTGCACGCCGGCCCACTCGATACAGTTGGCGAAGTCTTTGGTCTCACGCGGCGACCACACGTCGAGGTAACCTGGCGACCTGCCCGCCCCACGGCTGTCCACGCGCACGCACGCATACCCGTCGGGTACCCACTTCTCTGGGTCGATTACCTCCCAGCTCTGGTACAGGTTGCTGGAGCCACGGGGCACATCCGGCGCAGTCTTCACCATGATATCCCAGGCGTTCGGATATCCGTCTTGGAAGGCGAGGCCCTTGGCGTAGGGACCATGCGAGAGGATGACGGCGCAGCGACCCTCCGGAATCGGGCGGAACACGTCGGCCCGCAGCACCACCCCGTCGTCCATGCGGATCTCCACATCAAATTCGATCCGCATGCCATCACGGATTGTCGAAGCTCCGGCCAAGGCGACCTCCCTGATTTGCTCTGCGCCAAGTGAGCCAAGAGCGCACGGTCGAGGGCGTGCGCATCCTTGTCCTCTAAATGGCGCTTTAACTCGGCCTCACCAGCTTGCGCTGCAGCGGCAGCGGCACGTTTTTTCCCTCGCTCAAACAAGCGCGCGCCCCTGCGCACTCATTCCCCCTTTACCTCGGCGGCTCAAAGATAAACTTGGTGCGGCCAAAACGAAAGAATTTCGCGGCTCTTTTTCCTGCGCGCGCTATAGCGCCGCTCCCTTTACAGTGCCCGCGTCGGGATCAAGAAGACGATCCCGCAGCGACCCATCCGAAGCCCGTTTGCAGGGCTCGAGGCCTCGCCACCCGGTGCGATGGCGGCTAAGGGGTCACCAGGAGGGCTCGCCAACAGTCTCCTACCTCGAGACCTGCAGGCGACCACCTGACGGCCCGCGTGATTTACACGCGCAGCTTTTCAAAGACGCTATCAGGCAGCCGGCGCGTCGGATCCCTCGCCCCTGCACAGGGCGCCGCCAACGAGCTCGCCGACCTCAAGATGCTGAGGCCAGCCAACACTGGCTCGCGCTCACCTGAAATTGGAAACCTTCTCGGCCCGTTCGAGGATAACGCGGGCATTGTCTTCCAATGGAGTCCCCGTGGGTTCGCCATTGTACACGACGCGTGGGTTCGACCAATAGGGGATGCGGACGCAGCCGTCGCAGCTCTCCTGGTAACTCATGATGTCGCGCCACTTGCCGTTGACATAGCCGTGACCGTACGCGAAGGGCTGGTTGCGAGGATCAAACCCGCGGTCGTGGCGAGCGCCCAGGATGTGGCCGATCTCATGGGCGATCGAGATCGTGATAGCGGCGCAAGAGTGGTGCACGACAAAATAGGCTTCGTCGGCATCCGGGGCCACGCGGGTCGACAATCCGCAGCCCGACGGATCCTCGAGAATCAGCCCGACGATATCGGCTTTCTTCTCGTCGCGAAGTTTGCGCACATCCGTGAACGGACCCACCCCATCGACCATGCGATAGAGGTGGTCAAAGTGCTCTCCCTCGGACTCGTCGTAATCCACGGCTTGGGTGTGCACGAGCCGCAGGCTTATGTTGCCGAGACCGCTGTTACGGAAGGTGTCGTTGGCCTGCTCGATAGCCATGGCCAACAATCGATCCGGTCGCAGATAACGGCTCGCGGCTCTCTTCGTGTAAAGCAACATGACGTCGATGACGACCTGCTTGGCCTCCAGTGCCTGTCGCTCCGCATCGGAGAATGGCGCCACGACAGGAGCTGGAGCAGCCTGCTCCGGCTTCACTGGCGCGTCCGGCCGGGAATCGGCGCGCGGGTCAGCGGTAGCTTTGGGTACGCTGTGATCGGGGGGCATCTTGCGCGGGTCAGTCTCGACGACGGCATGTAGCTCACCGCCGAGACCCGAGACCGTATAGATATGCCCCTTGTAGCCCACAACTCCGCTAATGTGGCCATCAATCCAGCGCATGAGAAGCGCGCTTTCCCCTGTCTCCACGACGACACCGCGCCAGCTGCACCCCTGTTCGTCGCTCACGTAGCGAACGCGCTCAAGCGTGACATTCGTGGTCGCATCAATTGGCAGAACGATTCTGGATGGGGCTTTTTCGGTTTTGGGTGGCTGCAACTCGGCCGGGACCGAGGGGGATGGGGTCCCACTTGTCATCGCAAACGCGGTCATTGCCGCATCGTGAGCCCGCATAATGTGCACATCAACGGTGCTCGGCGTAGCTTTGGCGCTGTCGACCATCTCCTGCTGTCCGTGGGTTAAGGCACCCTGGTAGCGATGGAGAATGTGGTTCCAATCTTCCTTCAACTTGGTGACTTTCATGCCGAGGGCGTGCAGTCGTTTCGACATCCGACTGGTTTGGCCCTGCGGCACGGCCCAGACCTCGGAGCCGGGCGCGCCTGCAACTGCGCTGTGATGCTTGCAGAAAAATCGTTTCAGCAGCGCGTAGACCGGTCCCTTGCGCTCCGGCATTTGGGAGATGATTACAGTGTCGGTTGACGTGGCGCCTTTCTCTTCGACAGGACCTGGCCCGGAGGCGCTTTGTGCGAGGACAGTAGATGTTAGACACCCGACCGTAATGAGTGGTGTCCACAACGCCAATCGCAGCGTAGGGCAGGAAGGTTTTTGGACCACGATGCTATCCTCCAGCTCCCCCCGCCAGTCTACATCCGGCTTTCTTCACGCCAAGACACTTCCGCGCGATTTCTCCAGCTACGGCCAGAGCACTTATGGCGTTTAAGATGTAGGGTCTCCGGCAGTCGCGCGATGGCTTGGCCTCGCTCGAATTGACGCGCATTTCAGGCGCGCTCGAACTGGAAGCCGATCTTGGAGGAATTTTGGTGCAATCGGCCGGCTGCCACAACCGTGCCCCGTGCCTCCTCGGTCTCGCGCTGACCGCTGGACAGGTCTCCTACCCAGACGCGATGGGGGTGATCGCCAAGGGTTTGGATGTCTACCCTCTTCCTTGTCGGCATGCTTGTCGGCATGAGGCTGCTCACCAGGTGTTGATTGGCTACGCCCGGGTCAGCACCGCGGGTCAGGATCTGTCGCGGCAGGTGCGTGCTCTTAAGGCGGAACGGTGCGCGACAATCTTCACGGACGCCACCTCGGGCAAGAGCTTGGAGGGGGCCTCAACTCGCAAGGGCGATCGGCGATCTCGCGCCAGGCGACGTCTTAATTTTGGCGGAGTGGGACAGAGCCACGCAATCCCTGTGGGACGGGTTGCGGATCGTCAAACGGGTGCTCGACGCCGGTGCCACAATCCGGGTGCTCGATTTCCCTTCGCTGGACCTGACCACCCCAGAAGGTCGTGGATTCCGCGCGCTGTTCTCAGGGATGGCTGAGCGCGAACGCATGCGAATAGTGAAACGCACGCAGGAAGGACGCCGTTTGGCGGTCGAGGCTGGCAAGCGGATAGGCCGCAAGCCAAAGCTCATAGCTCACCAACAACGCTCGGTGCGCACTCGCTTAGCCAATGGCGAGAGCCCTCGGGACGTGGCCAAGGATTTTGCTGTCCATCATGCGACTATTGCTCGGTTGCGGTAGGGCAACCTATGTGGGAAGCCGCCATGGCAGCCGGGCGCTATGTGGCCCATCGACGGCATCGACGCCGGCCTTGACGCATCAGCGCCTGCGCCGGAGAGCATGCCAGTGCGGCTGCAGCACTTGTCGAGCCTATGATCGCCGACGCGCGTCACCGGTACCAAGATCATTCCGATCTGGCCGTACCTGCGGCGGACCTTGCGCCGCTCCAGCCGACGGCGAGCATCCCGCGCCGGACATTGCACCATGCCGTAAGGCCCTTCGCCCGCGGTTCGTCCGCTATGCGATTGACATGCAGGACCTAGAATTGGTTCGCCGCTCGCACGATCCGCTCCGGCGTGATCGGTGTTTGATTGAACTCGACCTTGAACGGTGCGAGCGCGTCCGAGATCGCGTTGGCGACCGCCGCAGGCGGCGCGATGGCGCCACCCTCGCCTACGCCTTTGACGCCGAGCGGATTGAGCGGCGAGGGGGATTCCAGATGGATGAGCTCCATGTCTGGAATGTCGCTGGCGGTCGGCAGCAAGTAATCCATGAAGGATCCCGTGAGGAGCTGTCCCTCCGCATCGTAGGTGTAGCCCTCGAGCAGAATGCCGCCCAGACCCTGCGCTGCGCCGCCGACAATCTGGCCCTCTAACAGCATTGGATTTACCACCACGCCGCAGTCATGGGCGATCGCGTATTTCTCGATCTTCACACGACCGGTCTCGATGTCAACCTCGACGATCGCCGCGTGAGTCGCGTTGGTCCAGGTCACCGTCTGCGGCTCGAAGTAATGCGTCTCTTCGAGGCCGGGATCCACGCCAGCGGGTCGGCCATGATCCCATCCGGGCCGCGCCGCGCGCGCCACCTGTGCCAACGACACTCGCCGCTCCGGCGCGCCGACGACAGCGACGCCGCCGTCGCGCAGCTCCAGATCGACGACGGCGCGTTGCAGAAGCTGCGCCGAAATCGACATCACCTTCTTGCGGAGCTTTTCGCTCGCATAGTGGATGGCGGCGGAGAGTGTCACCGTGCTGCGGCTCGCAAGGGTGCCAAAACCGATGGAGATGCCGGCGGTATCGGCAAGCGTGATGGTGACGTCCTCGGGGTTCACCGCCCAGGCATCGGCAACGATCTGCGCGAAGATGGTCTCCATCCCTTGCCCCTGCGCGCAGGCGCCGCCGGCAACGTGGATCTTGCCGTTGGGTTCGATCCTTATCAACGCACCCTCGAAAGGCCCAACGCCGGTTCCCTCGGTGTAGCAGCTGATGCCGAGGCCGAGATAGCGGCCATTCGCCCGCGCCGCGTGCTGACGCCTGCGGAACGGCTCGACACCGCCCACTGCCGCCAGCGCCTTTTCGAGCCCCGCAGCAAAATCGCCACTGTCGTAGACGATGGGCTCGCCGTCGCGATAGGGAAGACCGATCGCGTACGGCATCGCCGAGGCCGGGATCATGTTCCGCCGCCGCACCTCCGCCGCCTCGAGCGCGAGGGTGCCGGCAACGAGATCGATCGCGCGCTCCATGGCGAAGTTCGCTTCGGGACGGCCGGCGCCGCGATAGGGCGCACTTGGCACCTTGTTGGTGGAGACGAGCCGCGCGGAGACCGCGAGATTGTCGACCTTATAGGGCCCTGTCAGATGGACCGCGGAGTTGTAAACGACGCCAATGCCGATCGGATTCCAGGCGCCACAATCGGCGACGAGCTGGTCGCGGATAGCAAGGATGCGGCCTTCATTGTCGAAACCGATTTCCAGTTCGTGCGTTTGGTCGCGCGAGTGGGTCGAGCACATTAGATGCTCGTGCCGATCCTCGATCCAGCGCACCGGCCGGCCGATCCGGCGGGCCAGGAACGGGATCAAGAGATCGTCGGGATAGACGTGACCCTTTACGCCGAAGCCGCCGCCCACATCTGGCGCCGCGACGCGCACCCGGCCTTCCGGCAGATCGAGAATGGCCGATGCCTCGCGGCGGAGCCAATGCACCACCTGGGTCGAGGACCAGATGGTGACGGAATCAGTCCGCTGGTCGTAGACGCCGACAACGCCGCGGCATTCCATCGGTATGCCGCTGTAGCGGTGGTGATAGAACCGACGTTTCAACTTGTGTGGCGCGCGCGCCAGCGCTGCCTCGACGTCACCCTTAGCGATCGCGAATTCGCCGATGACGTTGGTACGAAGCTGCTCGTGGACGATCGGCCCGCCCGGCTTCACCGCCTCCTCTGCATCCACCACCGCCGGCAGCGTCTCGAAATCGACGCTCACCAGCTCGGCGGCGTCCTCGGCGATGTAGCGGCTCTCCGCCACGATGATTGCGATCGCCTCGCCGACATGGCGCACCTTGTCTGTGGCGAGCAGCGGCTGCTGCGGATTATGCAGCTTGTGCGGCACTGTGGTGCACCATTTCTCCGGGAGCGAGAGCTGGGTGTCCGGCACCGGCGGCAGCAGTCGCCTGAGTTCGGCGCCTGAAAGCGCAATGACGACGCCTGGCATGGTCTTGGCGCGCGAGAGATCGACTGCACGAATACGCCCATGGGCGACGGGGCTCCGTACGAAGGCAGCATGCAGCATGCGCGGAAAGACGAGATCCGCCACATACTGACCCTGTCCCGTCAGAAGCCGTCGATCCTCGCGCCGGAGGATCGACTGACCGACAAAGCGGTCATGACGTGCACCAGTCATGGTTTTGCTCGCATCATTTCAGCGGCGGCGATGACCGCGCGCACAATGTTACGATAGCCCGTACATCGGCAGATCACCGCCGACATCGCTTCGCGAACCTCCTCCTCACTCGGCGCCGGGTTGATGCGCAGGAAATCGAGGGCGGCAATCAGCATTCCCGGCGTGCAGAAGCCGCATTGCAGCCCGTGCTCGCGATGAAATGCCGCCTGCAGCGGATGGAAATTGCCGTCCTTGGCGAGGCCTTCGATGGTCGTGATCTCAGCGCCCTCAGCCTGCACCGCCAACATGATGCATGAGCGTACCGCCTCGCCGTTGAACAGCACCGTGCAGACGCCGCAGATACCGTGCTCACAACCGGAGTGGGTGCCGGTCAATCCCAGATCCTCGCGCAGGAAATCGACCAGGAGCTTGCGCGGCTCGGCGCGAGCCTCATAGCTGGTGCCGTTCACCGTCAACTCGATATCGACGAGATCCGAAATTAGCAGGCCCTCCCCTCCGCGGCTCTGCGCAGCGCGCGACCGGTGAGCACGCGGGTAAGATGCCGGCGGAATTCGGCCGACCCGTTCTGATCGCTCATCGGCTCGACCGCCCGTGCTGCTGCCTCGGCAGCCTCCCTGATGGCGGCGTTGCCCAGTCCCTTCTGCTCGAGCACGGCCTCGGCCGCCTTGAGCCGCAGCGGGACTGGCCCGGTGCCGCTGGTGGCGAGCCGCGCCTTGACGCAGCGCTCGCCTTCACGCACCAGCACCGCGGCGACGGCGCAGATGGCGAAATCGCCATGGCGGCGGGCAAATTCCTCCACCGCGTACCCCGCATTGCCGGGCATCACCGGGAAGCGCACCTCGATCAGGATCTCCTCGGATGTCAGCGCCGTGGCGAGAGGCGAGCGGAAGAACTCGCCCGCCTGGATGATTCGCTCGCCCGCGGGGCCGCGCGCCACCACCTCGCCTTCCAGCACCTGCAGCATCATCGGCAGCTCGGCGGCCGGATCCGCATGCGCCAGCGAACCGCCGATGGTGCCGCGCGAGCGCGTCGGTAGGTGCCCCACGAGCTTGATGGCATCACGGAGCAGCGGCAGCGTCTCGGCGATCACGCCGGAGAATTCAATCTTGCGCTGCCGGGTCATCGCGCCAATCCGCACGATGCCATTGTCACGCCGGATATAGGCGAGATCGGGCACGCGGTTGAGGTCGATGATCGCCGAGGGTGTGGCGATGCGAAAGTTCATCATGGGAATGAGGCTTTGACCGCCAGCCAGCACGCGTGCCTCGCCAGCGTAGCGCGTCAGGAGCGACAAGGCCTCCGCGAGGGAATTCGCCGCGTGGTATGCAAATTTTGCAGGCTTCAATCCACGCCCCCAGTGGCGGTGATTGCCCATCCGCCACTTTATCCCCGGCTCGCGACCAACACAATCCGCGCGGTCTTGCGACGACCTCGGAATTGCCCACGATTTCCACGAGCCCGCTTTGACGGCGCGAGGCCGCCTTGTGCCGAGCAGATGACCTCTTGCCGCCGATCGCGAATGAAGCAATCGCGGGACCGATGTGCTCGGTTGCGTCGCAGGCCGCCGCTCACCCCTCGCCGCCCTTGAGCTGCAAGAGCACTTGGTGCGGCGGCCGTGTGTTTGTGACGACGGTAGGGCGGCCCCCGGGCGATCAAGGTTGCTGGCAGCTAACAACATGAAGTCCGTGGGGCAGGGCTCCTTGCGGCGACTGGTCCAAACGTGGTTGGTCGCCAGCTGGATCGCGACATCGCCTGCCTACCTGGGGTCAAGGTGGGTGCCACCCTGCAATATATCGCCGGGCTCCGGGGTGCGGCGCAAACGGTTCCGTTCTGCTTGAGGCGCGATGTCGAGCGCGGCGCCAGGCGCCCCACCCGCCGGCCTCGGCGCGCGGATCAAAGCCAAATCCGCCGTCTGGTCCGAGAAACTCGCACACACCATAAACACTTCAAAACCTGCCCATAATCTACGGTCAAGTTCCGACTGCCCGCCGCCGCAATCATCAGCGGAGAGAGATCATGGAGCAATTTCACCGTAACTTTCGCGATAACCTCCGCGTCACGCCGCGCACGCTTCTCGTCGCTGCTGTGGTGGTCGGCGTGCTATTCATCATTCTCGTGGCTGCGTATACCGCTTTTGATCTCGGAACCATGCTCCCCAAAAGACGGCCCTAATCTATCGTCCAACTGCGCTCGTTCCCTCCCCGGCGATGAGGGCACGCAGAGTGCGTCCGCAGGTCTCAAGTTTGCTGACGGAACTGTCATAATGGCAAAGTTGCGGCCTTTGTGCGGTCTTCGGAAAAGGATGCTTGCGCTCAGAGCCGTCGGGTGAATGCTGTCGACGAGCCCTTGTGTTATAAGATGACCAACAAGCAAAATCGGAGCTTCGGGTTGATTGCGGCAAGCATCACGGTCATCGTGTTCATCGTATCCATGTTGATGGCGGGTCGGATCGTGGAAAGCCGCGGACGGTCAACGCAAGCGTGGACATGGCTTACCGCCGTATTCGGGCCCCACGCAGCTTTGGCGGCATGGGCGCGTCCCGCCAAACGGGTGCCAAGCCACGCTGGTGTCCAACGGATTCTAGCTCTACGAGAGCGCTGCGAAGGCTGATCTCGCGGGCGATTGCGACTGCCGCACGCTACCTCAGGAAGCCACCGACTTGGACGACGGCCTTCTGACGGTGTCCGAGGTGGCGCAACTGAAGCTCAATGCCGACTGGGTTGTGCTCTCGGCCTGCAATACGGCCGCCGGCAACAAACCTGGCGCCGAGGCGCTGTCCGGGCTCGCGCGTGCCTTCTTTTACGCGGGCGCCCGAGCACTTCGGGTAGCGCATTGGCGCGCCGCGTCATGCCATGCTCGCCTATTTCATTGCAAATGTTGCGCTCGGCGAAGCTGTATCACTGTTGATGTTTCGCCAGCCACGTCCGCCTCGCTTACGCCGCTTGTAGCGCCCTCTATCGAGCCGTGGAGCGCTTCGCGCACGGCCTGGGCGAGCTGTTCTCGCGTGTAGGGCTTGCCAAGCACTTTATTTTCCCGCACGCGATTACTCACCGTGCCCGACACATGAGCGAATCCGGACGTCAACAAGGCCTTGAGGTCGGGTTTCCTTGAGTGAACCCATTCCGCCACATCGTACCCTGTCATGCCACCGGGCATGACGATATCGCTGAAGACGAGGGCAACAGGTTTTCCGGTCTCAAGCAATCTGATTGCCTCGCGACCCGTGCGTGCTTGGAGAACGGCGTAGCCAAGCGATTGCAGTCGGCTGACTGTCGCGTCTCGAACCGCATCGTTGTCCTCGACAACCAGAATGAGCTCGCCATCACCCAAGGGAGCCTCTTTGGCGGGCGGGCTTGCGTGGTTCACTTTCGACCCGGGTTCGGCCCTTGGGAAATACAGGCGGACGGCGGTGCCCTTGCCCTTAGTGCTGTGGATTGCGACGAAACCTCCTGACTGTTGCGCTGTCCCGTAAACCGTGGCGAGACCTAGCCCCGTACCATCGCCTTTCTCCTTCGTTGTGAAGAACGGTTCCATCGCTCTCTTGAGCACGTCCGGGCTCATGCCTTCTCCGGTGTCGGTGACCGTGAGCGTGGCGTAGTCACCTTGCCGAGCATTCGGGATGCGGGCGGCGGCGTCTGCGTCAAGTGTGAGGTGGCTCGTCGCCAACGTGAGCACACCACCGTTGGGCATAGCGCCCCGCGCGTTGATTGCTAGATTGAGGATTGCATTGTCGACATCGCCGGGATTGGTCAAAGTCCGACACGGGTCTGGAGAGGATTGCAAAGAGTTGGTCACGTGCTCACCGAGCGTTCGCTTTAGCAACTCCATGGTGCCGGCGACGCGCTCATTAAGATCGAGCGGCTCGAGCCCAACCTCGTCCCGGCGCGAAAGGGTGAGCAGGCGCCGCGTGAGGCTGGCCCCCATCTGGATCGCACCCATCGCTCCTAGTGCGGCCTCATGGATTTTCTCGTCGGTGCTGCGCAACGTGACCACATCCAGGTAACCGGAAATGGCCGCAAGCACATTGTTGAAGTCGTGCGCGATGCCGCCCGCAAGCTCGCCGATGGCTTCCATGCGCTGCGATTGCGCCAGCTCTGCTTGTGTCGCCTCGCGCAGCTCCATCTCTTGTTCAAGCCTGGAAAGAGCCGCCGTAAGCGCTTGGTTCGCATTTGCCCGGTCGGATGTAGCGCGGTAGAGCGAGTCCTGTAGCTGCATGATCTCGGGCGGACCCATCGCAATGGGTTTGCCAGGTTCACCGGAGACGTCGGCAAATGACCGGCGTAGCTGCTCGATCGGCCCGGTAATTTGTCTGGCGATGGCACCGGCGAGTAACAGACTTGCAGCAGAGAAGCCAGCGCCCAGCATTGCCGCCCATCGCACCGAGTCCCACGCCATCGCCCAAAGCTCTGCCTTCTTGACCGCGACACCGACCGCCCAGTTGGTGACGGCGGGATGAACATTGGCGCGAATGAGCGCGTCGCCCTCAAGAGAGATATAGTCGAATATGCCTGTTCGATCTTTGATCGCACGCCACCCTTCAACGGCGAGTTGTCCGACCTTGGCAGTTCCTTGCGGAACGCGCGCGATGAAGCGGCCTTGGCCATCGATGATGCCGACCAGCCAATTCGTCGGAATGTCGTGTGCGCTGAGGAGGCGCAGGAACCCCTCTTGTCTCATGGCGACGGCCAGGACACGAAACGGCTGGCCGCTCTTGAAGATGGGAACCTCGATATTGGCGATCCATTCCTGCGCGATCGAACCTCTCATGATCCCCGATATGACAATGGAGCGCGTTGCGAGGGCCCGTTGCTGAGCCTCAAGCGCGTCCGGATTGCGCTGGGGCAGCGGTTGGCCTCGCGAGACCAACGTGTTCATGAGCTGCTGGCCGTTCACATCGGCAACCAGAACCCTGGCATCGCCCTCTGCTGGCAAATCACGGCGCGCCTCGGCCTCGAAATCATCGAGATTGTCATCGAGCAGATGGGGTGAGCTAGCCAGCGATTGCGCTAGCGTCATATACTTACCGATCTCGGCATCAACGCCGGCCGCGATCGATCGGGCGGTATAGAGAAGATTCGCGCGTTGAGCATCGTTGGCCCGGCCGACGAGACCCCAGATCACCCCGACAATGACGAGATTAAGGGGTAACGCCAAGGCAAGTACGAGCAGGGCCAAACGCCCAGGTATGCCCAGACTATTGAAGGCAGCTTTGCCGAATATGACGCTCAGACCTTCCTACAGTCGGTTGTAGACCGTGCGCAGAGCGCTTTGCGCGGCGCAAATCCTGCGGAATCATCCGTGCATCGGTAATGGACTTTCCCTCACCCCTCGTGCTCTCAGGCCTCGAGGCCTAATTGCCATAGGCGCAATACGCAGCACATAGGGACAAACCCTTAATTGCAGTTCGCAATACCCGTGCGACCATCACCGTTTGCAGCAGCATCGCAAAGCGCCGAGGTGCGCGATGTCGGTTGCGGGCCGCTTGCTGTCGAGCCAGTACCCGCAAAAAAAGGGCCAGGTTGAGATAGGAACTTCTGGGGCATTCCATGCGCTGAAGCGCCCGAAAGCTCACGTGGGACAACACTTGATCGCCATCGAGAGGGCCCGCGTTTTCGTTCGAGGCCGAGCAAGCGAGCCAAACGCAAGCTGCAAGCATCTTTGTAGGATCAGATGGCAATCAGCGAGGTTGGTTTCGTGCCGGCAGCGCAGGCTTCGATAGCGAACCATTGCGGTCGGCGCAAAACCCGCGTCGTCAAAGCTTCAGCCTCTCTTGGGGCCATCTCGACAGCCACCGTGCCCCCCATGCATGATGGTCCCAGCTCGTACGTTGACTGCGAGGCTCCATGGATGCGCGGATGGCGGTACGCCTGCTGGGACGCACCGACCTGTTCGGGTCTTTGAGCGAAGAAGACCGCATGGCGATCGTGGCCCGCATGCGGTGCGTGCAGTTCCTCCCCGAGCAGATAATCTTCTCCCGCGACGACACCAGGCGCGAGATCTACCTGGTGCTGGAAGGCCGGATCCGGTTGTCCATTCTAACCAGTGACGGACGCGAACTCTCCTTCGTGCAAGCCGGGCCCGGAAGCATCTTCGGGGAGGTCGCCGCGATCGATGGCGGCGAGCGCACCATGGGTGCGACGGCGATGACGCGCGTGCAGGCGCTCGCGCTGCCGCAGCGGGCGCTACTTGAGGCGATGGAGGATAAACCAAAGCTGACGATGGCGGCCATAGGCTTCTTGTGCATGCGCCTGCGCAAGGCCGACCAGCATCAGACTGGGCTGTTCGAGGAGGTGCAGGCGCGCACGAAGCAGCTGCAGGAATCGCTCAACTATCAGAGGGCAACAAGCGAAGTGCTCGATGTTATCAGCCGCTCGCCGACAGATGTCACGCCGGTTTTCGATGCGATCGCCCGCAGTGCGGCGCGTCTTTGCGAGGCGTTCGACGCGATGGTGCTGCGGGTCGACAAGGACGTCTTGCGTCTCGTGGCGCACCATGGGCCCCTGCCGGCCGGCGACATCGCGCTTCATCGCGGAACGGTTGGCGGTCGAACGGTGATCGAACGGCGACTGATCCACATTGAAGATCTCCAGAGCGAAGTTGGCGAGTTCCCGGAAGGCAGTGCCCTCGCGCGGTCGCTCGGTCACCGCACCGTCCTCAGCGTCCCCCTGCTGAAGGAAGGCGTCGCAATCGGCAACATCCAAATTCGTCGCAACGAGGTCCGGCCATTTTCCGCTCAGCAGATCACACTGCTCGAGACCTTCGCCGATCAGGCGGTGATTGGTATTGAGAACGCGCGACTCTTCGAGGCCGAGCAGACACGCACCCGCGAACTCACGGAACGTACACGTGAGTTAGCCGAGTCGCTCAATTACCAAACTGCGACCAGCGAGGTATTGGCTGTCATCAGTAGATCGAAATTCGATCTACAGCCGGTGCTTGAGACGATTGCGCGCGTTGCAAGCAACCTTTGTGCTGCCGATGACGTGGTGATCTACCTCCGGGACGGCGATGCGTTGTTGATCACGACGCATCACGGCTCGATCCCCGTGCCACTCGGTGCACGTCGGCCAATCGGGCGTGATTGGGTCTCCGGCCGGGCAGTAGTCGATCGGCGCCCTATCCATGTACGCGATCTGGCTGCGGCCGAAAACGAGTTTCCTTTGGGTTGGGAGTTGGCAAAACAGCATGGCCACAGGACGACCATGGCAATACCGCTGCTGCGCGAGGACATGGCCGTTGGGTGCATTTTGGTCCGCCGTTTGCTAGTGCAAGAGTTCGCAGACAGGCAAATCACGTTGCTACGCACCTTCGCTGACCAAGCGGTCATCGCCATCGAAAACACGAGACTGTTTCAGGAGATCGCCCAGAAGAGCCGCGAGCTCGAAATCGCCAGCCAGCACAAGTCGCAGTTCGTGGCCAACATGAGCCATGAGCTGAGAACGCCGCTTGCCGCCGTGCTTGGCTATGCTGAGCTCATGCAGGAAGGCATCTACGGCGCACTGCCGGAGAAATCGCTGCCGATCCTCACGCGCATCCGGTCCAACGGCAAGCACCTGCTGGGCCTGATCAATACCGTCCTTGACATCTCCAAGATCGAGGCCGGCCAATTCAAGCTGAACCTTGCCGAATATGCGTTGGGCCGCATCGTCGACACGGTGATGGTGGCAACCGAGTCTCTGGCAGCGACCAAGAAGCTTGCCTTGAGGACCGAGGTTGCCAAGGGACTACCTTATGGCCTGGGCGATGAGCAGCGCCTGACCCAGGTGCTGCTCAATCTCGTTGGCAATGCCATCAAGTTTACGGACGCCGGGGAGGTGCGGATAGTGGCCGGCGCAGAAGATGGCCACTTTGCGCTAAGCGTCAGCGATACCGGCCCCGGCATCCCACCGGAAGAGTGCGAACGCATCTTCGAGAAGTTCCGCCAGGTCGACAGCTCGAACACGCGTGCCAAGGGCGGCACGGGGCTGGGTCTCGCCATCGCCAGAGAAATCGTCGAGATGCACGGCGGGCGCATTTGGGTCGAGTCGGCGATGGGCGAGGGCTCGACGTTCCGCATGGAACTGCCCGTGCGCGCCGCAACCGCTGCCGGTGCAACATGAGCAAACGCATTCTTGTCGTCGAGGACCAGGAGGATCTGCGCGCCATCCTGCGCGATTTCCTTTCGGCCTGCGGCTACACCGTGATCGAGGCCGTGGACGGCGCCGAGAGCGTCGCCAAGGCGGCCTCCGAACACCCCGATCTCGTGCTCATGGACATCCAGCTGCCCGTGCTCGACGGCTATGACGCGACGCGGCAGATCAAGGCGCTGCCCGGTCTTGCTGCCATCCCGATCATTGCCGTCAGTTCCTTCGCCATGAAGGGGGACGAAGAGAAGGCGCGTGCCTCGGGCTGCGACGACTACGTGACCAAACCTTACAGCCCCGTGGATTTGCTCCGCCTCGTACGGCGTTATTTGGGGGAAACAGCACAGCGCTAGTGTCCGGATTGTAGGTGCGGTTTCGGGCGGAAATGTATATGTGGAATGCGGGTCGGCAAGAGACCAAGCCACGAACCGCTTAGCCAGCTAACGGTGCCAGCAGCACTCTGAAAGAAATCGTTGGTAGCCGACCAGCGACGGGCACCGGAGCTCTCGTGTTCATTGCGAGAGCTCCTTTTCTGTCACGGTGATCGGCCGGCAGGCACCACGCCGTACTTTCGTCCCAATGCTCTGGTTCGGTTACCCCAATATGCGGATCAAGATCCGCAGGGGGAATTCACGCTCGTGAAAAAGCCGCTCGCTGCCCACTGGGTCGCGCTGGATAATCATTTCCGGCAACACGCCAAGCTCGTCGAACGCTTCAGACACGCCAGCGCCGGTGCCGTTGCTCGCATGTGGAAGAGCCAGACCAACGAAGACGGCAAGCGCCTTTCGCAATTTGAGCGGGACGCGCTCATAGAGCGCTACTGCGAGCTATTCGGCACCTGGCCGGACTAGCATCACATGCCCTTCTAGTTGTGGCGGCGCTCTAACCAGCGCTCCTGGCCAGCATTCCGCCGCTTCTTCCCACCGGCACTCGTCGGATGGGTGCTGCCTCGGCAAATGAAACACCATGACGGCTCGCCAAGGTCGCGGTGCTTGCACACACGCCGCCACTCATCGATGTCATACGCTACAGCGGGCCCAGCATCCCAGCCATTTACGGTCACCACCAAACCGCAATCCGGACAGGTTATACTCTCACCAGCCATCGCGTGCTTCCCGCTTTCCCGACCGCCAGGGCCGGGCAACGAACGCTCAAACAAATGGCGATCAGATTCCTCGTGCCTGACTATTTCAAGTAGCCGAATGGCCTAGGGGGAAATCGCCTTCAGTGTCTACGTAAAGTTGACGCGTACCATTCTCAGCGCACGCATCTTCCGCAGCACTGCGTAGATGTTGGCGTCGCTGACACTGAAGTCCTGCGCAGCCCCATCTTCACTGTGCTGACCACGGCCAGGAATTAGAGCTCTTTTTTGCCATCGCAGTGCCTCGCACAGCAACCGGGTGCACGCCAGTCCCGCACACGGGCGAATAGACCTTCTCTGGCTTGGTCACAGTCAGTTTCGCGCCTTCATCTATTCGCATCGTGTCGAGTGTCTGCGCGCCGAACAGCGATTTCCAAGCGTATGTGCGAAAGCCGTGCTCGAGCAGGCTGGCCGCGCGCAGGCTGCGCTCCTGGACAGTAGCCTCGCCAAGTACCACCGCAATCAGCTTGTGGTTCGCGCGGGTGGCGCTGGCGACCAAGTTGAAGCCGCTGTCGCAGATGAAGCCAGCCTTCATGCCGTCGGCGCCCGGATAGTGGGTGAGCAACACGTTGCGCGTATGCAGGTGCTGCTTGCCGACGCGCATCTCCCGCAACGCCCACATGTAGGCATATTGCGGAAAGTGGCGCACGATCGCAGCTGCGAGCTTGCCCATGTCGCGCGCCGTCGTGACCTGATTGGGGTCCGGCAGACCATTGGCATTGGCGAACTTCGTGCGCGTCATGCCCAGACGGCCGGCCATCCCGTTCATGTAATCGACGAACGCTTCGTGCGACCCGGATACGGCTTCCGCTAACATAACGGCTACATCGTTGGCGGATTTCATGATAAGCGCCTGCAATGCGGTCTCGACCGTGATCGTGGCGCCCACCGGCAAGCCGAGTTTGGTCGGACTTTGACCGTTGGCGAGCTTGGAGCAGCCGATCGACGTCTCTAGCGCCAGCGTGCCGTCCTGGATCGCCACGAACGTGACGTAAGCCGTCATCATCTTCGTGAGGGATGCCGGATGCCACGGCGTGTCGGGATCCTCGGCGTAAAGCACCGCTCCGTCGGCCGCGTCAAACAACAGGGACGGTCCAGCCCATGCGGAGGGCCCCACCGTCACCGATATCGCAAGGGCAACCAACCCACACGTTCGCGCCAGCATCCCGTCCCCCCGATACTCCTTCGGCCGCATCGTGCCCCTCCCCCGCATGTTTGTCGACCGCCTCACAGCACAAGCTTACCAAAACAAAGGGCGGCACCGGCCTCGGGCTCGCCATCGCCAAGCCGAAGCGACCCTGGGCAAGGGCGCGACTTTCCAGCTGGAGCTGGGACGCGTGCCGAGTTTCAAAAAATCATGGCCAAGCGCGGTCTTGCCGTCGAGGATCAAGAAAACTGCGCGGCGTGCTGCGAGATCCGGCTCAGGCTAGGCTGTCATCGAAGCCGCGGAAGGGCAGGTGGGCGTTGCGTGGCCAAGGCGTTATCCGAACGGCCCGATCACTTTCGCATGGACATCCAGCGGCCCCTACGCAGGCATCGGCTCAAGCCTTGCGGAACAAGCGGCGAGCACGTCGGCTGCCGCCCCATCTCCAGGCTTTCCCCCTTGATGGCATCGACCATGATTTACCGCCCAGAAGCCAGGTCGATCCCGGCGGGCGTGAACCTGATGCTCACCGACGTCGAGGGGGTGGCGTTGCGACCAAGCGTAGATGATGTGGCTAAGGCGAGCGAAGAGCTTCCAAGGAGAGCAAAATGATTGCCGCGCACATTGAGCCCATTCTGATCGTCACCGGCGCTATGACGGCGATCGCGCTCATCCAGTTCATAGCCCCGTTGCCGATTCTCCGCATGATCTTTGGTGAAGCGCCCACAGATGCGATTAGTCTAGCTTTGGCTCGCCATTGGGGTTTGCTCATTTTTTGCGTTGGCCTGCTGCTCATCTATGCGGCATTTCACCCCTCGGTTCGTGACCCGGCCATGGTTTTCGCGGCGACCGAGAAAGTCGCTTTGGGCGCGGGTGTGCTGGGCACATCCTTGCATAAGCATGCCGTTGCAGTAGCGATCGCTGCCGGTGATTCACTCATCGCGCTCGTCTATATCGTTTACTTTGCGGGATTTTAGCGCGCCCACACCGTCGACAATTAGCTGAAGCCCCAACGCGGAGTTTCGGATTCCTGCCTTACCGGGGTCGGCAGCGCCAGCGCGCGATCCATGCAGCGCAAAGGCGCTTGCTCATTCGATCACCGCGTCGTCGAGGGCGGGCGCGGCCCCACCGCTCGGCAACTACTGCGATTACGGGTGAGCATCAGCGGTCCCCGATACGCAGACTAGAACGGGTAATACCGTAGCGACGTATAGAAGACATTGTTGTCGGTTGCGGGCGCGCCGCCAATGCCCTCGAAAGCTTCGCGCCTGATGAATGCGTATTGTGCTCCAAACGTGATCCGGCCGAGATGACCCTTGTAAAGGTCCTGCCAGAAACCGACGGTCAATTCGGCGAGCCGCCTGTTGTCGGCAACGCAGGTGGGCGTCGTACCACTGCTGAAACTTGACGCGGTCGTAATGGTACAACCCGAGTTGTCGAACGCGGGATTGCCGTAGCCGAGATTGTCGAAAAATCTCGCGTGGGCCTGCTCGATGCCGCCATAGCCGTAAACGTCCAAGCCCTCCCGCGGATGTACCACGACCCCGCCAAAAACATGTAGCGCGGTGATCGGTGCGAGCGAGCCATCTGCGGCAATGGTCACATCAGGCAATTGACCCGATCCGTAGCGGCCTATGCCGCTGCCATACATGATGCTCCCCTCTACGTCGACATATTTCCAGATCACCGGCAGCAACAAGGAGCCGCCCACACCTGTGCCATAGGACGTCTTACGGTCGGTTGTGTTGATAGTGCAGCCCGTCGGCAATGCGCTGCTACAAAACGTGTTGTCGGTAAAAAATCGTTGGATCCCGAACACCTCGTAGTGACCCCAGCCGGGGTCCAATGCAGCTTTCACGATGATATCTGGTGCCTGGTCCGTTGTCACGGCGACGCCGGTCAGGAAGCCGCCGCCACCGCCAACGTTGGAAAAGTTCACGACGACGCCATTCACATTCGCGGGAATATTGCCGCTGGCGGTAAGCGTCGCAGGATTTTCAATCGAAACGCCCAACCACAACGTCTTGTCAAAGTCCTTCACCAGTCGGACCTGCCAGTTGCGGGTAAAGTCGAAGCCGACAACTAGGTTGTAATCGATCGTCAACGGATCGTTTTCTTGCCGAGGCGTAATCCCAACCTTGGTTGGTGTCAGCAAGCTCCAAGCCTGGCCGGCGAGAATGTGATAGCCCCGGTCGGTGTCATCGTAGGTCAGGTAGGCCTGCCGCAGCCGCGGACTCCATGAATTGCTTTCAGTGTAGTTCGAGGTTTCCCCAACGCCCAAGAAATCGGACTCGAAGTACGCTGCAAAGCGATGCGCGGAGCCGCTGTCGCCTTCGGCCAACAATGCCAGCCGGGATCCCCGGGCACTGGCGTGGAATTCATGCTCACTATATAGCGGCGAGAAGGGATAGGGGATGGCGTTGAAGATGTCTCCCATGTCGGCGACTTCGTTGCGCGCGCGGAAAACCGACTCCGCTGCAACATAACCTCCCAAGGTCACCCTCACACCCGCAAGCGAAGGGAAACGTTTGGTCTCGAGCGACCTAGGCTCGTAAGAAGTCTTTGTCTCAAAAGATATCGGCGGCAGCGTATTAGGCTTCGGCGTCGCCGCATCGACGGCCGGTACGGCCTTGGCTTGCGCCTTTTCGGACTTCTTCTTCGTCGCCTTGATCTCGTCTTGAACCGCCTTGAGCTGTTTCTGCAGCAAGTCGACTTGTCGCTCCAAGCGCTCCATTTTCTCGGCGTCGGATTGCGGCTGCGCCGCCGCCGGGCCGATTGTCAGCAGCCAGCCTGCGACGATGGCACAAGCCAACAAGCGCAGTTTGGCAAGCATGGTTGGCCTCGCGTGCGACGACTCACTTTCGCGCTAGTAGGCCATGGGCAGTTGTGCCGCATACGGCCGAGCCCGAATCGGGGTGGGGGATTCCTGCGACTGTTGCGCAAAAGCCCATGCAATGGCCTGCGCCCGTAGGACGCAGATGGGAAATGCCAAGAATGGCACTCAGCTATGCGCAGATTGACCGCAATCTCGGTGTGAGCAAGAACACGGTCATGGGAATCAACAAACGAGGATCACTTGCAGCGGTGGCCTGAAAAGACCGGCACATCCTTTCGCACGCTCAAGTTTGCGTGAGTCGGTGTTTGCGTAAAGACTACCACCTGGGCCGAGGCGTCCGTCCCGCGCCATCTATCTCTTTGCTTGCTAGGTTCTTGCCCAAAGATTGTTTGACAGAACGACTCCAAGAGTTGAAGCCGCCGCATCAAGCGGCGGCGAGCAAATTGACGGCTTTCTGGATCGCCGCATCGGGTCGTT
>Ga0306920_100002875_pt1 | contig 21779 bp, 24 predicted proteins | sample flu12Cox44000170_FD_204666 | JGI IMG/M metagenome (GOLD analysis project Ga0306920, IMG submission 204666) | Lab enrichment of tropical soil microbial communities from Luquillo Experimental Forest, Puerto Rico - flux4day.12C.oxic.44.000.170 (v2)... | ecosystem: Environmental > Terrestrial >...
TGTTCGGCTGCTGGACCTCGGTCTCGCGCAAGTCTGTGCTCCCGGTGTTCAAGGAGCTCAACAACATCCTGTTCTATCCGGTGCAATACGAGGGCGAGGAGAGCGAGCGGAACGTGTTCTATACCGGCGCGGCGCCCAATCAGCAGGCCATACCGGCCGTCGATTACCTCATGTCGAAGGATGGCGGCGAGGCCAAGCGCTGGGTTCTGGCCGGCACGGACTATGTCTATCCGCGCACCACCAACAAGATCCTCGAGGCCTATCTCAAGCAGAAGGGCGTCGCGGATTCCGACATCATGATCAACTACACGCCTTTCGGGCACTCCGACTGGCAGACCATCGTTTCCGACATCAAGAAGTTCGGGTCGGCGGGCAAGAAGACAGCGGTGGTCTCCACCATCAACGGAGATGCCAATGTGCCGTTCTACAAGGAACTCGGCAACCAGGGCGTGAAGGCGACGGATATCCCGGTCGTTGCCTTCTCGGTCGGCGAAGAGGAGCTCGCAGGTATCGATACCAAGCCCCTTCTCGGGCACCTCGCCGCCTGGAATTATTTCCAGTCCATCAAGACGCCGATCAACGAGAAGTTCATCGCCGACTGGAAAGCCTTCATGAAGAACCCCAAGAAGGTCACCAACGATCCCATGGAGGCGCACGTCATCGGTTTTGCCATGTGGGTGAAAGCAGTCGAGAAGGTGAAGTCGACCGATCCGGACAAGGTGATCGACGCGCTGCCCGGGATCGAGGCGCCAAATCTGACCGGCGGGACCTCCAAGATGCTGCCCAACCATCACATCACCAAGCCGGTTTTCATCGGCGAGGTGCGGGCGGACGGTCAGTTCGATGTGGTCTGGAAGACGCAGGGGCTGGTTCCGGGCGACGCCTGGTCCAAATACCTGCCGGGTTCGAAGGATCTCGAGGCCGACTGGGTGACCCTGAAATGCGGGAACTACAACAAGGTCACGAAAAAATGCGGTGGCGCGTAGCAGCATTCCGCGCATAATGAGATCGGATGAGGGCGGCCCAACTCGCCTGTCGAGGGGCCGCCTCCCTTGCATGCCGGAGCTCAAGGATGCGCGCCGTCGCCGGTCGCTTCGTGGCGGTCATGCTTGCGCTTGGGCTGATCGCCAGTACGGTGACCGGCGCGCGCGCCGACCCTTATGCGGACGCGCTCGCCGCGTTTACCGCCGACAGTTTCGATCAGACCATTGAGGGCATCAACGGCGTCGCGGCAAGCGGCAACCCGCTCGCCGCAACCGTGATCGCGGCGCTGCAGGACGGCCGCCTGCTGTTCAGCGCGCAGAGCAGGCGGGTTTTCATTCGCGACCGGCTCGACCAGCTGCTGGACGCTGCAACCGGACAGGCAGCGGCGGGCCCGCTCCCGGATGACCTGGCGCCGGTGCGCCTGAACAACCGGTTGCGACGGATCGTCGAGGCGGCACTCGGCAGCCTCACCCTGATGGCGCCCGATCCCGGCAAGCGTCTGGAGGCGGCGCAGGCGGTATTCAAATCGAAGGATGCGAATGCGCTCCCTGCACTCGATCAGGCCATTGCCGGGGAGACCGATCCGCGCGTGAAGCAGGCGCTGGTCGAGGCGCGTGCGGCAGTCGTGCTCTATCTCGACAACGCCTCCGATGCGGAGAAGATCGCCGCCATCGGCGTGATCCGTGAGCGTGCCGATCAGGATGCGCTCGCGCTCCTCGGCGGGCTCCCCATAACGGCAGCACCCGCGGTAGCGAAGGCGGCGGCCGATGCCATTGCCTCAATCCAGAGTAACCTCGCGGTCTGGGATGCCCTGCAAAACGCGTGGTACGGACTCTCCCTTGGCTCCGTCCTACTGCTTGCCGCCATTGGGCTTGCCATCACCTTCGGCGTGATGGGGGTCATCAACATGGCGCATGGCGAGATGGTGATGCTCGGCGCCTATACAACTTTTGTCGTTCAGGAGGTGATCAGGGCGCGCAACCCGTCCTGGTTTGACTATTCGCTCGCGATTGCCATCCCGCTGGCTTTTGCGGTCTCAGGCTTCATCGGCATCCTGATCGAGCGCGGGATCATCCGCTTCCTTTACGGCCGCCCGCTGGAGACGCTGCTGGCCACCTGGGGGCTTTCCCTCATCCTGCAACAGGCGGTGCGCACCGCGTTCGGGCCGACCAACAAGGATGTGGGTACGCCGTCGTGGATGAGCGGCTCGTTCGATCTCGGGCAGTTGACCATAACCTACAACCGACTGTGGATCATTGTGTTCACGCTGTTGATCTTCTCAGGTCTGCTGGCGCTGTTGCGTTTCACGCGTTTCGGCCTCGAGATGCGGGCGGTGACGCAGAATCGCGCCATGGCTGCCTCGATGGGAATAAGGACGAGCCGCATCGATGCGCTCACCTTCGGGCTTGGCTCGGGCATCGCCGGGCTTGCGGGGGTTGCGCTGTCCCAGATCGACAACGTGAGCCCCAATCTTGGTCAGGGCTACATCATCGATTCCTTCATGGTCGTGGTGTTCGGCGGGGTCGGCAATCTCTGGGGTACGCTGGTGGGGGCGTTCACGCTCGGCATTGCCAACAAGTTCCTGGAGCCTTATGCCGGCGCGGTGCTCGGCAAAATCGCGATTCTGGTGCTGATCATCTTGTTCATTCAGAAGCGGCCGCGGGGCCTGTTCGCCTTGAAGGGCCGGGCGGCTGAGGCATGATTTCGCCGCTCGTTGCGCGCGCGCTCGATCGCGGCGCCATTGCTTTCGTGGCGACGCTGGCGGCGATCGGCATTCTGGTGCCGGTGCTCAACCTTTTTGTTTCGCCATCCTCTCCGTTCCATCTATCGTCCTATTTCGTCGCGCTGTTCGGAAAATATTTTTGCTACGCGCTGCTCGCTCTCGCCATCGATCTGATCTGGGGCTACTGCGGCATTCTTTCGCTCGGGCACGGCGCTTTCTTCGCGCTCGGGGGCTATGCCATGGGCATGTACCTGATGCGGCAGATCGCAGGGCGCGGCAGCTACGCGCATCCGGTGCTGCCGGATTTCATGGTGTTCCTCAACTGGCCGGAGCTGCCGGTCTATTGGTATGGGTTTCAGCATTTCGCCTATGCGGCCTTCATGGCGGTGTTCGTGCCGGGCCTGCTTGCCTTCGTGTTCGGCTGGTTTGCGTTCCGCAGCCGCGTCACCGGCGTCTATCTCTCGATCATCACCCAGGCGCTGACCTTTGCGCTGATGCTCGGCTTCTTCCGCAACAATTTCGGCTTCGGCGGCAATAATGGGCTCACCGACTTCAAGGACATTCTCGGCTTTCCCGTGCAGGCGGCGCCGACCCGGGCCGCGCTGTTTGCGATCTCGACGCTGGCGCTCATCATCGGCTTTGTCCTCTGCCGCGTGCTGGTATGCTCCAAGTTCGGCAAGGTGCTCGTCGCCATTCGCGATGCCGAGGCGCGCACCCGCTTTCTCGGCTACCGGGTGGAGGCCTACAAGCTCTTCGCCTTCACGCTCTCCGCATGCATGGCAGGCATCGCCGGCGCGCTCTATGTGCCGCAGGTCGGCATCATCAATCCGAGCGAGTTCTCGCCTGCCAACTCCATCGAGGCGGTGATCTGGGTGGCGGTGGGCGGCCGCGGCACGCTGATTGGGCCGGTGGTCGGCGCTGTGCTCGTCAATTACGCGAAGACGACCTTCACCAGCGGCATGCTCGCGCCCTATTGGCTGTTCCTGCTCGGCGGTCTCTTTATCGCAGTCACGCTGCTGCTGCCGCGCGGCATTGTCGGCAGCTTCCAGCACTGGCGAAGCGAGAGGCGGCGGGGGCAGGACGGTGCCGACAACCATGGCCTGCCCGAAATGGCGTCCGCGCCGGCGCGGGCGGCGGAGTGAGCATGGATACCCGCACCACCGCTGCGCTCCTCTATCTCGACGGGGTGAGCGTCTCGTTTGACGGCTTTCGCGCGCTGAACAATCTCTCCTTCACCATCGAGCCCGGCGAGATGCGCGCGGTCATCGGTCCGAACGGCGCCGGCAAGACCACCATGATGGATGTCGTCACGGGAAAGACCAGGGCGGATGCGGGCGAGGTGTTCTTCGACGGGTCCCACGACCTCTCGCGTCTCGATGAGACCGAGATTGCGCTGCTTGGCATCGGCCGCAAGTTTCAGAAACCGACCGTGTTCGAGATGCATACGGTCGAGGACAACATGGCGCTCGCGCTCAAGGACGACCGGCGCGTGCGCAGGACGCTGTTCTGGCGCGAGAGCGCAGAGGAGGCCGATCGCATCGACGGGATCCTCGACGTCATCAGGCTGACCCCGGTGCGCGCACGCGTTGCCGGCCTGCTCTCGCATGGCCAGAAGCAGTGGCTCGAGATCGGCATGCTGCTGGCGCAGGATCCCAAGCTCCTTCTGGTCGACGAGCCGGTTGCCGGCATGACCGACGCCGAGACCCAGCAGACGGTTCATCTGCTGAGAGAGATCAACCGCGACCGCACCGTCGTCGTGGTCGAGCATGACATGACTTTCGTGCGTGAGCTCGGCGTCAAGGTCACTTGCCTGCACGAAGGCTCGGTGCTGGCGGAAGGCACCATCGACCAGGTCTCGCAGAACCACCGGGTGGTCGAGGTGTATCTGGGGCGCTAGGGCACCATGCTGCGGGTGAATGCCATCGACCTCTACTACGGCGCCGCGCAGGCGCTGCGCGCTGTCTCGCTCTCTGCCGAGGCCGGCAAGGTGACGTGTGTGCTGGGACGCAACGGTGTCGGCAAGACCAGCCTGCTCGATGCGCTGGCCGGCCAGCATCCGGTCGCGAGCGGCACCATCACGCTCGATGCCTCCGACATTACGCGTCTCAATGCCAGCGATCGCGCGCGGTCCGGCATCGCCTATGTGCCGCAGGGACGCGAGATCTTCCCGCTGCTCACGGTGGAGGAGAATCTGAAGACCGGCTTTGCGCCGTTGAAACGCGAGGACCGCTCCATCCCGAACGACGTATTTTCGCTCTTTCCGGTGCTCGGCGACATGCTGGGGCGTCGGGGCGGCGATCTCTCCGGCGGCCAGCAGCAACAGCTCGCGATCGGTCGCGCGCTGGTCATGCGGCCGCGCGTCCTGCTCCTCGACGAGCCCACCGAGGGCATCCAGCCTTCCATCATCAAGGATATCGGCCGTGCCATCGCCTATCTGCGCAATCTCGGCAAGATTGCGGTGGTGCTGGTCGAGCAGTATCTCGACTTTGCGCGCGAGCTCGGCGACCATTTCGCCGTCATGGACCGCGGCGCGATCGTCTATTCGTGCAGCCGCGAGAGCATGGACGAAGCGGCACTCAAGCGCGCCATGGCGATCTGAATGTCGACAGCAATGGACGTCTTGCCAGCCCCGGTGCAGCAAATCTTTGCCGCCAACCGCGCACGCGGGAGGATCGCGCTCACGGTGCGGGCGGTCGATGGCACCACGCGCCGCGCGCAAGTTCGTGAGCAAGGACCGCTGCGCGTGCGTTGCCCCGGTGCGGTTTCGCGCGAGCTCGATGCCGTTATTGTCAATACCGCGGGCGGGGTGGCCGGCGGCGATGAGCTCACGATAGAGGTCTCGGTAGAGCCGCGCGCGCATCTCACGCTCACCACCACGGCTGCCGAGAAGATTTACCGCAGCCTCGGGGCGCCCGCCGCGATCGATCTCCAGCTGAATGTCGGCGCCGGCGGCTTTCTCGCCTGGTTGCCGCAGGAGACGATCCTGTTTGATCGCGCGCGGCTTGACCGCACGATCGATGTGGAGCTCGCCGATGATGCGCGGCTGGTCCTGGCCGAGGCGCTCGTATTCGGCCGCTCCGGGATGGGTGAGGTTGTGGCCAGCGGCCGGGTACGCGATCGCTGGCGCATTCGTCGTGGTGGCCGGCTGCTGCATGCCGAGGCCATGCGATTGGAGGGCGAGATCGCCACGCGGCTGGCACAGGGCGCGGTCGCCAACGGCGCTGTCGCGATCGCCACCATCCTGATCGTGCCGGCAGACGAGTCGGCGGCCGCCGGAGTGCGCGCCCTTGCCCCTCGCCTGCGCGGCGAGGCCGCCGCCTCAGCCTGGAAGGGAATGATGACGGCGCGGCTGTGCGCCAAGGACGGCGCGGCGCTGCGTCATGACCTGGTCGCGATCCTGAGCGCACTCGGCGGCCTGCGCCTGCCGCGACTCTGGTTGAACTGACTGCAGGCCGGACATGCATCTCACCCCGCGCGAGAAGGACAAGCTGTTGATTGCCATGGCCGCGTTGGTGGCGCGCCGCCGGCTTGAGCGCGGCGTCAAGCTCAACCACCCCGAGAGCGTGGCGCTGATCACCGACTTCATTGTCGAGGGCGCGCGCGACGGCAAGACGGTTGCCGAGCTGATGGAGGCGGGCGCGCATGTTCTCACGCGCAACCAGGTGATGAAGGGCATTGCCGAGATGATTCCCGAGATCCAGGTCGAGGCGACGTTCCCCGACGGGACCAAGCTGGTGACGGTGCACGAGCCGATCAGGTGAGGTTCACATGATCCCCGGTGAGAAATTCATTGCGCCAGGCGAGATCGAGCTCAACGGCGGACGCAGAATGGTGACGCTCACCGTGACCAATACCGGCGACAGGCCGGTCCAGGTCGGTTCGCATTATCATTTTTTCGAGACCAACCCCGCGCTGAAGTTCGAGCGCAGGAAGGCGCGGGGCATGCGGCTTGACATCGCCGCCGGCACGGCGGTGCGTTTCGAGCCGGGTCAGACGCGAGAGGTGACGCTGGTGGCGCTTGCGGGAAGGCGGGCGATCTACGGCTTTCGCCAGCAGATCATGGGCAAGCTTTGATGGTGGGCAAAGCTGTGAGCGCGGCCACAAATAAGCAGCGGGCAAGCCGAAGCTCGCCCGCTGAGCTCAAAGGTCCGCTGTGGAAAACAAGAAGCCTTCATGAACCGGATTCGGGTCGATCGTTTGCACAACCAACTCAAACCGAGTGTCTCGAGGCAGCCACCTGTCACCGACGTGAACGCTACGAGCTGGTTGTATCTTAGCTGCACCCGAGCGGGTTTCAAGACAAACGAGCGAGCGGTGGCTGTGGAAAGCGGGAATTAGTCATGAGCAGGATTACGCGCGCGCTCTATGCCGACATGTTTGGGCCGACGGCCGGCGACCGCGTGCGGCTCGCCGACACCGACATCATCATCGAGGTGGAGAAGGATCTCTGCACTTACGGCGAGGAGGTGAAATTCGGCGGCGGCAAGGTGATCCGGGACGGCATGGGCCAGAGCCAGCTCAGCAGCCGGCAGGGAGCGGTCGACACCGTCATCACCAACGCGCTGATCCTCGACCATTGGGGCATCGTGAAAGCCGATGTCGGACTGAAGGGCGAGCGCATTGCGGCTATCGGCAAGGCCGGCAATCCGGACATTCAGCCCCACGTCAGCATCGTCATCGGACCGGGCACGGAGGTGATCGCCGGTGAAGGCAAAATTCTCACCGCCGGCGGCTTCGACACGCACATCCATTACATCTGCCCGCAGCAGGTGGAGGAGGCGCTGATGTCGGGCGTCACCTCCATGCTCGGCGGCGGCACCGGGCCCGCGCACGGCACATTCGCCACTACCTGCACGCCGGGGCCATGGCATATCGGCCGCATGGTCCAGGCCGCTGACGGCCTGCCCGTCAATCTCGGCTTTGCCGGCAAGGGCAATGCGTCGCGCCCAGCGGCGCTCGAGGAGATGGTCAGGGGCGGCGCCTGCGCGCTCAAGCTGCACGAGGACTGGGGTACGACGCCGGCCGCCATCGACTGCTGCCTCTCGGTGGCGGACGACTTCGACGTGCAGGTGATGCTGCATTCGGACACGCTCAACGAGTCGGGTTTCGTCGAGGACACCATCGCCGCGTTCAAGGGCCGCACCATTCATGCCTTTCACACCGAAGGCGCCGGCGGTGGGCATGCCCCCGACATCATCAAGGTGGCGGGGCTTGCCAACGTGCTGCCGTCCTCGACCAATCCCACCCGGCCGTTCACGCGCAACACCATCGACGAGCATCTCGACATGCTCATGGTGTGTCACCATCTCGACCCGTCCATTGCTGAGGATCTGGCGTTTGCCGAAAGCCGCATCCGCAAGGAGACCATCGCCGCCGAGGACATCCTGCACGACATCGGCGCGCTCTCCATGATGTCCTCCGACAGCCAGGCCATGGGCCGGCTCGGTGAGGTCATCATCCGCACCTGGCAGACCGCCGACAAGATGAAGAAGCAGCGCGGGCGGCTCAAGGAGGAGAAAGGCGACAACGATAACGTGCGCGCCAAGCGCTACATCGCGAAGTACACCATCAACCCGGCAATCGCGCACGGCGTCTCGAAGCACATCGGCTCGGTGGAGAAAGGCAAGCTCGCCGATCTCGTGCTCTGGTCGCCACCCTTCTTCGGCGTCAAGCCGGACTGCATCATCAAAGGCGGCAGCATCATCGCAGCGCCCATGGGCGATCCCAATGCCTCGATCCCGACCCCGCAGCCCGTGCATTACCGGCCGATGTTCGCCGCCTTCGGCAAGGCGCTCACCGCCTCCTCGGTGGTCTTTGTGTCGAAGGCCGCGCTGCGGGCGGGCCTGCGCGGCAAGCTCGGCATCGAGAAGAAGCTGGTTGCCGTGGAGAACACGCGCGACGGCATCTCGAAAAAGAGCATGGTGCATAACAGCGCCACGCCCCATATCGAGGTCGACCCGGAAACCTACGAGGTGCGCGCCGATGGCGAGCTTCTCACCTGCGCGCCCGCCGAGGTGCTGCCGATGGCGCAACGGTACTTTTTGTTTTAGGTGAATGACCGATGCTGCGTGTCCGTACCGTTGCGCGCAAGGCAGAATTGGTGGACGCCCGCGTCATAGATCGGGTCGTGCTTGATGCCGCCGAGCGCCATCGCCGCCGCATCGTGCTTACCGGGGAGGGCGGCACCTCCTTCCTGCTCGATCTGCCGCACGCGACCATGCTGCGCGACGGCGATGGCCTTGTGCTCGAGGACGGCTCGATCGTGCGGGTGGCTGGCAAGCGCGAGCCGCTGGTCGAGATCACGGCCGAGAATTCGTCCGATCTTGCCCGCCTCGCCTGGCACATCGGCAACCGGCACACTGATGTGCAGATTGTCGGCGATCGCCTGCGCATCCGCCGCGACCATGTGGTGGAGGAGTTGCTGCGCCGCCTTGGCGCGCAGCTCTCGCTAATCGAGGCGCCGTTCGATCCGGAGCGCGGGGCCTACAGCGAGCAGCATCGGCACGGTCACTACCATGTTGACAAGGAGTAACCCTGACGCTGCGGCCGCTGTCGCGGCGGCGCCCGACGAGGCTGCGCGCTGCAAGCTCGATTGCCAAGCGCTCTACCGCCTTATGACCTGGTTTTCCCCCGGCTATCCCGTCGGGGCCTTCTCCTATTCCAGCGGCATCGAATGGGCGGTCGAGGCCGGCGACATCTGCGATGGGGCGAGCTTGCAATCATGGCTGGCGGTGATGATCGGCGAGGGCGGCGGCTACGCTGATGCCGTGCTCTTCGCCCATGCCTGGCGCGCCACCGGAGCTGGCGACGATGGTGCTCTGAGCGCTCTCGCCGAGCTGGCGGTCGCCTTTGCTCCCTCGAGAGAGCGGCATCTCGAGACCACGGCGCAGGGGCGCGCCTTCCTCGACACCACGCGCGCCGCCTGGCCCTCGCCCGCGCTCGACCGGCTCGCTGCGCTTGTCGAAGACGCCGTGGCTCTTCCGGTCGCGGTCGCCGTTGCCTGCGCCGACCACCCCATTGCTCTTCTGCCCAGCCTGCATTGCTATCTGCATTCGCTTGCGGCCAATCTCGTCTCGGCGGGGGTGCGACTCATCCCGCTTGGCCAGTCCGAGGGCCAGCGGGTGCTTGCCGCGCTCGAGCCGGTGGTGACAGCGACCGCGGAGCGTGCGCTGGTCACGGCGCTTGATGACATCGGCGGGGCGGCCATGCGTGCCGACCTTGCCAGCATGCGCCATGAGACCCAGCACACGCGGTTGTTCCGGTCATGACCAGCCTGCACGGTCCGCTGCGGGTGGGGGTCGGCGGCCCGGTCGGATCGGGCAAGACCGCGCTCATGGATGCGTTATGCAAGCGGTTGCGCGATCGCTACGAGATCGCGGCCATTACCAACGATATCTACACCCGGTGGGACGCCGAGTTTCTCGTGCGCTCGGGCGCCCTGCCGGCAGAGCGTATCCAAGGCGTGGAGACCGGCGGCTGCCCGCATACCGCCATCCGTGAGGATGCTTCCATCAATCTCGCGGCGGTCGCGCAGATGCAAAAGAAGTTTCCGGGCCTCGATCTCGTGCTGATCGAGTCAGGCGGCGACAATCTGGCGGCGACCTTCTCGCCGGAGCTCGCCGATCTCACCATCTACGTCATCGACGTCGCTGCCGGCGACAAGATCCCATCCAAGGGCGGCCCCGGCATCACGCGCTCTGACCTCCTGGTCATCAACAAGATCGACCTCGCGCCGCATGTGGGCGCCGCGCTCGATGTGATGGAGCGGGACGCTCGCCGAATGCGCGGGGCGCGGCCGTTCGTGTTCACCAACCTGCGTGCGGGCGAGGGCATCGCCGCCATCGCTCGCTTCATTGAGGAGAAAGGCGGGTTGGAGTCATAGCCGGGTTCGCGAAGCATTGGTTGTGACTTCGCTTGCCCTCGATCCGGGCTACAAGGACTGCAACGAGCCTCAACGGGAGAAGCGCATGTCCGGAAATATCACCGAGGTCCTGGCCGGCTTCGCGGCCTCGCTGCAATACGGGGATCTCCCCGCGCAAGTCCGCGAGCACTGCAAGAGCCTCCTGCTCGACGCGCTGGCCTGCGCGCTTGCGGGCCACCGCGGCGAGGAGACGCACCAGCTCGCGGCCGTCGCCTCCCAGCTCGCGCATTCCGGCGAGAGCAGCGTCATCGGGGGCGAGCGCCTTTCGCTCGCGGGCGCGACGCTTCTCAACGGCTATCTCGTGACCGCGGTGACCATGTGCGACGTGCACCGCGCCACGCTCACCCACGTGACCCCGGAAGTGATGCCGCCCGCGCTTGCGATCGCCGAGCGCGATGATCTGCCCGGGCGCGATCTTCTGGTCGCCATTGCCGCGGGCTGCGAGATCATGACCCGGATCGGCATCGGGCTCGATTATCCCGTCTTCCGCGCCAAGGGCTGGCATGGGCCGGGCGTGCTCGGCCCGTTCGGCGCCGCGGCCGCCGTCGGCCGGCTGCGCCGGCTCGATGCCGCCAGCATGGCGAGCGCGTTTGGTCTTGCCGGGAGCCAGGCGGCGGGCACATTCGCGGCCTGGGGAACGCCGACCGTGAAGTTTCACCAATGCCGCGGCGCGCTCTCCGGGCTGCTCGCGGCGCTCTCGGCCGAGCAGAAGTTTCTCGCCACGCGCGAGTTTCTGACCGCGCCTGATGGCGGCCTGTTCAACGTCTATGCAAATGGCGGCCGTCCGGAATCCGTCACCGCCGATCTCGGAAAGCGCTGGGAGCTCGAGCAGATCGCGTTGCGCGCCTGGCCGTCCGCCTCCTCCATCCAGGGGATGAACACCGCGCTATTCGATATTCTCGAACGACACCGGATTGATTCTGTCAACATCAAGAAAGCGCGTATCGCGTTGAGCGAGCCGGCATTCGATCTGCATGGCAAGCTCGCAAGCTACAAGGGGAAGTTTGAGGCCATGATCTCCGCCCATTACACGGCGGCGGCGATCCTGCACGACCGCGCGCTCACGCTCGATCAGTTCGAGCCCTCCCGCTACGACGACCCGCAAATGCGGCGCATGGCCGCCGAGCGGATCGAGGTGCGCGCCGATCCTGGGCTCAGCGGTGTGCAGGCGCAGGTCGAGATCGAGTGCGAGGACGGGAGCACGCTTGCCGCGCGCTGCGATCATCCGCGCGGCTCTCCCGAGAACCCGCTGTCGCGCTCGCAGATGGAGAGCAAGTTCCGTACTTATGCCGCAAGCGCGCTCACTCCCTCCGCGATTCCAGCCCTCATCGCCATCGTCAATGACCTGGAGAACCTGGGCTCCGTGCGCAAGCTCATGGACATGCTGCGCGTGCCTGCGCGTCTCGCGCAGCCGAGCCTCGCCGCCGTGAGCGGCTGAGGTGAGGGGCCTGGCTGGCTCGAGTCATCGCGATGACGAGCGACGCCACGTACCTTGCTACCGCCAAGCTGCCGCACTCAAAGACGAATTTTCGGAGCTGACAGAGCCCAGCCCCATCCATGTCCAAATTTCGACACCGGCGAGGTGTACGAAACCATACGACAGCGAGGGGGTGCTTTGTCATGAACCAGATAGTTCGTCTTGCCATTGCCGCTGCTGTTGCCGGCTTCTCGTCAGGTGCGCTGGCGCAGCTTGCGGAAACCCAGATCCAGCTCACGGAGAAGCATGTCGAAGGGTTCATTGCCGTCCAGGCCGGCATCTCGGCAGTGGTGGAAAAATCGCAAGGCGCCATCTTCTCGGATTCCGGCAAGCACAAGGCTGAGCTCGATGCCGTCACCCGGAAGCACGGGTTCAAGAGCTTTGCCGAGTACGAAACGGTCGCAGCCAACATCTCCATGGTGATGGCGGGGATCGATCCGCAGACCAAGCTGTTCACCGATCCGCAGGCGGCGATCCGCAAGGAGATCGACGACGTGCGCAGCGACAAGACGATCCCGGCGAGCGAGAAGAAGCAGCTGCTCGTCGAGCTCAACGAGGCGCTCAAGTCAGCGCAGCCGGTGCAGTTCCCGGGTAATATCGACCTGGTGCAGAAATATTACGATCAGATCGATGTAACGGATATCGCAAGCATCGCAAGCAGCCCTCCCGACACCTCTGTCGTCCGCACGGTCGGCAGCGAGTGATCGCTAACGTTGGTTGGAGCGAGGGTAGCGTCATGACCAGGGTTGCTTCGAAGCCGCGCGCATATCGGCTCTATGCGCAGGAGTGCTGGGAGCTTGCCGACCACGCAGACGATGTTGAGACCAGGGCAGTGTTTACGCTCACGGCCGATGCCTGGACCAAGCTCGCGGAGCAGGTGGAGCAGCTGCGGGCGTACCAGGTGTCCTGACTGCCTACTGCGGCACCGTCATCAGCTCGAGAATGTGACCGTCTGAATTCTTGAAATAGACGCCTCTGCCGCCGTTCCAGTCGTTGAGCTTGCCGTCGTCCAGGCTCCAGGGAGCGCTGCCGTACGGGATGCCGGCTGCCTTGACGCGGCGAAAGATGGAATCGAACTCCCCTTCGCTTACGTGGAAGGCGTAATGGTGGCTTTCGAACGCGTCGTCCTCGTCGAACAGCAGCGTCAGGTTCTCGTTCACGCGCACGGGCGCGAAATGGCCGCTCGCCTCATCCTCGAGCTGCAGCCCGAAAATCTCGGCAAAGCTGCGCGCTGCCGCGCGTTTGTCGCGTGCCGGCACGATGGTGTGATTGAGCACGATTGTCATGGGGGTACCATCCTCGAGCAAACGCCGACGGTTTCATTCGAGTTCCAGCCGACTCCGCTTCTCGCGGTCGACCGGGCACTCACCCGCAGCCGGGACCGGGGCTTGGACCGCCGCATGACGTGGTAATCCTGGTCCACATCCGCATTGTCGCATCCTCGGCCACCGCCTCGAGCTCCTCATCGACGATCTCGCAGGCGAGCGTCACATCTTCAGTGCGGTCAAGTTCGTAGGTGGTCTCGTCCATGGCAGTCATCCTTCTGCCCGCCAGCGCCACCGCTGCAACATAGCACGCATCGGCGCGGCAGCACGAGTGGAGATGCGTGCCGCTCTTGTCCCGCGCTGGTTGGACGGTGCCCAGCCTGCAAGCACCACGAGCGCGGCTTCGCGTGTCTCAGACTTCCTGCACGGACTCGATCAGGTCACGGCTGCGCGCGACCTTGGGCCATGCCTGGTCGAAGTCGGCGACCAGCAGCTTGAAATCCGCCGAGTCGAGCCTGCTGCGGAGCGTTGCCATGTCGCTGAACCGATACAACGCGTAGTGGACGGAAGGATCGCTGCGGCTCCAGAACCGCCAGCCTTTCTCCGCCCGCAGCTTGTCCATCGCCAGCGGCAGATGGTGCGTTCCATACCAGCGATCGAATTGCGCGCGCTCGGACTCGTTCGTCACCTGGGCGCGGACCATGAAATACGCCTTGCTCGCCTGCATGCTCGCTCCTCGTACTTTCGGTACGTCAATGCCGCGGGGTGGAGAAGTCGCGCGGTAGCCGACAGGCTGCAACGCGCACTTTGCGCACCGTCGGTGGTGTGTTGCGGCTGCGGCCGATAAAGCGCGGCTCGCCGTCGGAGATCACCGCGCCAATGGCTGCGATGTCGCCGTGCTTGATAGCCGCAAGTGCGGTCGATTGAGTGCCCCCGTCCGGCGCATCGATCAGCACCAGGTCGGCATCATGCTCCGGAGCGATCATCCCGCACCCGAGACCGTAGATGCGCGCATTGCTCCCGGTCGCGGCGCAGATGAACCGCTCCGGCGCCATCTCGGTCAGGCTCGCGAGATGCGCAATGGTATAGAGCATGCCGAGCGGCATGATGCCCGATCCTGTGGGCGTATCAGTGCCGATGATGAAGCGGTCGAAGGCGTCATGCCTGTGTGCCAGCCGCGCGCAGAGGAGGGTCGTGCGCAGATTGCCGGCCGTGCACACCTGGAGCGCGATATCGCTCTCGACAATGACACGCTCGAAGTCCGCATCCGGCATGGCGGTGGGGCCGCCGTTGATGTGAAACGAGACGTGTGGCCGCATGGCGAGCAGATGATCGCCCGTGATCGCGCCAGAGCCGGGAATCGAGGCGCCGCCGGTGTGGCACGTCGTGACCAGGCCTGCGCCCGTGGCGGCTGCGACCAGCGGGACATAGTCGTAGGGGGTCTCGACCGCGCCGAACCCCGCCTTGGCAAGGCGCACGCCGTTCTCGGCCAGCTCCGCAAAATCGGCCTGGTTGAGCCCCGGCTCGAGGATCACCGATCCCGCAAGCACGCGCATTCCGCCGGGACGGTAGTCGGCGAAGCATCTGCTCGCGGCAATGGCAAGCGCCTTCACCCCTTGCGGGTCGGCGGGGCGGCCGGGCACATGCACTTCCGAGGCCGAGATGGCGGTGGTCGTGCCGCCGTGAAGATAGCTCTCGAGAAAGCCGACCGTGCGCTGGCGCGGCGTATAGTCGCCGAACGTGATGTGCACGTGCGAATCGATGAGGCCGGGAATGGCGGTGGTGCCGTCCGCATCGATCACGACGTCGCAGCCGTCGACCGCGGATGCCGAAGCGCTGCCGACCGAGACGAATTTGCCACCGTCTGCAATGATCGTATCGCCGGCAATGAACGGCGCCCGCCAGTCGCCCGAGACGATGGTACCGATATTGGTGATAGCGATGCGCATCTCGGTGAAGCGTTCTGCAACGTAATCCGACCACGGCGCGGATCGGCGGATGATGGTCATCGGCTCATCGTGGATCAAGCCCTTTGCAGCGGACCGTCCTGAGCATTGCAACGGGCTGCGAAAGCCTTGAAGATCGCCCAGCCCCGGTTCGTTTGAGTACCGCCATGAATGCGATCTTTCTTGCCCTGATGGTGATGTTTGTCCCTAGCCCCGCCGTTTCCCAGGAGTCGGCAGCTGCAAGAGACGCGCTCATTGCGCGCGCGAGATCGTTCGAGCTCGATACGCGCTATGTGCCGCCTCCCGGCGATCCGCTCGAGCATCACACCGCAGGCTATGCGAAGATCATGTGCTCGGCGGTCTACATCACCGGGCTTTCTCCCGAGTTTGCGGCCGAGAATGTCGGATATTTCACGGCGCCTTATGCAGAGCGCGCGAAGGTGGCAAAGCCGGTGATCGATCGCGCCAATGCCGCCGTCCACATCGCGCTGCCGAACGGAGTTGTGCGCACCGCGAGATACCTGGGCAGACAGGGCTGCGTGACGTTGCCGGTCGGGCAAAGGTCGGTGAATTTCACGCCCGTTTCGGTTGCAAGCGCCTTGCCTGACGCCTCGACGCAGCCCTGGCCCATGGGCAACGTGCTGCGGGGCGAGCCGCTGCCGAAGTCGATCGATGGGGCGAAGCTTAAGCAGGCGGTGGATGCCGCTTTTGGCACGCCGGACTCGCTCACGGCGGCTTTCGTCGTCACCTGGCGCGGGGCGCTCGTCGCCGAGCGCTACGGCAATGGCGCGAACGCGCTTACGCCGCTCGAAGGCTGGTCCATGGGCAAGAGCCTCACCGCGACGCTCATGGGCATTCTGATCCGCCAGGGCGTGTACGACCTTTGGCAACCGGCGCCGATTCCGGAATGGCAGTCGCCCGGCGACCCGCGGGCAAAAATCCGCATCGCGGACCTGATGCACATGTCGAGCGGGCTGCGCATTCGGGCGCCGCAGGATCCCGATTACGACCCAGCGGGCGCCTATCCGGATCACGTTTATCTCTACACCGGCGGCATCGACTCCTATCACTACGCCGCGACGCGGCCGCTGCAATGGCCACCGAACACGATTGGCCGCTACCGCAACACCGATCCCGTGCTGATCAGCTATCTGGTGCGGCTCGGCGTCGAGCGGCGAGGCGAGGAATATCTGTCGTTCCCGCAGCGGGCGCTGTTCGACAAGCTGGGCATCCGCACCATGGTGATCGAGACCGATCCGTTCGGCAATTTCCTGGGGCAGGGCTATGAGCTTGCATCGGGCCGCGACTGGGCGCGGCTCGGCAACCTTTATCTGCAGGACGGGATCTGGAATGGCGAGCGCATTCTCCCCGAGGGCTACGCGAGCTTCGTGCGCACGCTCGCGCCGGCCTGGGAAGCCGACCAGCGCCCGATCTACGGTGGCTTTTTCTGGATCAACGGGACCGGCACGTTTCCGGTCCCGAAGGACGCCTATTACATGGCGGGCGCCGGTGGCCAGATAACCCTGATCATCCCCTCGCACGATCTCGTGGTCGTGCGCATGGGCCACTATAAGGGACAGGACGCCGGCATGGCCAGCTTCAAAAAGGCGCTCGCGCTCCTGATGCAAGCGGTGCCGGCAAGGGATAAGTAAACCCGGCGAGCCCGTGGAGGGGGCGCGCTCAGATCGGCGCGGCAGCCTGCGCGCCCGGCTGGCGGGCCGGATGCTCGATCGCAAATGCCTCGATCTGCATGCAGGCGCCAAGAATGCGCCGTGCCGTCGGATAAGGCGCAGCGTCCCGGCCGCACAGCATCTGAGCGCTGGTGAGATGCGCGACCAGGCAGATGTCGGCCATGGTCGGCTCATCGCCGCAGCAGAAATGCCCGGTGCGGGGATCGTGCGCCAGCACGTCCTCGACCGCGCGGCTTCCCGCATCCAGCCAGTGCTGCAGCCATTCCATGCGAGAAGTTTCGTCGACGTGAAGCCTCTCGTCGAGATATTTTCGCACCCGCGGGACGATGAAAGGGTGCGCATCCGCAGCCAGCATCTGCGACAGCGCTCGCACATGCGCACGCGCGCGTATATCGGCCGGCATGAGCGGCGGCTGCGGATATCTCTCGTCGAGATATTCGATGATCGCCAGCGATTGCACCAGCGGTGGCCCCTGGTCGTCGAGCAAAGTGGGCACCACCATCTCCGGATTGAGCGCCCGGTAGGCGGGATCGAGCTGGTCGCCCTTGAGCAGATCGAGAGAGACGGTCTCGGCGGCGATGCCTTTCAGGCGCAACGCAATGCGCACGCGATACGAGGCCTGTGATCGCCAGTACGTATAAAGCTTCATTGCTGGCCTTTGATCCGGTCGCGCAGCCAGCATGCCGATATGAGCAGCTTCGGGTCCTCGATCGCGCCGCTGGCAATCCGATCGAACAGCTCGTCGAGCGGCATGTGCACGATCTCGATGTCCTCGTCGGAAATGCCGCCACCCCCTTCCCTGTGGTCGGCCGAGCGCACTTGCGCAAAATAAAGAAAGACGCGCTCGGAGGTGCCTCCGGGAGAGGAGAAGAAGCTGGCGATCAGCTGCGGCTCATGGATCTGGTAGCCGGTCTCCTCCTGGGTCTCGCGAATGACGGCCGCTTCGGCCGTCTCGCCCGGATCGATCATTCCTGCGACCGTCTCGAGAATCCATCCGTCCGTGGTTGAGCGGTCCTCGCGCCGGCGGCCGATCAGGACCGGCGCTTTGAACTGCTCGACCAGAACGACGCACCTGCTATCGCCATCGAGCAACAGCACCGCCACTGCGTCTCCGCGCTCGAGGACAAGCCGCCGTTGCTGTGCGCTCATGCTCCCGTCGCGCTGCTCATGCGCGACAGCGAGCTCGTCCACCTTGAAGAAATCGTCCAGGAGCCGGCGGTGCCGGTAGACGACGGCATTGCGGCGCATGGTGATGTTCCAATCAGCTGTGGCGGCCATCGCGCGTGAGCAGATTCCAGGCCGCGCCACCGTGCCTTATTTGCCGATGCGGTCGGGTCCCTGCGCCAGCATCTTGACGCGGTAAAGCCCTTCCCGCGCAGTGATGTACAGCGTCCGCTTGTCCGCTCCGGCAAATGCCGCATTGGCAGGCTGGCGCGGCACCTTGATGGTCCCGAGATATTGACCGCCCGCATCAAAGACCTGAACGCCGGTCAGGGTGGTGATGTAAAGGCGGCCGTCGCGATCGAGCGCCAGGCCGTCGGCACCGCTCTCCTTGCCCTCGGGGATGTCGCGCAGCTGCGTGAACGGTCGTTTGTTTGTTGCGCTGCCGTCGGCCTGGACATCGTATGAATAGACGACGGGACCAATGGTATCGTCGACGATGAGCGTCCTGCCGTCCTGCGTGAGGGTGAGTCCGTTGGGTCTTGCGATTTTATCGTCGATCACCACGGGCTGCTTTGCCCCCGCCGCCAGGTAGTAGACGTAGGAGATGCGTCCCGGCACCACCGGCCGCGGGCCGGGATCGGTAAAATAGATCCCGCCTTTCGCATCGATGATCAGATCGTTCGGGGCAAGCAGCGGCTTGCCCTCGATCCCTTCCGTCACCGTGCTGATCGCGCCGTCGCGGCTTCGCTTGCTGATCCGCTTGCCGTCTCCCTCCGCCGCCAGCAGCTCTCCTTCTTTTGTCAAGGCTAGGCCGTTGGCGCCGTTCGTCTGCTCGCGCACCACGCTGATCTTGCCGCCGGGATCGAGATAATGGATGCGGTTGGCGCGGATGTCGGAAAAGTAAAGCCCACCTTCCGACGTGCCGACCGGTCCTTCGGTGAACGTAAATCCTTCGGCAACCAGCTCGGCCCCGCTTCCCGGCGCGACAACGCCCGCCATGCCTGAGGGTGACTGTGCTCGCGTCGCCGTCTCCATCTGCATCAGCAGGAGCAGAGCCGCGCTGGCGATTGCCGCAACGATGACCCCGCGTAAGCTTGCTCGTGTCACGTTGACCTCCCTCAATGGCGACGACTGCACACCATTGCGCGTCGGGCGACACCAGCATAACAGGTGAAAGTGTTGACGGCGACGGGTGTCGTTGTCGAACTGAGAAGGCGGCTCCATGCAATGGCGCGGTCAGGTCGCGGTGGTGACGGGCGGCGGCCGCGGCATCGGCCGGGCAACTGCAAAGCTGCTGGCAGAGCGTGGCGCCGCCGTATGTGTCAACTATGCCGCGCAGGCCGATGCGGCGGACGCGCTGGTGAGCGAGATCGCAGCGGGGGGTGGGCGCGCCATTGCGGTCAAGGCCGACGTCGCCGAGCCCACCGCCGTCGAGGCGATGGTTGCCCGCGCCGAGGCCGAGCTCGGTGCGCTCACCATTCTGGTCAACAACGCCGGCGTGTCCTGGCAGGGCACGCTGGAAACCTACGACCGCGAGCGGGTCGCGCGCATGCAAGCGGTCAACGTGGAGGGCGTGATCAACGCCACGCGCGCGGTAATGGGCGGCATGCGGGCGCGACGCTACGGCCGCATCGTCAATCTAAGCTCGATTGCGGGGATCGGCACGGCGCTCACCGGCAACGCGTTCTACGGGGCAACCAAGGCGGAGGTGCTGGCGCTGACCCGGCGCTTTGCGCTGGAGCTCGGGCCGCATGGCATCACGGTGAACGCGGTGGCGCCTGGCTTCGTGCGCACCGACATGACGCAGCGTGGCCGTGGCGCAGCCGACTGGCCCGGCACCGAGCAGCGCTTTGCCGCGCGCGCCATGCTGGGCCGGATCGGCGAGCCCGAGGACATCGCCAATGCGGTCGTGTTTCTCGCTTCCCCCGAGTCCGGCTGGATCACGGCGCAGACGCTCACCGTCGATGGCGGCCGCATGGACTATATCGGGCATGGATAGGCTCGGCGAAATCACTTTACCGAATGAGGAGCGCGAGATGGATGACTTTCGGATGGCGCGTATGTTGCATGCAAGGTGACAGAGGCGCGCAAAAGCACCCCGCCTTTCGCACTCTAAGATTCCTCATGAATCGGAAGCACCACGCATGATCATTTCCCGCAGACAGTTTTTGCGTCAAGCAGCGGGCGTTGCGGCGCTCCCGCAGGTCACGGGCTTCGCCTGGGGGCAAGCGTATCCAATGCAGCCGGTGCGCGTGATTGTCCCGTTTGCGCCTGGCGGACAGACCGACGTGGTTGCGCGTCTCGTCGCGCAGAAGCTGTCCGAACGACTTGGCAGGCAGTTCTACGTCGAAAACCTCCCGGGCGCTGGCGGAAACATTGGCGCCGCTCGGGCCGTGCAAGCCGCGGCGGACGGATATACGCTCTTCGCTCCTGATGGGATTGCCCTTACGGCAAATCCGAGCCTCTACAACAAGGTCTCATATGATCCGATCAGGGATTTCGCACCGATTACGATTGCGGCCACGACCATGCAGGTGCTCGCGGTTCACCCGTCTGTTCCAGCGCATACGGTGGACGAGCTTGTTGCGCTGATCAGAACCGGTGCGGACAAATACAGCTACGCTTCGGCGGGAGTTGGAACGGGGGCGCATCTCACAGGAGAGCTGTTTCGCAGGTCCTTGCACCTCGACCTTGTCCATGTCCCCTACAACAGTGGGGGTCAGTCCATAGCCGCTGCGGTCGCCGGCCATACCCAGATGTCGTTCGGCTCACCCGCAGCAACAATCCCCCAAGTCAAGGATGGCAAGTTGCGCGCGCTCGCCGCCTGCGGCAAGGCGCGGGTTCGCGAGTTGCCCGATGTTCCGACAATGCGAGAAGCGGGCTATCCGCAAGTGGAGGCTGACACCTGGTTGCCGGTACTGGCACCGGCGAGGACGCCAGGCGACATCATTGCGCTGCTCAATCATGAGATCGCTGCGGCAGTCGCCCTGCCGGATGTGCAGGACCGCTTGATCACCCTTGGCTTTGAGCCTGCCGCGGCGACGCCGGAGGAAGTTGCGCAGCTTATAAAGACGGACATGGCAAGGTGGGGTGAAGTCATTCGGGCCGCAGGCATAAAGGCGGAATGAGACAGGTGCGTTCCGGTGCTGCGACAACGCCCGCCTGTGGTTATGTTCCGCACAGGCAAGTCTACGCATGCCGCGCAAGCTTGCCTGAGTCGCTCCCGCGCCAATGGTGCTGGTGAATGAAACGAGACAGAGCATGATTCGAATATGGGTCCCTGATCTGGATTCGCCTTCCTATTTCGTGGCCATTGCCGCCGTTGAGCTCGGACTGTTCAAGCAGGAAGGAGTCGATATCGAATTTGTCTACAACACGATGCAGGGTCCCGAGCTCATGCGGGACGGAAAGCTCGACTTCATTGCCGGGCCTGCTTACGTGGCCACCCGCACTTTTCCCGCCTGGAAGGGGGTAAAGCTGCTGTGCGCCCTGTCGCAATATTCGTACTGGTTCCTGGCTGTGCGCTCCACGCTGGATGTGAAACGCGGGGATCTGAACGCACTCAGGGGATTGCGAATCTCCGCCGCTCCGCATTGGCCGGAGATGTC
>Ga0306920_100002876_pt1 | contig 21779 bp, 20 predicted proteins | sample flu12Cox44000170_FD_204666 | JGI IMG/M metagenome (GOLD analysis project Ga0306920, IMG submission 204666) | Lab enrichment of tropical soil microbial communities from Luquillo Experimental Forest, Puerto Rico - flux4day.12C.oxic.44.000.170 (v2)... | ecosystem: Environmental > Terrestrial >...
TGCACTTCAACAAGGGGTTGGCAGGCGCGTCGCCCGAGATCGTTGCGGCAGCTCGCGACACGGCAGTCAACCCGGCTGCGCTCGATGCATTCGCCCTCGCGATCAGTGCGGCCGAGGAGCAGCCAGCATATCCCGGCGTGCCGGGCCACGAGCCCGACGTGGCGCGTGCCCGGGAGCACCGCCAGGCGGTCGCGCGGGCGATGGCCGAGCTGCGCAAGCTCGTGCAGGATCCGGGCTCGTACGTCTCGGAGAGCGACTACTTCGAATCAGATTGGCAGCGCGCGCACTGGGGCCCTAACTACGCGCGCCTCGCGGCGGTGAAGGCCGCCTACGATCCCGACGATCTATTCATCGTGCACCATGGCGTGGGCAGCGAACGCTGGAGCGACGACGGCTTCACGCGCCAAGGAGGCTCATGACGAAGCGCGGCGGCAACACAGTTGATCAACTCGAAAGACAGTTTCTAGACTCGGATGTCGACGCGGAGCTCTACGCCAATCTGGTTTACGCGCCAGTGACTGTCGCCCCCGGTTGATCTCTCTCGCCCTGAGAGACTTGCTAGAAGTCGTGTCATGGATGCGTCGCACTTTCGTCGTCATCACGCAACGCAGCCTCGACACACTCGGTCGGGACAATCGAGGTGTGGTTCATGTCATTCCGGGCAGCGGGGGGGGGGGGAGCAATGAAGGGAACGATCCTTCTTGCCGGTATCGTTCTTTCGTGCCTCTGTGCGGGAACCGCGGGCGCGAGGTCTGGAGTCCGGCATAACGTGGTGCTGTTCGTGCCTGATGGATTGCGCGCCTTGACGGTTACCCGGGAGACTACTCCGGCCATGGCTGCCGTCCGCGACCGCGGCGTCAACTTCAGGAACAGCCACGCGCTCTTCCCGACCTTCACCACGCCGAATGCCTCCGCAATGGCCACGGGTCACTATCTCGGCGACACGGGCGACTTCAGCAACACAATCTATGCTGGCTTCCCGGTTCCGGGGGCCGGCGACAGCGTGACGCCATTCCTCGAGAGCGATCCGGTGCTCGGCGATGTCGACGCCCATTTCGCCAACGACTATATTGACGAGGTTACGATCCTCAAGGCGGCGCGTGAGCACGGTCTTAGCACTGCCACCATTGGCAAACTCGGGCCCGCGCTGATCTTTGACCACACCAACCGGACCGGAACGCCGACCATTGTCGTCGACGACTCGACGGGAAGCCCCGCGGGTATTTCGCTGGCGCCACAGCTCATCGAACGATTGAGCGCGGCCGGCATTGCGACGAAAGCGCCCTCACGCGGCGACAACGGCACAGCCGGCAACGCGAGGACGCCGGGGACGACCGTAGCGAATGTTGTCCAACAGCAGTATTTCGTCGATGTGGCGACCAAGGTCGTCCTTCCGATGTTCAAAGAGCGCGGCACGCCGTTCGTACTCATTTTCTGGTCCCGCGATCCCGACGGCACACAGCACAACCAGGGCGATAGTCTGAATCGACTCACGCCGGGCATCAATGGCCCGACCTCGCTCGCCGCGATCAAGAACGCGGACGATGCGCTCGCCAAGTTACGAGGGGCGCTCGAGATGCTGGGCCTGGCCGATACGACCGACATTGTTGTCACCGCCGACCACGGCTTCGCCACGATCTCAAAGGAGAGCACCACGAGTCCCTCGGCGTCGCGGAGCTATGCCGACGTGGCCCCAGGGCTGCTGCCGCCCGGGTTCCTCGCGCTGGATCTCGGCGTCGCGCTCGGGTTGCCGGTGTTCGATCCCGATGCGAAGAACGCGCCAGTTGCGGTGGCGCAACATCCCAGCCGTGGCAACGCGCTGATCGGCGAGGACCCGAACGTGCCCGATATCGTCGTCGCGGCGAATGGCGGTTCCGATCTCGTGTACCTTCCGCGGAAGGACCGGAAGATGGCAGCGCGTGTGGTCGCCGCGCTTCTTGAGCAAGACTATGTGAGTGGACTGTTCGTGGATGATGCGCTCGGCGCGTTCCCCGGCACGCTGCCGCTCAGCGCGATCAACCTCCGGGGCTCGGCGGTGACGCCGATGCCTGCCATCGTCGTCAACTTCAAGACCTTCGCGACCGGATGCGATCAACCCTTGCTCTGCACGGTCGAGGTCGCCGACACAGGCTTGCAGCAGGGGCAGGGCATGCACGGGACATTCAGTCGAGCCGACACTATGAACTTCATGGCGGCAATCGGGCCCGACTTCAAGCGGGGTTTCGTGGACGACGCGCCGGTGAGCAACGCCGACGTGGGCGCGACCATCGATCGGATTCTCCGCTTGCGGATCTTGGCGAAGGGGATGCTCCGTGGACGCGTCGTGACGGAAGCGATGCCGGGCGGCGCCGTGCCGCCGCATACGGCCAAAACGATGCGCTCGGACCCGTCGGAGCATGGCCTTCGCACAGTGCTCGACTACCAGCTGGTGGGAGCGACTCGATATTTCGACGCTGCAGGGTTTCCGGGCCGGACGGTTGGCCTGAGGGACAACATCGAGCGGACCACCGGGTCATCAGCGTCCAAGCCGGCCGTTCAGCCTTCACGGTGAGGTTCGCGCTTCAACAAGCGGACGCGTCGTGAGATGCCCGGGGGCGCCGTGCCGCCGCCTCCCCTGTGCGAATCTGGCGCAGCTGGCTCGTGCGCTCATGGACGCCGGTCGAGATTGATCACGGCGCCGGGAGACAGTCAGCGGGAGGGCGCGGGTCCGAGCGCTAGCGCATGATGGACTCGGCCAAAGCCTGTTGTTCGGCATCAAGATCGACGACCACCGAACTCATCCGCGTGAAGCGACACAAATTCGCGGATGCTCATAGCCTTGCGGCCGGTCACCCGCTCCACACCGTCCGCCATCCGGTCATACCGACCCGCGCGGTTCAACTCGGCCATCGTCACTAGATGTCGGATCAGATGCTCTGGCAGTCTCGCCTTTTTCAGTTCCCGTTCCCAATCCTCTGCGGAGATGTCGGAGTACGTGACCTCCCGGTTCAGCGCGGCCGAGTACTCCCGGGCGATCGCGTCCATGTCTTGCGACTGGGGACCGGTGAGTTCGTATATCCGGCCCAGGTGCGGCTTAGGTTCGGCCAGGACGGCAGCGACGACCCGCGCGACATCCGCCGTCGCGACCGGAGAGGTCTTGCCCTTCCCGAACGGCAGTTCGATGTGGTCCCGATCGCGGACGCTCGGAGCGGTGAGGGGCAAGAAGAACCCTTCCAGGAAGACGGTCGGCCGGATGGTGACGACGTCCAGGCCGGACCACGCGAGCGTCTGCTCGCTCAGCCAGTGCTGCCGTTGCTGAAGACTCGGGGTGGTGTTCTGGATACTCATCTGGGAGACGGTCATCTGTGACATGTTGACCAAGGCGTTGACCCCGACTTCCCGAGCGACCGCAGCCATGGTCACGGTCGCCTCGAGGTACCGGGCGGATACGGACATACCGAAGTACACCCGCCGACAGCCGCTGACGACCCGATAGACGTCGGCCGGTTCGAGTAGATCTCCGACCACCACCTCGGCGCCAGCGACCCGCAACGCCGCCGCCCGGTCGTCCTCGCGGCGGACCATGGCGCGAACTGGAAGCCCGCGATCCAGGAGCAAGCCGGTCACTGTTCGTCCGACCGCCCCGAGTTGACCGGCTGCCCCGGTTACGAGGATCGATCCGTGCTCGTCCATGTGAGGTCCCCTCCGTTTTCGCCGAACGACTCGGCGCACAGCGGCCTTCGCAGGAGGTCCGCTCGAGCGACTTGAACCAAATCAAACGCATGATCCCACAACCATTCATCGAGACACACCGCCTCGGCCACGTCGGGCTCGGTCGTCACCGCAGCGGGCTGCACAATCGCAGCAAAGATGGGTCGCGCGAAGGAAGCGTGTGCCTCGCGAATCACCCACCATGGGGAGCATCGAACTCAGGACGAGGAATTCGAAGCCCCCCGGCGCAATGAGCGAATCGCGGCTCTGCGTGCTGGGTGTTCGAATCACCCGGGGCCATCACATTCATTCGTAGTGCTATTCCCGCTGCGGGTCCCAAATCTCGAGTGCGGCTGAGCGAGGCCATTGAGAGAGCAGCGTCGGCACGGCGTGGTGTTGCTTCCCACCTATATCGAACGCGTCGCTCGCGGCCACATCGTACCGGCCGCACGACCTGAGATCTTGAACGAGTCGCCTACGACACTCACGACCAAAGATAAACGACTTGGGCGCCTGACGGAGTCTTGGCGAAGCACAAGCATCGAACGCGATCCTCAGAAACTGTTCTGAGCCTCATCAACCAGCTGTTGGGTGCAACACCGGCGTGAAGCCGTTGGCGAGCGCCCTCACCGACGTCGGTGGCGTGAGCACCTCCACGACGTCGGTCACGGTCCGCGCCTCGGGTCGCGTCCAGCCGCCGAAGGAAAACGCGAGCATGCGGTCAGCGAGCACGAGTCGCGCTTGGCCGTCTGCGCCGATGATCACGGTGCCATCGGGCAGCGACTCGAGGTCGGCTCGCCAGGTCTTGCGGTCGCGGCCGCGGTCGATGCCGCTCCCGCGCCGCAGGCGTTCGGTCGTGAGCCGCCGATCGAGCTCGACGGCACGCAGCGCTGGATCGACGGCGTCGCGATACGAGCGATACGTGTCACGCCGGCACGTCGCACAGGGGCGGTGTCCGGCGGCCAGCGCGACCGCGTCGTCGAGGAAGAAGATCGGCGTCCAGCGGTTGGGCCGAGCCAGCGGCACGCGCCAGTCGCGAAACTCGGTCAAGCAGGTGATCCACAGCGTCGAGCTGCGGTGGTGGCGCACGACCTGCTCACGCTCGTCGACGATGCAGCCACGGTTGCCAGTGAACAGGCCGCGGGCGCTCACCGCGTGCAGGTCGCCCCACGGATCCACCCGGTTGCGGCGCGGCATCACACAATCATGTCAGGCCGGGACTTCGGTGCCTCCCGCCGTCGTCACCATCGCCCGATGCGTTGATACCATAAGCCACGCGGGCGCCGCACCGTGCGGGGCTGCGCGCCCCGCCCGCTGCCATCTCGATGGCCACCACTCGGTCTAGTACAGCTCCGCTGCTTCGGGCGCTACAGCCCGAGCGAGCAGCCCCTTGAGGTGGGTTAAGCCTTGCGGTTCAGCATCCACCCAGGAATTGCGGGCCGCAGGTGTCAGGCGTGGGGGAGCTGCAGGGTCTCGACGCCAATCTCGTCGCGCTCGCACCGGCGCGCGGCGCTCTCGATGACGTCGACCAGCTCGCGCACGTTGCCCGGCCAGCGATAGCCGCGCAGGCGCGCCTCGGCATCGCGGGTCAGGCGGAGGACTCCGCCGTGACGGCGGGCCAGCCGATCCGCGAAGTGGCGCGCCAGCGGGACGATGTCGTCGGGGCGCTCGCGTAGCGGAGGCAGCGCCACCGTCGAGCGCGCGAAGCGGGCGAGCAGGCCGGCGCTGAACGCGCGACGCTGAACGATGTCGCCGAGGTCCGCGTGCGTCGTGACGACCACGCGAACGTCGCGCGGCGGCGCGTCGATCAGGCCGAGTACGGCCGCCTGCAGCGCCGGGGACAGCGCGTCGACCTCGTCGAGGAACAGCGTGCCGCCGTCGGCGGCGGCGAGCAGACCGGGCATCTCTTCCTCGAGCCGCGCCGCCGGCGTGGCGGTACAGCTCACCTCCACGAAGGGGCCCGCGGCGCGCCGGCTCAGCGCATGGATCTCGCGCGCGACCACGCCCTTGCCGGTGCCGTGCTCGCCGGTGATGAGCACCGGGAGCTCGTCCATGCCCGCCATCCGGGTCACGCATGCGCGCAGCGAGCTCACGGCCGTGGAGTCACCGAGCAGGCGCGGGCGCGATTGGTCGGGCTCGTGCAGGCCTTGCAGACGCGAGAAGGTGTTCAAGCAAACCAGGCACGACGTGACGTGCGCCATCACGTCCGCGGCCTCGGCGGCGGGCAGGGCGCCGACGACCAGATGCTCGAGCAACCGCCCCGGTAGGCACGGGCGATCGTCCAGCCGCCGCAGCAGCCCCTGGAGGATCTCGTCGGGCTCGCGCGGGCTCATGCCTCGGCGACCTCGTCCAGCAGGCGCTGGCGCAGGCGGTGAAATCGCGTATCGATGGTGGCAAGGGCGATGAAGTGGCCGAGCGGCGGCCGCTCCAGCGTCTGCTGGATGACCCGCGCCGACACACCATTGAGCTTGGCGATGAACAGGTAGCAGTCCTCCGCGGGCCACGACCGTAGCCGCGCCTCCACGCGGTCCAGCTGTTCGGCGGCGATCGCTCGCGCGTCCTGCCACGAGATGTCGTCCCGAGTCACCTCGCCCGAGGTGTCTGCGGGCGCATCGACCTCTCGGTGCCGCGCCCGGCCGCGCAGGACGTTCAGCGCGCGCCGCCGGATCGCGGTGCACACGTAGGCGTCGATCTCGGCGTTGCTGGCGCCGCGGATCTCGCCGCGCCGCACGACCGTGACGAGGCTCTTCAGCGTCTCCGCCACGGCGTCCTCGCCGTCGGCCTCACTGAGCCGGTCGACGCCCCCGAGGATCGCGCGCCCGCGCGTCGTCACCCAACCGGCGAAGCGCTCCCAGGCCGCGCCGTCGTCGGCCCGGCAGCGCTCGAGCAGGGCATGCAGCTCGCCTGGTATCACGCGCATCGGTCCCACACTAACAGACACCGCGTGGTCCCGATCCTTCCCAACAGGTACGCGCCGCCGTGCCGCACCCTCGTTGGGGTCTGTTCGGGTGAAGGAGGGCACGATGGCAACCCGTGACGAGCTGGCCCGACAACCGCTTGAGCAGCGCAGGGCCCGCGTGGCGCTGACCCCCGACGAGCTTGCGGCAGGGATTCACGGCCAGCCCGAGGCGGTGCTCGCCCGGCGGCCAGAGGCCACGAGCTGGGCTGCGAAGGAAATCATATGCCACCTGCGTGATACAGAGGAAATGTTCCTCCTCCGCCTGGAAGTAATCGCTGCCGTGGACGAGCCGCTGATCGCTGCCGCCGGCATGGGCGCGCGGATGCTGGCGCTGAAGCCCGACGGCCAGCCGGCCGCCCCCGATCGCTGGGCCGAGAACCGGCAATATCTTCGCAACGATGCCGCCGAGGCGCTCGCGACGTTCCGCCGCCTGCGTGAGGGGACGCTCGCTCATCTCACCGCGCTGTCGCCCGAACAATGGCATCGCGGCGGCGTCCATCCTCGCCGCGGCCGCCTGACCGTCGAGGACTTCGTCACCGACATGGCCTGGCACGATGACAACCACCTGGCCCAGCTCCGCCGCGCGCTCGCCGGCATGGCGTGATCGAGGAGTGAGCGCAATCTTGGTCGCGGGGCCCGCTTACCCGCATACGCCGAGGCGCGACCACACGGAGTGAGCGCGGCGACGAGCGGAAACCCACAATCGACGCCTACGCGGACGTGCGGCGTCGACGGCGTGACCGCGGCGACGACACCCTCGAGATGAATGTCTGGAAGTCGCCTGCCCTTCCATTCTTGAACCTTTCTCGCACGCCCGCGGCCGATGTCGGACCCCTGAAAGCTTAAAGGCAGGCGGTCTTCTGTATCGCGAGATGGGCATGGCGTACTGGCTGGAACAGGCAAGGTAGTGGAGAACAGTTGGCCATAAGGACCCGCGGATCGCCGGGTGGGGCGTCGCTGGGCTGAGGGCTAACGCTCGAGGCCGTAGTCCTTGAGCTTCCTCCACAGCGTTGTGCGGGCGATGCCGAGCGCGTCCGCCGCCCGCGAATGGTTCCAGGCGCAGCGCTCGAGGGTCTGGATGATATATGCCTTTTCGATCTCGGCAAGATTCTTCTGCGCGCCGAGCAGCGGCGCCGGCCCGAGCCCTGCGCCGGAGACTATGTGGGCCAGCTGGAGGCCCTCGCCGAGGCCATCGATGAGCCGCTCGTTGAATTCCTTCAGCGCGGCCGCCTCGCCGCGGGCCCGATCGAGCACGACGATGACGACCGGGAAGACAACGATGTAGTAAATGAGCGCATTCGTCACATTGGACGCGACGAATGCGAGCTCGCTCCACCACGCGACCAACGGCGCGACGACGTGATGTAGCCCCCACGCCGCTATGGCGGCCGCGAGGAACCATTGTCCAGCCAGTCGTCCCTCCGTCTGCCGTCGCGGCCAGAACGCCAGCGCGCTCAGTAGGAGCACCACGCCGCTGACGATCCCGCCAGACTCGTACACACCAGCGAGCCCGAACCGGGAGCCGTACCGCGCGACTGAGAGTGCGTAGACGGCGACAACGAGCGCTTGCAACGGCCGGATGGAGTAACTCCATCGGAGAGCAAGCGCCGACGCGAGAATGAGGAAATCGCCGATGGCGCTGAGCCCGACCGCCGTCCCGACGAGGGCCGGCACCCCGGCCATCAGGTCGTGAGCCAGTTGCAAGGTCTTGGACCCGGCGTAACAGCCCCACGCCCACACCACGTAGCGAAAGAAGCGGACGCGGTTCGATAGATAGAGATAGATGAAGATCTTCAACCCAACGGCGAGCGCGACCGCCGCCACGAGATTCAGCGTGACTGAGATAGGCATAACCGTCGGCCCACCATTCTAGCGAAGCGGGCACAGGTCGTGCCACGCGCGAGTCCAGCGATTTCGGTGGCGCCGGGCGCCACCGCCGTTGCGTTCTGCAGCAGCCTGTTCCGTCCTGCAACAGGCTCATCGCATTCCAACGGCGCGCGGCGTATCGCGACCTAGACTCCCTCGCGGAGGGACCCATCCATGGCCAGCGCCCTGACCGACGCCTTCGCGGAAGAAGTGCGTCTTCGCAGGGGAGACCGCCCATGCTTCACCCAGGAATTACCCTGGAAGTTGGTCCCAACGAGAGCCAAAGAGCCCCAAAGGCAACGACTTGAGAAGAGCTAATTTACGAGGCGTTGTTTGTGGCGCGTTGGCGCTGGCGTTGATTTGAAAGGGGCTCATAAGCCAAAGGTCGTCGGTGCAAATCCGACCCCCGCAACCACCAAACCGAACACCTTTCCGGTGTTCAACAGACCCTCGGGGCTCGGCTGAATGACCAGCCGAGCCCCTTTCGTAAAACCCAACTCGGGAAACCTCAAATAGCCCTCCCGGGGGGCGACACCGTGGAGCGCGAGATGCTGTGGGGTGATCTTGCCGAGGGTCTGGTCGCAAATCGGACACTTTCTCTGCCGTTCGCTCCCGTCGGTCACGCGAACGTGCTGGAGGGTCTCTCGCAGGAACTCCCGGCCGAGGCCAACATCAGCGCGCAGGGCCTCCGGGAGTCGACTGACGAAATCCTTCACCACCGCTCGATCGTAATGAATCTCCATCGGCGCAGACTCTGGGCCTGAGGACTCGGGTTCTTGTTCCAATTGCTCGACCTGGGCCCAGAGGCGTTGGTAGGTGGCGAGCGCTTCCTGAAGGGCTCGGCCCTGAAGGCGTCCCTGCTGGATCGCTCGCATAATACCTTCCGCTTGCCTGCGGAGGTGGATCAGTCGACGGCGCCGCGTGGCGACTTGCGGGTCTTGCCTGCGCGGTGACCGGCTGTTGGCCGCAATGCGCAGACTCTCGATGTACTCTGGGAGATGTCGAGCGAGCGCCCGGATTACGAGCTCTTCGATCGCTTCCCGGCGGATCCTGAGGTCATTCGGACACGTCCCAGACTCTACGTGGTTGCGGCACCCGTAATAGTCCTTGGCCACAATCGAAAGCCGACCTCCACAGCGATCACAGATGAGGAGGCCGGAGAGGAGGTGCGCGGTCGCAGACCGGCGGCGTGCGAACAAGCGTTGTCGGGTCTGCAGTCGACGCTGGACGGCGTCCCAAACCTCGTCGTCAACGATCCGCAGCGCGTCGATCACGCGGGACTCCCACTGGTCTCGCGGTCGCCACCGGTAGACGCGTCGCCCGGTCTCGGGATGCTTTCGCCATTCACGGCGATTGAAGTAGAACCGACCTACATATTTTGAGTTCTGCAGCATCAGATAGATCGTATTTGGACGCCAAACGCGATGCGTACTCTGGAGGTTGAGCCGTTTCGCAATAGCTTTCTCGCCGAGTCCCTCGCGGAACAGTCGAAAGATTTGGCACACGACCGCGGCTTCTGCTGGATCAATCGTGATCCGGTAGCCGACGGGGATCGGCCGACCGTGCGAATCCCTTCGCCCTGGTTCGTGGACTGGCTCGGATCGGTAGCCATAGGTTCGACCGCCTGTGGCGTAGCCCTTTAAAAACCGCCCATCGAGCCCGCGCTTGGTGGTCTTCCGGAGGTCATCGAGGTACAACTCGTTGACAAGACTCTTGACGGTCACGCTCACCTTCGTTGTGTCATCGCCCGTGTCGATGCCATCGGAAACCGCAATGACGCGAACACCGAAAAAGCGGAGGCGCTTTATTATCGCGTCTGTGTCCCCTACGTCTCGGGAGAGCCGGGAGAGTTGGTCCACAGCGATCGCGTCAAACGGGGCGGGCGTCGTGAAGGCTGATCGGAGTGCACCCTGAAGGCCGTTTAAAAGCCGAGCACTGGCGCCAGAGACGGCGGCGTCGGAGAAGTCGGCCACCAGCTCGTGCCCTTGTGCGTTGGCCCAGCGCTGGACAACACGGCGCTGGTCTTCTATGGACGTGTCGCGTTGGTTATCGGAGCTATATCGGCCGTAAAAGGCGATTTTCACGCACGCTTCCCGTGACGCCGTAAAACGACTATCCGGACACGCCGCCGTCCAGCCTTTTGGATGAGTGTCGTGAATTTCGAAGGGTTCGCTTCCACGTAGCGCCGAAGACACTGTAGTAGGGCCTCAAGTCCTCTTGCAGATGGCCCGCGCACTTTCGGTGCAGTATTTTGGCGATCGCCTTCTTCTGAGACTATCGGATCCGCTCTTCGGCCAGTTGGGCGTCTAACCCCTCTCTTCGGCAGAGGGCGAGGAGCGGGCGACGCTGAAGCGAGTCTGTCTCGCACACCGGATAGTATATCAAGATTATCTTGATAATCTCAGGCGAGACAGATCGTGGATTATTCGCTTTTGAGATGGCGGGCCGCTTTCTTTGAAGTCCGACCGGATGTTGTGTGGGCGTCCTCAGCGAGATCTCGGAGGCACGAGAGCAGAAGTTCTCGTACAGTGACTCCCCTGAGGGCGGCGGCCGCCTTGGCTCGGCGCCATAGACCTTCCGGAATGTTTCGGAGAAGGTAGTTCATACGGCTCAGTTTGTACCATCTTGATCTGGGCTGAGGCGAGTTTCTGGAAATTTGATCGAGTCTAAAAACACGAGTTCGAATCCCGTTGGGGCCACTATTCGAAACATCGCCGAAAGCTTTCACTTCCGTCTTGCGCGCATTTCCAGGTTTGTCGCTCAAAAATGGACAGAATCAGACCGAAAAAGACTCGCGCGGACATCGCCATGGCACCGGAATATTTGGCGCGAGGCCACGTAGAAAGTCGCCAGTCTGCTCGAAGCAAAATCCTCGCCCCGGTTGTGGGGCATGAGCCCGCCGTGGGCTCGAAGTTGGAAGCCGGAGGGCGCGTCGTCGTCATCGTCGGTCGAGTCGCGAGTTGAACGCATCGTTGAGCCCTTCTCCGACCAGATTGAGCGACAGAACCGTCAGAAGGATCGCCATGCCCGGGATGGCCGAGAGGTACCACGCGGTGCGGAGGGAGCCACGACCATCGCCGATCATCTTGCCCCAGCTCACTACGTTGGGATCGCCGAGGCCGAGGAAAGCGAGACCTGCCTCCACGAGGATCGCGGTCGCGACCATGATGGAACCGAGCACGATCACTGGGGCCAGGCAGTTCGGCAGGATCTGGCGCCAGATGATGCGGGATTCGCTCATGCCGAGGACTATGCACGCCTGCACGAACTCCCGCTGACGCAGCGTCAGGAACTCGGCTCGTACAAGGCGCGCGATCGGCGGCCATGAGACGATCGCGATGGCGAGGACAATCGTGCGGATCGACGGCTTGAAGATCGCGACGAGTACGATCACGAAGATGAAGTTCGGGATGGTCTGAAACACCTCGGTGAAGCGCATCAACGCGTCGTCCGCCCAGCCGCGGAAATAGCCGGCGAAGGCCCCGATGGTCATACCGATGCCGACCGACGCTGCCGTGGCGGTGAGGCCGATCAGCAGCGAAACCCAGGCGCCGTGGATCACGCCGGCGAGCACATCGCGTCCCATGGCATCGGAACCGAGCGGAAATTCCGGGCGGCTACCAGGCCACAGGAACGGCCTGGTCGCAAACGCCCAAGGGTCACGACGGTAGAACAGCGGGCCCAAGATGGCTGTGGCGGCCACCGCGCCGAACACGCCGAGTCCTAGCACGGCCGCACGGTTCTTGCGGTAACGCTGCCACAGATCGCGGCGCGGCATCGCGTCAGTCCAGCACGATCCGCGGGTCGAGCCGCGTGTAGAGCAGGTCGACCGCCAGATTGACGACGATCACGAGGCACGAGGACAGCAGTAGGATGCCGAGCAGCAGGTTGATGTCGCGCTGGAAGATCGCTTCGAAGGCCAGGCGCCCGAGACCCGGCCATGCGAACACGACCTCCACTACGACGGCGCCGCCGAGCAGCGATCCGACCTGGACGCCCAGCAGGGTCACCATCGGCAGGATCGCATTCCTGAGCGCATGCCCGTACAGTACTCGCCATTCAGACAGGCCCTTGGCATGTGCGGTGCGAACGAAGTCCGAGCCTAGGACCTCGAGCATCGAGGCACGCATCAGGCGCGTGTACGTCGCCATGTAGAAGAGCGCCAGCGTTGTCGCGGGCAGGATCAGGTGGCGTAGGACATCGAGTGCGTGCGCGACCGGAGTCTGGGTGGCGCCGATCGTATACATGCCGCCGGCCGGCAGGAGGCCGAGCTTCAATGTGAGCAGCACGATCAGCATGAGGCCGAGCCAAAAGAGCGGCGTGGCATAGGCCAGCAACGCCAGCACCGAAATGACGTTGTCGACCATCGAGCGTGCGCGTCTTGACGCCGTCACGCCCAGAACGAGACCGCCCACGAAGGCGGTGGCCAGGCTCGCGACCATCAACAGCAACGTCGGCGATAGACGCTGCAGGATCAGCCTGAAGACCGGCATCTGGTAGCGGAGCGACTGACCCAGATCGAGCCGACCGATGCTCCAGAGATAGCGCCCGAGTTGCACGGCGATCGACTGATCGAGGCCGAACTTCTCCCGAAGCTCGGCGACGTACCTTGCGTCGGCGGCGCCGGCTTCGCCAGCAAGCACGTCGGCCACGTCGCCGGGAGCCAGATGCAAAAGAAGGAAGTTGAGTATTGCGATGCAGACGACGGTCAGGACGGCCTGGGCCAGCCGGCGGACGAGGAACCGTCCGAGCTGGAGCCTCACCGCCGACCGGCCATCAGCACGACATCCGCGTGAAGCGGATCAGCGCTCGACGTAAACGTCCGCGAACGTGTCGTAGATCCCCAGCCCGCCGGCGGCGAGATTCTTCACTCGCTTGTTCATGATTGTGACCATGTCGAGGCGGAGCAGCGGAATGATCGGTAACTCGCTCATCGCAAACTGCTGGAACTCGTCCCACAGCTTCTTGCGCTTTTGCGGGTCGGCTTCGATCTGCGCGGCTTCCAGAATGCGATCCATCTGAGGATTCGCATAGCCTGAGCCATTGGTGAACGGCGCGCCGCTGATGATGTTCTTACTCCAGTAGAGTCGCTGCACGCCGATCGTCGGATCGGGCGTATTCGAGATGCCGTAAAGGTTCAGCTGGAACTCATTGGCCGTCCAGATCCGGCGGAAATACGCCGGCGCATCCTGACTACGCATCGAGGCCTCAATGCCGACCTGACGGAGCTGCTCGCGCACGAATTCACCGGAGCGCAGGTAGTTCTCGTCGTAAGGCGCGGCGTCGAGCGTGAGCCGCATGCGTACACCGCCCACCCCGCGTTTGAGCCCCGCCTCGTCTAGGAGCGCCTCCGCCTTCTTCGGCGCGTATTCATAGCGCGGCACATTGGGCGAATAGAACCGCGTGAGCTTGTCGGAGATCGGTCCGGTCGCCGGCGCCGCCGAGCCGAACCAGACCACCGCCGCGAGCTGCGCCGGGTTGATCGCATGCGCGATCGCACGCCGGACCTTGACATCCTTGAATGCCGAGTCGCGCATGTTGAGCTCGAGATAGAGCATCGAGGAGACCATCGTGTAGCCTCGGGGCTCCAACGCCAGATGGGGAAGGTCGCCGAGCCTCGCCTGGTCGGCCATCGGCACCGGCCATGGACCGCCGAGGTCGAGATCGCCACTCTCGAGCCCGACCGCTCGCGCCGAGGCGTCGGGCACGATGCGGAAGATGAGCTTGTCGAGGTAGGGCTTGCCGGCGTCCCAGTACTTCTCGTTGCGCTCGGCCAGAATGAACTGGCCCTTCTCCCACTTCACGAACCGGAATGGACCGGTGCCGATCGGGGCACTGTTGGCGGGATTGTTCCGGGGATCAGAGCCCGCGTATACGTGCTTGGGCAGAATCGGGGTCTCGGAGGCGTTCAGCACGAAGATGACGTAGGGCGACGGTGCACTGAACTTGAAGATGGCTGTGTACCGATCGGGCGTCTGGACCTCGTCGAGCTTCGCGAAGACCGTCCGTCCGCGCGGGTGAAACTTTTTGATCACCTCTTCCATCGTGAATTTCACGTCGGCCGAAGTGAAGTCGTGCCCGTCGTGGAACTTTACGCCGCGCCGCAGCTTGAACGTCATCGTTCGGTTGTCCGGGCTCACCTGCCAGGACTCCGCGAGCTCCGGAACCGGATTCAGGTTCGGATCGTAATTCAGGAGCCCGTTGTGGAACTTCGACGTGGCTTGCCAGACTGGATCGGCCGTACTTACGGCGCCCTGGAGATGAGGGGGTTCGGGCTTCAGGATGAAGTTCAATGTTCCGCCGCGCCGGGGCTGGGCACCGGCGAAGCCGATCGCGCTCAACGCGACGACGGCCACGATCATAACTACGAGTCGGATGTGCACGGGCCTGAGTGATCGCATGGTGGTCGCTCCCGTGTCTCGAGTACTGCCAAAGATAGCAGAGCCCACCGGACGCCCGGTCGGCCCGAATCACATCCGACTCGCGACTTGAATCCGCGAGCGCCGTGAGACGCCCGGGGATGTGGGATCGTGAAAGGACTAGGCTGAGCCGTCGGTTTGGGGGACGCCTTACAGGCCCCTTGTATCAGAACTCTCCCATCGGCTCGAATGATGAGTCGTACTTCCACTCCGTCAATGGCTCGTTCGCCGCGAAGGCACGCAACTCGCGCAGCCAGAGCTTCCGCACCGCGATGACGCCGACGTCGCTGCGACCGAGGTGCTCCGGCGGCCGCTCGTGAATCAGCCCGCAGCCGGCTTGGGCGATGTCGTCCTGGAGAAACAGGATGTGTACGCGGTTCTGATCGATCTCGTCCAGCGCGATCTCCCCACTGAGTACCGCCCGCGTGAGCGCCTCGCGATCGAGATCGCGCTGTTTCCGGAGCGCCATCTGCCGCCCCAGGTAGCGATCGAACTGCTCTCGCGACTTGCCCCGCACGGCCACCACCGTGAACTGCGTGTGGCGCTCGTCGTCGATCGGCACCCACCATGCGACGAACTCACGGTAATCTACTTCCGGGTCGTTCCGCGGACCCTTCGCGTGCGCCATGTTCGGCATCCCGTAGTACGCGACCAGTCGCTTGCCGGACTTCGGCCGGACCGCCATGACCTTCAGGCCCCAGCTCGTTTCCTCGATCGAGATCTGGGGACCGTCCGCATAGTTGTCCCACGTCTCCGTCACGTGCGCGTGGGCATAGGCCAGGTGACTCGTATCCGGCAGGTTTTCGAGATTGTTGAAGAAGTTAGCCGGGCGGACGTAGGAGTCCGTATGCGTGAGCACGCCTGGCTCTTCGAAGGACGGGATGTTGGGGAACGCCGGTGGCTTGCCCTCCCCGAGATACGCGAAGATGAGACCGAGGTATTCGCGAGTCGGGTACGTGCGGAGCCGGATCTTCTGGCAGAACGGTTTCGATTCGGCCGGCTGCTCGACGCACGCCCCTGTGCTGTCGAACTTCCATCCGTGATAGAAGCAGCGGATGCCGTCGCTTTCGACGCTGCCGGCGGAAAGAAGCATGCCCCGGTGCGGGCAGCGCGGCTGGGTGAGACGGGCGGTGCCATCCTGCTCACGATAGAGCACGAAGTCCTCGCTCATCACGCGAATCAGGCGCGTCCGGCCAGGGCGCAGGGTGTCGGCGTGGAAGATCGGATGCCAGAACCGCCGAAGGTACCGCCCGGCGAGCGTGCTTGGCCCGGTCGGCCCGATGTCTTTCTCGCTCAACTTCTTGCGAGACCGGTGGGTGCCGAAGCTTCTCACGTTCGTTTCGGCGGGAACAATGCTCATCGTAGTCTCCTTGCCTATGGGCGGCCGGGCCGCTCGAACTGCTGTGCAGCCACGCAGAATGCCCAGATGATTGGATGCGGGGTCGCCGCGGTGGACGAGAGCTGCGGCTGGAAGAGCGTGCCGATGAAGAACGGATGGCCCGGCGACTCGGTCACCCGGGCCTGGTCGTGCTCGTCGAAGCCAACGATCCGGAGGCCAGCGTCCTCAAGAGCGTTGCGAAACTTCGGGTCCAGCTCCCAGTTGCACGCGAACTCTTCGTCGATGTCGGAGCGTCCGTAGATGTCATACACCTGCGATGGCTTGTTCAGCCTCATGCGAATGCGGCCAGACAATGCCGCAGCGCCCGGCGCGCGAGTCGGCACCGGACACGCGACGCGCACGATCACCGGGGTTCCTCCCGTCACGCCGTAATCACCGTGCTGGCCGTCGGCAATTCCAGCCGCGTTGATGGCGACCTCGAGCAGCAAATGCTGGAACCCGCCACACGTTGCCAGGAGTGGCCAGCCGCGCTCACGAGCGAAGCGGAGCGCTCGGAGGGCGCCCGCGAGGCTATCGTAGGGCGTTCCCGGTGTCATGAAGAGACCATCGAACGCCTCGAGATCCCGATCGCTCGATGCCGCCTCGAGGGTCTTCGTCGATAGCCACACCGGCTCGATCTCCGCAGCGACGGCGCGCGCGCCGTGGCGCAATGCCGCGTCGGTCGCGATGTGGCCCCGATAGCCGGGCTTCCAGTCGCCCACAACGCCGATACGCAGTTCGCGCTTCATGCAGTCTCCTTACATCCGGGTCCTTGGACTGGGCTAGAGCATTTGCATCAATGCGCTCAAGTAAGGTCCGGAGGGTGTGACGGCGTCCAATACATGTTTCTGATACCTTTTCGGTATGGTGGAGACTCCGCAGTGAAACTGCACCAGCTCCGGTACTTCGTGACGGTGGCCGAGGAGCTGCACTTTGGACGCGCGGCGTCGAGACTGCGCATGGCCCAGCCCCCACTCTCCCGGCAGATCCACGAGCTCGAGGACGAGCTTTCCACGCGACTGTTCAACCGCACGAACCGGGGTGTCGAGCTCACGGACGCCGGCCGTATCCTTCTCGAGGAAGCGCGGACGGCGCTTGCGCAGATCGATCACGCCGCGGATGCCGCACGTCGTGCCGGCCAGGGGGAAATTGGCCAGCTCGTGGTCGGCGTGGTCCCGACGGTCGACACCCAAGTCTTCACGCGCATTCTGCGTGCGTTCTCGGCGCGCTACCCGAACGTCCAGGTCGTCATCCGGAGCCTCAACACCACGACGCAGATCCAGGGCCTTCGTGTGGGCACGCTCCAGGCCGGGTTCTTGCGCCTGCCCGTCCGCGACGATGCGCTCACGATCAAGCTGGTGTCGCGCGAGCCGCTCATCGCAGCGATTCCGGCTGGGCATCGGCTTGCGAGCGTGGGCCGGCTGTCACTCGCGACCCTGGCGGACGAGCCGCATGTGATCTTCCCGCGTCAGGTCGCGCCGGGGTACTACGACATGATCGTGAGCCTGTACCGTGAGGCTAATCTTCATCTCCGCATTGCACAGGAAGCCGAGCACGTGCAGACGATCCTCGGGCTGGTGGCGGGCGGCTTCGGCGTTTCGGTGCTGCCCGGCACCGTACGGAACCTGCGCCCTCGGGGCATCGTCTTCCGTAGGCTCAGCGGCCGTCTTCCGCGCGCCGAGACGGCGGCCGCCTACCGCAGGGATGACCCGTCGGAGGTTCTGCGCGCCTTCGCGGCGGTGGTCGATCGGGCTTCGGCGCGTCTTCCGCGATAGAGGAATTCGGTGGGTGTACTGGTACCCTCGCACCGCCGGTGCGGGGGCACTCCACAACGAGGGGCTACCGCCGACAACGAGCCCTACACATTCCGCAATCCACTTACAACACGTCTCGAGGTTGGGCTAGGCCTAGCCGGAGGAACCAAGCCTTGACTGACCTGGGTGGGGATGCTTCCATCTGCTCGGTCGGGAAGAGCGTCAAAGAAGGATCGCAGCGAGGCTGAGCATGAGAGCGATCGATTTCGAATGGTCTGAACTTGGAATTGCTGTGACCGCAGAATTGGCGGACGACAAGAACCCGGCCAAGTGCGACGTCTTGTGGAGGAACCTGCCGATCCACAGTGTGCAGAGCCACGCCTTCTCTTCAGGGGAGAGAATGTACGCCCCCTGCAAGATTGTGAGCGACGTCGCCGATGAATGGCTCGACCCGAGAAGTCGTAATCCCAAGATCGGGCACTGGGAAGAAACGTTTTGGGGAAGAGTGCCCGTGAAGCCAGGCCTGGTGCTGGCGAATTTCAAGCCTGTCTTTGGCTGGATCGACATCATCTACGGTCAACTGCGGGAAGCCCTGCCCATTGCGCCTGTCGCCTATGTTGTGGACGACGACCTGGAGAAGCTCGCCAATGTTGGCCATGCCGTGTGGGAAGCGCTGATGGCTCAACGGGGTTACCGGGTCACCGTGCGGAGAAAGTCGACATGAGCGCGCGGAAGTGGGAACAGACCAAACGCAAGATTGAAACGACCCTGGATCAGATCTATCTGGAGATGCCGCCCGAGGTCAAAAAGGTGAAAGCGGGGATACTGCCCCACAATGCTGGGCACCATGGGCAATACTTCAGTGCGCTGGAAAGTTTGATGATGACCCTCATGGGCTGGTGCTTCTATTCCGGCGGCATGATCATCGAGATCTTAGACGATTCCACCTTCACTCTGGAGCAGTGCAAGAAACTGATCGTCAGTGGCAACCGGAATCCGGCCCGGTACACGGGCTACATTGCATACCCAATGGTATGGAATCTGTGGCTTGAGATCGAGGATTCGTTGGACGACATTGGCAGTAAGGAACATCTCAAAGAGCTCATGACTCCCTGGCTGTCCTTCATCAACCGAATGCATTTCTGGAATGTCGAGATATTTCCGTGGCACCTGGCTGCGCACGTACAGACAAAGACCGCCGCCGAGATCGACGGCAAGACGTACTTCACGGGAAAAGTGGCAGTCAACTGTAGTCCATCAGAGCTGCGAAACGATCGTTGACCCGTCGCGGCCCCCGCGCCGGCTGTCATCGGTGAGAGGATGCCGATCGTGAAATTTCCCGCACTCTCTCCAAAGGCGTTCGACTCGCCCGCCCTGAGCCCCCCGACGGTCGTCAACGAGCGGGACGTGAGGCCGGTGGTCGTTTTTCCTGACGGTGGTGGACGGACGAAGTGGCTCCTGACCGAGGAGAATGCGGGCTGCAGGTACGCGAATATGGGCCTGTTCATGGCCGATCCTGGTCAGGGTTCTCAATGGCATACCCATCCGGTGGAAGCAGAGGAAGAAGAGAACCTCTACATCATCGAGGGGCAGGGGACGATGTTCTACAAGCATGGTGGCCGAGAGCACCCGCTTCCCTTCAAGGAAGGGGAGGCCATCTTCACGGGGCACCTGACTCACTACGTTCGAAACACGGGAAGCAAACCACTGAAGATCTACTTCTCGATCGCTCCCTCCCGGTGCGAACGATCATCCACGGTGTGCAGAACGACGACGGACGAGAGCACAGGGACTCGCTCGACTTGAGGCCCCCCCAGCTGATCCGCCCTGACGATATCGCCATCACACCCTTCACGGCCGGCGGCTTGACCAACCGCAACATGCTGACTCCGGTCACGGTCGGGGCGCGACACGGCCGGTTCGGTACGGCTCTGGAGACTCCCGGGACGGGATCGTTCTGGCACACCCATCCAGCGGACGTCGGGGAGGAAGACCTCTTCTACACCATCCGGGGAACGGGCACGATGGTCTACTTGCACGGAGGCAAGGTCCACTCCTTCGAGTTTCACGCGGGGGACGCCATTCACTCTCATCACCTGACCAACTTCACGAGGAATCACACCGACGCGGACCTGGAGATGCTCTATTCGGGCGCACCGCATCCGCCCGGCACTATCGTCCACACACCTGCCTGAGTGTGAGATCCGGCCGGAGCATCAGGACGGGCGAGGGCGGCGGCTCCGGGTCGTCTAGGTCTGCAGCAAGAGAGCCGATGGAGTGACGACCTTCATCGCACGCCGTCTCCTGCTTCTCGTTCCGATCCTGTTCTTGATCTCGGCGATCGTCTTCTTCGTCTTCCGGATCATCCCGGGCGATGCGGTAGCGATCGCCATGGGTGAGGGCGCCGACAACGAGTCGACCCAGGCGATGCGGCGTCGGCTCGGGCTGGACCAGCCGGTGTACGTGCAGTATGTGGTTTGGCTACGCGACGCGCTACACGGCGACCTTGGATTCTCACTCATCAACCGCCAGTCGGTGTCCTCGCTGATTCTCGAGAAGCTGCCGGCGACGCTCCAGCTCACCGCGTTGAGCGTGCTCCTGGCGCTCGTGATCGCCCTGCCGGTCGGGATCCTCTCCGCCTTGCGCCGCGGCACGTGGATCGATCACGTGACGCGAGTCTGTACACTTGCCGGTTTCTGCGTTCCTCGGTACTGGCTCGCCGTGCTGCTGATCCTGTTTCTCGGCGTCCATGCGCGATGGTTCCCGGCGGCAGGATACGTGCCGTTGAGCGAGAATCCAGCGCAGAGCCTCCGGCACACGGTCCTACCCGTGTTGTCAATCGGCCTCTCGCTGGCCGCGGTGCAGATGCGCTTCCTGCGGTCGAGCATGCTGGACGTCCTCGCGCAGGACTACATTCGAACCGCCCACGCCAAAGGCCTTCAGCCGCGCGTCGTCGTGCTGGGCCACGCGCTGAAGAACACCTTGATACCGTTCGTCACCGTCGTGGCGCTCGAGCTCGGTAACCTGATCGGCGGCCAGGTGGTCGTCGAGCAAATCTTCGCCTGGCCGGGTATCGGCTGGCTGATGATCCAGGCGATCAGCCAGCGCGATTACGCGGTGGTGCAGGGAGCCGTGCTCGTGATCGGCGCGGGCTTCGTCCTCATCAATCTGATGGTCGACATCGCTTACGCGTACCTCGACCCACGGATCAGGTATGCCTGAGTCGCAGGAGCGCTCGTCGGCCCAGTCTCCGCTGCAACGAGCGCTGCGCGTCTTACGGCGAGACCGCGCCGCGATGCTGGGGCTCGTGATCTTTCTCGGTCTGGCGGGGCTCGCGATCGTCGCCGAGCGCGTCGCGCCATACGATCCGGCGGCCGTGCACGTTCGCGATCGGTTGCAGGGCCGTCGGCGGCCTACTGGCTCGGCACCGACGAGCTCGGACGTGACGTGCTGAGCCGGATCATCTTCGGCGCCCGCGCCTCGCTCGCCGTGGCCACCGTCGCGGTGACCATCGCCGCCCTCGGCGGGATCGTCTTGGGGCTGTGCGCCAGCTATTACGGCGGCCTGATCGACTCGGTCGTCATGCTTGGCCTTGATGGCCTGCTGGCCTTTCCTTCTATTATCCTGGCACTTGCCATCATGACGGCACTGGGGCCGAGCTTGTACAACGCGATGCTCGCCATCGGCATCGTGGCCATCCCGACGTTCGCCCG
>Ga0306920_100002878_pt1 | contig 21771 bp, 24 predicted proteins | sample flu12Cox44000170_FD_204666 | JGI IMG/M metagenome (GOLD analysis project Ga0306920, IMG submission 204666) | Lab enrichment of tropical soil microbial communities from Luquillo Experimental Forest, Puerto Rico - flux4day.12C.oxic.44.000.170 (v2)... | ecosystem: Environmental > Terrestrial >...
CGTCACCGCCGATGTGGCGATGAGCGATTGGTGGCGTTTTCCGCTTGGCATCGCCGCGTTGATGGAATTTGTGCTGACGGGAACCGTGATCCGCTATTTCGTCCTGGCCTGGCGATACGGTGCATTTTTTCTCTCCCCGCTGGTCTATGTCGCCGGAATGATGTGGCTGTCCATTGCCGCGACCCGTTTCGCGGTGATCCATGTCGGACTACCGTTTCACATGGTTCTCGCGCCGCTGCTGTGGTTGGCGATTTTCGCTGGCTTGCGTTGGACCTTCGGCCGCATGGTCCATATCGGCTACGCGCTCGACGATTGGTACTTCGCGCGCGATTTTATTCATCGGGTGCGGCCCAAGCTTGAGGAGCGTCTTGATGTACTGGCGCGCGAACTCGTGCGGCTTATTCGCGACAGCGACGCCGACGAAATCATTATCGATGGCCACAGTCTCGGCGCGCCGCTATCGCTCGTCGTGCTCGATCGCGCGCTGCAGCTTGAGCCTCAGCTCGGCACGGGCGCGAAAACGCTGCACGTTGTCTCGACCGGTTCGTCGCTCTTGAAGGTCGCGCTGCACCCGGCGGCCGGATGGTTACGCGAGGCCGTTCAACGCGTCGCCCATACGCCTGCTATTTATTGGGTCGAATATCAAGCGTTGGTGGACATCATTAACGTCTACAAAGTGGATCCCGTAGCCGCGCTCGAGCTGCCGCCCGCTGGCAAGCCGATCGTGAAGATTTTCCGCATCCGCATGATGGTGGAGGAACACACCTACCGGCGTTTCCATCTCAATTTCTTGCGCATTCACCGTCAGGCGGTGATGGGCAACGAGCGGCGTTATTTTTACGACTATTACATGCTGTGCTGCGGGCCGGTCGCCTTGCGGGATCGGGTCGAGCAACCGGATTGGGCGGTGGCGGTATTTGCCGCCGACGGCGCGCTGCAAGCGAACCTGACCGAGGTCGCGGCTGAGAGGCCAACCGCACCGGCCGTCGCAGCGGGGCTTTAGACCGTGACGCCGACGATAGCGAAGATCATTTGGCTTGCGAGCAACTTGATCTGGTTCTTTCTGCGCTTTCAACCGCGTCAGCACTCACGCAAGACGCCGGTGCGCTATTCAGGACGAGGGCCGCGCGAATTCGCACTTCTCGCTGCCTCTCTCACCGGACTCGGCATCGTGCCTTTCGTTTATGTGATCGCTCATTTTCCACGTTTTGCCGATTATCCACTGGTTCCGGCGCTGTCCTATCTCGGGATCGCCGTCGAGATAAGCTGCCTGTGGTTGTTCTACCGTAGTCATCGCGACCTCGGCCATAATTGGTCCGTCAGCCTCGATCTCCGCGAACGCCACACGCTCGTCACAACCGGCGTCTACGCCCTGGTGCGACACCCGATGTATGCCGGTTTCTGGCTGATGGCGCTCGGTCAGGCTCTGTTGCTGCCGAACTGGGTTGCTGGGCCTGCCGGGCTCGTCGGCTTTGGTGTGCTGTTTTTCGGGCGAGTGGCGCACGAAGAAGCCATGATGATTAGTGCGTTTGGTGACGAGTACCGGACCTATATGCGCCGGACTGCGCGGGTGGTTCCCTGGGTTTACTGACCTCCTCTCTGGCGTGTTCATCCCCGCGTTGCATTTTTGCTACAGGTTTACATCGCAGTGCTGGAGCCGGGAGGATTTTGGGGGATTTCGGTGGCAAAATCTGGCAGTGCAATATGGACTGCTTAGAATGCGGAAGGCCTCGCCTTGGAGTGGCGGGTGCGGCGGGGTGCAAGCGGTGCATGGGGCGCATGACATGGGGCGCATGACGGGGCGCATGACGGGGCGCGTGAAACGTTCGTGGCGACTGAGCGCGATTGGGCTGCTGGTCGTTGGGACGGTGCTGGCGTTCGGAACCAATCCGAGCGCCGCGGAATCGCGAGCACATGTCTATCTGCTGCGCGGCTTGATGAACATATTTTCGCTCGGCATGGATACGCTCTCTGAGCAGCTAAACCGGCGAGGTGTCTACGCGACGGTGCACGGCTATGGCGAGTGGCAGTCGCTCGCCGATCGAGCGGCGGTCGATTTCAAGGCTGGGAAGGAGGGCCCGATCATCCTGATCGGCCATTCGCTTGGCGCCGACGCGGTCATGGAAATGGCTGCCTATCTGGGCCGCAAGGGCATCCCCGTGGCGCTGGTCGTGCCGTTCGACGGCACGCAATCCTTTGCCGCTAGCGACAACGTGGCGCGCGTTCTCAACCTGACGCAACGCGATTATGCCTATATGCGGAAGGGGCCGGGTTTCCACGGCACCTTGTCCAATATTGACGTCAGCTCCGATCCGAGCATCGATCACATCAACATCGATAAATCGCCGCGGCTGCACGCACGGGTGGTTTCCGAGGTCCTCGCTGTCGTTGGCAATCATCGCGTCGCGACACCGGGTCCGGTGAAGCCGACGGGCGTGAATGGAACCGCGCCTACGGGCCAGAACGGCGGCACGGCTGGGGCGCCGGCGGCCAAGCCTGAAGGGGCGCCCGCAGCTCCACCGGCGCAGGGTGCTCCATCCAAAAGCAGCAATGGCGCCGACGCTGGTTCAGGGACGCCCGCCGTCGCCGATGGCACGCCGATCATTGCCCGTCCGGAACGGACCGGCGTGCAGCAGAGCGTCGGCAGTCCGGTTCCGCCTCAGGCTAAACCAGCGACAGATACGCCGCCGATTCGCGCCGAGCAGGTACCACATTGATGCGTTGAGCGCCGCAACGGCGGCGAATCAAACTAGCCCTGCACCGGGATCGCTATTTCGATCGGAGCGCAATTGCTGCGCCCTTGCACCAGGCAGTCTTGCTCTTTTTGCAAGTCACTGATGGTGTCGGCGATCCACACGCCAAGGCCGACCAGCGATATCAGGATCGCCAGTGCGATGAGATTCATGATCATCCGATGGCGATAATCGATCGGCTCATCTTGTTCTTGTTCGAACCGCGCAAAATCGTCGACATCGTCTTCGACCGGCTGGGGCCTGGCGGATGCAAACGATGACTTGCCCGGGCGGCGCGGCTCAAATTTCAGAATCTGGCCGAACGGTCCGGCGTCACGCGGATCGGGTCGCTCGATAACCGCCTTTGAGCCACGCATGATGCTCAAGCTATGCCTCTGCGGCAAATCTCCAGCCGTCGAATCGATTGTCGTCCGGTCATAAAGTTGCCTATAGACAATACCGCAAACCGGCCGCCGTTTCCTCTCCCTTAGGATGCGCAGGTCGGGAATTATATTCCAAATCGTCAGTATGGGGCTTTGAGGGTCTGCTGCGGAGATCATTTATGAAGAAATTTGTTCCCAAAGCGCTCCGAGGAGGCCCCGCCAGCGCGGTGGCGATCACGGCGGTGCTAGCGGTGGTGGTGGCCGTGTACGCGGTCTGGGCCTCGCCTGCTGCGGCCGCTGGCGATTATGACGTGGGCTCGATCCATATCTCGCAACCGTGGTCGCGGGCGACGCCGAAGGGAGCGGCAACTGGGGCGGGATATATGACGCTCACCAATAAAGGCGCTGCATCCGACAAAGTGAGCTGCGTTTCCGACGATGCCAGCGCGCAATGTCAGATTCACACCATGACGATGGAGGGCGGGGTGATGAAAATGCGCCCCGTGGAAGGCGGGTTGGAAATTAAGCCGGGCGAATCCGTCACGCTCAAGCCTGGCGGCAATCACATCATGTTTCTCGACCTGAAACACCCGCTGGAACAGGGAAAGACGGTCAAGGCCACGCTCAAATTCGATCGCGCCGGCACGATCGATGTGGAATATCCGGTGCTCGCCATCGGTGCGCCAGTCCCCGGCGCCTCCGCTGGAGGCTCGACGATGCAAGACTCAGGCGGCGGCATGCATATGCAAGGCGGCGGCATGCAGGGCGGCGGCATGCAGGGCGGCGGCATGATGCAGATGGATAAGCGGTAAGTTGATCGCAACGGATTTTCAGAAGTCCGCTGGATCGCTTGCGCTCTATGCCGGTTCGGGGAATCCCGGCTTGATGCCTTCAGGCAGCGGCATTCGGAACGTGTTGAGTATCATCGAAACCAACGCGTAATAGCCCAGAATGCCGACCAACTCGACAGCGCCGGCGTCACCAAGAATCTTACGCACCCGATTGAAAGTTGCAGTGCTCACGCGGCGCTTGGCGTAAAGCTCCTTGGCAAAGGCGTAGATCGCGAGTTCGTCGCGCGGCGCCGATTTTGGCGCGCGGCCGGCCTGAATGTCGCGGATGGTCTGCGGCTTGACGCCTTGTTTTTCCGCCATCGGCACATGCATGGCCCACTCGTATTGCGCCTTCCAATGCTGGGCGGTGACGAGGATCGCAAATTCGGAGAGTCGGCCCGGCACACTGGTCTTAAACCGCAAATGGCCGCCGAGCTTCTGCGCCAGTTCGCCGAACGCCGGCGCATGCAGATAGACCGCGAACGGGCCCGCCAGTTTGAACTGCCCGCGCGGGCCTGAGCGGATCGATTCAGCCAGCGCACGCTGCTCGGGCGTGAACGTCTCTTGCGACAGCGCGGGCAGACGCGGCGATTGCATCTTACGCATGATTTTCCCTCCCATATCCGGCGTCGAGCGTCCTGATTGCTGCGCTCGGCAACGGCACGACAAATCCGATACTGGGGTTTTATTCGAGTGTCGAGATGCAGGACGCGGGGCGCTGCTCAACGCGCCGCCGGGATGTGACCGAAGACAGTCCCGCCTTCTCGCAGCGGGATTTGAGTCCATCCTCGAGCGGTTGTCGGAAAATCCATTCAAAGTTGAGCGACGGCAAACACAGGTTTACCGATTCTTTCCTGAATGCGCTATTTTTAACCGATCGTTAACCATCCCTGGAGAGATTATTAACCAATTAGAATCATCCAAAATTGGAGAGGGGTGGTGTCGAACCTCATAGCCCCACGTCAATCGCTGAAATTTCGGGCCCGCACCTACACGGCTTTCGTCTTCACGCCGCGAGCCCCGATTGCAGACTGGCTGATGGACCTCGACGCTACGCTCGAGCGTTCCACGAGCTTCTTTACTGGTCACGCCGTTGCGCTGGATCTTTCGGCGGTGCGCTTGAGTCCAAACGGGGTTGCGCATCTCGTCGCCAGCCTCGAGGAGCGCAATATCCGAGTGCTGGGGATTGAAGGCGTCGAGCCGCTTGAGGGGGCGGGTCTCCCACCCATCCTGCGCGGCGGTCGCGGCACCCAAGACCTGGATCTGCCCGAGCCGGAGTCGCCGCCTGCGCCCGCGCCCGATAACGCTCCCCGCGGACGTGAACAACCGGCATCGCTTTTGATCGAGGAACCGGTTCGTTCCGGGCAGTCGGTCGCTTTCGTGGAGGGCGACGTCACGATTCTTGGCTCGGTCGGTTCCGGCGCGGAAATCATCGCCGGCGGATCCATCCACATTTACGGCACGCTGCGCGGTCAGGCGATGGCGGGTGTCACCGGCAACCGCCGCGCCCGGATTTTCTGCCACCGGTTCGAGGCTGAGCTCTTGGCCATCGGCTCCTATTACAAGACGGCCGACGAAATCGACGACAGCGTGCGTAGCGGACCGATCCAGGCCTGGTTGGACGGTAACACCCTGAAAATCTCGGCGATGAACTAGGAACAACGAAAGGTCGTTAACATGAAGGACAAGAAATCGGCCCGCGTGGTGGTTGTGACATCGGGCAAAGGCGGCGTCGGCAAGACTACGTCGACCGCTGCCCTAGGTGCCGCGCTTGCCCACCTTGGCGAAAAGGTCGTCGTCATCGATTTTGACGTCGGACTGCGCAATCTTGATCTGGTCATGGGCGCCGAGCGGCGCGTGGTCTTTGACTTGATCAATGTGATTCACGGCGTGGCCAAACTGCCGCAAGCGCTCATTCGCGACAAGCGGCTGGAAAATCTGCACCTGCTGCCCGCCTCGCAGACCCGCGACAAGGATGCGCTCACGGAAGACGGTGTCGCCAAAGTCATCGGCGAAATGCGCTCGAAATTCGATTGGATCATTTGCGACAGTCCGGCCGGCATCGAGCGCGGCGCCACCTTGGCCATGCGCTACGCCGACGCCGCCATCATTGTCACCAATCCCGAAGTGTCGTCGGTCCGCGATTCCGACCGCATCATCGGGCTTCTCGATTCGAAGACTGAGAAAGCCGAACGGGGTGAATGCGTCGACAAGCACCTGCTTGTGACCCGCTACCACCCCTGGCGCGCCTCCCGCGGTGAGATGCTGGCAATCGACGATGTGCTGGAAATTCTGTCGGTCCCGCTCCTTGGGATTATTCCTGAAAGCGAAGAAGTGCTGCGTGCCTCGAATGTGGGATCGCCGGTGACGCTGAATAGTCCGGCAAGCCCGCCCGCACGCGCCTATTTCGAAGCCGCGCGCCGGCTCAAAGGCGAAACGATCCCCATGCGCGTTCCCAGCGAAAACCGAGGAATTTTCAACAAGCTGTTCGGACGGAAAGCAGCATGAACATCTTTAACTGGTTTAGCCGCGGCTCGGCGCCGATTGCGCGGGAACGGCTGCAAATACTGCTCGCGCATGAGCGCAACGAGCGCGACCAACCGGATCTGCTCGGTGTTTTGCGCGAGGAAATTCTCACGCTCATCAGCCGCCACGTCTCCTTCGACCCCGATAAGGTCCAGATCAAGATGGATCGCGGCAAATCGGTATCGACGCTTGCGGTCGACATCGAAATTCCAAACGCGTTCGGCACTTCGGCCGCGGCTTCGCAACAGCGCCGGCCGAGGTCAAAGCGATCGCGCAATGAGGGCGCGCAAGCAATGGATCAAAGGGTGGCTTAATGCGCACGATTGCATTTCTCACCCAAAAAGGCGGCGCGGGAAAGACGACCTTGGCAGCCTCGCTTGCCGAGGTGGCGGCCAGCACCGGCGAAACAGTGATCGCGCTCGACCTTGATCCGCAGCAATCACTGGTGCGCTGGGCTAAGCGCCGCGAATCTGCAAATGCCCGGAATAAAGTCATCGTCGAACCGCTTGAACGCGAGCGGCTGCCGCGCGTGCGGGCTATTCTTGAGGGGCTTGCCGGCGCCGGGTTCACGCTCGCGATTTTCGATACGACGGGAGCCGATGCCACAGCCGTGCGTCCGGTATGCGAAGTCGCTGACTTGAGCCTGCTGCCGGCCCGTCCGACGCGCTTGGATGTGGAAGCGACGGCGGCAACATTTCGGGCGGTGTTTCTGGCCAAGCGAAAAGCCGCTTTCGTGCTCAACCAGTGCCCGTCAAGCTACCGCAGCACGCGGGCAAGCGAGGCGGCAAAGCAATTGAACTGTCTTGGAGTGCTGGCCGAGCCGATGCTGTCCGCGCGCATGGATTTTCAGGATGCGATTGCTGCCGGCCTTGGCGTCACTGAATATGCCGGCGGCGGCAGGGCCGCCGAGGAAATCGCGATCCTCTGGAACTGGAGCCGCAGGCAGCTTGGCGGAAGCAAAGTCGAACCTCCGGCGGATCGACGGCGGCAGGCCGCCGCCTAAGCGAGCCGCGGTCCACCGCTCTTTGCTTTGGACGATACGGCGTCATGGGCTATGAATAGTTCATGGCGCTTGCGGTGAAAGCCCTGTTTTTCGACGTATTCGGCACGCTGGTCGACTGGCGCAGCTCGATCGCACGCGAGGCCGAGGCACTGCTCAAGCCGAAAGCGGTCACGCTGGATTATTTCGAATTCGCCGACGCCTGGCGCGGCGAATATCAGGGCGCCTTGGAGGAAGTGCGCGCCGGCCGCATCGGCTTTTGCAAGCTCGATGTTCTGCATCGGCGCAATCTCGAACTCACGCTCAAACGCTTTGCGCTCGGCGGTCTCACCGAGGAAGAGAAACGCAGCTTGAACTTGGCGTGGCACCGGCTCGACGCCTGGCCCGACGTGCCGACCGGTCTTGCGCGCCTCAAACGCGGCTACGCGATCGCCCCAGTATCGAACGGCAATATTTCCCTGATGGTGGATTTGGCGCGGCGCAACGGCTTTCCTTGGGACGTGATTCTCGGGGCCGAGATCGCCGGCGATTACAAGCCGAAGCCGCGTGTCTACCTCGCTGCCGCCGACGCCCTCGATCTCAAGCCAGAAGCTTGCATGATGGTGGCGGCCCATTCCAGCGATCTCGCCGCCGCCGCTGCACTCGGCTTGAGGACCGCGCATGTGGCGCGACCAAACGAGCACGGACCCGGCCGTGGCGAGACGGCGCCGACGATCGCGGTGGATTTTGCCGTGAAGAGTGTCGAGGAGCTGGCGGCTAAGCTTGGAGTTTGAAATTTCTCTGTATTTTTACCGCGCGTTGAAAAAGCAGGAGCGGTGTTTTGAGACCGTAAGGCTTGGAGACAAACCGCCGTTACGCGACGCGTCCGAAGTACTGCTGCCGTTCGCAAATCTCGCGCGCCACGCGTTGCATGTGCGACTCGAAAACCGCGTTGGTGATGCGGGTCAAAAATTGCAGGGTGGCGGTCATTGGCGTGCTCGCTATCGCTCTCGGTCTGTCGATAACCTTGGTGGAGAGGTACAACAGGATTCCGCCGCCGGAAGTGACCATAGTCACACGAATTCATTTTCCATATAAGATATTGATTTTACTATAATAAGCGCTGTAGATTTAGCTGCCGATCGGGGGATAATCGGTGTATCCGGCGGCACTCCCACCGTAGAACGTCTTGCGATCCGGGGGGTTGAACGGCCCGCCGCGACGGAAGCGAAGCGGCAAATCGGGATTAGCGAGGAATAGAGCCGCAAACGATACCAAGTCAGCCCAGCCGGCCTGGATGACCGTATTGGCGCGCGTCAAATCGTATCCCTTGTTGCCCATCAATGCGCCGCGCCAGAGTTTGCGAAAGAAACGGATGTTGGGGATTTCGCTGTCCGGCGGCGGCGGGTCGCTCGGAGCGGGCTCGACGATGTGCAGATAAACGAGTCCAAACCGGTTGAGTTCGCCTACCGCCGTCGCAAATGTCACGGCCGGATCGTTATCGGCCATATCATTGAAGGGATTGGTCGGCGACAGCCGCACGCCGACGCGCTCGGCACCCCATTCACCGACGATGGCTTCAACAACTTCGATGAGAAGGCGAGCACGGTTTTGCGCCGTGCCGCCATAACGATCCGTGCGCCGATTGCTGCCGTCGCGCAGAAATTGGTCGATCAAATAGCCATTTGCGGCATGCAGTTCGACGCCGTCGAAGCCGGCATCTTGCGCGTTGCGCGCACCCTGCCGGTAGTTTTCGACAATGCCGGCGATTTCCGTGGCCGTAAGCGCGCGCGGTGTCACAAAGGGCTTCATCCCGTCCAGCGTCATCGCCTGACCCGCAGGAGCAATCGCCGATGGAGCCACCGGAAGTGCGCCGTCAGGCTGTAGTGACGGATGCGAGATGCGGCCGACATGCCAGAGCTGAAGGAACATCCGGCCGCCAGCGGCGTGCACGGCGTCAGTGACGCGTTTCCAGCCGGTGATCTGTTCAGCGCTGTGAATGCCAGGGGTGCCTGGATAGCCAACGCCCTGCGGCGAAATTTGCGTCGCTTCGCTGATGATCAATCCGGCGCTTGCGCGCTGGGCATAGTAGGTGGCGTTGAGCGGCCCCGGCACATTGCCGCGGCCGGCGCGATTGCGCGTCATCGGCGCCATCACGACGCGATTGGGCAGTTGCAAAGGACCGAGGTTGAATGGTGAGAAGATATCAAGGTTGTTCATTGCGACGCGAAATTCAGCGAAAGACCGGTTTGTTTACTCGGTGAATGACGGCAGTTAGGGTGCCGCGTCAAGACGTTGCGCACGCTTGAAGGAGTATACATGAGCGCAAGCTCGGCCACCGTAGACCCCGCCGTGCGCGGTACTGGTGCGGCGACGCGTCTGATCGTGGCTTCGTCGGTCGGCAATGCGCTCGAGTTCTACGAGATCCTGGTCTACGGTTATTTCGCCGTGATCATTTCGAAAGTGTTCTTTCCAGCCGCCAACGAAGCGGTCTCGATTCTGGTCACGCTCGGTACGTTCGGTATTTCGTTTTTGGCGCGCCCGGTCGGCGCGATTTTTCTTGGCGCGTACGGCGATCGCAAAGGGCGTAAGCGGGCGCTGACGCTTTCAATTCTTCTGATGACGATCGGCACCGGTTTGATGACGGCGATGCCGAGCTATGGTTCGGTCGGGCTGCTGGCGCCGGTCCTCGTTATCGCTGCACGACTGTTGCAAGGCTTTTCCGTCGGCGGCGAGTTTGCGAGTTCGACCGCCTTTCTGGTCGAACACCGCCCCGACCGTGCGGGCTTTTTCGCGAGCTGGCAGTGGTCGAGCCAAGGCTTTGCCGCGCTGGTGGCGACGGGTTTGGGCGTGTTGCTGACGTCCAGCATGTCCGCTGACACGTTGCAGGCATGGGGCTGGCGGATCCCGTTCGCCGTCGGCCTGCTGATCGGACCCGTCGGCTATTACATTCGAAACCGGCTCGATGAAACGCCGGAATTCCTCGAAGCGGGGGAAACGCGAAATCCATTGCGCGATCTGTTCGTGGGGCAATGGGATCGGCTGGTGTTGACGATCGGCGCCGTCGCCGCCTCGACCAGTTCGCAATACATCCTGGTCTACATGCCGACTTACGCCATACGCGAACTCCATCTGCCGCAAACGATCGCTTTCACGGCTGCGGTGAGTGCCGCGGCGCTGCAGACGCTGGCGGTACCCTTTGTGGGCATCTGGGTCGATAAAGTGGGTCAGACGCGTGTGATGATCGGTGCGGCGATTCTGTTCATGGTGACGGCCTATCCGGCTTTCGCGCTGCTCGACGCCGCACCCTCACTCGGCGTTCTGATAGCGATGGTTTGCTGGATCAGCCTTTTGAAGTCGTTTTTCTCGGGCGCGCTGCCCTCGCTGATGGCCAAAACCTTCCCCGTTGCGACGCGCGTCTCCGGGATGTCGCTGAGCTATAACATTTCGGTGCCGATCTTCGGTGGATTCGCGCCATTCTTCGCCCAATCGCTGATCGATCTCACCGGAAGCAAATTGGCGCCGAGCTATTACATGATCGCGACCGCCACCTTGAGCCTGCTTGCGCTTCTCATAATGCGGCATCGGTACCGCTTGTGAGTTTAGCGCCAGCCTCTCATCGGCAATTCTAACTTGCCGGTCGCAAGACTCGTGGGCCAGATCGAAACGTATTGCTTGCCTTGGAGCTGAATCAAGAATGTCGAGGCGAGCGTATTCTGGCCCGTTCCATCGAATTTTACCCCGTTGTAGCCGATCATGAGCTGATCCGCCTTGAGATCGGTTGCCTGCAGCGCCGCCTGGATCTTGTCCGGTTCGGTCGATCCGGCGCGATTGATCGCGTCGGCAAGCACAAGGAAACCTTGCATCCACCGCGCGCTGGTGTCGTCGAGATCGCGCCCATATTTAGCTTTGAACATCTGGTTGACGATGTAGCTATTGCTGTCGGGCTTGCCGATATCAAAGGCGCTGCGGTTGATGGCGCCCTGAGCGAGATCGCCGACGTTTGGAATGAAAGTTGGATCGGAAAAGCCGGCGTCGTCGCCGATGATGATCGGCGGCAAGTAGTCGAGATTTTTCATCGTGCGGAAATAAAGGATTGTATCGGCCGTATAGCTGACGAAGATGACGACGTCCGGCTGCAGCGTCTTGAGTTGAATGACTTGTGCGGAGACGTCGGAGCTGTTGGCATTGTAGGGAATTTGCGCGGCTACCTTGATATTGGCGGCTTTGGCCGCTTCAAGAATGCTGCCCGCGACCGACGTGCCGTAATCGGTGTTTTCATTGACGATGGCGATATTATCGATCTTTTGGCCGAATTTTCTCAGATCGCTGAGGAATCCGGCGTAGGCGCGGGCAAAATCGGAGGCGATCGGCGTGGTGCGGAACGTCCATTTGAAGCCGCGCCCGGTGATATTCAGTGCCACCGAATCCGCAACCAGAAAAGGAATGCCTTGCCGCTCGGCCGCGGCGGTGGCGACCAGCGACACCGACGAATGGTAGGAGCCGAGCATCGCCACGACGTGATCCTGCGTGATCAAGCGCAAGGTCTGCTGCTGGCCTACTTGCGGATTGCCTTGATGATCGGCCTCGTCGAGCTCGATCTTCGCGCCGCCCAGATTGGGCAGCCCTGCCGTCGCGCCGAGCGGCAGCGCTTTGAGGTCGGGATGAGCGGTGTTGACGATTTCGGCGCCAAGGTTGACGGCGTCCTTTGCCGACTGGCCGGCGCTCGCCGCGTTTCCAGTCAAAGGATAGATGACGCCGATCTTGACGTTCTCGGCGGCATTGGCCGAAGCCATGGCCAGCACGGCGGCCGCAAACGCGGCGACGGATAGGACACAACAGAGCCTTTTCATCGTTTCCTCCCGGAAGGATGGCGCGATTGATCTAAAAAACGATCTTCAAGTCAATTCCCAAGATATACATAAAGGCCGAGACAATTTGACTGTGTCGGGCATAAGTTTTCGACGGGAGGCAATACGTGGCGTTCACTGCGGCCGAGCTTGTGGAGCGGTTCTATCGTCTTGTCTGGAACAAGGCCGATGAGACCGAAGCTCATAGAATTCTTGCCGATGACTTTCGCTTCCGCGGCTCGCTCGGTCCCGAACTGCGCGGGCCCGACGGTTTCATCGCTTATATGCTAGCTGTTCGTTCGGCACTCGCGGACTTTACCTGCCGGGTCGACGAGATGATCGCGGATGGCGACCGCGCGGCGGCACAGATGACCTTCCATGGCCGTCATTGCGGCAAGTTTTTCGGAGTTGCGCCGAGCGGCCGGGAAATCCGCTGGAGCGGTGCGGCGTTTTTCAAGACGAGCGAGGGCAAAATCACCGAGCTGTGGGTGCTGGGCGATCTTGAAACGATCAGGCGGCAACTCGAGCCGCAAGGCGCCTCGTCGGTTTTTGAGCTATAGAATAGTGAATTTCGAAAGAGACCTCGATGCACGCTCCTTCGCCCTCTATGAACGCGCGCTTGGCCATGCACCGCGGCAACAAGCTGCAGATCGGCTTGTTCGGGCTCAATTGCTCGTCCGGCCGCGCCGTGACGCTTGTGCCCGAACGCTGGTCAGGCAGCTGGCCGGATAACAAGAAACTGGCATTGCTGGCAGACCAGGCCGGCATCGATTTTCTCCTTCCGATCGGCCGCTGGAAGGGATACGGCGGGACCACCGACTATCAAGGAACCACGCTCGAAACCGTCACCTGGGCAAGCGCACTGCTCGCCAGCACCAAGCGCATCACGGTGTTCGGCACCGTCCACGCGCCGATTTTCAATCCGGTGGTTGCGGCGAAGGAAATGGTCACTGCCGATCATGTCGGCGAGGGCCGCTTTGGACTCAATATCGTAGTCGGCTGGAACGAGGGCGAGTTCGACATGTTCGGCGTCGAGCAGCGCGCGCATGAGCAGCGTTACGATTATGCGCAGGAATGGATCGACGTCATCAAAATGATCTGGTCCGACCGTGAGGATTTCGATTTTCACGGCAAGTACCTCAATATGAAAGGCATTCGCGGCAAGCCGAAACCCTATGGCGGCACCCGCCCCTTGATCATGAATGCCGGCGCGTCTGCGACCGGTCAGGCTTTCGCAGTAAGAAATTGCGACGCTTTCTTTCTGCAGGCCTCGCGCACATCGCTTGAGGAAAGCGCGCAACGCGTTCACCGCGCCAAAGAGGCGGCCCGCGCCCAAGGACGCGAGATCGGCTGTTACACGGTCGGCGTCGTCACCTGCCGGCCGAGCAACAAGGACGCTCAGGACTATTTTCATCATTGCATCGTGGAGCGTGCCGACTGGTCAGCGGTCGACGGCATCCTGGCGCTGAAAAATATTTCACCGCAAACAGTGCCGATGCAGGAATATCTCACGCAACGCAACCAATATGCGCAAGGCATGGGCGGGTTGCCGATCGTCGGCGATCCGGATCACGTCGCCGGGCAAATTGCCGATCTCAGCAAGGCAGGTCTGACCGGCATCGCCATCTCGCTCGTCAACTATCTCGACGAGCTGCCGTATTTCATTGAGGAGGTGATCGGCCGACTTGAACGAATGGGACTACGGGAGAAGCCGCGGGGTTAGGAGCGTCATTCCCTGACGCCGCGCAGCGGCGAACCGGAAATCCATACCCGGACTGTGAGACTTGGGCTCCGCGCTCATTCCGCGACGGCTGTGATTATGGATTCCAGCTCTCGACCTTCGGCCGAGCCCCGGAATGAAGGGAGCTACCGCTTGCTCACGATCGGCGTGCCGCGCTTCTTGTTGTAGCGATGGATCGTGACGCGCTCCCAGACGCCGTTGAGATGATAGGGGTCGCTGCGGGTAAACGAGTCAACCGCGGCGCGGTCGCAGGCATCGATGACGAAAATGCTACCGACCGGCGTTTCGCCGTCGTCGGCCACAAGTGTGCCCGCCGTCACGACGTCGACCGCATACTCCTCGGCGCGGTCGAGATGGATGCGATGATCGCGGTAATGTTTGGCGCGGGTCGGCAGAATGTCTTTTTTGTCGAGCGCGTGGACGACGTACAGCATGGGATATCCTACCGCAAATTCGGCCGGCGTGGATGGAGCCTGTCCGTTCGTTCCTGCCAAAGCTGGGACGCAGCGCGTTATCGCGGTGCTCTCTCTGGATTGCCGCTTCCGCGAGAATGTGCGGGAGTCCCTCGTGCGCAGCTACTGCCGCCGGCGCGAGATCACAGAGGATTCATCGAAAAACCACAGCCCGCCGCGCTCACGCAGCACTGAGCGAGTGGCATCGATATAGCGGTTGCCGATATCCGCCAAGCGGTCATCCTCCACTTGCGCCACATAGATCGCGGCATTCCATGCGGCAAACAGAGTGGAGGTGCCGATCGAGTCGGAGATCTCCGACGGCAGCGTATGCATCACGTACCGGAACAGCGCACGATTGTCGGCATAGGCGTTAAAGTTGAGGTCGCGGCCGGCTTGGCCAAGCTCGTGCTTCACCGCTTTGAGGATCTGGTGCCGATCGTGAATGAAGGGATGGTCCTCGGGCCAGACCCTTTGGATGATCTCCATCCCGGGATCGTGACCGTGGGAATGAATCGCGACAAGCCGGCCGCCGGCGCCGAGGGCCCGCGCCAGCGGCGCGATCACGCGCTTGGCCTTGAATTCCAGCGGCGCGCGCGCGCGATAGGGCTGCGATGCGATCACCAAGTCGTAGTTGGCCTGCGTGCCGCCCGGCCGCGGAATGATCGGGTCGAGCAGGAAACGATGATCCTCGCGATAGAGCACGAGAACCACCGGGCGCTCGTAAATCGGATTGCCGGTTCGTGCGCTGACAGTCGCCTTCCAATTTTCGGCCAAGAACGGCTCGAGACTGATGATCTGCTTCTCGAATTGATACGCCGAATTGCCCAGGAGCGGCAGCTCATGCCAAACCAGGCTCGATGCCGCATTGACCGACTTGACCGCGAGCCATGGCGCGTCGGCGTAAGCAAGATTGGTCAGCACCAGAACCGTCGCGGGATGTTCGAAAAAGCGGTCCGACATCTTTTGCAGCGTGAGCCGGACATCTTCGAGACTGATCTCTTTGCCGACCATGTAGAACGGCATGTGCGGAAAGCGATCGTGCATCGCGCGCATGACCCGCACCAGCACGGTGCCGTCGCCGACGCCGGCGTCGAACACCCGTACCGCCGGCGGCCGCGGGTGGATGTGCGCCAGCTCCTCCGAGACGCGGTGTGCGACCTCCCATTTCTCGCTGCAGGTATTGACGAATAGAAGATATTTCTGCCGGTTGTCGAAGAAGCGGAAATTGCGTTGCGGGTCACTGGTTTTGGCCGGCCCCGGCGGCGGGGAGGGCGAGTTGGTCCGGCCCTCGCGCGTGCGCTCGATGATTGCTGGCCGGTCCGTGTGGGCGGGGTGCGCCGCCATGAAGCCGTGAATGCGGTCGAGCGTATCAGTCGTAATACGGCCGCCGTTACGCAGTCGCACCGTGAGTTTGCCGTCATTAACGGCACGCCGGCCGAAAGTGGATTCGGCAAGGCCGGTACGCCGGCAATAGTCGGAAATCTCCTGTAACAGCTGCTGTGCGTTCATTCCTCGTAGCCTCCCCAGCTGCGGCTTTTTCCAAGAGCGTATTGTTCTCGAAGTCCTTGGGCGGCTCTCGGCGCAGCGAGCCCCAGCGAACCAAGCTGTTGGGACGTGGTCAACCACAATTGTGCCCACCTCTGCAGTGGGCAATAGAGTGGGCATCGGCCTCGTGCCGAGATCGTGCCTATCGCCTGGCCCGCGCCGCTTCGCAGCGTTGCGCGCGTGAGTGCCAGGAGTAGCAATTGTCTTGCCTGGGGGTCGCGCCTAGTGTCCGGCTGCCTTCTGATCGATCGATCGAACACACAACTGGCAGCCCCGCCGTGACAAGGAGCCCCAAGCGGCGCCTTTGGGCGGTGAGCAGCATTTACCAATCCGAAGTGGGGGTTATTTCCATGCGCCTCGATGGCAAAATCGCGCTCGTAACGGGCGCCGGGTCGGGTATCGGCAAATGCGTTGCCGAGACTTACGCGCGGGAAGGCGCCCGCGTTGCGCTCGCCGATATCAACGCCGAGGCCGCCAGATCCGCCGCCCGCACGATCGGCAATAGTGCCATCGCGCTACGCTGCGACGTAAGCAAAAAAGCCGATATCGATGGCGTGGTTGAGGAGACGCTTGCCGCGTTCGGCGGCCTCGATATTCTCGTGAACAATGCCGGAGCCACGCACGTCAACAAACCGGTGCTTGAGATCGGCGAGGCGGAATACGACCGCATCTTCGCCATTAACGTAAAGGGCGTGTTCTTCGCCTGTCAGGCCGCCGTTCCGGCAATGCGTAAGCAGGGCGGCGGCATCATCATTAATATCGGTTCGACCGCTGGATTGCGTCCACGCCCGGGACTGTCGGCCTACAATGCCACCAAAGGCGCGGTCCATGTCCTGACCAAGTCACTCGCGGTCGAGCTTGGCCCGGACGGTATCCGCGTCTGCGCCATCGCGCCGGTCGCGACCGAAACGCCACTGCTGCCATCCTTTCTCGGTTCGGCGCCCGGCATGCGGGAAAAGTTCATCGCCACAATCCCGATGGGCCGCCTCGCAGTGCCGCAGGATATCGCCGATGCGGCTTTGTTCCTGGCTTCGGCCGAGGCTAAATTCCTCACCGGCAATATTATGGAGGTCGACGGCGGCCGCGGCGTTTAGCATTCCTGCTTGCAGCATTCCTGGTTCGCCAGGCTTGGTGTATCGTCCGGTGAGCAGGACGGTGTTGAGGCATGTGGGGTCGCAAACCGAAAGGCGCCGCGCCGGCAGACACGCAATCGCCTTCGCAACTAAAGCAGGCGATCCATCAGGCGCGCGTTGAAGCCGCCGAACGTACCAATGTCATCGTCGATCTGCGCGATGCCGAATTGGCGCGGCTCGAGCTTCTCAATGAAGCGCTCAATCCGTTGTTCGCTGAAGTGCCCCCTGAAGTCGACTTGTTCGATCGCGGCATCAGTCGCGGCGAGACGCCACGGTTGTGGATCGACGCACTTGCCCACGTCGCGATGGGCCGCGACAAGCGTCTCTATCGTTTTCTGCATGACAGCCGCATGGGGCGCCGCGTACTCGCGGAATCTCACGAAATCCCCGATGTGCTGGGGGCGGTTACCACCTACGTGGCGCGCCGGTTGGTCGAGCGGCAACGCGCGCTTGAGGCTGATCCTGATCTGCTGGCGCGTGTGTCTGAGAAGATGGCGCGCCATTACCGCTGGCGCCGGCGCCGGCGAACGCTGGCGATCTTGGCGCTTGGATTTCTCGCCGGCGTGGCGACATTGTTCGTGCTGGCAATGACATTGTCGTCCGGCTGATCGTTCCGCCTCAATAAGTTCTGAAACGGGCGCATTCCCGTATCGCGCCGTCTTCGTCGCGCTGATATGAAACCGTCTCGCACCGCCAGTTGCCTGACGAGCCCTCGATCCGGAACATGTTGTAACCGGCTGGGTCTTCGTTGGCATGTCTTGCATACGCCGAAGCGGATGCTACTCCGACGGCCGGAATTTTTTTGTTGGCGGCACCCTCGAGCCAGACCAGGGACCGCCGGTGATCGTGTCCGTGAAGCAGGAGTTCGGCGCCCGTTGCCATCAGGACCTGGCGCAAATGCGCACCATCGATCAGTCGCCGAAAAAATCGCCGTGGTGGGCTGAGCGGCGGGTGATGGATCAGGACGATGCGGAAGCTTCCACGCGTTTGCTCGAGCGCCTCGGCAAGCCGCGCAAGCTGTCTTTGCCCGAGCCGCCCGGTTGCCAGAAATGGACCGCTCGCCACACCGGTCGAAAGCGCAATTAGCGTCAGGTCGGCGCGGCGGCGGATAAACGGGAATCGCTCGAGCCCATCGTCGCCGCGCATATAATCGCCCCAGAATTTCCCGGGTAGTTCCTCCGCATCGCGAACGTAAACGTCATGATTGCCGGGAATAACGGTGACGTCTGCGGGTAGTCCGATCGATTCCAGCCATCGCCTCGCCCAGGCATATTCGCCTGGAAGCGAAAAATTCGTGAGATCGCCAGTGATGGCGATGTGGTCGGCGGATCGCGCCTGCAGATCGCGCGTGATCGCCGTCAATACGTCGGGGCGATGGATGTATTTGCGCTTGCGCTGCCAATTGATGTAACCGAGGCCCCGCTTGCCTGCGAGTTCCGAGGGTTTCGGCGTCAGCGCCAGATGCAGGTCAGACAAATGCGCGAGTGTGAACATCGGGGCGCTTCAGCGGCGATACTCGGCGCCCGCAATCGCCGGCGGGGGATGTGAAGTCACGAACTGCCGATCAGTATGCCGACCGCGAACACCAACACGCCGCCGACGACAACTTGGAACACCGCCTGAAGGAAGGGCGTGTCCATGTAGTGCATCCTGATCCAGGCAATGACCGCGAGTTCAATCGCCACGACCGCGCAGGCAAGTGACGTTGCGACGTAGAAGTGCGGAATGAGGTAAGGCAGCGCATGGCCTAGTCCGCCGATCGCCGTCATTGCCCCCGTCACTCCGCCGCGGACCACCGGCGCACCACGCCCGGTAAGGGAACCGTCGTCGGAAAGCGCTTCGGCAAAGGCCATCGAAATGCCGGCGCCGAGTGCGGCGGCGAGTCCGACCAGGAATGTCGACCAGGTATTGCGGGTCGCGAACGCGGCGGCGAATAAGGGCGCCAGCGTTGAAACCGACCCATCCATGAGCCCGGCGAGCCCGGGCTGGACATATTGCAGCACGAACATTCGCCGTGCGGTGCTGTCTTCCGCTTCGCGCACCCGCGGCGTGATCTTTTCGCCAAGCTCGTGCGCAAGCGATTCGTGTTTATCCTCCGCGGCAGCGAGTTGGCGCAGCAGATGCCTGACGGAATCGTCGCGCGCGGTTTCGGCGGCGCGCCGATAAAACCGCGCCGTCTCATATTCCATCTCCTCAGCGAATTTGCGGGTCGCGTCGATGCTCAACGTCCGGTTCAGCCAGATCGGCCGGCGCGCTACAAATCCCTTCACATCCTGGCGGCGGATCAGCGGCATAAAGTCGCCGAATTTCTTTCGATGCAGGTCGAGTAGCATGTCGCGATGATTGATCTCTTCGCGCGCCATTTTGTCGTACATTTCGGCGGTCTCGGGATAAGGGCCGCGCAGCCGGTCCGCGAATGAGCGGTAAATGCGGTTGTCCTCGTCCTCATTGGATATGGCGAGCGCAAGAATCTCCTGCTCATTGAGATCGGCGAATCGTTTCAAGGAATTTCCCCGTGGGATTAATGTGTTTTGCGTAACGAGCTATTTTAGAGCCATTCTAATTGGTGAGGCCAGCCCGGATCGCAAGCGGATCGCAGCATGCCGTTGAGCACAGTCCGTCGCCGCTTGGAGCCGCTTATCCGCGTGCTTTTGCATACTTATTGGCGATTTTCACGCGGTCTTACGATCGGCGTTCGCGGCCTGATTCTGGACCGTGAGGGTCGCGTGTTTCTGGTCAAACACTCCTATGTTTCTGGATGGCATCTCCCGGGCGGCGGGGTTGAAAAAGGAGAAACGCTGCTTGCGGCGCTCGCGCGCGAATTGCGCGAAGAAGGCAATATCGTGTTGAACGCCACACCGGCGCTTCATGCAATTTATTTCAATCGGCGGATCTCGTCCCGCGACCATGTCGCTCTTTATGTGGTGCGGTCGTTCGAGCAGACGGCGCCGCCTCGACCGAACCACGAAATCGTAGCGCACGGCTTTTTTGCGGTGCAGAACTTGCCTGCCGACACTTCTCCCGCGACGCGGGCGCGTATTGCTGAGGTCGTCACCGGTCGCACCACGTCTGAAACCTGGTAATCATGGCAGTACGCATTTCACTTCGGCGCGGCATCAGCCGAAACGATCGCGGTCGTGCCGGGCAGTAAAATCGATTGACGGCCCGATTGGCACGATGCCGGTCGGATTCACTTGGCGCTGGCTGCCATAGTAATGACGCTTGATGTGATCGATGCTTACGGTCTCGGCGATCCCCGGCATCTGATAGAGATCGCGCGTGTAATTCCATAGATTGGGATAGTCCGCGATGCGCCGCAGATTGCACTTGAAGTGGCTGTAGTACACTGCGTCGAACCGCACCAGCGTGGTGAACAGCCGCCAGTCCGCTTCGGTGATTTGGCCGGCCACCAAATAGCGCTGCCGCGATAGCCGCTCCTCGAGCTTGTCGAGCGTCTCGAAAATGCCATAGGCGGCTTCCTCGTAGGCTTCCTGGCTTGTCGCAAAGCCGGCGCGATAAACACCATTATTGATGTTTGGATAAATGAGCTCGTTGACGGCATCGATCTCGTGCCGCAGCGCGGCCGGATAATAGTCGGCATGGATGTCGGTGAACGCGTCAAACGCCGAGTTGAGCATCCGGATGATCTCGGACGATTCATTATTGACAATGGTTCGGCGCTTCTTGTCCCAAAGCGTCGGGACTGAGACACGGCCGGTATAGTGCGGGTCGGCGATCAGGTAGATTTCGGCGAGCGTCGCCTTGCCATTCACCATATCCTGTGTGCCGCCGCGCGCGGTGCCGAATTCCCAGCCCGTCTTGCCATAGAGCGGTTCGGTGATGGAGACCGAAATGACCGACTCGAGCTTCTTCACGCTACGGAAGATCAGCGTGCGATGGGCCCACGGGCAGGCGAGGGAGACGTAGAGGTGATAGCGTCCGGGCTCGGCGGCAAAGCCGCCTTGGCCGGATGGGCCTGGACTGCCGTCGCCCGTTACGAAATTGCGAAAAGCCGGCGCCGGCCTGATAAACCGGCCTTCTTTGGTGCGAGAAATGTCTTCTTGCCAGGCGCCATTGACGAGCAAGCCCATCGATCTCTCCAATTCTCAAAGCTTCAATGTAATGATTATCGGTGCTCGCGATAGTGCATCGAGCGGGCAATAACTGGACGTTGACGGAGCGGGATGCTAGGCGGCGGCGCGATGAATGACATTTCAGTGAGCATCCAGCCCGAGGCGCCGGACGATGCAGTCGCGATCGAGCGCCTGCACGAACGCACGTTCGGTCCGGGACGTTACGCCAAAACGGCATACCGGCTGCGCGAGCAGGTCGAACACATTCGCGAACTGTCTTTCACGGCCCGTATCGGGACCTTGTTGATCGGCTCGGTCTGGCTTTCGCCCATTCGCATCGGTGAGGCCAAGGGGCTGTTGCTGGGTCCGGTGACGGTCGAGCCGACATTTCGCGATCGTGGCGTGGGACAGGCTCTGATCGAACGCGCGCTCATGGCAGCGAAGGCGAGGGGCCATCGCCTCGTCATTCTGGTCGGCGACGAAGGATATTATGAGAAATGCGGCTTCAGGCGCATTCCGCGCGG
>Ga0306920_100002879_pt1 | contig 21768 bp, 24 predicted proteins | sample flu12Cox44000170_FD_204666 | JGI IMG/M metagenome (GOLD analysis project Ga0306920, IMG submission 204666) | Lab enrichment of tropical soil microbial communities from Luquillo Experimental Forest, Puerto Rico - flux4day.12C.oxic.44.000.170 (v2)... | ecosystem: Environmental > Terrestrial >...
CCACGGGCTGCTAGCCGCGCCGACTCAGTCGCGACGTAAGAGCGCCAGGACCGGCTCGACCAACCGATCCGCGCGCCCGTCGAGCTCCTTGTCTGCAAGGTTGGCGATCGGATGCGGCACGTCCAGAAAGCGGTAGCCCGGCAGGCCCCAGCTCGTCGCCATCGCCTCGCCGGTCGGGCGGAAGGGCTCGGTCACGATTGCGATGGCCGGCACGCCGGCGCGCTCGAACAGGATCGCGTCGAGCACACTGCTCGACGAGCAGGACCCTCAGTCTCCGATGCCGGAGACAACGAAGTCCGCCTGCGTTCGCAGCGCCTCGATCGACACCTCGTCGACCTCGTGGCTGGGCGAGCGCTTGCGCACCATGCGCGCCACGGTCATCCCGTGCAGGCGGCCGAGCCGGTCGGCCAGCCGCCGCAGCAGCACATCGGAATTGAACTTCGTGTTCTCGACGAGCCCGATGCGGAGTCCGTCGAGCCGCAGCGGTCGCGGCGCGATCTTCACGTCGCGGCCGACCGGCGCAGCCGTGGGATCGAAGAGGGGTGCGCTCATCGGATCTCTCCTATCGGCGTGGTGACCGCCTTCGTCCACTTGTTGCCCCAGCCCGGGAGACACGCCGACCAGCTCCCCGCCCGGCCGCCGGCGCAGACGATCAGGATGTCGTCCGGGTTCTGGAGCAGGGAGCGCCACGTGGTCTCATCGTCGGGCAGCACCTCGCCCGGGAGGCGCGCCGCCCGCTTCAGATCGGCCACTCGACGGCGAGTGTGCTCGATCAGGAAGCGCTGGACGTCACGACGCGCCCATCCGCTCTCGCGAAAGATCTCCGTGTGCTCGCCGGCCAGGACGATGAGCACCTGGTTGTAGCCCTTCACGTTGGGAACGCCGAGATTGGAGAGCGCGTCGGCGAAGCATCGCAGCAATGGCTCAGGCTCGGCGGCGAGCTGGTTGTAGACCTGGTAGAGGCTGTTCGAGGCGAACACCGTCACCGCGCTCTGCTCGGCACGGAGGCCGCGGGCGACATGGAATGGCTCCCAGGGAAGGTCGTGCTCGCGCTCCGCAAAGCAGAAGGAGTACTTGCCCGGGTTGCCGAGCACGGCGCGATCGAGCAGCCCGGGCCGCGTCTGCATCACGTTCATCATCGTCAGGCGTACCGCCCGACCGATCGTGGCGTTGGGTCGCCAGCCCTGGCCGAACGCGTTGTTGCCCGAGTTCAGGCCGATGCGGTGCGCGACGGGGCCGCCGGCGATCAGCACCATCGCCGAGCCGCCCGTGCTCGAGGCCGGACCGTGATACGCGAAGTCGGGATGACAGAGCCCCCGGACGGCGGCGGCGACCACCGGCATGTACTCCGGGCGGCAACCCGCCAGCACCGCGTTGATCGCGACCTTCTCCGCGACGACCACGGTGTTCCGGCCGGCGATCTCGCCGAGAACTTCGTCGCGCCGTAGCGCGGCGCCGGCGAGCATCTCGGCCACCGACTTCTCCGTCGGCGGCACAACGGGCAACCCGTCGGTCCAGCCGCGCTCGAAGTACGTCTCGATCAGGCTCGCGGGATCGGGCTCGGCACCTGGCGACACGCCGGTATCATACTCCGCCCAGCGGTCGGTTCGTCGTCCGTCAGGGGTATCGATCTCACCGCCGGCTTCGGCCCTTCCGCCGCTCGATCGCGGCGCCCCAGCTCGAAAGGAACGCGGTGATGAAAGCGTGCTCTTTCGCCGGGTCGACGGCCAGCGGGGCGAGCGCCAGGGCGACCGCGAGCGCCGTGTGATATCCCTCCGAGCGCGACGCGGCGGCCCGGCGATACGCGGCGTGCGCTTCGTTCACCCACACGGTGGAATCGACGAGGCGCCCGAGCTCGGGATCGTCAGGGCGCGACTCGAACCCGATGCTCAGCCCGTAGCGCACCGGACGACGCGCACGCTCCTCGTCGACGACATGGCCCGACGCGCCGAGCGGCGGCGGGGGCGACACGGCCGCGGTCTCGTCCGTGGCGGACTCGCCGTCCGTCGTGGGCGGAGGCGCGCCGTCGTCGATCGCTTCGCGCATCGCGAGCGGTGCGCCCCCCGAGCCGGGGGGCCCCATGGAGGTTCCGGTGGCCAGCCGACGTTGGCCACCCGCCCGCTGCTCGACGAGGGGTGCCAGAAGCGGGAAGTCGTCAGCCAGGTCCGCGAGCACGGCCTCGAGATCCCGTTCGATCGGGCGCGCGGCGCGACGGCGGGTGCGCTCGGTCGACTCGCCGACATCGCCCCAGAGATCGAGCTGGTGGGCGACGGCCTCCTGGATCGCCTTTCGGTACGCGAGGTACGTCGCGCCGCGCGCGCCGGCACGGATGAAGTCCGCTTTGTTCAAGGTGAGGCTCTCGGCGAGCGCCGGGACCTCGATCAAGCCTGCCACGCGATCGGCTCCGCTTGGCGCCAGCCCCAGCCAATCCCAGCCACGACGAATCACCTTGCCGAACGTGCTGATCGCGACGCCCCGGAATGCCTCCGGCAGGGGCTCGGCAGCGCGCACGAGATAGCCGGCGGCTGCCGGCCTGCGCTTGCGTCCGATGCGAATCGAGAGCGGGACGATCTCGGGCGCCTCCGCGCCGTGGGGCTCGAGCGCCCGCCCGTTCAGGACGACCGTGACGCCGCGCGGGTACTGTTCGCGGAGAATCGGGACGAGCGCCGGATCGAACAGCGGCTGATACGCTCGGCGTACGACGCTCTCGACGAAGCCGGGATCGACCAGCGGCGAGAGCGCGGTGTCCGGCACGAGCCGCACGGCCGTTCCCCGAATGGGCACACGGCCCTCCGGGGCGATCCATCGCCAGGGCGCCCGGCTGCGGGAGGCGAGCCGCCAGGACGACGCCACGTGATGCTTGCCGCGCCGTGTCTCCGTGACGACTTCCGTGCAGACCAGGAGGGCGATCTTGATACCGACGCCGGCGAACCCGATGCCGTCGCCACGCGTCTTGGCGCTCGCGGCCACGTCGTGGTAGCGCGCCAGCTCGCGCCGCCGCATGCCGGTACCGTCATCGACAATCGTGAGGGCCGGCGCGACGGGATCGGTGGCGACGACGATCGTCGCGGCGCCGGAATCGAGCGAGTTCGCGACGATCTCGGTGAGAATCGTCGCCTCGGTGGAGCCGGGATACGCGTCGCGCAGGTCTTCCAGCAGATGGAGCAGGTCGACCCGCGTCTCGCCCACGGCCGGCCTCGGGTCAGCGGTCGGGGCCGGCCGGCGAGGAGTGCTTGAAGGTCATCCCCGACGCGCGCTCGATCTCGACCGTGTTGTCCGGACGCGCGAACGGCGCGGGCGCGGCCTCGCCGGGCGTGCGCGGCCGGCCGATCGCCTTGAAGAAGTGCTCGAGCCCCGCCGGCGAGGTCAGCCAGAGCATCACGAGGTCGTCGTCGGTCTCGTTGATGATCTCGTGCTTGACGTTGCAGCCGAGGAAGCACGCCGTGCCCGGCACCAGCGGATGGCTCAGGCCGTCGACGACCACGCGCCCCTGCCCGCGGAAGCAGATCTGCAGCTCGATCTGATCGCCGTGCGCGTGCTCGCGCACGCGGCTCCTCGGCGCGATGGTCTGATACCCCATCGAGAGGTCGCCGTAGCGAGTGTTCGCCGGCGTGAGCTTCGGATCCGCGTGGCCGTTGGCGGGCACGGGCTGCCAGAAGGAGTCGCCCTCGTTCGGCTGAATGACGGTCGCGCGACCTCTCGTGGATTCGAGTGAGCTCATGCCGCTCCCTATCCCTTGCTCTCGATCTTGGCCCACGTGTCGCGCAGCCCCACGCTGCGGTTGAACACCAGATGCGAGGGCGACGAGTCGCGCTCGTCGACGCAGAAGTAGCCCTGACGCTCGAACTGGAAGCGCGAGCCGCGATCGACGCCGGCCAGCGCCGGCTCCAGGCGCGCGCCCCGCGCGACCTCGAGCGAATTGGGATTCAGCGCGGTGTGCCAGTCGTCGGCCTCGTCGGGTCGGGGCGCGGCGAAGAGATGGTCGTAGAGCCGCACCTCGACCGGGATCGAGTGGGATGCCGACACCCAGTGGATGGTCCCCTTGACGCGCCGGCCGCGCGAGTCGCCGCCGCGCGAATCGGGATCGTAGGTGCACCGCACGGTCGTCACCTGCCCCGTGCTGTCGCGCTCCACGCCCGTGCACTTCACGATGTAGGCGTAGCGCAGCCGCACCTCGGCGCCGGGCGAGAGCCGGAAGTACTTTGGCGGCGCCGGGTCGCGGAAGTCGTCGTGCTCGATGAAGAGCACCCTGGAGAACGGCACCTTGCGCGTGCCGGCGCCGGCATCCTCCGGGTTGTTCACCGCCTCCATCGCCTCCACCTGCCCCTCGGGATAGTTCTCGATCACGAGCCTGAGGGGCCGCAGGACGGCCATGCGCCGCTCGGCGCGCCGGTTGAGGTCCTCGCGCAGGCAGTGCTCGAGCAACGCGATGTCCACGACCTTGGCGGCCTTGGCGGCGCCGACGCGCTCGGTGAAGTCGCGGATGGCCTCCGGCGTGTAACCGCGCCGCCGCAAACCAGCCAATGTCGGCATGCGCGGGTCGTCCCAGCCGGAGACGATGCCCTGCTGGACCAGCTCGAGCAGCTTCCGCTTCGACGTGATGATGTGCGACACGGCGAGCCGCGCGAACTCGATCTGCTGCGGATGGTGCACGCCGAGCTGGTCGAGATACCAATCGTAGAGCGGCCGGTGGTCCTCGTACTCGAGCGTGCAGATCGAGTGCGTGATGCCCTCGATCGAGTCCGACTGGCCGTGGGCCCAGTCGTACATGGGATAGATGCACCACGCGTCGCCAGTCCGGTGATGCGTGGCCTTGCGGATGCGATACATGACCGGATCACGCAGGTTGATGTTGCCCGAGGCCATGTCGATCTTCGCGCGCAGGGTCTTGGCGCCGTCGTCGAACTCGCCGGCGCGCATGCGTGCGAACAGGTCCAGGTTCTCCTCGACCGAGCGGTTGCGATACGGGCTCTCGCGCCCGGGCTCGGTCAAGGTGCCACGGTACTCCGACATCCGCTCGGGCGTCAAATCGTCGACGTACGCCTTGCCGGCCTTGATCAGCTGCACCGCCCACGCGTAGAGCTGCTCGAAGTAGTCGCTCGCGTAGTAGAGGTGCTTGCCCCAGTCGTAGCCGAGCCAGCGCACGGTGTCGATGATCGAATCGACGTACTCCTGACTCTCCTTGGTCGGGTTGGTGTCGTCGAATCTCAGATGGCAGCGGCCGCCGAATTCGCGCGCCATGCCGAAGTCGATCGAGATCGCCTGGGCGTGGCCGATGTGCAGATAGCCGTTGGGCTCGGGCGGAAAACGCGTGATCACCTTGCCGCCGAAGCGCCCGCTGACGTTGTGCTCCAGGATCATCTCCCGGATGAAGTTGCTCGGCTTTTCCCTGGGCTCCTCGCTCATCCCGTTGAGTGTAACGCAAGCGTCGCGCCGATTCCCGCTGTCGCGCGGGGCCCGGCGGCGCCTGAGCGCGTCAGGTCAGCAGCGTGCGTCGTCGGTGATCGTGAGGCCGAGTGTGCCGGTCGCGGGGTCGTACTCGAAGTCGTTGCCCGGGCACTGGAACCGGGGCGGTGAGGCGAGGAGTCCGATCACGGCGGCCTTGTCGGGCGGGAACTGGCCCTTTTCGGCCTGGTAATTGCGCACGAGGCCCTGCACCGACGTCAACGTGGCCTGATCGGCGGCGAGCTTGGTGCGCGCCAGCGGGCGGTCCTGCTGGAGCTTCTCCACGGTCTTCGCGGTCGAGGTGAAGTACTTCATCAGGAGGAACCCGGCGACCGCCACCACCGCCACCACGATGACGATCTCGATGTAGCCGAACCCACGCGACCTCACGCGACGATCCTAACACCCGGTACGTGCGCAGCCGCGAAGATGGGGTTCAGCGGGCCTCGAGCGCGGGCGCGTCGGCGCGACGGAAGCGCGAAACGAAGCGCCAGACCTCGAGGGCCGCGTCGATCACGACCGTCTCGGAGCCGATGATCTTCTCGGGCAGGCAGATGTGCCCGCCCGGCCAGCCGTGGCCGGCGCCGGTCAGCTTCCACAGCTGGACCTCGGCGCCGCCGGCGCACGGTCCCCACACCAGGAGGGTCGCGGTATGGTCGGGCGCGCCGCGATGGGGCGTCGTGCGCTGCTCGACGGTGCGCGGCGCGGCCGGGCAGCGATCGTGGGTGATCCACTTCGAGAGCTCGGGCTCGACCGCGCGGTGCGCGACGCGGCTCTGCGTGCCGGGAAACGGCGGCTCGAGGCCGGTCGCCTCTCGGCGCGCGCGCGGGTGAAGAACGCCGGGCGCTCACTCGGGCTCATCGAGTGCGACGTGCTCGACTCCGGCGACAAGCTCGTGGCCCACGCCGTGAGCACCTGCATGATCCTCCGGCCGGCCGAGGCGCCCGCGCGCGCGAAGGCTGAGCACGCTGACGGACGTTTGGGATAGGGTATAGCGCCATGAGCACATCGCCGCCGGTCGGTCCCGACTTCATCCGCGTCAAAGACTGCGACCTGTGCCGCGCCCTGAAGCTGACGCCCTGGTTCTTCGAGGACGACATCTGCTGGATTGCCGAATGCGAGATCTGCGAGACGCCTATGGTCGTCTGGCGCTTCCACGGCACGACGCCTCCGGAGGCGCACGTCGCCCATATGCGCGAGCGGCTGCGCGAGGTCGCCACGGCGCAGCTCGGCGAGTTCTGGGTGGACAGTCACATGCGCAACATCCCCGATCACTTCCACGCACACGCGCGACCAAAGGACGGCTTCTTCGGTCGGGACCGCCAGCGCTAGGCCCGTCGAGCGCGCTGGCGTCACCGGGCCGGCGCGGTCCAGGGCTGGTATCGTGGATCGAGGGCAGGCCACGAGCCGTGCAGACTATCGAGATCGAGCCGACGTTCGAGAGCTGGCAGGAAGCGGCGCGCGCACTCCTGCGTGAGGGCGTGCCGCCCGTACAGGTGCGGTGGCGTGAGGGCCGGGAGGCTCACCAACCGTCACTCCGCGCCGAGCCGGCTCCGTCCGACGCCGTCAGGGTGCCGCGGCAATTCCTGGAGCTGGCGCGTCAGGCGTCGGCCGCCTCCGATCCGGCGCGCTGGCAGATCCTGTACGACACGCTCTGGAGGCTCGTCCACGAGAATCGCGACCTGCTGAAGGATGCACGCGATCCCGGCGTCCGACGGCTTCAGGCCCTGCTCACACCGAAAGGCGCCCCCACAGAGACCAGCGCGGCGCCAGGCGAGGGCGCGGCGCCGTTCGTCCCGGTGAATGCGGGGCTCGGCGAGCTCAAGGCGGCCGCGGCACACTGCCAGGGCTGCGATCTCTATCACCACGCGACCCAGACCGTGTTCGGACGCGGCTCGGCCGAGGCGCGCATCGTGTTCATCGGCGAGCAGCCGGGAGACCAGGAAGATCTTCAGGGTGCGCCGTTCGTCGGGCCCGCGGGCGAGGTCTTCGAGAGGGCGCTTGCCGACGCCGGCCTGGCGCGCGAGAAGCTCTACGTCACCAACGCGGTCAAGCACTTCAAGTTCGAGCAGCGCGGCAAGCGCCGCATCCACCAGACGCCGCGGGCCACCGAGCTCAACGCCTGCCGCCCGTGGCTCGAGGCGGAGCTGGCCCTGATCAAGCCGGACGTGCTCGTCTGCCTCGGCGCCACCGCCGCGAAGGCGATCTTCGGCGACAAGTTCAGGATCACGAGGGATCGCGGCCACTTCGCGCCGACGCGCTGGGCGTCGAAGACCATTGCGACGTATCATCCATCGGCCGTCCTGCGCGGTGAGACCGAAGCGCAGCAGGCCGAGCTCTACGCGATGCTCCTCGAGGATCTCAAGAAGGTCGCGCGAGCGTAGCGACGCCCGGGAGCGGGACCGGTGCTCCGCCCCCGAGCGCCGCCTAGACTAGGCGCGCCACCGGCGACAAACCACCGACGGCGCGCCACTCGAGCCCGGTGGTGTCTCCATAGATCTCTCCACGGGGTTTACACCGCGACCAGGAGGCGGCGCCTGAGCCTCCCGTCGCATCCAGTCAACCGCTGCGGGCATGGTCTGTCAACGAGTCGAGGCCGCGCGCGGTGCCTACGAGCGCGGCAGCACGGTCGTGAGCCACGCGGAGATATCGCGGATCTCCTCGAGGCATACCGAATGCGGCATGGGGTACTCGTGCCACTCCAGGCGATAACCGAGCCCCGTGAGAATCTCCCGCGCCCGCACCGCGCGCGCCATCGGGATCATCGGATCATGGGTGCCGTGCGCCATGAAGATCGGCACGTCGCGATTGGCCGGTCCCGCTTCGGCGGCGAGCGCGTCGGCCAGCGGCAGGGAGCACGAGAGCGCCATGACGCCGGCCAGCCGCTCGCCCTGGCGCAGGCTCGTGTGCAGCGCCATCGCCCCGCCCTGCGAGAATCCGGCGAGCACGATCGCCCGCGACGGAACACCGCGCGCCTTCTCGCGCTCGATCAGCGCCTCGATCGACTTCTGCGAGGCGCGCACGCCGGCCGGATCCTCGCGCCGTACGCCGCCGTCGTCGCGGATGTCGTACCAGGCGCGCATGACGTAGCCGCCGTTGATCGTCACCGGCCGCATCGGCGCATGCGGGAACACGAACCGCACGCCCGGCCGCGCGGGCAGGCTCAGCTCGGGCACGACGTCCACGAAATCGTGGCCGTCGGCGCCGAGGCCGTGCATCCAGACGATGCTGGCGGTGGGCGAGGCGGTCGTCTCGATCTCGATCGCTTCGAGCTGGTCAGCCACGGTCAGGCCCTCGGGTGTCGATCGCTCACGGCACGCTCACCGGCGCGCGCGGCGCCTGGGTGAAGTCGAAGGCTTCGAGCGGCGCCTCGGCACGGCGATCGCGATCGGTCAGGGGCTCGAGCCCAAAGCGCCATTCGATCAGCTTGAGCACGGAGGCGTGATCGTACTCGCGGCGGCCGACGAAGCCGCGCTTCGCGTAGGGCGACACGATCAAGGTGGGCACGCGCGTGCCCGGGCCGAAGCGATCCACGACGGGCGGCCTCACGTGATCGAACCAGCCGCCGCCCTCGTCGTAGGTGACCACGATCGCGACGCGCTGCCAGTAGCGGCTGGCCATCACCTCGCGCTCCGTCTCGGCGATCCAGCGATCGCCCGCCCCGACCGTCGAGCTGTCCGCGTGCGCGTTGTCCTTCGCGTGGGGCTTCACGAATGCGACCGACGGCAGGTCGCCGTTGCGCAGCGCGCGGCCGAACTCGGACGCGTCACGGATGTGGGCGAGCCCCTCGGGTGTCTCCATGATGCGTTTCACGTACTGGAACGGGTTGTGGTGCGGCACGAGCCCCCGCTTCACCGCGTCCGCTCCCCCGCCCCAGCCCGTGGCATACCAGGCCCACGTGATGCGCGCGGCGTCGAGCCGGTCCGCGATCGTCGGCACGGTCTGGGGCGCGCGCAAGATACGATCGACCCGCTGCGGCGGATAGGGCGGATCGAGGTTGTTGACTACCCAGCCGTCGGGATCGACCTCACCGTCCTTCTCGACGCGGCCCTCAGGTCCGACGCCGGACGCCCGCAGCGCGGCGGGCGCCTCCGTCCACCGCGCGAGCCCGGCGGAGATCAGATAGAAGTGGTTGGCGAAGGAGCCGCCGTGGATGCCCTGAAACCAGTGGTCGAGAAGCACGAACTCATCGGCCAGCTTCCACTGCGCGGGGCTCGCGTAGCGGTCGAAGTACCCCACGCTGGTCCCGCCGCTGGTCCCTTCGGCGACCCACCTGCCCATCGCGACACCGTCGGCGCCGACGCCGTACTGCCGCTGCATGTGATAGAAGCGGTGCACTGGATTGTTGGTCTGATCGAACGGCGCGACGAACTTCTGCAGCGCGAACGGCGCGTTCGGCAGGTCCGCGGGAATGCGCGAATCCGGCTTGCCGTCGCGCCCGAGCGGAGCCGGCAGGTTCGGGTACGTCATGCCGCTCGTGTCGGCCTGCTTGCCGCTGTAGCTCGCGAGGCCCTCGACGCCGGGATAGGTTCCGAAGAGATGATCGAAGGTGCGGTTCTCGAGGAACAGCACGATGATGTGATCGATCGGTGCGCGACGGCCGTCGACACCCTCCGCGGCGCCCGAGCCTTCACCGGCGCCCGGGCCTCCAGCGGCGCACGCGCTCAGGACCAGGCCCACGAAGACGACGGCGAGGAGCCCTGGACGACGACCGCGCATGGAGTATTCTAACTGACCATGGCGACTCCACGACTGATGGGAGCGGAAGTCAAGCGCAAGGAAGATCCCCGCCTGATCACGGGCACCTCGAGCTACGTGGGCGACCTGGCGCTGCCGGGCATGCACTATGTCGCATTCGTGCGGAGCCCGCACGCTCACGCGCGCATTCGACGGATCGACGTCGCGCCGGCGCTGCGCCGCCCGGGTGTCTTCAAGGTGGTCACCGGCAACGAGATCCGCAAGCTGTCGGCGGCGCTTCCGATCGCGGGCGCCGGCGAAGGCGGCAGCGCGGACGCGTCGGCAAACATCGGGCGCAAGCACTATCCCCTCTCGGTCGACCGCGTGCGCCACGTCGGCGAAGCGGTCGCGGCGGTCATCGCGACGGCGGAAGAGGTCGCGGTGGACGCGGCCGCAGACGTCGGCGTCGATTGGGAGACTCTGCCCGCGGTGGCCGACGTGTTCCAGGCAATGGCGAAGGGCGCGCCCCAGATCCACGACGACGCGCCCGGCAACATCGAGCACCAGACGCCGATCAAGTCCGGCGATCCGGACGGGGCCTTTGCCAAGGCCAAACGCGTCGTGAAGCAGCGCATGGTCAGCCAGCGGCTGTGCGGCGTCCCGATGGAAGGGCGCGCGGTGCTGGCGGCGCCCGACGCGACCTCGGGTGGCCTCGTCGTGTGGGCGACGAACCAGGCGCCGCACGGCCTGCGCAACGACCTGGCGACGGCGCTCGGCATGCCGCAGAACCTGATCCGGGTGATCGCCCCGGAGGTCGGCGGAGGCTTCGGCGTGAAGTTCGGCTGCTATCCGGAGGACGCGACCGTCGCCGCGCTCGCGCGCCACTTCCGGATGCCGCTGCGCTGGACCGAGACGCGGCTCGAGCACATGATGGCGACCACGCACGGCCGCGCGCAGGTCACCGATCTCGAGGCCGCCGTCGAGGACGACGGCACCATCACGGCGCTCCGCATGCGCGTGACCGCCGACATCGGCGCCTACCCGGTCTTCACGTTCATCCCCGACCTCACGCTGAGCATGGGCGTCGGCGTCTACAAGTTCACGAACGTCGATCTGCAGTCGACGTGCGTCTTCACGAACTCGACGTCCGTCGCCGCGTACCGGGGCGCCGGCCGGCCCGAAGCGGCGTACTACCTCGAGCGCCTGATGGACGTGATCGCGGCCGAGCTCGGTCTGGCGCCCGAGCAGGTGCGCCGCAAGAACTTCATCCCGCCGAGCGCGTTTCCGTATCAGGCGCCGACCGGCCAGCACTACGACAGCGGCGAGTACGATAAGGCGCTCACCAAGGCGCTCGAGCTCGCCGGCTACGCGAAGCTCCGCGCCGAGCAAAAGGAGCGGCTGCAGCGCCAGGACCGGAAGCTCCTCGGCATCGGCATGTCCTGCTACGTCGAGATGTGCGGGTTCGGTCCGTTCGAGAGCGCAGTGGTGCGCGTGGAGCCCGGCGGCACCGTCACCGCGTACACCGGCACCTCGGCGCACGGCCAGGGCCACGAGACCGCGTTCTCGCAGATCCTCTCGGACCATCTCGGCGTGCCGTTCGACAAGATCGTGGTGCGCCATGGCGACACCTTGAACACGCCGATGGGCAACGGCACCGGCGGCAGCCGGAGCCTGGTGGTGGGCGGCTCGGCCATCATGGGCGCGGCGCTCAAGGTGCAGGCCAAGGCGCGCAAGCTCGCCGCCCACATGCTCGAGGCGGCCGAGGCCGACGTGGTGTTCAGCGAGGGCCGCTATCAGGTGAAGGGCGCGCCCGGCAAGGCCCTCACCCTGGACGCGATCGCGACGAAGGCCTACGGCGAGGGCTTGCCCGAAGGAATCGAGTCAGGGCTCGAGTCGACCGAGTTCTTCCGTCCGCCGAACCTGGTCTATCCGTTCGGCGCCCACGTCGCGGTGGTCGAGATCGATCGCGAGACCGGCCGCATCGCGGTGCGCGATTTCATCTCGGTCGACGACTGCGGGGTGCGCATCAGCCCGATGCTCGTGGCCGGGCAGGTGCACGGCGGGCTCGCGCAAGGCATCGCCCAGGCGCTGATCGAGGAGCTGGTCTACGGCGCCGACGGACAGCTGGTGACCGGCACGCTCATGGACTACGCGGTCCCGCACGCCGACGACCTGCCGTCGTTCAAGACCGATCAGACGGTGACGCCCTCCCCGCGCAACCCGATGGGGGCCAAGGGCATCGGCGAGGCCGCCACGATCGGCGCGACGCCGGCGATCGTCAACGCGGTCGTCGACGCGCTGAAGTCATTCGGCGTGCGGCATCTGGACATGCCGCTCCGGCCCGAGCGCGTCTGGCAGGCGCTGAAGGGACGCTAGCTAGCGCCCCGCGGTCTCGACGAGCCCCGTCGGACACGCGACCCCGGTGCCGCCGAGCCCGCAGTAGCCGCCGGGATTCTTGGCCAGATACTGCTGGTGGTAGTCCTCCGCGTAGTAGAACTCCGGCGCGTCGAGGATCTCCGTCGTGATCGGGCCGTAGCCGGCCTTCGACAGCACGCGCTGATAGGCCTCGCGCGACGCCTCGGCCTGGCGCCGCTGCTGCGGCGAGTGGACGTAGATGCCCGAGCGATACTGCGTGCCCACGTCGTTGCCTTGACGCATCCCCTGGGTGGGATCGTGGCTCTCCCAGAAGATCTTCAGAATGCCGTCGTAGCTGATGCGCTTGGGATCGAAGACCACCAGGACGACCTCGTTATGGCCGGTGAGCCCCGTGCACACCTCTTCGTAGGTGGGATTGGGCGTGTAGCCGGCGGCGTAGCCGACCGCCGTCGTGAACACCCCCGGCGCCTCCCAGAACTTGCGCTCGGCGCCCCAGAAGCAGCCGAGCCCGAACATGGCCGTCTCGAGCCCAGCGGGAAACGGCCCCGCCAGCGGGCGGCGATTCACGAAATGCGCGGCGGGCACCCGCATGCGCTCGCTCCGGCCCGGAAGCGCCTTGTCCTTGGACGGCATCGCCAGCTTCGCTCGGGAACCCCACATGGTCGCGTCCTCCTGATGCTCCGGTTACCCGCAATCTTACCAGGGAGATGGACCGCCGGGGCCGCGTTGCCGACCGCCGGTGGTGCGTGCTACCGTCCCCGGCTGTGAGCCCGCGCCTCAGCGTTCGGCACAAGCTCACCCTCTTCAGCACGCTGGTCATCCTCGCGGTCTCCTCGGGCTTCACGTGGGTCAGCCTGGGCCTCGCCCGGCGCGCGATCGAGGAGGACCTGAGGAACCGCGCGATCGTCTACGCGCGGGAGGTGGCGGCCGCCATCGGGCGCGGCCGCGAGCTCGAAAGCGGTCCCGCGCTCCACCAGCTGATCGTGCGCCTGCTCGAGATCCGGACGAGCGTGCTCCAGCTCGACGTCCTCACGTTCGACGCCGACGGGATGACGCTCGTCGCCTCGAACGAGCCGCGCAGCCAGCTCTCGTTCAATTGGAGCGACGCCGAGGACGTCCAGCGCGGGCGCGTCATCTCGCGCGCCATCAGCCGGGGCGGAGAGCACCACTGGGAGGTGATGGCGCCGATCACACTCGAGGGCGCGGTGGCGGGGGCGGTCGCCGTGAAGTTCTCCGCGCAGCGCTCCGACGAGCTGATCGGGCGGATCCGGTTCTGGGCGCTCACGCTCGCCGGCGCGTCGCTCGTCCTGATGGGCGTCCTCATGACCCTCGCCATCCAGTACGTCGTGGACCGGCCGATCCGGCGCTTCATGGACGCGATCTCCGCGGCCGCGGACGACGGAGCGCCGGCGCCGGTCTCGGTGACGACCACGGACGAGTTCGGCGTGCTGGCCCGGCACTTCAACGAGATGGTGGCGCGCATCGCGCGATTCAGCGAGGAGCTTCGCACGCGCATCGCCGAGGCCACCGGCGAGCTCGACCACCGCGTGCGTCAGGTCGAGCAGCTGAACGTGCTGCTCTACGAGATGCAGCGGCGGCTCAGCCACGCCGAGCGGCTGGCGCTGTCCGGGCGGGTCATGGCCGAGGTCGCCCACGAGGTCGGCACGCCGCTGCACTCGGTCGCGGGACATCTGGAGCTGCTCCGCAAGGACCTGCCGCCGGACCTCCTGTCCGAGGACGTCACCCGCCGCCTCGGCGTCATCGAGACCCAGGTGACGCGGGTCATCGAGATCATCGGCCGTCTCCTCGACGCCACGCGCCGGGTGCCGGGCGAGCCGACCGCGGTCGATCTCAACGCGCTGGTGCGCGACACCGCCGAGCTGGTTCGCCCCGGCCTCGCCGGCGCCCGGCTCACGCTCGACGTCCGGGGCGAGCCCGGGTTGCCGGCGGTGCTCGGCCAGCGCGATCAGCTCCAGCAGGTGATCCTCAACCTCCTCACCAACGCGATCGACGCCACACCGCCCGACGGGCGGGTCGCGATGACGACGCGCAGCCGGCCCGGTCAGGACGAAGTCGAGATCGCCATCGCCGACACGGGGCACGGGATCTCGCCGGCCGACCGCAAGCACGTCTTCGAGCCGTTCTTCTCGACCAAGGAATCCGGACGCGGCACCGGGCTCGGGCTCTTCATCACCGCCGAGATCGTGCGCGAGCACAAGGGGCGCATCGAGCTCGACAGCGACGAGGGCAGCGGCAGCACCTTCCGGGTCTGCCTGCCGGCCCTGAGGACCGACGGATGACCGCGGCCGCGCCGGTGCTGCTGGTCGTCGACGACGATCAGGTCGCGCGCGAGCTCCTGGCCGAGACGCTCGGCCGCGAGGGCTACCGCGTGCGCGTCGCCGGCGGCGGCGAGGAAGCGCTGCGGCTGGCCGGGGCGGAGCCGTTCGACATGGCGCTGGTCGACCTGCGCATGCCGGACCTCGACGGGCTCGCGGTCCTCAAGAAGCTGGCCTTGATCCAGCCCCACCTGCCCGTGGTCATCCTCACCGCGTTCGCCACGATCGAGACGGCGATCCAGGCCGTGAACGCCGGCGCGTTCGATTACCTCTCCAAGCCGTTCCGGATGGAGGAGATCAAGATCGTCGTGCGGCGCACGCTCGACGCCCGCCGGCTGGCCCGCGAGAATCTCCAGTACCGCCAGGAGCTCGGCGCGCGTTACGGCTTCGAGGGTCTGGTCGGCCAGTCACACCAGATGGTGGAGATCTACAAGCTCATCGCGCGGATGGCGGCGCTCGACACGACCGTGCTGATCGAGGGCGAGACCGGCACCGGCAAGGAGCTCGTGGCCCGCGCGATCCACGGCGCGAGCGTGCGCGCCGCCCGTCCGTTCGTCGTGGTGGACTGCGCGGCGCTGCCCGAGACGCTCTTCGAGTCGGAGCTGTTCGGCCACGAGCGCGGCGCCTTCACCGGCGCGGTGGCCGCGCGGCGCGGTCTCCTCGAAACCTCGACCGGTGGGACGTGCTTCCTCGACGAGATCGGCGAGCTCACGGCGCCGCTCCAGGCCAAGCTGCTCCGGACGCTACAGGAGCACTCGATCCGCCGCGTGGGCGGTAACGACGCGATCCCGGTCGACGTGCGCGTGATCGCCGCGACCAACCGCGACCTGCGCCGGCTCGTCGCCGAGGGAGGGTTCCGCGACGACCTCTACTATCGGCTGAACGTCGTCACGATCACGGTACCGCCCCTGCGCGAGCGGGCATCGGACACCCAGCTCCTCGCCCAGCACTTCCTGGAGATGTTCGCGCGCCGCAGCGGCCGCGCGGTCAAGCGCCTGGCGCCCGAAGCGATCGCGCTGCTCGCCGCGTATCGATGGCCCGGCAACGTGCGCGAGCTCGAGCACGTCATCGAGCGCGCCACCGCGCTGTCGTCGTCGGAGACGCTCCTGCCCGACGACTTCCCGCCCCATCTGCGCGAGGCGCGCGACCACGCGCCGCGCCTGCCAGCGGACGGCATGACCCTGGAGGACGTGAAGCGCTGGTACGTGAACAAGGTGCTGGAAGAATCCGGCGGCAACAAGGTGCGCGCCGCCGAGCTGCTCGGGATCGACCGGCGCACGCTCTATCGCATCCTCGAGCGTCAAGCGACCGAGGACGACGGATGAGATTGGCCCTCGCGGTGGCCGGGCTCGTGCTCGCGGCCGCCGGCTGCGCCTCACCGGCCCGCGCGCCGGAGCGCCCCCCGGATCGCACCGAGCTGATCCGCGCGATCCTCGCGTCCACGGTGCAGCTCAGGTCCGAGCACGAGGCCGGCGTCAGCCGCGCGGCGTCCGGCGTCGTCGTCGCGACCCACTTCGCATCGCGGCGCATCTGGATCGCCACCGCCCGGCATTTCCTCGAGCCCCGCCCGCAGCAGCTCTACGTCCGCCTGCCGGGCCAGACCACCATGGCGCCCGCCACGATCGCCTTCGTGAGCGGCGACCGCGACCTGGCGATCATCGAGACGGAGTACGCCGACGTCACACCGGCTCGCCTGAAGATGGCCACGACGCTCGGCGACGAGATCCTGCTCGTCTCGTTCCCCTGGGGCCAGCGGTTCACGGTCGTGCGCGGCGTCGTCAGCCAGATCGAGGCGCCCGCCGGCGAGCTTCCGGTGACGGGACCGCCGCGCATGGTGAGCGCGACCGTGAGCTACGGATCGAGCGGCGGCGGCGTGTTCGACGCCGAGACCGGCGAGCTGGTCGCGATCGTCGAGAGCTACCGCACCGCGAAGGTCGCGATTCCGGAAATGAAGGGGCGGGTGCTGGAGGTGCCGGTGGCGGGCGAGACCACCGTGATTCCGGCCCCTCTGATCGCCCGTTTCTTGGCCGATTCGGGGCTCAGCGCCTACGTGCGCCGGTAGGCCGCTGTGGCGGTTCGCCACGATGTGGCGTTCTGCCACGCCGGACGGAGCCAGACCCGCGCCTTCGAGGTCGCCAAGTGCACGCGAAATCGACAGATCTCGACCGCTACGATCCGGCACGCCAATTGCGATATCCATCGGTGACCGAACTTTGCTGAAGGAGATCATCGATGGGGAAGACTCTGGGGCTGGCTCTGGCGCTCACGCTCGGCGTCTCGCTCACCGCGGCGGCCGAGGAGATGCGCGGTACGATTCGCTCGATGGACACCAGCAATCACACGATCGTCCTGGAAGACGGCACGCGCCTGTGGGTCAGCGAGGGCCAGCAGGCCACCCTGTCGCCAGGCAACTATGTGGATGCGGCGTACGAGTCGAAGGACGGCAAGAAGGTGGTCACGATTCTGGAGAAGAAGGTCGGCCTGGACGGCAGCACCGATCCGCTGCTCTCCGTGCAGGCGCCCGGGGACTAACTCAGAACACCGTCGATCGCACCACAAGGGGCCACGCCGCCAACCGGCGTGGCCCTTGGTTTTCCCCGGCGCTCAGGCCTCGCCCTTCTCCCGCATCGTCTGTTCGTCCCACAGCCAGATGTGATAGCCGTCGGGATCCTTGAGATCCGCGCCGTAGCCCCAGAACGTCTTCTGCGGGGGGTGCACGAACTGCACACCGGCGGCCACCAGCTGTTTGTGCTTGGCCTCGACGTCGCTCACCTGGAACGTCAAGACGCAGCTCGGCCGCCCGGGCCCCCCGGGCGTTTCGGCGAGGAACAGCGTGAACCCGAACTCGTCCTGCACGGCCGAAGTCCGTCGCTCTGGAATCTCGAACTCGAGCTTGAGCCCGAGCGTCTCGATGTACCAGTCGCGCGACTTCTCGCAGTCGGTCACCGCGATCGTCAGGTGGTCGAGCTTGATCATGCGTCCTCCGTGGGCCCCTCCCACGCCAGGCCGGATGACGACAGAATACGCCATGGGCGGGCCGACAGTCACGGAACGCGGGAAGCGCGGTCGGGGTCGACTACGGGGATCACGGCCCGGCCGATCAGCTCGATCGCCGCGGCCGGGTCGCCGTGTGGGGCCAGCGCAATCTCGGTGAGCCCGAGGCGCTCGAACTCGAGCAGGCGCCCGACACACCCGTCGAGTCCCCGCCGGTCGGCGGTCAGGGTCAGGTGCTCGATCAGCCGCTCGGCGACCGGGGCCGGAGGCGACCAGGGCTCGCGCCCCTCGAAGATCGCGCGCAGCATCGCCGGCTGTCTTGCCGCGAGCTCCCGGGCCTCGGCGTCCTCGAGCCCGATCGAGGACGCGATGTCGCGGATGTAATACAGGCGAAACGCGAGCCCGCGGCGCGCCAGCCGCTCTGCCTCGGCGCGCGTGTCCTGCACGTTCCACACGAACCAGTTGTTGAGCACGAACGCGCTCGAGTCGCGGCGGGCCTCCGCGAGCTCGGCGCGGATCCGCGCGACGAGCCCGCCCAGATACGCGAGCGGCATATCCGTCACCATCACGCCGTCGGCCTTGCGCGCGGCGAGCCGCAGCATGCGCGGACGATTGGCCCCGAGGTACAGCCGGTCCATCGCGACACGACCCCAGGGCGAGAAGAGCCCGGTCACGCGATAGTGCGTGCCGGCGTAGGTGATCTCGCCGCCCGCGGCCTGGGCGCGCAAGATGTCGAGGCATTCTTCCACCGCCTCCATACGACCGCGCCTGGGCGCCTCGAGCGTCGCCGCCAGGTCGCCGCCCGCGCCGAGCACGACGCACGCGCGGCCCGGCGCGATCTCGTCGAGCGTCAGGAGCGCCAGACCGATGTGCGCGGGATGCATCTCGAAGGGGCTCACCGCGACCGCGCCGAGCCGGATGGCGCGGGTCGCGGCGGCCGCGAGCGCGAGCCGGACGAAATGGTCTTTCGTCCGGGCGCCCCCCGATAGCCATAGGTGGGAAAACCCGCAGGTCTCGGCCAGGCGCGCGAGCTCGGCGATCTCGGCGGCCGATCGCCGCCCGTCCAGGACCACGCCGACCCTCATCCGGCCCAACATACGCTACAATGAGCCTCACCCATGAAGCTGGCGAAAGCGAAGCGCGTGAAGCGGAAGCCGGAGGCCGCGCCGGCCACCGTCATCCGTCTCACTCCCGAGCACACGCTGCAGCGGACGGCCAAGCGGTTCCTCGCCGCGCCGCAGGCCCGGTGCCCCAAGTGCGACAGCACGTACGTCGGCCGCGAGCCGGCGTTCATCCACTGTCGCCTCTGCGGCAAGCTCGCGCGCATCGCCGACGCGCCGCTCGAGCTCCAGGAGCTCTGGGAGATTCGTTCCGGTCTCCGTATCGCCTCCTGAGGAGCACCATGCCGCTCGACTCCGGTAAGATCCGCGCCTTCGTCCAGAAGACGTGGGACGAGAGCATCGTGCCGACCCTGCACGAGTACGTGAAGATTCCCGCCAAGTCGCCGATGTTCGACGCCCAGTGGCGCGAGCACGGCCACATCGACCGCGCGGTCGAGCTCTTGCGCGGCTGGGCCGCCGAGCGGCCGATCGAGGGACTGCGCATCGAGGTCGTCCGGCTCGAGAATCGCACGCCCGTCATCCTCATGGAGGCGCCCGGCACCGGGACCGACACGGTGCTGCTCTACGGCCATCTGGACAAGCAGCCCGAGATGGTCGGCTGGGCCGAGGGCGCCGGGCCGTGGACGCCGGTGCGCCGCGGCGACAAGCTCTACGGGCGCGGCGTCGGCGACGACGGCTACGCGACCTTCGCCGCGCTCACCGCGATCCAGGCGCTGCAGGAGCAGCGCGCGCGCCACGCGCGCTGCGTCGTGCTCATCGAGGCATGCGAGGAGAGCGGGAGCCCCGATCTGCCGTTCTACGTCGACGCGCTCCGCGCCAAGCTCGGCACGCCGAGCCTGGTCGTGTGCCTCGATTCGGGGTGCGGCAACTACGAGCAGCTCTGGGGCACGACGTCGCTCCGCGGCGTGGTCGGCGGCGTCCTCACCGCCGAGGTGCTGACCGAGGGCGTGCACTCCGGCGCGGCCAGCGGCATCGTAGCGTCGAGCTTCCGCGTGCTCCGCCAGCTGCTGGACCGCGTCGAGGATTCGCGCACGGGCCAGATCATCCCGCGCGACTTCCACGTCGAGATCCCAGCCGAGCGCATGGTCGAGGCGCGCGAGGTCGCGAAGGTACTCGGCATGGAAGTCTTCGATCGCTTCCCGTTCCCGCCGGGCGGCCGCCCGGTGAGCGCCGACCCCTACGAGCTGATCCTGAACAACACGTGGCGCCCGGCGCTGGCCATCACCGGCGCCGCCGGGCTGCCCTTGCCGGCCGACGGCGGCAACGTGCTCCGCCCGAAGACCTCGCTCAAGCTCTCGCTGCGGCTGCCGCCCACGTGCGAGGCGGGCCGCGCGGTGCGGAAGCTCAAGGAGATCCTCGAGGTCGATCCGCCGTACGGGGCGCGCGTCACCCTCGACACCTACGGCGATGGGGGCAACGGCTGGAACGCGCCGGCCACCGACCCGAACCTCCTCGAGTCGATCCAGCGCGCGTCGCACAGCTACTTCGGCGAGCCCGCGATGTTCGCGGGCCTCGGCGGCTCGATCCCGTTCATGAGCATGCTGGGCGAGCGCTTCCCGCAGGCCCAGTTCCTCATCACCGGCGCGATGGGCCCGGGCTCGAACGCCCACGGACCGAACGAGTTCCTTCACCTGCCGACCGGCGTCAAGGTGACCGCGTGCGTCGCGCAGGTCATCGCGGACCATACCGGGAGGGCGACATGAAAGCCGGGTTCCGCGTCCTCGACAGCGACCTGCACGTGATCGAGCCCTCGGACCTCTACGATCGCTACCTCGACCCGAAGTTTCGCGACCGGACGCCCCGGCCCACCGCCACGCGCGGCGCCTACACGAGCCAGTGGACGGTCGGCGACTTCACGTTCCCGCGGCCGCTCGGCCGGGGGCGGGTCGACGCCGAGAAGCGCGCCGCCGCCGTGCTAAAGGACTACGCGGCCGCGCGTTTCGACTCGGCCTCGCAGCAGCGCGCGATGGACGTCGAGGGGCTCGACGTGGCCGTGCTCTTCCGCACCTTGCCGGTCGTGTGCGTCGACGCCTTCGAGCCGGCGTTCGCGAGCGCGCTGTGCCGGGCGTGGAACGACTGGGCCGCGGACTTCCGCAGGCCCGCGCCCGGGCGCATGCACGCCGCGGCGCTCGTGACCCTGCACGACGCGACCCTGGCCGCGGAGGAGCTCTCGCGGTCGGTCAAGGAGCTCGGCTTCGTCGCGGCGCAGATGATGCCGAATCCGGTCAACGGCGTGAACCTGCACGACCCGCGGATGGATCCCCTGTGGGCGGAGGCCGAGCGCCTGAACGTGCCGATCTGCTTCCATCCCGCGCCGAACAACTATTCGGACACGCACTTCGTGAACCGCTACCTCACGGCGCCGAGCACCACCATCGCCGGCGGCCTGAACAACCCGGTCGAGCTGATGGCCGCGGTCGCCTCGATGACGGCCGGCGGCGTCCTCGAGCGCTTCCCGCGCCTACGCGTGGCGTTCCTCGAGGGCAACTGCAGCTGGCTGCCGTGGCTCCTGTGGCGGCTCGACGAGTACTGGGCAATGGCGAAGAGCGGCGAGACGACGAAGCTGCAGGCGCCGCCCAGCGAGTATTTCCGGCGCCAGTGCTTCATCAGCGTGGACCCGGACGAGGACCAGGTCGAGTGGGTGATCCAGAAGCTCGGCGACGACACGCTGGTATTCTCGACCGATTACCCGCACTCGGACTCGCACTTCCCGGAGGCGACCAACATCTTCCTCAAGCTGCCGCTGTCGGAGACGAGCAAACGGAGGATCCTCTGGGACAACTGCGCGAGGCTCTACAACCTGGCCGAGTAGAGAGCTC
>Ga0306920_100002880_pt1 | contig 21760 bp, 19 predicted proteins | sample flu12Cox44000170_FD_204666 | JGI IMG/M metagenome (GOLD analysis project Ga0306920, IMG submission 204666) | Lab enrichment of tropical soil microbial communities from Luquillo Experimental Forest, Puerto Rico - flux4day.12C.oxic.44.000.170 (v2)... | ecosystem: Environmental > Terrestrial >...
GGAACAAGCGGGGGCCACAGTCACGGTGCGGGCGTACGACCGGGCCTTCGGCGTCTACAGCGGCTACTTCGCGGACCCCGACGGGCACCTGTGGGAGGTCCTGTGGAACCCCGCGCTCGAGGACGTCTGACCGCTGCCGCGCGCGCCCGGGTGCCGGTGGCACAGCCGCCCGGTACGGTGCGTGGCATGCCCCCCGCACCACCACCCAACGACCCGGTCGCCCGGGCCGGCAACTTCCTCGCCCTGCACGTCCCCGGCACGCCGTTGCTCATGCCGAACGCGTGGGATCGCGGTTCGGCCCGGCTCTTCGCCGCCATCGGCTGCCAGGCCATCGCCAGCACGAGCGGCGGGTTCGCGGCGTCGCAGGGGCGCATCGACGGTGCCATGACGCGAGAGGAGGTGCTCGAGCACTGCGGCGCGCTGGTGGCCGCCGTTGACATCCCGGTGTCGGCCGATCTCGAGAACTGCTTCGCCGACGAGCCCGAGGGCGTGGCGGACACCATCTCCTCGGCCATCGGGCAGGGGCTGGCCGGCGGCTCGGTCGAGGACTACACGCGCAACCGGGACGACCCGATCTACGAGTTGGCCCAGGCGACCGAGCGCGTGCGCGCGGCGGCCGAGGCCGCCCACGCCGGGCCGGTGCCGTTCGTCCTCACTGCCCGCGCTGAGAACTACCTACACGGACGTGCGGACCTCGACGACACGATCGCGCGGCTGCAGGCCTACCAGGAAGCAGGGGCCGACGTGCTCTTCGCGCCGCGGGTGGTGGACCCCAACGAGCTGCGCAGGCTGCTGGCCGAGGTGGACCGGCCGGTCAGCGTGCTCGTGACGCCGGGAGCGCCGACGGTCGACCAGCTGGCCGAGCTCGGCGTGGCCCGGATCTCCGTCGGCGGGGCCATCGCCGCCGCCTCCTACGGGTTCGCCGTCGCTGCGGTCACCGAGCTGCGCGAGCAGGGCACACCCAACTACTGGGACCTCGCCGCCACCGTGCGCGCCGTCATGCAGGCCGCATTCGAGCCGCCCACCTGAGCCGACGCGTCAGTCGCGCAGGGCGACCGTCACCTCGATCTCGACGGCGCCGCCGCGGGGTAACGCAGCCACGCCGACCGCCGAGCGCGTGTGCCGTCCGGCCGCGCCGAAGACGTCGAAGAGCAACCTGCTGGCCCCGTCGACCACGGCCGGCTGGTGATGGAAGTCCGGAGCGGAGGCGACATACCCCGTCACGGTGAGCACCCGCTCGATGCGGTCCAACGACCCCAGTGCCTGCTCGAGCACCGCCAGCGCATTGAGCGCGCACACCGCGGCCGCCTCGTGGCCCTCTTCGACCGTGACGGTGTCGCCCAGCCGGCCCAGGCACGTGAGCTCGCCGGCGATGCGCGGCAGCTGGCCCGAGGTGCGCGCCACGCCCTGGTGGACCACGACCGCGTCCAAGGGGTCGTGCGGCGGGTGCGGCCCGTGCAACGTGAGGCCCAACTCGTCCAGCCTGTCCCTGACACTGCCCTGGCTCACGGGCGTCGCCGCTCCGCCACTCAGCGCATGTACGGGTAGACGTTGGCGAAGTTCGCGTTGACCTTCTCGGGCAACGGGAAGATCCCGCCGAGCTGCTTGGCGCCCCAGATGATCTTGGCAGAACGCTCCACCAGCGCCGTGTTGTGCATCGCCTTCTCCATGGTCGTGCCCACGGCGACCATCCCGTGGTTCGCGATGAGGGCGGCGCCACGGCTCTCGAGCGCCTTGACCACCTGCTCGGCGAGGTCGGGGGACCCGCTCGGCGCGTACTCGCTGCAGCGGATGTCCCCGCCGAGGTACACCGTGAACTCGTCGATGCAGCTCGGGATGTCCTGATGGGCGACGGCGAACATGGTGGCATGCACCGCGTGCGAGTGGATGCAGACCGCGATGTCTTCGTAGGCGGCCTGCACGGCGAGGTGGAGATACTTCTCCGAGGTCGGGCCCCGCTCCCCGCGCACGACCGCGCCCTCCGGGTCGACGATCACGATGTCGTCGACGGTCATGATGCGGTAGTCGAGGGAGGACGGGGTGACGGCGATGTTGCCGTCCTCCATGCGCGCCGAGAGGTTGCCCGACGTCCCCTCGACCAGTCCCTTCTCCAACAGCGCCTTGGCCGCCGCGACGATCTGCTCGGGTGCGTTCTCGATGAAGGTGGCCATGACCTGGGTGCTCCTCGACGCTCTGCGGGCGACGTCGTCGGCCCGTCGCCACGATCGTACAACGGGGCCGCGATGGCTGACACGGCTGTCAGGAAACGACTTGGGCCCGGCTACTGTCTGCGCCCATGGGACTTCTCGACGGACGATCGGCGGTGGTGACGGGAGCTGGCCGGGGCATCGGGCGCGACATCGCGCTCTGCCTGGCCTCGGAGGGGGCGCGGGTCGTCGTCAACGACGTCGGCGTGACGCTCGGCGGTGAGGGCACCGAGGAGGACCCCGCCGCGCAGGTCTGCAAGGAGATCGAGGCGGCCGGCGGCACGGCAGTGCCGAACCACGACTCGGTCAGCGACTTCGCGGCGTCGGGGCGGATCATCGGCACCGCGGTCGACGCCTTCGGGAGCATCGACATCGTCGTGAACAACGCGGGCATCGTGCGCGACCGCACGCTCGTCAAGATGGACGAGGCCGACTACGACGCCGTGGTGGCCGTCCACCAGAAGGGCACGTTCAACACCGTGCGCCACGCCGCCCCCTTCATGAAGGATGCGGGATACGGGCGCATCGTCAACATCACCTCGTCGGCCGGCCTGCGTGGCAACTTCGGCCAGACGAACTACGGCGCCGCCAAGGCCGCCATCATGGGCATGACGTTCGTCTGGGCCCTCGAGCTCGGCAGGTACGGCATCACCGTCAACGCGGTCGCCCCGGCCGGCTTCACGCGCATGACCGAGGGGCTCTACGCCGGCGGCGACGCGCCGGCCGACCAGGACCCCGCGCTCAATGCGCCGCTCATCGCGTTCTTGGCCTCGGAGGATGCGTCGTACGTCAACGGTCAGGTCCTGGGTCGTACGGGGTACGCCTACACCCTGTTCCAAACGCCCCGGCAGATCGCCACGATGTGGCGGGAGGGCGGTTGGACGCCCCGGGAGGTGGCCGACCACTTCCACGAGGTGCTCGGCCAACACCTCCAGCCGGTCGGCATGGGCGACCATCCGCTGCTCGGCAAGAAGGGCTGAGACGCCGTCGGAGGGTGCTCGAGGTGTGGCCGACCACTTCCACGAGGTGCTCGGTCAACACCTCCAGCCGGTCGGCATGGGCGACCATCCGCTGCTCGGCAAGAAGGGCTGAGACGCCGTCGGAGGGTGCTCGAGGACGCCCCGTTCGAGCGGCCTGGGTAGGGTGGGAGGACTGAGCACCGACCAGGGAGGGCACCCCATGATCGTCCGGGACAAGATCTACATCAACGGGGCTTGGGTCCCCTCGACCGGGACCGGCACGTTGGAGGTCATCGACTCGGCCACCGAGGAGGTCTTCGCGACCATTCCCGAGGGCACGGCCGAGGACGTCGACAAGGCGGTGCAGGCGGCCGCCGCCGCCTTCCCGGGGTGGGCTGCCACCTCGCGTGAGGAGCGGGGCAAGCTGCTCACGCGCATCGGCGAGGCCCTGGCCGCGCGCACCGACGAGGTCGCCGAGATCATCTCGCACGAGGTCGGCATGCCGATGACGCTGTCGGGCTCCATCCAGGTCGGGCTGCCGGCCGGCGCCTTCGCCGACGCGGCCAAGGCGGCCGAATCATTCCCCTGGGAGGAGACAGTCGGGAACTCCCTCGTCGTGCGCGAACCGGTCGGGGTCGTGGGTGCCATCACGCCGTGGAACTACCCGCTCTACCAGATCGTGCTGAAGGTCGCCCCGGCGCTGGCGGCCGGCAACACGGTGATCCTCAAGCCGAGCGAGGTGGCGCCCATCAACGCGTTCGTGCTGGCCGAGGTGATCGACGAGGTCGGGCTGCCGCCCGGCGTCTTCAACCTCGTGAGCGGGGTCGGCCCTGTCGTCGGCGAAGCGATCGCCGCCCACCCCAAGGTCGACATGGTCTCGTTCACCGGGTCGACGCGGGCGGGCCGCCGTGTCATGGAGCTGGCGGCCGAGGGCATCAAGCGCGTGTCGCTCGAACTGGGGGGCAAGTCGGCCAACATCTTGTTGGACGACGCTGATCTCGCCACCGCCGTGCCCGCGGGGGTGTTCGGCTGCTACCTCAATTCGGGGCAGACCTGCTCCGCACTGACCCGGATGCTCGTGCCGCGCGAGAAGTTGGCCGAGGTCGAGGAGTTGGCGGCCGGCGCGGCCGCCGGCTTCGCCCCCGGTGACCCGTTCGAAGCGGGCAAGCTGCTCGGCCCGCTCGTCTCGGGTGTCCAGCGCGACCGGGTGCGCGGCTACATCAACAAGGGGATCGAAGAGGGCGCCAAGCTGGTCGCGGGCGGAGCCGACGCACCCGAGGGCCTCGAGAAGGGCTTCTACGTGCAGCCCACCATCTTCTCGGAGGTGACGCCCGAAATGACGATCGCCAAGGAGGAGATCTTCGGGCCCGTGCTGTCGATCATCCCCTACGACACCGAAGAGGAGGCGATTGAGATCGCCAACGGGACGCCGTACGGCCTAGCCGGCGCGGTGTGGAGCGGCGACGCCTCGCGCGCCGAGAAGGTGGCACGGCAAATGCGCACGGGCCAGGTCGACATCAACGGTGGCCAGTTCAACCCGGGCGCCCCGTTCGGTGGCTACAAGCAGTCGGGCATCGGCCGCGAGCGGGGCAAGTACGGCCTCGAGGAGTTCGTCGAGACCAAGGCGATGCAGCGCTAGACGCCGGTCCGCCGGCTCACCCCGGGGCGACGACGCTCAGTTCGGGGGCCGCGGGATCCTCGAGCGCCGACACCAGCGCAGCGGTGGTCGGCGGTTGGGGCTCGAGCGCGCGCTCCAAGAAGGTCGTCGTTTCTTCGCGCATGGCGGCCGCGGCCGCCGTGGCACCGACGAAGGACCCCAGGTGGTCTCCGCCCTCCTCGACCACCATGACTTTGGCCGACGACTGTGCAGCGTCGAAGACCTCGGTGGCGCGCGGGTAGAGGCCGTATTCATCGGCCGAGCCGACGGCGACCAGCAATGACGCGTTCACGGGGGACACCGTGTAGGGCGGCACTCCCGAGGGCATCTCGCCAGACAGGGAGAGGTAGGCCCGCACTCGGTCGTCTGCGTAAGCAGGGTCGAGCGCCATCACGGCGACGTCCGTCCCGCCGTCGGAATGCCCGGCGACGGCGATGCGAGATGGATCGACGAGCACGCTGTTGCTGTGCAGCAACGAGCTGATCACGAAGGAGATGTCGAACGCCTGATCGGCGTAGTCGCTGACCGGCGAGCCGGGGTATACGTCCGTCGAGTCGGGAAAGACGGGCGCCGCGACAAGAAAGCCAGCCTGCGCCCAACGGGTGAGCAGCGGTGCATAGACGCCGGGATTGCTGTTCCACCCATGTGCGAACACGACAAGTGGCCGCGCTCCCGTCGCGCCCAACGGCACGAAGAGATCCGTGACCAGCAGTCGTCCCTGCGTCGCGGGGACGACGCCGCGCGCCGGGGTTAGGCGCGTGGGGTCGTCAAGCCGTATCGTCTCGGTCTGGACCGCGAACAAGGGTGGTGTTGTCCCGGGTACCGACGGTGCGACCTGCTCTCCGCCGGGCGTGACCGGTGCGGTCGTCGGTGCCGAATCCGACGGGTGCCACATTCGGCCACTCGCTCGATGAGTCGCCGCCGAACGACCCGGCGACTGCGGCCCGGGCCAGGCAACAGGCGTGAGCACACCCGTCAATGTCAAGGTCACCCCGATCGCGACGAGCCAGTGCCACCACCGGGGAGATCGCCTGCGGACGATCACGCCGTACTCCGCTCCTCCTGTCGTCGTTCTGTCACACGCCGCGCCCTCGACATTGTCGCGTGTGCAACAGCACTCCCGTCCGACCCCGCTGCAGGCGCGGGCCTCCTCGTGGCCGCGCCGGCGGGTGCATCGTGGGTTTAGTCGCAGCCGGGTGGACGTCCGGCGACGAGAAGATCGGCGTCGTCAAGGGATGACGGCCGTGCGTGCCCGCGCTCACCCCCGGGGCGGAACCACCGGCGGCCGCCCGCCAGGTGTGAGGACCATGACGCCCGACGAGACGGCATCCGCCGTCGTCCCCACCCCGAGCACCAACGCGTTCCCCACCGTCGCGATGCCGGACCAGCAGTATTGACCGAGCGGCACCTGTGCCAGCAACGTCCCACGTGCGGCGCTGCGCACCTGCAAAGCCTCGGAGGCCAGCGCCAGCCCGTTGAACACCATGCCGCCGGCTACCGTCGTCGGCGCGAAGGACGCCGTGTCGGAGACCGACCAGGCGACGGTCCCGGTGGCGGCGTTGAACGCGTGGTCAGTGGGGTTCTGCGATGCCGTGTCCCTGGGGTCGGAGGGATCGCAGACGGGTCGGATGCCGTGTTTTCCGGGCAGGAAGTCCCCGATGGCCGTGGCCCCGTAGACCCGTCGTCCGTCGTAGGCCGTCGTGGCGATGAACCCACCGGACGAGCCGCCGAAGACGACGTTGGTCGACCAGCGCAGCCGCCCCGTGCGCGGGTCCAAGGCGTAGTACGTCCCGTTCTTGCTTCCCTCGCCGAGGAACACCGTTTTGCCACGGTCGGAGAGTCCGGCGTTGGCGGTGGCACCGAAGTCGTAGTCGCAGGCCGCCGCATGCGGCAGCGCGTGGTACCTCCACGCCAGGGAGCCGTTGTCGATGCGCAGGGCCAGCACGGACTCCGCGTCGGGCGCGAGGCCGGTGAAATCGCAGTCGGCCGTGCCGAATACGACGAGCCCGAGATCGGGCAGCACGGTGCCCGACGACCACACGCTTCCGCAGCTGTCGTCGAGCACGCGCCCTTGGGAGTCGACGTCGGTCTGGAACTCCCAGAGGGGCTTGCCGGTGCCCAGGCTGGCGGCGACGACGTACCCCGCCGATTTGGGCTGCCCGTCCTCGTCGACGCCGAAGAGCACACGCCCGCCGGCCACCACCGGCGAGGAGAAGATCCGCGTACTGTCCGTATTCGGGTCGGGCGTCCCGGGGACGCCCGGATAGTCGTGCTCCCAGTAGACGGCGCCGTTGGCCGCGTTGAGCGCGTAGAGCGTGTAGCCGCCGCCGAAGATGACGAGCGCAGGCCGCCTGCCGGCTGCGGGCTCGAACCAGGCCGAGGACGTCACCAGGCCGCCGTCGGACGTGACCTCCCGCGGGTTCTGCCCCGGGTAGGGGGTGATCCCGTTCTGCGAATGCAATCGCACCTTCCAGCGGAGCTTTCCGGTCTCGAGGTCGATCGCGTAGAAGAAGTCGTCCCACGAGCCCACGTACACGGTGCCGCCGACGACGGTGGGGGTGGCGGTCACGGCGTCACCGGTCGGAAGGAACCACGCCCTTTGCAACGTCGCCACCGACGCCGGGGTGAGCGTGGTGCGTCCGTGGAAGGTGTGCTGGGCGTCGTGGCCGTAGGACGGCCAGTCCCATGGGCCGATACCCGTCGGCGACGACGTCCGCGCGGCCGCAACGGGCGGAGACACGGCCAGCCCGGACACGACGGCGAGGGCGGACAGCGCCCCCAGCACGCCCCGAACCGACGTCGGTGGAGGCAACCGCGTCAGCCGTAGCCCGCAGTGGCCGGCGCGTTCGAGCTCGGCCCCTTGGCCGGGGCGGGATTCTCGGACGGCCCCGACAGCGGCGTCTTGATGCGCCCCGTCGGATAGGGGCAACGCATCTTCGCGGGCACGCAGACCGTCACACTGGTGGGGAAGTCGAAGCCTCCCGCCACGATAGTCGGGGTCCCCGGTCGGCCGTCGGTGAAGGTGACCCGCATGACCCGCCCCCCGTAGCTGGCCGGACCGCACCCACTGAGGCCGGACTTGCAGGTGATGTGGATGTCCACGAAGTACAAGGTGCCGTCCGGCGCAAACGCCACCCCGAAGGGGTTGTACTGATCCGGGCTCTTTCCCATGTCGGCCAGCGGCGTGCCCGGCACGCTGCCCCGTCCCTGTTCGGGCTGTCCGTTGGCGCCCACCCAGATGATGGACGGGTCACCGATGAAACTGCTGACCGCATAACAGCCGCAGGTGGGGTCCTTGGCGATGCCGGCGGGAAACGACAACCCGCTCACGAAGGTGGACATCTGGATCTTGGCGCGCGGGTAGACGCCACCCGGACAGTGGGCGGCACTGGTCGGGAACGACGCGTGCGAGAAGCGCAGGACGCTGGTGGTCCCGACATTAGGGACGAGAAGGTCGTCGTTGGCCGCGAGCGCCATCGTTCCGGGCTGGGCCAGACCGCCCGTGCCGTCGACGTGATGCGGGCCCACGCCGCCGCTGGTCGGCCCGTAGAGGATGCAGTCGGTGGTGTAATGCGGCGCGAACCACTCGACCAGGCGCCCACTGCTCGGGGGCGGGTAATCGCCCTGTGCCGTCGCAATGTCCGCACCGAAGACGTTGCCGTGGCGATCGACCGCGCAGCCCGTGTATGTCTGGTTGTTGTTGAAGACGCCGTCCGGTGTGGGCGGCGAGTCGCCGCCGATCTTTTGGCCGGGCATGGTGTAGGGGCCGGGCACATAGAGCGTCTGTCCACTGAACGATCCGTTGGGCTCGTCGAGCTCCTCGCCATCAGCCGGCTGTTTGTAGGGTTTGGCGCTGCCGAGGTTCCGCTGGCCCGGCAACGTGGGGTCGTAGCCACCCACGAAGCGTCCGTTAGGGAAGATGCAGACCTGACCGTTGAGGTCCCAGGCAGGGAGCAGCTGTCCCAGCGTCCCCTTGGGCATGGACAAGAAGTCCACTTCCTCGTTCTGGTCCCAGTACACGAGGTACCCCTGCGAGCCCTTCACCCCGGCGTGCGGCGTGGGGACGCTGGTGTTCGTGGCCGACCCCGATGCAGGTCCGGCCGCCAGGGCCACCCACGCGGCTGTCGCCACGAGCACCGCGCCCGCATGCACCGACACGTGCCTGACCCCTTTTCCCCCGAGCCCCATCGCCTCCCCCGGCCTCACGAACTTGACGCGGCGTCATGGTAGTCAGCCGACCCGGCCGACGAGGGATCGGACGTTTCGGGACGCGCGCGACCCGCTTTCAGCCTTCGAAGTAATACCCGAATACGTCCGAACCGAACGGGTATGCATTCGACAGAGGGGTGTCACACACGCAGTGGAGCAGAAGATTCGACAGGAGGTACAACGATGTTCCGATCGGGTCGAGTCGCACAGACCGAGGGGCAGAGTTATCGCGTCGCCGACCGCGCACCATGGAGTCCGGCACAGCTCGTCGTGGCTGCGGCCGGCATTCTCTTCATCGTGATCGGCGGTGTCGCGCTGGCCCGGGCCGGGCTGCACTTCGACAACGTTCCCCTCACGCGCACACAGGTCGCCGGGCTGTGGTTCACCAACATGTCCGCCCTGATCACCTTGGTGGCCGGGGTCGTCATGTTGGTCGGGGCAATCGACCCCGACAGCGCCAAGGCCACGATGTGGTTCTTCGGGGTGATCCTGATCGCGTTCGGGTTGATCGTCGCCATCAGCCCCACCCCGTTCACGAACATGTGGGGGTACAACTCGGCGAGCGGCGTCTTCTACGTCGTGGTCGGCGGAGTCCTGGTGTTGGCCGGGGCCGTCTCGCCGGTGTTCTATTCGCGGCGCCGGACCGTGTCCTCGCAGCGCATGGTGGACGGCGACGCGATGCCGCCTCCCGCCGACGCCTACGACGAGCGGGCGGAGCGCGATCGCGTCATCCGCTAGTCCTCCTAGGCCAGCGGGTCCCGCCAGCCGGGCGAGCTCGTCCGGCCACCGGCGGCGAGGCGCAGCCCGATGAAGTTGCGCTGCGCCTCGACCGTCCCGGCGCCGAAGCACAAGCCCCGGATGTCGCGGTAGGCGCGTTCGAGCGGATACTCGCGGGAGTAGCCGTAGCCGCCGTGGATCTGCATGGCCTCGTCGCACACGAATTTGGCCGCAAGGTTCGCCGCCGTCTTGGCCAGCGCCGTCTCCAACGGGGGCGGCGTCCCGCCCGGGCCAGCGAGGCGCACCGCACGGGCCAACAGCAGGCGCGCGCCTTCGAGCTGGACGGCCATGTCCGCCAGCTTCCACTGCAAGCCCTGCAGCTCGGCCAACGGGCGTCCGCCGATGACGCGCTCGTTCATGTAGCGCACCGCAAGCTCGAGCGCACCTTGGGCCGCACCGACACACATGGCGGCGTTGCCGCAGCGCTCGTGATTGAGGTGCGAGAGCAGCACCTTGAAGGCGTTGGTGCTCGAGGGGTCGCCGGCGATCAGGACGTCGTCTTCGGTCACCTCGACCCCGTCGAAGGCGAGCTCCGCCTCGGTGGCGGCATGGATCCCCATGCCCTTGTGGCGCCCGGTGACCGACACGCCCTCGCGGTCGGTCGGCACGATCACGGCACCGATGCCCTTGGCGCCCTCGCCGCCGGGCCAGCGGCACCACACCAAGACGCCCTGGGCGACGTCGCCCAAGGTCGAGTAGTTCTTGTACGCGTTGAGGCGCCACCGGCCGGGGCCGTCCTCCACCAGTGCGGCCCGCATGTTCTGCACCGCCGAGCCGGCGTCGGGCTCGGTGATGCCGATGCTGATGATCGCCTCGCCGTCGGCCGCCGCCGGGAGCCAGCGTTCCTTCATCGCATCGGGCCCGAGGTGCTCGATCCCCCGCGGCGGCCCGTTGAAGGTCAACTGGCAGCAGATGGCCGACGACACGTCCGCGCGGGCGATCTCCTCCAGCACGATGGCGGCCTCGACGTCTCCGTACCCCATGCCGCCCCAGCGTTCGCCCACTGTGATGCGGAGCAGGTCGGCGGCGGCCAGGGCCTTGCGCACTTCCGCCGGCACCACGCCGTCCTCGTCGGCCTGGTGGGCCCGGGGCGTGACCTCACGCGCCGCGACGTCACGCGCCAACTGGCGGAGAGCCGCCTGGTCGTCGGTCTCGGCCAGCAGGTCGGCGCCGTCGCCGCCGTGGGCAGCGCTCATCAGCCGATCTCGGTACCGACGATGCCGACGAAGCTGACGCCCTCGCCCGGCGCGCCGCCGAGGTTGTGCGTCAGGCCGAGGGACCGCCCCGGGCCGACGGTGTTGATCTGACGCTCGGGGGGCGCCTCGCCCCGCAGCTGCAGCCAGCACTCGAAAAGCATGCGCAGCCCCGACGCGCCGATCGGGTGCCCGAAGGACTTGAGTCCGCCGTCGGGATTGACCGGGAGGTCGCCGTCGCGGTCGAACGTGCCCTCGAGGACCTCCTTCCAGGCCGTTCCGCGCTCGGTGAACCCGAGGTCTTCCATGAGGACCAGCTCCGTGGGCGTGAAGCAGTCGTGCACCTCGGCCATCGCCAGCTGTGCCCGCGGCTCAGTGATGCCGGCCTGCGCGTAGGCGTCCTCGGCCGAGCGAACGACCTCCTCGAACGTCGTGTAGTCGTAGGCCGGATCGATCGGTCCCGCCGCCGGGCCGGCGACGAACGCCAGCGCCTTCACGTAGAGGGGGTTGGCGCAGTAGCGCGGCGCGTCGGCCGCCCGGCAGATGATGGCGGCCGCGGCCCCGTCCGAAACCCCGCTGCAGTCGAACACGCCCAGATCGCCGGCCACGAGCGGCGCCTTGGCGATGGTCTCCATGGAGACCTCCTTCTGGAACTGCGCCCGCGGGTTGCGTGCGCCGTTCTGATGGTTCTTGAAGGCGATCCGGCTCATGACCTCCTTCAGCTGGTCCTTGTCCACCCCGTACTTGTGCGCATACGAGGGTGCCAGAAACGAGAAGGCAGCCGGCGACGACAGCCCGGGGTCCGTGCCGTCCCCCACGGCCCGGATGCCGGTGAGGCCCGAGTACCCGGTGTCCTTCAGCTTCTCGACGCCGATCGCCATGGCGACGTCGTAGGCCCCCGATGCGACGGCGTAGCACGCGTTGCGGAAGGCCTCGGACCCGGTGGCGCAGTAGTTCTCGACGCGGGTCACCGGCTTGTAGTCGAGTCTCAGCGGCCGAGACAGGGTGACGCCGCAGACCCCCGAGGTCATGGTGCCCAGCCAGAAGGCATCGATGTCATGGATCGACATGCCGGCCGACGCCGCCGCCTCGGTCGCCGCATCGGTAAGGAGGTCGTCGACCCCCCTGTCCCACAGCTCGCCGAACCGGGTGCAGCCCATGCCGATGATGGCCACCTGATCGCGAATGCCGCTGCTCGCCATCGTCCTAGTCTCCTCGCTCCTCGGCCCGCCGGCCGCCGGCACCGGTGTGCGGCCGGGCCTTCCAGAAGTAATTGTGCACGCCCTGCGCCGTCCAGACGCGCCGGAAGGTCATCGACACCCGGTCGCCGATCGCCAGCTCGGAGGGGCGGGCGTCGGTCAGTTCGCAGCGAAAGCGGCCGCCGCCGTCGAAGTCGATGATCACGCCGATGACGGGCGGCGACAGTGAGTACGCCAGATGATCGATCGTGAAGGTCGCCACCGTGCCGGGGACGTCGGCCAGCCGCTCGTCCTGCATCTGGTCGATGGCATGACAATTCAGACAAGCGCGGGTGGGCGGCATGTGACGGAACCCGCAGACCGAACACCGGCTGGCGGCGAACGCGTACTTCCATTCCTCTGAGCGGTGCACCGTCGGTGCACCGGGGCGCTCGGGATCGGGACGGCGAGGGGGTTCGCGGTGCATCTGCCCGCGCCAGGTCAAGAAGGTGGCGTAGGCGAGATCGTCACGTCCTGTCGCCACCTGTTCGGCGACGGACTCGAGTCCGGCGTCGGTGCGCGCCCGCTGCACCACGGCGATCGCCGGCGTCGTCCGCAGGACGAACGCGTCCGCCCCGTCCGCCAGCGACAGCACCGCAATGATCTGGCCCGGGGTGGCGCGCTCGAGTACGTCGCACAGCGCCACCGCAGCATGCGCGGCTCCCAGGTTCCCCACCGACCCCAACAGGTCCGGTGCGAGGACGCCCTCTCGTACGCCCAGCCCGGCTGCGGCGGCCTTGGTCGCCCGCGCGTGCAACCCCGTGACGACGGCGTGGTCGACGTCCCCCTCGGCGAGTCCCGCGTCCTTGAGGGCGGCCGCGAAGGCCTCCCGCGCCAACGGGACGTAGAGCTCCTCGCCGAAGCGCTCCTCCCAGACGTGCGAGTCGGCCTCCCCGGGCACGCGCCAGCGGTCGAGGAACTCGTCGCTCGCGGCGCCCCGCCCGACGAGCTCCGCCACGGCGCCGTCCGGGGTACAGACGAGTGCCGCGGCACCGTCGCCGCTGTCACGCTCCTCGGCGGAGCCGGCAAGGCCGGTCCGCAGGTCCGAGACGATCGCCATCGTGGTACGCCCCGCCGCCGCTGCCTGCACGCCCTGCAGCAGGGTGGCCACCGCGGAGCGCGACGAGCCCGCGAAGTCGTACGCGCCGCAGGCGCGCGTCAGTCCGAGTGCGGCATGGACCGTGGTGGCGCTCGTCTTGTCCAAGTAACCGGGATCCGGCGTCGAGAAGAAGAGGTCTTGGACGTTTGCGGCGCCGGGCCCGACCGCCAGCGCACGCCGCCCCGCTTCGACCCCGAGCGTCGTCGTGTCCTCGTCGTAGGAGGCGACGGCCCTGGTGCCCCGACCGCCGCCGCTGCCGAGGACGGACGCGATCGCAGAGCGCTGTAGGCGCCAATAGGGCAGGTACGCCCCCCAGGCCGCAATGCCCGCGCTCATGACTCCTCCCAGCTCATCGGCTCCGGAACACCAGATCGGAACGTTCGGACACGGGCGTTCCCCAACGAGGTGCCGGCGCCGGTTCGCGACCGTCGTGTCACTACGCAGACTACACGGGCCTTTCGGAGGTCCTTCATGCGATGGCGACGACCACCATCTCCCAGCTGTCGAGCTCGAGCGGGCCCCCGCCACCGCCGCGGAAGCGCACGTCCCGAAAGCCGGCTGCCTCGAGCCACGTGACCCACTCCGGCGGGGTGGGCAGGCGAATGAAGTACGACACGTGACGCACGGCGCCGTCACGATGCACGGTGCGCTCGATCACCATGCGCCCGGCCACCGGGTCGAAGGTGGACTGCTCGACCATGGTGTCGTCGCCGCGGCGGACGACCACGGCCTCCGGGGCAGGAACGAAGTGCCGCACACCGCCGTCGTGGTGCATGGTGTCGATCACGACGGTGCCGCCCGGGCGAAGCACGCGGTGAAACTCGGCGAGCACCGCGTGGCAATCGGCGTCGTCGTAGTAGCCGAACGAGTTGAGCCAGCACACGACGGCGTCGAAGGGTCCCGTGACCGGCAGGGCGCGGACATCGCCGTCGATGTACGTCACCGCGCCCGGCGCCAGCTTGGGGTCGGTCCGTGCGAGATCGAGATAGGCGGGCGTCAGGTCGACACCGGTGACTCGCATGCCAGCGGCGGCCAGCCTCCGAGCGAGACGTCCGTGGCCGCAGGGAGCGTCGAGGACCGTCGAACCCGGTGGGAGGTCGAGCAGGCCGAGGATCTCGGCCGTGTCGGCGTCGGAGTGCTCGTCGTCGATCGATTCCGCGTAGAAGTACAGGTAGTCGTCGCCGAAGGTGCCCTCCATGTCGAACTGCATGCACCATCTTCGCCGCCGGTAGGGTGCGGCTGCATGCCGGAGCCCGACCTCTCCGCCTTCGATGCCGCCACTGCGGTGCGCCCGACCGCTGACGACGCCGTGTTCGAGGCGGCCGTACACGAGCTGTGGACCGTCGGCGACAAGCCCAACGGTGGCTACCTCCTGGCACTGCTGGGCCGTGCCGCCCGGACAGTGGCGCGCCGGCACGGTGGACTGGAGTGGGAGGTGCAGTCCTCCGCGGTGACCTATCTCCGTCCACCAGACCTGGCGCCGGCAACCGTCCGCACAGAGCTCCTGCGACAGGGGCGTTCGGCCTCGCACGTGCGTGCCGTGTTGTCACAGTCCGGAGCCGACCTCGTCGACTCGGTCTTCGTCCTGAGCCAGCTGCCGGCAGCCGCAGCAGCGCGCTACGACGCCGTGACCCCATTGCGAGCACCCGAGCCCGCCCGCTGCATCCGACTCCTCTCGACGAGTCCCGGACGGGTCACGGTGGGATTCCTCGACGAAGTCGAGCTCCGCTTGGACCCCGCCGCGCTCCCCTTCGGCGAGTCACCGCCGCCACCGGGTACGCCGGCGGAACTCCGTGGGTGGTCCCGCTTCGCCGACGGGCGAGCACCGGACGCACTGTCGTTGTTGTTCTCGCTCGATGCGATCCCCCCCGCCACGCTGATGATCGGCTCGAGCGGATGGGTACCGACCCTCCAGATGAGCGCATACGTACGGGCGCGTCCGGCACCGGGCTGGCTCGGCATCAGGATCGAGGCCAACGTCGTGGCCGAGGGCACGGTCGACGAGACGTGCGTGCTCTGGGACTCCGGCGGCCGGGTGGTCGCGCAGGCGACCCAGCTGGCCCGCTTGCGCTTCCCCGACGACCCAGCGTGAGCGGAGGTCCGTCGGCCTAGCGTGTCGGCATGCACCACGGCGCCGCCAGGCTCGCGGCCTGACCGCACTGCGCATGGAGCCGCTCGATGGGTCGAACCTCGCCGCCATCGCCGCGCTCTGCCGCCGCGGGCTGGCCGACCCGCCCTCGGAGGCCGAGCTCGGCGACGCGCTCCTTGCCCCGGACCAGCCGGCCCAGCTCTTCGGTGATCCCTCGTCGGGCGTGGTGGCCGTGGCCGAGTGCGAGGACGGGCCGCACCTCCGGCTGCTCGTGGTCGACCCCGACGTGCGCGGGCAGGGTCGGGGCCATGCCTTACTGGCGGCCGCCGAGGAGTGGGCCCGCAAGCAGGGTCACCGGCGCCTCAGCACCGGCGCCGACCCGCCCTATTTCCTCTGGCCGGGCGTGCCGAGCGACCAGACCGCACTCCTCTGTCTCCTGGAACGCCGCCACTACGTGCGAACGGAGGCGAATTTCAACATGCGGGTCGGCCTCGACGCGGTCCCGCCAGACCCCGGTGGCCACCGGATGGCGCGCGCGGGCGACCGGGCCGCGGTCGACGCGTGGATGGCGACGCACTGGCCGAACTGGCGCCTCGAGGTGCTGCGGGCGCTCGACAAGGGCAACCTCGTGGTGTCGCACGGGGACGAGTCGGACGGCGACCTCGAGGCATTCTGCGCGTTCGAGGTGAACCGGCGGGGCCTGTTGGGACCGGTGGCGGTACGACCGGACCTGATCGGCCGCGGCCGGGGCAAATCCGTCCTGGTCGGCGCGCTGCACGAACTTCGTCGGCGGGGTACGCGCGAGGTGTCGGTCGTCTGGGTCGGCCCCGTCGTGCCCTACGCCGCCGTCGGTGGCACGGTGAGCGACGTGTACTTCGTCTACCGCAAGGAGCCATTGTGAACCTGCTGCCCGTGCCGAGGACGATGGCCTTCACGGACGGGCACATGGTGCCCGTCGGCCCGCCGGCCCGCCGGATCGACCCCTCGTTGCCGGCCCAGGGCTACGTCCTGCGCATCGACCGCGGCGGAGTCGAGCTCGTCGCGGCCGACGACGCCGGCCTCTTCTACGGCGACGCAACCCTGGCGCAGCTCGCCCGCCTCGGCGACGGCGAGCTCCCGCTGGGCGAGGTGCACGACCACCCCGACCTGCCGGTGCGAGGGGTCATGCTCGACATCTCGCGGGACAAGGTCCCGACCATGGCCACCCTGCAGTCAATGATCGACCGTTTGGCGTCCCTGAAGGTCAATCAGGTCCAGCTGTACGCCGAGCACACGTTCGCCTACTCGAACCACCACGAGGTGCACGCGGCGGCGAGTCCCCTCGACGCCGGCGAGATTCGCGAACTGGACGAATTCTGCGCCGCGCGGCACGTCGAGCTCGTGCCGAACCAGAATTGCCTCGGGCACATGAACCGCTGGCTCGCTCATGAGCGGTATCGCGGCCTGGCAATCGAACCGAACGGCTTCGTCGACCCCTACGGCATCACCCGGGCACCGATGACGATCGAGCCGACGAACCCCGGCTCCCTGGCACTCGTGCGTGAACTGCTGGGAGAGCTGCTGCCGCTCTTCTCGAGCCGGCGGGTGCACGTCGGGCTGGACGAAGCCTGGGAGCTCCCCCATGCACGCATCGGCGACTTCCTCGGGTGGGTGCGGACCCTGCGGGCGCTCCCCGAGCTCGCCGGGCGAGAGATGCTGATGTGGGGTGACATGGTCACGGCACGGCCCGACGACATCGCCGGCCTCCCCGACGGCGTGACGGTCTGCGAGTGGGGCTACGACGACGGGCATCCGTTCGACCAGCGCTGCGGGGCACTGGCGGCGGCGGGCGTGCCCTTCTGGGTGGCGCCCGGAACATCGAGCTGGATGAGCATCCTGGGCCGCATCAGCAACGCCATGGCGGACTGCCGCCAGGCTGCTGCGGCGGCGTTGGCACACGGGGGTGGTGGGTTCCTCAACACCGACTGGGGAGACTGCGGCCACATGCAGCAGGCCGTGGTGAGCGAGCCGGGGCTCGCCTACGGCGCAGCGGTCTCGTGGTGCCTCGAGTCCAACGCCGGACTCGACCTGCGTGCGGCGCTCAGCACGCACGTCTTCGACGACTCGACCGGCGGCCTCGCCGACGCCGTGCTGACGCTGGGCGACGCACACCTCCTGGTGGCGCCGCAGTTCCCGAACATGTCGACCCTGGTGACGAACCTCTACTTCCCGCAATTCCCCGTCGGGCGCGGTCTCACGGCGGGCCTCACCGCGTCGCAGCTGGACGCGGTGGACGGGTGCCTCGAGTCGGCACGGCAATCGGCGCGCGCCGCGCGGCCCGGGCGGAACGACGCCGCGCAGCTCGTCGACGAAGTCGAGTTCAGCATCGACCTCATTGCCCTGCTCGTTCGCGACATGCGCGCCCGCTTGCGCGGCGACGGGTCGATCGGCTCCGTCGAGGCGCTCGAGCGGGCGCGACTCGGTGCAACCCTCGACGCGCTGGTGCCGCGCTACCGCGCCCTCTGGCTGGCGCGGAACCGGCCCGGCGGCCTCGACGACAGCCTGACGTGGATCGAGAACCTGCGCACGGCCTACGCGACGGGCCAGCCCGATCCGCACTGGGGCGGGATCACCGTGCGCCAGGACGCGTAGGCCGGACGAAGTGCAGCCGCGGCCGGGCACGGACGGTCGCGAGGCCGACGGACGCCGCCGAGAGCTTGGCGTGACGGCGCGTCACGCCGCCTGCTCGTCCTCGTCCGCGTCCTCGTCGTCGGCTTCGTAGCAGTCCCACGAGCAGTACCCCGCGATCCGTGGGGAGGCGGGGTGGAACCCGCAGCGGGGGCAGAGCTCTGTCGTCATCTTGCGGGTCCTTGTGATCGTGTCTTCGATGTCGCAGTCGTTTGTCTGTCTCGTCTGTCGGCCCGGCTGCGGGCCCAGTGCCGTTCGGGGCCGGCCTGGGAACGCAAAGAGCCGCTCCCGGTGGGAAGCGGCTCCTCGACGACCGGACGATGTTCGTCCTCCTTAGGTCGTCGAGGTCACCTCCTGCATGCCCGGCTTCGGTCCGGCGTGCGCGACCTGGGACAGGGCGGCGCGCGACGCCATCGGCGCGCCTTGGCACCGACATACCAGAAGCACGTTCGTCGGCGATTGCTCGGACATGATCGGGTCAGTATACGAGTCGCGAAGCAGGGCGGGAACCAAATTGCGCGGGCGCGCCAAGAGTTCATGCGCGCGTCACACGACGCCGGCCGCCGCACCTCCAGCATCACGGACGAGGCCGTCGGCCGCAGGCGCGTCACCGACGCGTGTTCACCGGGCTCAATCGCTCACGACGAGCGCACCATTGACGGCGACGAGCCACTGGACCCCGCGGAGGTGCTGACCACGCTCGCGCACCGTCCACCCAGTCGCTCGATGGCTCCACCCGCACGTCGGATGGAGACCGTTCGATCATTGCGTCGAGCGGCACTGGCTGCGGGTGCCACGCACGGATCCGGCGTCTCCGGCGGGCACCGGCCGTCGCAGCGGGCATTTCCCACTGTCCCGAGGACGGGCACGGGTATTTACCCGGCATGGAGCGACACCGGACCCTGGCGGCCGTCGTGGCGGCGATCGTGGTCGTCGCCGTCGCGGTACTGATCGTCGACGCGTTTCTCACCCCTCGACCCACCCGGATCGCCCTCTACGGGGACTCCCTCTCTATGCAGTCGGCCCAGGACTTCCAGTTCCTCGCCGTGGAGTCCGGCAAGACCACGCTGCTGGGCGGCTACGGCGGGATCGCACCGTGCGACGTGTTGCCGCGGCTCGACGGCGACGCGGCGTCATGGCACCCGGATGTGGCGGTGCTCGAGTTCGTCGGGGACGACCTCACACCGTGCATGAGAGGGTACGCGGCCGGGACACCCGCCTACTACGCCAAGTACCGGCAGGACATCACGACGGCCGTCCACCTGCTGCGCAGCCACGGGGTGGCGGTGGTCCTGATCGGCGGGCCGCTCGTCAAGGACCCGGTAGACAGCCGGAACGTCGAACGGCTCAACGCCATGTACAAGGCGGTCGCCTCCTCGACGTCGGGAGTGCGCTACGTGGATGCCGGCTCTTCCGTGCTGGCGAACGGGCAGTTCACCTGGACCCTGCCCTGCCTCTCCTCCGAGGCCCAGTGCACCGGGCCCTCGGGCACGAACGTCGTTCGCTCCCCCGACGGCCTGCACTTCTGCCCCAGCGGCGCTACCTCGATCCAGGGCCAGTTCGACGTGTGTTCCGTGTATTCGTCGGGGGCCTTCCGATTCGCCTCGGCCATGCTGCGGGCGGCCGACAACGCCTGACCCGGACCGCCGAACGTCAGGCCGAGGCTCCTTCCAGCCGCGTCCTCAGCTCGCCCTTGAGCACCTTGCCGGTCGGGTTGCGCGGCAGGGCCTCGACGAAGATGAACTGCCGGGGGACCTTGTAGTCGGCCAGCTGTTCGAGTCCGAACGCCCGCAGCTCGTCCGTGTCGGCCGCGGCGCCGGGGTGCAGGACCACGAACGCCACGACGTCCTCGCCCAACACGGGATGGGGTGCACCGACGACCGCCACCTCCTTCACGGCGTCGTGCTGCACCAGAACGTGCTCCACGTCCGTGGCGTGCACGTTGTTCCCGCCCCGGATGATCACGTCCTTGGACCGGCCCATGATGTAGAGGTAGCCGTCGCCATCGAGCTTGCCGAGGTCGCCCGTGATGAGCCAGCCGTCGCGCCAGGTCTGCGCCGAGGCGTCGGGGTCGTTGTAGTACTCGCGCGGGCGGCCCGGCACCTTGAGCCGCACCTCCCCCACGGTGTCGGTGGGCACCGGCGCATCGTGCTCGTCGACGATCTGCACGACCGCCGGCGGCACGATCTGGCCCACGGAGCCCGGCCGCTTGACTGCTTCGCCCTGCGGCATGATGCAGTAGGCCGACCCCGCCTCGGTCATGCCGTAGTTGTTCGATACGAGGGCGTCGGGCATCTTCTCTTGCAGCCGCTCCACTACGTACGGCGCGAGCGGCGCGCTGCCGACCGAGCACATGGTCACCGAGGACAGATCGGCTTCGCCGAAACGTGGGTGGTCGATGAGCAGGTGGGCCATCGCGGGGACGAGGAAGACGGCGACGGGACGCTCCTCCTCCACCACGCGGAGCCAGCGGTCGGCGTCGAAGCGGGGCTGGTAGATGGGCTGGAGCCCGAGCTTCATCGGCGTGTAGACGAGCGAGATGCCGGCGAAGGTGAAGAGCGGGCTGGAGTGCAGCCAGCCGCCACCGGTCCAGTTGGGCTCGACCGCGCCGATCATCGAGCCGTTGCAGTGGCGCACGGCCACACCCTTCGGGCGTCCGGTGGTGCCCGAGGTGTACAGGATGTCGGCCAGGTCGTCAGACTCTCGCGGCGCCTGGAACGGCGAACGGTCGCCCGCAATGGCCTCGCCCCAGCCCAGCACCGGCGTCGTGCCGGAGGGGGAGCCGATGTGTCCCTCCGCGCCGGCGTCGACCACCACGGCGAGGCGGCCGGACCCGGACTCCATGTCGCGACCCACCAGGTCGCCGTCGGCCACCAGGGCGCGGGCCCCCGAGTGGGCGAGCACGTGGGCCACCTCGGCGGGAGCGAGCCGGGGGTTCATGGGGACGGCGACGCCCCCGGCCCGGTGCGCCGCCGAGTACGACACCAGCCAGCGCAGAGCGAACTCGGGGTGTAGGTGGATGCCGACGCGGCCGCCGGGCTCGAGCCCGGCCTCCAGGAGCCGGCGTGCCATGGCGCTGGCGGCGCTGTCCCACTCGGCGAAGGTCATCGACCCGACGTCGACGACACTGAATGCGGTCTCATCTGGGAACTGCTCGGCCATGCGGCCGAGGTGCTCGTCCATCAGCATCGTGCGGGTCCCCCCGGGGAGAACGCGGGTCGGCAAAAGTTGACGCCGGTGTCAGGTTCGTTGCAGCATGACCGACGCGCCTCTGGGGGGTCAATCCCGGAGGCCGCCATCCGGCTCCAGGAGGGCGCGAGCCGCCATGGACGCCGGGATCGACACAGGAAGAGGTCATGACGACGGTCCGGTTCGACCTCCCCACGCCGGAGGGGGACACCCTCGAGTTCTGGGAGGCGGCCAAGGAGGGTCGGCTCTTCATCCGCCACTGCCTCGACTGCGGCGCGTTCTCTTACTACCCGCGCCCGTTCTGCCCGGTGTGCTGGAGCGAGCGGGTCGAGTGGCACACCGCAAGTGGCGAGGCGACCCTCTACACCTGGTCCGTGATCTACAGCAACGACCAGCCACCCTTCCGGGACCGCATCCCCTACGTCGCCGCCCTCGTGGACCTGGCCGAGGGCCCGCGGATGATGACCAACGTCGTC
>Ga0306920_100002881_pt1 | contig 21745 bp, 17 predicted proteins | sample flu12Cox44000170_FD_204666 | JGI IMG/M metagenome (GOLD analysis project Ga0306920, IMG submission 204666) | Lab enrichment of tropical soil microbial communities from Luquillo Experimental Forest, Puerto Rico - flux4day.12C.oxic.44.000.170 (v2)... | ecosystem: Environmental > Terrestrial >...
GAAAGCTACGCACAGCAGCGTCCGCTTCCGGCCGGTCACCGGCTTTCCTGCTCGACACAGATACTGGGCGACCTGGTGATCGATGTACCGGCGAGCAGTCAGGTGCACCGCCAGGTGGTACGCAAGGCCGCCGACGCCCACCCGATCACGCTGAATCCGCTCGTGCACCTTCACTATGTCGAGGTACGCGAGCCCGATATGCACGATCCGGCCGGGGATCTGCAGCGGCTCCTCGAGGCGCTCAATAAAGAATGGAATTTCGGTCCGTTGCGCGCGGACCTGCAGGTGCTGCAGAAGCTGCAGGCGGCGCTGCGCAAGGGCGAGTGGCGCGTCACGGTCGCCGTACACGCGGGAACACAGCTGATCGGGGTGTGGCCGGGATTCCATGACCGCGCCTACGGGCTGGCCGTGGATGTCGGCTCGACCACGATCGCCGCCCACCTGTGCAACCTCGAAACCGGCGAGGTAGTCGCATCGAGCGGCGCGATGAACCCGCAGATCCGCTTCGGCGAAGATCTCATGAGTCGGGTCTCGTACGCGATGATGCACCCGGGCGGTGCGCAGCAGATGACGGATGCGGTGCGCGCTGCACTCAACACTCTCGCGGCGGACGTGGCGCGCGAGGCGCAGATCGATATCGCCGATATCCTCGAGCTGACCGTGGTGGGCAATCCCATCATGCATCACCTGTTGCTTGGCATCGATCCGACCGAGCTCGGCGGCGCGCCGTTTGCGCTCGCGACGGATTCGGCACTCGGCCTGCACGCGAGCGAGCTCGGCCTCACCCTGCACCCCGGGGCGCGCGTCTACGCCCTGCCCTGCATCGCCGGTCACGTCGGTGCCGACACCGCCGGGATGCTGCTCTCGGAACGTCCGGATCTTTCCGACAAGCTGACACTGCTGGTCGATGTCGGTACCAACGCCGAGATCGTGCTCGGCAACCGCGAGCGGCTGCTCGCCTGCTCGAGTCCGACCGGACCCGCCTTCGAGGGCGCGCAGATCAGCAGCGGCCAGCGCGCCGCTCCCGGCGCCATCGAGCGCGTGCGGATCGATCGCGATACCCTCGAAGCGAAGTTCAAAGTGATCGGCTCGAACCTGTGGTCGAATCAGCCGGGGTTCGCGGAGGCGGTGGCCGCGACCGGAGTGACCGGAATCTGCGGCTCGGGGATCATTGAAGTGATCGCCGAGATGTACCTCGCCGGCATCATCACCCAGGATGGCGTGATCGATGGCGAGCTCGCCGGGCGCAGCGATCGCGTCGTGCCGACCGGCCGCACTTATTCCTACATACTGCATCGCGGCACTCCGGTGCTGCAGATCACCCAGAATGATGTGCGCGCCATCCAGCTCGCCAAGGCCGCGCTGCGCGCCGGGGTGGCACTGCTCATGGAGCACAAGGGGGTGGATCGCATCGACCGTATCCGTCTCGCGGGCGCCTTCGGCAGCCATATCGATGTCAAGTACGCGATGATCCTCGGCATGATCCCGGACTGTGATCTGTTCAATGTGTCCTCGGCAGGCAATGCTGCCGGCACCGGTGCACGCATCGCTCTTCTCGACAGCGCTTCGCGCCAGACCATCGAGGAGCTGGTGCGGCGCGTGGAGAAGATCGAGACTGCCATCGAGCCGAAATTCCAGGCACACTTCGTCGCCGCCATGGGCATCCCGCACTCGACCGAGCCCTACACTCAGCTGCGCAAGGTGGTCGCACTGCCCGCTGCCAAGCCGCCGGCCGCGCGTGCGGGCGGTAGCAACCGGAGCCGGCGTCGCGCCGGCGGCTGAAGCCAGGGCGGGCCGGGGGCTCGCATCCCTGAGCCCGCTGCTGACATCTGATTCGGTTATCGTGAGCAGCCATGCGCGGTATGGCTTTGCTGCTGTGTGTGAGTTTCCTTCCTCACGCCAGAGCCGACACCGAAATCACGCTTTCGACCGACCGTCCCTCCATTGCCGACTGGAGCCCAGTCGTTCCACGCGGCGCCCTTCAGATCGAGAGCGGGTTGCAGGCGACCGACAACACCGGACAGTGGACGCTCGATCTTCCCGAGACTCTCGTGCGCTATGGTCTCATCGAGAACACCGAGCTGCGGCTTGCGGTGCCGAACTACTTCCTGCATCAGCCGGTCGCGGGCTCGACCACTTCCGGCTTTGGCGATCTCGGCATCGGCGTGAAACAGCAGCTCGGGACGCTCGCTGGCTTCAATCTGTTGCTGATTCCGCTTCTCACTCTCCCGACCGGAGCGCGTGGCATCTCGAGCGGCGGATATGATCCGGGGTTGCAACTGCCGTGGGCACGCAGTCTCACCAGCGACTGGACCGTTGCCGGGCAGCTGGCTGCGTACTGGCCTACCGAGGACGGCTCTCGCAATTACACGACTGAGCTGACAGTGCTCATCGATCGGCAATTGCGCGTGCCGTGGGACGCTTTTATCGAATATGCTGCCGACATCCCCCGACGCGGCGGCTCGAGACAACTGCTCCATGCTGGCACCGCCTACAAGCTCGCGCCGCATCACCAGATCGATTTCCATGCGGCCGTGGGGCTGACGCATGCCGCACCGCGAGGCTTCGTCGGAGTCGGCTATTCCTACCTCGGCCTCACGCGTTGAGCACCGCGCCCACCGCTGGGCGCACCACAGCAGTCCCTACGCCGCGATCACCTGCATGGGCGTCGTGTTCGGGGATATCGGCACGAGTCCTCTCTATACCCTCAATGTGGCCGCCAAGGCCGCAAGTCCCGGTGGCAGCGTCGCCCCCGAGGCGGCAGTGGGCATCGTGTCGCTGATCTTCTGGTCACTGATCGTCGTCATCTCCATCAAGTACGCCGCCCTCATCATGCGCGCCGACAATCGCGGTGAAGGCGGCATCCTCGCGCTGCTCGCGCTCGTCAGCCCGCAGCGCGCGCGCACCAGCCGCCGCCATGCCGTCATGGTGCTCATCGGTCTGATCGGGGCAACGTTGCTCTATGGCGATGGCGCGATCACGCCGGCGATCTCGGTGCTGAGCGCCATCGAGGGCGTTAAGGTGTATGCGCCACACCTCGATCGCTTCGTGGTGCCCCTTACGGTGGTCATCCTGATTGTCCTCTTCATGGTGCAGCGCAAGGGCACCGGATTCATCGGCGGTCTGTTCGGGCCGGTCATGCTGATCTGGTTCATCGTCATCGGCGTCCTCGGTGTCGTCAGCATCGCGCAGACGCCGGCGATACTCGCCGCGGCGAGCCCGCTGGCTGCGATCACCTACCTCTGGCACATCGGGCCGCTGGCGTTCGTCGTCATCGGCGGCGCCTTCCTCGCGGTCACGGGAGGGGAGGCCTTCTATGCCGACATGGGCCATTTTGGCGCCCAGCCGATCCGCCTGGCCTGGTTCACGGTGGCACTGCCGGCGCTCACGCTCAGCTACTTCGGCCAGGGCGCGCTGTTACTGCGCCGGCCGACGGAGATCGCGAGCCCCTTCTACGCGCTCGCGCCACAGTGGGCGCACTACGGACTGGTCGTGCTCGCGACCGTCGCGACGGTCATCGCCTCGCAGTCGATCATCTCCGGTGCCTACTCGATGACCGAGCAGGCCATCCGACTCGGCTTCCTGCCGCGCCTCACCGTCATCCACACGGCCGGCACGGAGATCGGTCAGATCTACGTGCCGCTGGTGAACTGGGCGCTCGCCGCGACGACGCTCACTGCGGTGATCGGCTTTGGCTCATCGGATGCACTCGCAGGAGCGTTCGGCATCGCGGTGTCGCTGCTGATGGTGATCACGACGATGATGGCGACCTTCGTTGCTCTGCAGTGGGGAGTGAGTCCGCTCATCGTTGCGTTGGTGAACGGAAGCCTCCTGGCAGTCGATCTGCTGTTCTTTGCCTCGACCTCCACGAAACTCCTCGAGGGAGGCTGGTTCCCGCTGCTGATCGCCTTCGTCGTGTCGTTTCTGATGATCACCTGGCGCAAGGGCCAACAGATCCTCGACACCGTGCGCCTCGGCCTGCGCCAGAGCTCGAAGCAGTTCATCGCCGGCCTCCAGCGGGACCCGCCGCTGCGCCTCCCGGGCACCGCCGTGGTTCTCGGGCGGATGGCTCAGGGCGTGCCGCTGTTGCTGACGCAGAACATCCGGCACAACCGCGTCATCTATGACCACACACTGCTGGTCGCCGTCAACGTCGCGGAAATCCCGCGGGTCGCGGATGCGGAGCGCGCCATCGTCACCCAGCTCGCTCCGGGTTTGACCCGTGTCGAGCTGCATTATGGCTTCATGGAGTCCCCGGATGTGCCACAGGGACTCGCGACTGCGGCGGCGCAGGGGAAAATCACACTGCCCGACCCTGACTCGATGACCTACTTCACCGGGCACGAGACCATCGTCGCACTCGGCAGCAGCCCGGGGATGGCGCGCTGGCGCGAGGCGCTGTTCGCCTTCATGCATCGCAATTCCGAGCGTCCCGGGGCCTATTTCAGCATTCCCTGCCAACAGGTCATGGAGATCGGCGTCGAGTTCGAGATCTAGAGCGCTGCCGCGCTGCCGCGCTGCCGGGCCGCCGCGCCGCCGCTCAAACGTTCGAGTCGGGGAAGGACGCCTTGCGGCGGTTCATGTAGTCGAGCAGCGCCTCATCCACCGCCGGGTCGAGTGGCGGCGCCTCGTATTCGGCGAGCTGCTTCTTCCACATCGCGTTGGCACGCTGTGTCATGTCCTTCGCGCCCTCCGCCTCCCATTGCTCGACGCTGTTGTTGTCCGCGAGGGGTGAACGGTAGAAAGCGGTCTGGAAGTTGGCCTGCGTGTGCGCACAGCCGAGGAAGTGCTTGCCGGGTCCGACTTCACGGATGGCATCCAGTGCCTGGCCGTTCTCACTGAGATCCACCCCGGCGAGCAGCGTATGCATCATGCCGGCCTGGTCGGCGTCCATGACGAACTTCTCGTAGCCCATGGCGAGACCGCCCTCGAGCCAGCCGGCGGTGTGCAACACGAAGTTCACCCCGCCGAGACACGTGGGGAGCAGCGTGTTGGCAGACTCGAAGGCCGCCTGGGCGTCCGGGATCTTGGCAGCGCATAGCGAGCCGCCGGAACGGAACGGTACACCGAGCCGCCGCGCGAGCGCCGCCATGACGTAGAGCACGAGCGCCGGCTCCGGGGTTCCGAAGGTCGGCGCGCCCGACTGCATCGACAGCGAGGAGGCGAAGCTGCCGAGCACCACCGGCGCGCCCGGATTCACGAGCTGCGCGAGCGCCATGCCGGCGAGCGACTCGGCGAGCGTCTGCGCGGCAGTGCCGGCGACCGTGACGGGCGACATCGCGCCGGCGAGGATGAACGGCGTCACGATGGTCGCCTGGTTGGCGCGCGCGTAGGCCTTGAGCGCCCCGAGCATGGTCGCGTCCCAGGTGAGGGGCGAGTTGGCGTTGATCAGGCTGATGATGCAGGTGCGCGGCTTGCCGGTCAGCGGATCGGTGAAGGCGTCGCCGAACAGGATGCGAGTCATCTCGATGGTGTCGCGCGCGCGCTCCGGATGGGTGACCGAGCCCATGTACGGCTTGTCGCTGTATTTGATGTGGCTGTACACCATGTCGAAGTGCCGCTTGTTGACCGGCAGGTCGACCGGCTCGCAGATGGTGCCGCCCGAGTGGTGGAGCGAGGTCGCCATGTACGTGAGCTTCACGAAATTGCGGAAATCCTCGATGCGCGCGTAGCGGCGCCCCTCATCGAGGCTGCGCACGAAGGGCGAACCGTACGCCGGCGCGAAAACCGTGCGATTGCCGCCGATCACCACGTTGTGCGCGGGGTTGCGCGCGTACTGCGTGAATTCCCGCGGTGCGGACCGTTGCACGATGGTGCGGCACATGCCGCGCGGAAAACGCACCCGCTCGCCCCTGACATCGGCCCCCGCCGCCTTCCACAGCTGCAGCGATTCCGCATCGTCGCGGAAGTCGATGCCGATCTCTTCGAGGATGGTGTCGGCGTTGTGCTCGAGGAGCTCGAGGCCCTCGGTGCCGAGCACCTCGTAGTAGGGAATCTGCCGCGTTATGTAGGGAACGAAGGCGTGGCTGCGCGCGGTGCGCGCCGCGATCTTGGCGTCGCGTCCGCTGGGACGCCGGGAGCGCGCCGGTTGACTCGATGGCTGCTGTTCCATGGGCATATCCTGCCGGGCGTAAAGCTCATTATCGTCAGCGCTCCGCGGCGGAACTGGCCGGTTTGCGGCATGGACTTCTCCGGCAGCGCCACACACCGCATCCTGCCCGGTGTGAGCGCGCCGCCACGCCGGCGCCTGCCACCTCAGCGCGCGCCGACCACCGGCAGCTCGATGAAGCTGGATTCCGCCCCTTGGTGGAACACCCGCTGCGTCGCCTTACGGTAATCCGCCGGGCGGGCGAAGAAGATGTTGCTCACGTAGGTCTGGGGATTGCGGTCGTACAGCGGGAACCAGCTCGACTGAATCTGCACCATGATTCGATGACCCGGCAGGAACACGTGATTCACGTGCGGCAGTGCGAAGCGGTAGCGCTGTACCTGCCCGGCCGGTATGGGGCTCGGGTCGGAGAGGCTGTTGCGGTAGCGCCCGCGGAAGATGTCCATGGAGACCGCCAGCTCATATCCGCCCATCGGCGGATCTTCCGCCACCTCATCCGGATACACATCGATGAGCTTCACGACCCAATCGCTGTCAGTGCCGCTGGTGGAGGCGAACAGGTTGACCATCGGCGCGCCGCCGAGGTGCAGCGGGGCGGTGAGTACCGCAGAGGTGTAGGTGAGCACATCCGTCCGGTCGGCGACCGCGCGCTGATCAGACACGAGCCAGCGCCGCCACACTTCGCGGTCCGGGAAATGCACCGGCCGCGGGATGTAGGGTACGGGCTTTGCGGGATCGGACACATATTCATCGTACGGCGCGCTGCCGCGGGCCGCTGGCGCGGTGAACGCCAGGCCGAATTGCGGCTGCAGGAACAACGGCTCGGGCCGCGATGCACACCCCGCGGCACATGACAACGGCCACGCGGGCAGCTGCACCCAGACATTGGTGCCCGTCTCGAACGCGAACACCGGCGGTGTATGCGCCGGCGGCGCACCGTCCTTCAGATGCTCATCGAGAAAGCGCTGCATGACCTCGCGCCGGAACTGCAGCGCCGTGTTGCCCGGAAACTTCAACGGCCCGAGCTCGGTGCCGTCAGCGTTGACACCGCTGTGGCGCCAGGGACCGAGTGCGAGAAAGACGTGATCCTTGGCGCGGTCGTTCGCCGTGATGGCCGCATAGGCGTGCACGCCGCCGTAGATGTCCTCCTGGTCCCAGAAACTGGCGACGATGAGCGTCGGGACGCCCGGCGGCTCGCGCGCAAGAATCCGATCGAGCGCCTGTTGCTGCCAGTACTCGTCGTATGCGGGGTGCCGGACGATCTTCTGGAAGTATGGCAGCTGTCCGATGCCGAAGCGCGCCGCGAAGTCAGCCGCCGAGCCGCTCTCGAGAAACAGCTGGTAGTCATCGTAGACGCTGCGGGCGATTTCCCTGCCGTCGCCGCGCTCGGTGGTCTGCTGATAGATGTAGTCGAAGTTGGTCTGCCGGAAGGCGCCGTTGTGAAACCAGTCATCGCCCTTCCAGCCATCGACCATCGGGTGCATGGGCACCGCCGCCTTGAGCGCCGGATGGGGATTTACCAGCGCCATCAGCACCGTCAACCCGTCGTAGGAGGAGCCGATCATTCCCACCCGGCCGTTCGATTCGGGCGTATTTTTCACGAGCCAGTCGATGGTGTCGTAGGCGTCGGTGGAATGATCGACGCCGGAGGAGTTCAGTGGTCCGAGCAGCGGGCGCGTCATCACGTAGTCGCCCTCGGAGCCGTACTTGCCGCGGATGTCCTGGAAGACACGGATGTAGCCCGCCGACGAGAGCACGTCATCTCCCGTCGGCAAAGCCGCGGTCATGTGGGAACTCGCGATCCGCGAGGCGCGCTTGGACGCACCGTAGGGGGTGCGCGTGAGAATGATCGGCGCACGCTGGGCGCCGCGCGGAACGAGGATCACGGTATGCAGCTTCACGCCATCCCGCATCGGGATCATCACTTCGCGCCGGGTGTAATCCCACTCATCGCTCGGCACGGCAAATGCGGGTGGAATATCCGGCTGCATCGGCGGAACAGGTGCCGCCGGCACCGGTGCTGCCCCCGCCGCCGCCGTAACGAGCGCGGCGGCGATCGCGCCGGCCAGCACAGCCGCCGCCCTCAGTGCGGGAGTCCAACGTCTGCTGCGCATCGAGCCCTCTCCCTGAGACCTGAAATACCGCTGCGGTGGCTGCACGGGCGGGCGCAAGCCTAGCAGATGGTGTCGCGCCATCGTCGCTCGCCCGGTGCGTCGTGTTCGCTCCTCGCGTTAGGATGGTCCCATGGCGGACTCCGAGGTCATCCCCGACATCGCCACGGCGCTGCGCGCGGTGCTCCCCGCCGAGTGCGTGCTGGAGCGCGCCGAGGAGCGCCGCCCCTACGAGTGCGACGGACTCACCGCCTTTCGTGAGCTTCCGGTGCTGGTCGTACTGCCGCGGAGCGATGAGGAGGTTCGCGAGACCCTTCGCGTTTGTCATCGGCTGCGGGTGCCGGTGGTCGCACGCGGCTCGGGCACCGGGCTCTCGGGCGGCGCGACCCCGCACCCCGCAGGCGTGCTGCTCTCGTGCGCACGCATGAGCCGGGTGCTCGAGGTCGACCCCGTGAATCGCATCGCGCGCCTGGAGCCCGGCGTGCCGAACCTCAAGATCTCCGAGGCCGCGGCCAGCCACGGCCTGTATTACGCGCCCGACCCCTCCTCGCAGGTCGCCTGCTCGATCGGCGGCAACGTGGCGGAGAACTCGGGCGGCGTGCACTGCCTGAAGTACGGACTTACCGTCCATAACGTGCTCGGGGTGCGTGGCTATACGGTGGACGGGACACGCATCGAGCTCGGCGGCACGGCTCCCGATACCCCGGGGCTCGATCTGCTCGCACTCGCGATCGGCTCGGAGGGACTGCTGCTCATCGTCACCGAGGTGACGGTGAAGCTCATTCCGCGGCCGCCCTGCGCGCAGCTCGTCATGGCTTCCTTCGCCGATGTGCAGAGTGCCGGCAACGCCGTCGCTGCCATCATTGCCGCCGGGATCATTCCCGCCGGCCTCGAGATGATGGATCGCAAGGCGAGCGCGGCGGTCGAGCCGTTCGTGCACGCAGGCTATGATCTCGAGGCGGCGGCGATCCTGCTCGTTGAAGCGGATGGCACGGCGGAGGAGGTGCGCGAGCAGGTGAAGGAAATCGAGGGCGTGCTGCGCGCGGCGGGCGCCGGGGCACTGCGCGTCTCGGGCTCGGAGGCCGAGAGGCTTCTGCTTTGGTCCGGCCGCAAGAACGCGTTTCCCGCTGCCGGCCGGCTGTCGCCGGACTATTACTGCATGGATGGCACCATTCCGCGCAAACATGTCGGGCACGTGCTGGAAGCGATCGGGCAGATGGAGGAGCGCTACGGACTGCGCTGCATGAACGTATTTCACGCCGGCGACGGCAACCTGCACCCGGTGATTCTGTTCGACGCGAACGAGCCCGGCTCCTGGGAGCGTGCCGATCGCTTCGGCGCCGAGATCCTCGAGCTGTGCGTGGCGCTCGGCGGCACCATCACCGGCGAGCACGGCGTCGGTCTCGAGAAGCTCAACTCCATGTGCGTGCAGTTCTCGGCCGGCGAGCGCGCGGCGTTCTTCGCGGTGAAGGAAGCGTTCGACCCGGAAGCGTTGCTCAACCCCGGTAAGCTCATTCCGACTCTGGCGCGCTGCGCTGAATACGGCCGGATGCACGTGCGCGGCGGCGCCCTGCCGCACCCGGACCTGCCGCGTTTCTAGGGCCCGCCATGGAGGCCGATGGATCGACACTGGCGGAATGGCGCGAGCGCGTCACGAGCGCGGCCCGCGCGGCTGTGCCGTTGCGCCTGCGGGGCGCGGGCACCAAGGACTTCTATGGCGAAGCGCTCGCCGGTGAGCGCTTCGACCTTCGCGCCTGGCGCGGCATCGTCGACTACGAGCCCTCTGAGCTCGTCATCACCGTGCGGTGTGGGACACCACTCTCGGAGGTCGAGGCGGCGCTCGCCGCACAGGGGCAGTTTCTCGCCTTCGAGCCACCGGCCTTCGGTGCCGATCCGACTCTCGGAGGTGTGATCGCCGCTGGGCTCTCGGGGCCGCGCCGCGTGTTCGCGGGCGCGGCGCGCGATTTCGTGCTCGGCACGCGACTTCTCACCGCGCGCGGCGAGCTGTTGCGCTTTGGTGGACAGGTCATGAAGAACGTCGCCGGCTTCGATGTCTCGCGGCTGCTGTGCGGCTCACTCGGTATCCTCGGGGTAATCACCGAAGTCTCGCTCAAGGTGCTGCCGCGGCCGCGTGTGGAGGAAACACTGTGCCTCGAGCTATCGGCGGCCGAGGCCGTGGCGGCCTTCAACCGCTGGGCGGGGTTGCCGTTGCCGCTCTCGGGCGCTGCCTGGTCGCAGGGGCTCGCCTGGGTGCGACTGTCCGGTGCACCCACGGCGGTGCGTGCTGCGCGGCAGCAGATCGGCGGCGAGCTCACCGCGGCGCCTCACGCTGAGGGCTTCTGGAATGCCCTGCGCCATTGTCAGCTTCCCATCTTTGCGGCCGAGGGACTGTGGCGGGTGGCGGTGCCGTCTGCGACGCCACCGCTTGCACTCCCCGGCGAGCCGCTCATTGACTGGGGCGGCGGCCTGCGTTGGTATGCGGAGATACCGCCGGAGATCGCCGTGCGCGAGGTGGCGCAGGCGTCTTCCGGCACGGCGCTGCGCTGGCGGGGAGCTTCGCCCGGGGGTCGTTTTCATCCGCTGCCGGCTCCGGTCCTCGGCCTGCATCGACGCCTCAAGGAACGGTTCGACCCGGGCGGTATCTTCAATCCGGGAAGACTGATCGCCGGCCTGTGACCCGCAGCGCACCAGCGTGAGCGGGCTCAGAGGTTGATCGCGCCCCGCCCGAGCTCGATGACATCGCCGCTCACCAGCACCTGACGGTCGCCGTCCACGCGCAGGCGCAGCGCCGCGGGCCGTCCGGTGTACTCGCCCTGCGAGATCTCGAACTCGCAGGGGAGCGTCCGGCCCATGGCGACGCACCAGCCGCCGAGGTTCGCGGTTGCCGAGCCCATGGCCGGATCCTCGAGCATCGCGCTCCCCTTCGGAAAAAAGAAGCGCGCCAGAAGCGCCGCACCAACCGGCGCAAACACGTACACCATGCTGCGACCCTCGACGCTCTTGAACTGCTCGATGAGATCGCTGCGGACCCGCACCCGGCGCACCGCGGCCTCGCTCTCGAGCGGCACGATGAGCTGCTCGGTGCCGGCATTGACCCACAGCGGCCGTTCGCCGATGTCTCCCTCGTCGAGCCCGAGCATCGCGGCGAGCGTCAGCCGTGGCTCGGGCACCTCGCGCCACGTCGGGGTGTTGGATTGCAGCGTCCAGCGATCACCTACGGCACGTACCGGGATGACCCCGGCAGCCATCTCGAGCGTGATGCGGTCGCCGCCGAGGCCGAGCGCCCGACAGACATGCGCGGTGCCGAGTGTCGGGTGTCCGGCAAAGGGCATCTCGTAGCCGGGCGTGAAGATCCTCACCCGTGCGCTCGCACGTTCGGAAGGCAGGATGAACGTCGTTTCCGACAGATTGAACTGCAGCGCAAGCGCCTGCATCCTTGCATCATCGAGCGTCTGTGCCCGCTCGAACACGCACAGCGGGTTGCCGCTGAGCGCCGCACGGGGCTGGGTGAAGACGTTGACGATGCGGTAGGCGTAGGCTGGCATACGCCTGAATTCTAGCGGCACACGGAGACGATCACAGCCATGACGACCGAGTTGCTGTTCCGCGAGGACGCCTACCTGCGCACCGCGATCGCGCGGGTGCTCGCGGTCAGCGAGCGCGGTATCGAGCTCGACCGCACCCTCTTCTATCCCCAGGGCGGCGGCCAGGCGGGCGACAGCGGCAAGCTGCTGCGTGCGCCGGGCGAGGCGCTCACGATCATCGACACGCGCAAAGGGGAGACGCCGGACCGGGTGCTGCATGTGCCTGCGCCCGGGAGCCCGCTGCCGCAGCCCGGTGAGACGGTGACACTCGAGATCGATTGGCCGCGTCGCTACCGGCTGATGCGCCTGCACACCGCGCTGCACCTGCTGTCGTGCGTCATCACCGCCCCGGTCACCGGCGGCAACATCGCGCCCGACAAGGCGCGACTCGACTTCGATATCGACCTCAGCGAGTTGAACGCCGAGCGGATCGAGCGTGAGACCAACGCGCTCATCGGCGCGGGGGCTGCCACCGAGACCGTGTGGATCACGGATGCCGAGCTCGACGCGCAGCCCGAGCTCGTCAAGACCATGAGCGTACAGCCGCCGCGCGGCGCCGGTCGGGTCCGCCTGCTCAGGATCCCCGGCATCGATCTGCAGCCCTGCGGCGGCACACACGTCGCCGACATCGCGGAGATCGAAGGCATACGCGTACTGAAGATCCGCAGCGAAGGCAAGCGCAACAAGCGCGTCGAGATCGCGCTCAGCGGTAGCGGCTGACCTCCAGCCCATTGCCGACCGCGAGCAGTACCGAGGTCATCTCGGGGGCGGCCCTCAGGCGCTTGCGGTAAGCCTCCACGTGCGCTCGCGAAGTCTCGGGATACAGCATGTTGTCAGCCACGATGATGGCTCCCGCTGCCAGCTTCGGATAGAGCTGCTCGAACACCGGCACGTAGAGGTCCTTCCACAGGTCGAGCAGCACGAAGTCGAAGGGCCCCGAGAGCGCTGCGAGCGAGGCGAGCGCATCGCCGACACGAAACTCGACGAAGCGCTCGAGCTGCGCCGTCGCGAGCTGCGCGCGCGCGTATTCGGTCTTCGCAGCCCGCAGCTCGAGCGAGATGACCTTGCCGCCGATCGCGCGGGCCGCCTCCGCCAGCCAGATGGTGGAGTAGCCGTAGGAGCTGCCCACCTCGAGAACGCGCCGCGCCTCGGCTTCTCTTACCAGCAGGTTTATCAGCGTGCCGGTGGCGCGTCCCACCGGCAGCAGGAACTCATCGAGCCGCTCCTTGACCTGCTCGTCCGTGAGCGTGCTCCACAGCTGCTCCTCGCGCTGGGCGCGAGCCTCGTAAGCCTCCAGCAGCCGTGTCACCGCGGGATCGATCAGTGTTGCATCCGACATGTTCCCTGCTCCTGCGTTCCTCAGGCCGTACCGGAGAAATACTCCTGCAGCGACGCCACCCCCAGCCGTTTGGCCTCGAACAGACTCTCGAGATGCTCGCGCGAGTTGACGAGCCCGCGCGCCCGCAGGATTCCGCGCTCATCGAGCAATGCGGCGAAGGGCAGGCGGCTCACCTGATAGGCGAGCCCGAGTGCCGCCGACACCACGTAGGGAATGCCATCGAGTCCCTGCGCGCGCACGAACTCGCGCTGCTCCGTGTGGTCGCCGTCGCTCGCCAGGATCACGTCCATCCAGGCACGTTCATCGCTGGCGCTCGACTTGACCGCCGCCAGCAGCGACTTGCACACCGGACAGCTCGGGGAGACGAACAGCAGCAGCGTGCTGCGGCCGTCGGCGCGGGGGCTTCCGACCTGGTGCGCACGGCCCTGGAGGTCGGCGACTTCCAGCGCCGGCGCGGGCTCGCCGACCGTGAGGCCGCGATTGAGCATCAATGCGCCCGCGGGTGCGATGCGCTCGTGCAGCACGCCAAGCTGCCGGGCGAGCGCCAGTACTACCGCCGACAGCGCGAGCACCAGCAGCCACAGCACGAGGTTCGAGATTGCGAGCGCGCTCACGCATGCTCCTCGCCGCGAGCCCGCGACAGGTGTGGCGCGACGCGACCCAAGAGTACCTCCACACACATATAAAGCAGTGCCGCCACTGCCGTGCCGGCGCCGATGGTGACGGCATCCGCCGCGCCGAGCGGGCGCTGCGCCCGCGGCAGCAGCAGTGCACCGAGCAGCGCCGCGAGTGTGATATTGCGCCACACCATCCACGCTCCGATCGGCCGCCGTTCGCGCGGTCCGCCACAACCGCAATCGAGATCGCGCCGGCCACGGCCGATATTGACGGCGATGGCGGCTGCATAAGCGAGCAGCAGCGCTGCACCGGCGGCCGCGGCGCCGCGCCGCGAGCGGGCGGCGAGCAATGCCGCGGCGATGGCGAGCTCGAGCACAGGCACGAGCAGCGACACCGCGCCGAGCGCGGGCGGCACGACCTGGTAGGCGCGGAATGCCGCCGCGAAACGCCCCAGGTCGAGCAACTTGTGAAACGCAGCGCTCGCGAACAGCAGCGCAAAGGCGGCGGCGAGCAACGCATCAACGGCCGGATCGATCATGCAGCCGACATGATAAACCACTCGTCCGTGTAACATCGGCGCACCACGCCGCCGCACGGGTCCATCGCATGAATGCCCTCCAGCTCTCCGACAGCGACTTCCGCGCACTCGCCGCACGGGTCACGGGACTGGCGGCCGACTACCTCGCAACACTCGGCAACCTGCGCACTTTTCCTCAAGTGTCGGGCCCGGCGACAGTGAATGCCTTCAGGGAGGCGCTGCCAGAAAAGGGGCTCGGTCCCGCGGCGCTCGATGCGTTGACTGCAGTCCTCGATCTCAGCCGCCCGCCCTCTCCGCGCTTCTTCGGCTACGTGCTCGGGTCCGGCGAGCCGGTGGCGGCGCTCGCGGATCTCCTGGCGAGCGTGCTCAATCAGAATGTCACGGCCTGGCGCTCGGCTCCCGCGGCGGTGACGCTCGAGCGGCAGGTGGTGGAGACGCTCGCCGCGGCGCTCAACTGCCAGGGCTTCGGCGGTAGCTTCTGTGGCGGTGGCTCGATGGCGAACCTGATGGGGCTTGCCATGGCGCGCGAGGCACGCCTGCCCGCCAATGCCTCCGGGGCCAAACCCGGCGTGGTCTACGCCTCGAGCGAAGTGCACATGTCGATTCCGAAAGCGATGGCGCTGTTGGGACTCGGTCGCGAGAACCTGCGGCTGATCCCGGCCGATGAGCGCTTCCGCATGAGCCCCGCACATCTGCATGAAGCCATCGCCGCCGACCGCGCCGCGGGCCGCGTGCCGCTCGCAGTCGTCGCGACCGCCGGCACGGTGAACACCGGCAGCATCGACCCGTTGCCGGAGATCGCCGCGCTCTGCCGCGAGCACCGACTCTGGCTGCATGTCGACGGCGCCTACGGCGCGCTGGCGGCGCTCGCGGTGCCCCAGCGCTTTGCCGGCCTGAACGCCGCCGACTCGCTCTCGCTCGATCCGCACAAGTGGCTCTACCAGCCGCTCGACTGCGGACTGTTGCTGTTCAAGGACGCCAACGCTGCGCGCGTGGCCTTCTCCTACACTGGCGACTACGCCCGGTCGCTCACGGAGGACACCTTCGAGGGGTTCGCGTTCTTCGACGAGTCGCTCGAGCTGTCGCGGCGCTTTCGTGCACTGAAGCTGTGGCTGTCGCTGCGCTATCACGGGTTGGAGGCCTTTCGCCGCGCCATCCACGCGGATCTGCACCACGCGCAGTTGCTCGCACAGCAGGTTGCCGCGAACGTACGGCTCGAGTTGGCCGCTCCGGTGACACTGAGCGCCGTGTGCTTCCGCTACCGGCCTGATGAGGGACAGACGCCAGACGGCGATCGGCTGAACGCCGCGATCCTGCGGCGCGTGATCGAACGCGGCCACGTCTACCTGTCGAACGCCTCACTCGGTGGACGCTTCGCACTGCGCGCCTGCATCACCAATCATCGCACCACCGAGGCGGACGTCGCGCAGATCGTAACGGAAGTGCTGGCGGCGGCGGACGAGGTGCGCGCCGCGCACTAGCGCCCCGCCGACAGCACCGCTCTAGCGGCCGCGCAGGTCCTCCTCCCAGAACTCCTGGGAACGCCGCGCGCAACCGGCCACACGAGTCTGCTCGAGCTGCCGCAGCTCGACGCGCCGGATCTTGCCGGAGATCGTCTTCGGCAGGGCGACGAACTCCAGCCGCCGGATGCGTTTGTAGGGAGACACGCGCTCGCGCACGTGGCGGAAGATCGACACCGCGGTGTCTGCGTCCGCGGTCGCCCCCGCTGTCAGCGCGATGAACGCCTTGGGTACCGACGCGCGCAGTGGATCGGGACTCGGCACCACGGCCGCCTCCGCCACCGCGGGGTGCTCGATGAGCACACTCTCCAGCTCGAAGGGACTGATGCGATAGTCCGAGGACTTGAACACATCGTCCATGCGGCCGATGTAGCTGAGGTAGCCTTCGGCGTCCTGCCGGGCGACATCGCCGGTGTGATAGTAGCCGTGGCCCATGGCACTGGCGGTGCGCTCCGGATCGTCGAGATAGCCCTGCATGAGTCCGAGCGGGCGCCGCGCGAGATCCAGACAGATCTCGCCCTCCTGCGCCGGCCGCCCCTCGGCATCGAGCAGCACCACCGGGTAGCCGGGCAGCGGCCGGCCCATCGAGCCGGGCTTGACGAGCTGACCCGGCGGGTTCCCGACCAGCGCAGTCGTCTCCGTCTGCCCGAAGCCGTCGCGGACCGTCACGCCCCAAGCATCGTGCACGCGGGCGATCACCTCCGGATTCAGCGGCTCGCCGGCACTCGTCGCCTCGCGCAGTGTCACGCGCCACTCACGCAGATCGTGTTGGATGAGCATGCGCCATACCGTCGGTGGCGCACAGAAGGTGCTGACCCGACACTGCGCCAGCTTCGCGAGCAGTGCCCGGGCCTCGAAGCGCTCGTAGTGATAGGCAAGAATGGTCGCCTGTGCATTCCACGGCGCAAACAGCGACGACCACGCGTGCTTCGCCCAGCCGGGCGAGCTGAGGTTCAGATGCACGTCTCCGGGCTTGAGCCCGAGCCAGTACATGGTCGAGAGATGTCCGACCGGATAGCTGGCCTGCGTGTGCGCGACGAGCTTGGGTCGCGCCGTGGTACCGGACGTGAAATACAGGAGCAGCAGGTCATCGGCCCGTGTCGAGGCTGGCGGCACGCTGGCGCGCACAGCGAGCGAGTGCGCGTACGGGATCCAGCCCGCCGCAGCCTCGCCCGTAGCGATGCGCACCGGAGCCCCTGGCAGATCCTGGAAGCGCGCAGTGAGCGCCGCCTCCGTGACGACCGCGCTGACGCAGCCGCGCTCGAGACGATCGCGCAGATCCTCGCGCTCGAGGAGCGTCGTCGCAGGGATGATGACGGCCCCCTGGTGAATCGCCGCGAGCATCACCTCCCACAGCGCCACGCAGTTGGGCAGCATGACGAGTATGCGATCGCCGCGGCCGATTCCCTGCGCAGCGAGGAACGCCGCCACCTGTGCGGCGCGCTGAGCCATGGCGGCGAAGGAAACGGAGCGATCGCCGCCCGCATCATCGACGATGCGCAGCGCCGTTGCATCGTTGCCGGCGGCGATCACCTCGAAGAAGTCCCGCGCCCAGTTGAACTCCTCGAGCACCGGCCAGCGGAACTCGCGCCGGGCCCCCTCGCAATCCTCGCGTGCGCGCAGCAACTCATCGCGCAGCGCGATGAAGCGGCGGCTGTTGGTCATGCGGGTCCCTCGGGCGACGAGCGTTCCTTGCAGCTTAGCACCGCGCGCTGCCGCTGCCTCATGGCTTGCACGAGCGGATGCACGTAGGATCGGTGCATGGAGCCTGCGCGTCTCGAAGCCTTCACCGACGGTGTTGTCGCCATCATCATCACCATCATGGTGCTCGAGATCCGCGTCCCGCATGGCGCCGATCTCGCCGCGCTGCAGGCGGATATCCCCGTGCTCATCGCGTACGTCCTCAGCTACGTCAACGTCGGCATCTTCTGGAACAACCACCACCACATGCTGCACGTCACCGAGCGGGTCGATGGCAAGGTGCTGTGGGCGAACCTCGCGCTCCTCTTCTGGCTGTCGCTCGTGCCATTCGTCATCCGCTGGATCGACGAGAGCGGATTCACGCCTCTGCCCACCGCCGCCTATGGCGTCGTTCTCGCGTGCGCCGGCTTCAGCTACAACATTCTCCAGCGGACCATCATCGCCGTGAATGGCAGTGACTCGCGCCTCGCCGTGGCTCTGGGCGATGACCGGAAGGGCAGGATGTCGCTCATCCTGTATCTCTCGGCCATTGCCCTCGCGTTCGTGCGGCCGTGGATGGCCATTGTGGCCTACGTGACGGTGGCCGTAATGTGGCTCGTGCCCGATTCGCGCATCGAGAGTCTGGTGAAAAAGATGAAGGAGCCTTTGTGAGCAAATCCCGCGCCGTGACGGCGGTTCTCGGCGAGACCCCCTATGTCGTCACACTGAGCGATGGCACGCACGAGTGGCTCGGCGATGAGCCGGTGGACTCGGGCGGCGGCAACCGCGGCCCGACTCCGCACCAGCTGGTGCTCTCCGGCCTCGGGGCGTGCACGGCGATCACGCTGAGGATGTACGCCACCCGCAAGGGCTGGGCCCTCGCGGACGTGACGGTGGAGCTGCACTTGAACCCGGACGGTGCCCCGCCCGGCGGCGGCTCCGAGATCCGCCGCCGCATCACGCTGCGCGGCGATCTGACGGCGCAGCAGCGCGAGCGGTTGCTGCAGGTCGCCGATGCCTGCCCGGTCGCCAGGACGCTCAGCGGTGAGCTCCACACCACGACATTGCTCGGGTGAGGGCTCGGCCAACCGTTTGCCTCAGGCGGCGCGGATCTCGATGAGCCAGAAGGCGGCGCCCGCAGCCGCCGCGTGGACCGTCAGGGCATGCGCATTGCCGCTGAACCGCGCAGCATCGAGCGGCGCCAGGTTGGCATCGATGCTGGCGGAGCGCAGGGTGAGCTGCGCGAGGGCGAGCAGCAAGGTGGTGTCTGCCTCGAGTCCCAGCGGTGTGGACGCGGCGACGCTGCAGCGCGTCATGCGCGCCGTATAGCGCCCGCGCCGTGTCATGACGTTGAGGTCTGTCACGGACTCCACGCGTGGCGCGGCATACACCGGCACTTCGCCGGGGAAGCTGAGCGGCGCACTGTCGGCGGTGAGACTCAGCACATCGCGACCCGAGATCGAAAGTTCCAGGCATCCCGCGATCACAGCCATATGACGGTCGATGCCCGGAAAGGCGGAGAATGGCCCGCCGCGCCGCACCTCGGCGAGGCTCACGCGCCAGTCGAAACTGCCGAGATCGCTCTGCAGCGGATGTGCCGCCACCTCACGGGTGAAGCCGCCGCCATTCTTCCACGGAACCGCGACGCGATCGGCCGCGCGCAGAATCACTGCCACGGTACCGAGAATTTGCCATCCCTCACCTGTGGCGCCGCATCGCTGATCTCGTAGTAGCCGGCCTTGTCGGCGGTGAAGATGTGACAGAAGGTGCGCAGGCCGCTCGAGTCATCGAGGCTGCCGGCAGCGATGCTGACATAGTCGCGATCGACACCCTGCCAGAACAGCGTCGACCCGCACTGCCGGCAAAAGCCGCGGCGCGCCTTGGCGGATGAGTCATACCAACCGAGGCCGCCCTCCGACAACATCCGAAAGTTGGCATGCCGTGCCGCCGTCGCCGCCATCACGTGTCCGGTGATCCGCTGGCACTGGCCGCAATGGCACATGACGACCGGCCGCAGCGGGCCACGGACTTCGTAGCGCACTGCGCCGCACAGGCATCCTCCGGTTCTCGTCGGTAGCGCCTCGCTCATCGACTGCCCCTCCGCTCTCCCATCAGCTTCTGCTTCAGATAAACGAAGCTCAATGCCCACATTTCAGCGGCCTGCTTGTGATCCGCCGCGGCGGCGTGACCGCCGTCGGTGTTCTCGTAGAACAGCACGTCGTGACCCTGCGCCTCCATCCGCGCCGCCATTTTGCGGGCGTGCACCGGCGTCACGCGATCATCGCTCGTGGCCGTGACGAACAATACCGGTGGGTACTTCCTGTCGGGCTTGACGTTCTGGTATGGCGAGTACCTGAGGATCCAGGTACGGTCGGCCGGGCGAGCCGGGTCACCGTATTCGGCCTCCCAGGATGCCCCGGCGCCGATCTGCGTGTAGCGCATCATGTCGATCAGCGGCACCTGACAGACGACCGCGGCAAACAGCTCCGGCCGCTCCACCATGCTCGTGCTCACCAGCAGTCCGCCGTTCGATCCGCCCATGATGCCGAGCTGGGCCGGCGTGGTGAGGCCGCGCCGCACGAGGTCCTGCGCTACGGCCTGGAAGTCGTCGAAGGACTTCTGTCGGTTCGCCCCCAGCGCCGCCTGGTGCCAACCCGGCCCGTACTCGCCTCCGCCGCGGATATTGGCCACGGCAAACACCCCGCCCCGCGTCAGCCACAGCATGCCGAAGTTCGCCGAGTAACTTGGGGTCTCTGAGATCTCGAAGCCGCCGTATCCGTAGAGCACGGTAGGCGCGGGTCCGCCGAGGTCACGCGCGCGCGTGACGAAGTACGGGATGCGGGTCCCGTCCGCAGAGACCGCGAAGTACTGCTCGGTGATGAGGTTCGAGGCATCGAAGCGCGCCGGCAGAGACTTGATGGCCACCGGCCGCCCCTCGCCGGCGTCGGCGTAAACCGTGGTAGGCGTGGTGTAGGACTCGAAGCGAAAGTATGCCTCCGGACCCCAGCCATTCGTGGACACGATGTGAGTCGAGCCCCCGGGCGGCAGCGCCAGACTGGTGTCACTCCAGCCACCGTGTGGGCGGGGGCGAAAGGCGTGGATGCTGCCGGTCACATCGTGGTAGAGCGACGCGTACACCGCATCGCGCCCGGCCACGACCTCATCGATCGAGCTGCGCGCATCGGGCGTATACAACACCGACACCGCATATTTCGATGCTTCGTTGCCGTGCGGTGCCACGCGGTAGGCGATCAGCGCGCCCCGCGCGATCGGCGATTGCCCCGGCGGCGTCCACTCCTCGCGCAACGTGAATATGAGATGCGGCCCCTGTGCACCTTTCAGGTCCGCACCGAGCGGCAGCGGCAGCCGCTGCGGGGTTCGCTCGGGGGTCAGCAGGTGGTACTCGGCGGAGAAGAAGCTCACATCCCGTTGCACCAGCGCGATCGTGCCGCTCGGCTCGTGGAATACGACGCCGCTCGCGCCGACATCGCTGGCGCTCGCCTCGTAGATCGTGCGCGCCTGCGCCATCGGCTCGCCGCGCTTCCACAGCTTGACGATGCGCGGGTAGCCGGATGTGGTCATTGATCCTGGACCGAAGTCGGTGCCAAACAGCACGGTGTCCTCGTCCAGCCAGGTGATGGAGGATTTCGCTTCCTCGAGTCTGAAGCCATCGGACACAAAAGCGCGCGTGCCCAGGTTGAACTCCCGCACGACCACGGCGTCGCCACCGCCGCGGGAGAGATGCAGCAGACAGCGTTTGAGCGACGGGCTGCATTCGGCGCCCTTCCATACCCAGTTTTCGCCCTCCTCGGCCGCCAACCGATCCAGATCCAGGAGTGCCTCCCACGAGGGCGAAGGCCTGGCGTAGTCGGCGATGCCGGTGCGGCGCCAGAGACCCTTCGGATGCTGCGCGTCCTGCCAGAAGTTGAACACGTACTGGTGGTCGAGATCGCCGTACGGGATGCGATCAGCCGCGTCCATGACTTTCAGAATGGCGTCATAGTCGGACTGGAAATCCGGGTCTGCCCGCAGTACCGCGGTCGAGCGGGCATTCTGCGCCTTCACCCACTCCACGGATTTCTGGCCGTGAACGTCCTCGAGCCAGAGATATGGATCTGCCAGCTCCGGCACTTCGTGAGCCCGCGTCGTCACAGCACTCGCTTCCCCTGCCATCGCACCGCCCATCACAGCCAGTGACCACACCAGCACGCCCAATCCCACGCGCACGCTCATGGACGCCACACTG
>Ga0306920_100002886_pt1 | contig 21736 bp, 10 predicted proteins | sample flu12Cox44000170_FD_204666 | JGI IMG/M metagenome (GOLD analysis project Ga0306920, IMG submission 204666) | Lab enrichment of tropical soil microbial communities from Luquillo Experimental Forest, Puerto Rico - flux4day.12C.oxic.44.000.170 (v2)... | ecosystem: Environmental > Terrestrial >...
GGGGATATTCACCGTCGGCATCGGATCGGGATTCGGCTTATAGAACTGCTTGAAGAACGTCACGTCGGCGAGGCCGTTCAGGGTCTCGGGGTTCATCATGTCCGCGAGCGTCCCACGGTTGAGGATGGAGATCAGCTCGCCAACGAACGGGTGAAAGAACGTCTCGAACCCGTACGTGAACTGAGTGTCAGCCTGACTCGTCAGCTGCAACCATTGCGGGATCTCGGCGATTGCCGCCATCTCGATGCTGTGAAATCCGGTTTGCTGGGCCCACAGGGAGGACTTGTTGCTGATGGCCATGGCGATCTCCTACCGATTCGAGGCGGATCTGATGCCACCGGCGACGCTGATGACGGTTCCGTCGAAGGTGATGGTCCGTCCGCCAGTCAATATGTGATTGATGTTCGCGTCCTCGCTGATGCGCGCGCCCACGGGCGCAGGATCTCCGCCCTGCCGGTGGATCACCGCATCGATCGTGTTGCGCTGCACGAGATTGCTGACCAGGCGCGCGATCTGGATCGGTCCGAACGAGACCTGTCCGGGCTTGAGGATCTCGATCGGCGCGTTCGTCAGGCGGACGTAAAAGACGTGACGGCCGTCCTGGTAGAGAAACGGTAGATTCCAGTCGCCGAGGCTTTGCAGCGGCTCGGCGGTGCGAGACACGGTCGGGGACAGGCTCTGCAGGACGTCTTCGGCCGACGGCGGATCGCCGTAGTCGTAGCCACGCTGATCGAAGAACTCGAAGCTGACCGTCAACTTCGATGTATCGGTGGACGTATCGAGCAGCCGCCCGTTGCTGACATCGCCGAGGTCCACGTTGGAGTACTCGGGCGCGGCGTTGTCGTCCTGGGTCTCGGGAAGACTATGCGTGTTCAGGAACAGGAACGTCGTCCAGTTTGAATTGTTCCCTATGCCCTCGGGACTATCCGACGCAAAGATACGCAGCCCGTCTCCTTCTCTGGTGATGCCTAGTCGCAGTGCGGCGCGGTTGAACGCTCGCTGGTCTTGTTCGCCGGGCGCGTAGGTCTGGATCGCTCCCGGGTAGCCGCCGAGGAACATCGCCGGCCGGTTGATGTCCGACGTCTTGGTCGGCTGCCACTTGCCGTTGTAGCGTTCGCTCCAGCACAGCACCGCTCCTACCGTGATCGGCGGCGTCTGGTTCAGATCTGTCGCGGTCCACTTGTTCAGGTCCTGCTTGCTCGGCACGTTCGGCGAGCCCGGGCCCCTCTTCAATAGCTTGAGCCAGAACAGCAGCAGCCGACCGTCCCACAGGTACGGGATGACCGGGTTGTCCTCGATGTCGAGCGTGATCTGCTCCCACGGCAGCCAGCTGCCGTTGTCCATCTGCCGGTAGAAATACTTGCGATGCGCGCCGGAGGTACGCGCCACGAGGTGCACGTTCTTGTCGTCGACGTAATACACGCCGCACGGCTCGAGCTTCGCGATCTCCTCGAGCTTGGCGAGGTAGTTCAGCAGCGCGACCTCGGCGGTGTCCTCGCTGATGTCGCTTTGCAACAGTTCCGCCATCGTCTCCTTGAAGATCGGCGACTGATGATCGCGCAACTCGGGCTCGAGCCAGTTCTCCGGCCACAGGAACACCTTGCGGTTCGCTTCCCACACCCGATAACGCCGCATCCACTCCCACTGCTTGGCGTCGAGCAGCGCCGGCGGAACGTCGCACTCGAGATTCATCAGGCAGCGCTCGATGAACAGCTGGACCGAGGACAGCGCATGCCGGATCCGTGACGTCTGCATGCACGCGTCCATCTCGACATCCATCAGGAAGTACTCAAAGAGCTTGTCGGGCGTATCGATCGTGTTGCCCGGCTGCTTGCGGAAGCTCTGCAGGACGTAGGCGACCAGCGCGTCACGGCACATCACCCGCACCGCGTCGTTAATCGGCTGGATGACCTGCAACCACGCGGCAGCGTCGTAACGCGCACGCAACGCCGACTCGAAGTCGCGAACCGTATGCGAGCCCGGCACCAAGGCCGGATCGGGATTGTTCGTGGTCGCATCGAGCATCGCGGAAGCCGAGATGCCAAGTGCCTTCGCCATCTGGAACGACCGGTACACGCGGCGGAACGTCGCGACATCGGAGAGATCCGCTAGCGTTTTGCCGAACCGGGCGAGCAGCGCTGTCAGCGAATCCCCGTCCCAGTTTGCGAGCGTGAGCACCGCGAGCGTACCGTCGGCCGACCTGCTGCCCGGAGTCTCGAAGACGGCGAGCAGACGCTCATGGCCGGGCGACAGTGCGGCCTTGAGCGCGGCGAAGTCGAGCAGCGTGATCAGCCGGTCGCGCAGGCCGGTCGCGAACGGTGACGGATCGGCGCCTGCCGGCAGCGCGTTGAGCCACGGTCGTAGCCCGAAGACCGGAAGGTTGATCTGCAGATCGCTGCGCCTGGCGAAGTACACGACCTCGTCGGCTGCGAGCTGCAGCGCCATCGCCAGCGCGTTTGCCTTCAGGAGCCGCGTGTAGGTCGTGCGCGCGCGATCGACCGACACCGCCGTGTATAGACGATCGGCGGGGGTCTCGCTCCAGCTTTGGCCCTGCGCGATCCAGCGCGCCGTGAGCGCACCGGCGCCGGTGATGGACAGCTTGAACGAGGTCAGTCGCCCTGCCGTCAGCTTGACCGAGACGCCGTTGGTCCACGTTCCCGGTCCGCCGGCCATCGCGGCGTCGGCTCCGTCGATGACGAGCGTAACGCCGGTGATACCCGGCGCGGCGTCGACCTCGAAGTCGTAGAGGGCGTTCTGGGGCGGATCGATGAAGCCATCGAACTGTCCGGTGATCGTGGTCGAGCTGCCCGAATCGAAGGCGGTGAAGTCATCGAGTGCGGTCAGCGTCGTGCTCGCCGCCGCATTGAGGACGTCCGCGTCGTCGAGGATGGCGGTCGTGAACCCTAGATCGGTGCGAGCGGCCGCGCTGATCGCTGTGAGCGCCTGCTCGCGCTTCCGCAGGCGCTTGAGTTCCGGCAGGATGTTCGCGAGCAGCGCCGCCCGCTTCTTCTCCGGCGAGTCGGTCGGCGGCGCGGCTGCGTACCCGTCGAGCCAGCCCTTCCACTTCGGGAAGCGCGCGAGGTAGGGCGCGAGGGCGGCGTTGGCAGCCGCCCCGAGGTCGGCCACGGCCTTTTTCAGGCTGGCGTCTGCGCCGGCTGCGGCAACGAGCGCGGTACCGGTCGTGGCGTCCAGGTACCCGGCGAACGTGAGCTGTTTGGCGAAGTCGTCGTAGGCCACGCGGCCCGGCGCTGCCGCGATCAAGGCTTGCGGCGAGGAGGCCGGCGGGCTTGCGAACGTCGCGGTGACGACGAACGTGTTGTCGAGCAAGCCGAAGAACAAGCCGGTCGCGTCGGTGCCGTAGACCAGCGTCATGCGCGCGCGCGCGATATCGCCGGTTGGGTCGTCGATGATCGCGAAGTCGCTCTCGACCGCGTCGAAGTCCGCGCGCAGCGTCCGCGCCAGATCGGTGAGATGCCGTTCATCGGGCGCGGACCTGCCGCTGATGTCGTCATCCCAGATCAGGTAGAGCGCCTGCGTGGGCCGGAGCGCGGCCCGCTGCAGCCGCTGGACAACGTCGAGGAACTGCACCATGGGGGGATTAGCCGGATCCGGCGCTGCGAACACGTCGTAGCCGGTACGCCGTTTGAGCAGCAACAACTCCACGACACTGAGCTGCAGCCGGTGCGCGAGCCAGCCATGGCGGTAGATCGCGCTGATGTGCGTCAGCGTCAGCGGCAGCGTCTGCGGCGTCAACGGCGGGCTCGGCGGCGGCTTCGCGGCGTTCGCGTCGGCGACGACCTGGTCCACGATGAGCGCGATCTCCTCGCTCGTCAGGCCGAACGCCGCGCGCAACGCCTCAAGGTGATCTTTCACCAGCTGTGTCGCATCCTGGAGCACGTCCCCCAAGCCGTCGGCGGCGAACGCAGCATCCTGCTGGAGGATCGTCGTGCTCAAGAACATGCGCCGGTACAGCGAATCGTCGCCGTGAGTCTCGATCGGCGCCCAGCAGGCGAGTAGTCCCGGCAGGTCGCGCCCGGCGTCTAGGTGCAGCCGATCGAGCAGATCACAGACGATGCCGAGCCGGGGCAGCAGCACTTTCCAGGCCGCGTCGAGGTGATCGAGCGGCGAGTTGCCGTCGGGCGGATCCGGCGGCGACAGCGAGGTGATCGCGGAGTCGGTGAGCGCGGCCGGCCAGCCGAGCTTTCGCCACAGCCGGATGAAGCGCGCCATCCGCACGTAGTCGAGCGCGGTCAACCGGTTCGCACCCGTGTCGGGATTTGCGTACTGCAGCTCGAGCACGTCGACAGCGCACAGATTCCCGCTGTCCGTCGGATTGGAGATCGTGATCAGCGCCATGACCTGGTCATACGTGGTGCCAGTGGCGAGCCACCTCTTGATGGTGTCGCCCATTACCTGGTCGTAGTTCGAACCGTCGGGCAGGAGCTCGCCCGGATCGCCGCCATAGACGGCCGGATCGAGCCTGCGCGGCAGCAGCTTGCCGAAGTCCACACTGGCAAGCGCGCCGCTGTGTAGATCGCGCAGGGCCTTGAATGGCACGCCGAGTAGCTCGACCCAAAGGATCAGCGAGCTGCTCGGATTGACGAAGCGCGTCTTGAGGATGTCGATCAGTTCGGCGTAGCTCAGCCCGATGCGCCGCGTGAGGGTCTCGATATTCGCGAGGTCGGGCGGGATCGCCGCGTTCGAGTCGTCGTCGTCGTAACCGTAGAGATGGCGGACCGTCAGCGTCTTGTCGACGAGGAGCTGGTACTCCTCGCGCGAGAACCCGAGTCGCTCCATCAGGATGTCGCGCCACGCGAACGATACGTCATTCGGGCGCTCGATCGCATCGTCGGCTCGCAGTATCTCCATCGCGGCGGTCAGCGGCGTGCCGAGCTTCGCGAAGTAGCGGCGCAGCGTCTCGAGGGACTTGCGGAACGGCAGCGGCACCGGAAAGATCGCGGTGCGCAGCGCCTCGTAGGCGGCCTCGTCGGCGAACTGCGGGCTGGCGAGCAGCCCGGCCGGATCGACCTCCGGATCGGTATCGTGACCGGCGTAGTTCAGCAGCGACGGCGGTGCGTTAATCTCCGCGTGGGAGACGAAGTACTCGAGCGTCTCGTTGACCACGTCGATGTACGGCATCGGCGTGTTCGTGTTCTCGCAGCTGAGCTCGAGGTAGTTGAGATCAGGGCGGCGGCCGAACAGCACCTCCTGAGGGTTGATCGTCGTCTTGTCCGGCGGGTTGTGATCGAGGAAGCGCAGCAGGTCGACGAGGTACGCCGCGGGGCTGAGGACCGAGCGGCAGTGATCGCATGCGCAGTAGTCCATCGAGCCGAACAGCTGCTCGAGCGTCGGATACGCGACGACATCCGGCGAACCGCCCTGCGGGGTCTGGTTGACGATCTGCCCGGGGCTGTGCACGCCGATCTGTGGCGTGGTGCGCGCGATGACGTAATGCGTCGCGATGTTCAGGACCGTGTTGTGGATCTGCCGTGCCCGCGCCCATACAAGCTGCGCGGTCTCGGCGCCGCCGACCGCGTCACCGTAGTCGCGAACGAAATCCGCCTGCGAGTACCGCGCGATCTGGTACGCCGAGTGGATGTTGTTCTGGAGCAACCCCGTCATCGCCGTGTCGCCCGGCGTGATCTGGTAGACGCGCTGGATGCGTCTGATCTCATCGACGACGGACTCCGGAACCTGGAGCTTGTTCCGCGCGATGTACTGCTCGACCGGCTGCTTATCGAGCTCGAACTTCTCGACGTGCGCGGTGAGGAAGGAGTGCACCGCGTCGCGCCCGGCGCTGTCGCCAGCGGCGAGCGGGATCTCGCCCGCTCGGACCTGGGCCGCGACGACGGCGGTCGGGAAGTGCAGACGCACCTGGGCCGCGAGCAGGTTCGCGTAGGCGGCTCGCTTGGCGTCGTCGGTATCGCCGGGGATCGTCGTGGGCACCGGTGCCTGGCCGAGCACGGACCTCCATTTGTCGGCGGTGTAGTAGCCGCGGTCGGCGAGATCCGTCATCGTCGCGAGTGGCGCCTGCTGCTCGGCGGCGTGAACCTGGGCGATCAGCGCGGTGTTACCCAGCGTCAGCCTGTTGAGCTGGCCGGTGAGCTGCAGGCTGCTCGCGGTCGCGGCGCCGAATGCCTGCGTGATTGCCTGCCAGAACGCCGGCCAGTCACTCCCGTGCTGGGCATAGATCGACGCGAACTGCTGGAGCTTCGGCGGATCGTTGCCCAGCGTCACCTGCGCGAGGTCCTTGACCGTGCCCATGCCGGCCGGCGCAGGCACGTTGATGGCGTGCGCCTCGACGAGCGCGGCCCATGCTTTCACCGCCGCCGGCAGCGAGTTTGTCAGCGCGGTCGGGATCACACCGCGTTGGATCGCGAGCTCCCACAGGTGCTGCGCGGCGGGGGGCTTGACCTGGTAGAGGCTGTCCCCGTCACTCGGCACCCCGGCCCGGAAGAGCCCGTAGTACAGCGCCGGCGCGATGGCCGACGCACCATTCTTGCGCGCGAGATGGTAGGCGAGTGCCGTCATCGCCACCAGGCGGCCATCCCAGCCGGACTTGTTCGCGAGATACGTGATGTCCTGGCGGTTTCTCGATTCGTGCAGATCGGCGAGATCGCCGATGCAGTCCGAGTCGAGGGCGGCGATCAACGAATCCCACTCGCTGGGCAGCGAGGTCACATCCGGTGGCAGCGTGACGTCGAGGACCTCGTTCTGTGTGGCGTTGTACCGGGTGGCCGAAGTCGCGAGCAGGGTCTCGCCGGCGTACACGTGCGCCTGCAGGTCGGGATTCGCCTTGTGACATTCGGCCAGGCGCCGCGCCGAGAAGCATGCTTCATACCGCCCGACCGGATCCGTGCTGGCCTCCGCGAGTGTCACGCTGCGATCGATGTTCCGATCGACGATGACGACATGCAAACCACCGAGGCCCGCTCGGTCCGGGCTCCGGACGGTCCCGGTCACCCTGTACTGCCCGCGATCGAGCGCTTTCTCGCCTTCCGGAGCGCCGCCGGGCGGCCCTCCGCGGCTCTCGTTCGGCTGAGGACCGGGTGGGCGGATATCCCCGATCGCGCCGATGGGTCTGCCGGCGACGGAGGCGATGACCGGGCCAGCGGCCGGGGCAATGGGTGACGCCGCCAGCGCCGCGCTGGTTGCCGCGTCCACCACGCCGGTGGAAGGCAGATCGTGATCGGTCTGGAATTGCTGCAGGACGGCTCGCGTGCCCGGGCCGAAGAACCGGCGGTCGACCTCGTCGGACGATACGTCGTAACCATGGGACCGAAGCCGCCCGTGCAAACTGGCGGCATCGTCGCCGAAGGCGCCGACTGACAGTGCGGGACTAATGGCGCTCACCTCCTCTGGCGGCGGAACGGTCTACGGACCGGCTGACTCGCGGACTCCGGTATCAGCTCGTTTCCGTCTGACCTCACTGCGCACCGGCGTCCTCTCCGCCGGTTGGTCTTTCTCCTGCACCGGCAGGAAGTCGAAGACAACCAGCGCCTCCGTTCGCCGATGATTGTCGTTGGGGCCAAGCCGTGCTCGGCTTGATACTGTGAGGCTGGATCTCGAGCGGCCGACGCGAAGAACATCCGACTGACCTCATCGCCAGGCACCGTGAGATCAGAGGTTCTCGGCCTTGCGTGCAGACGGGCGACCTCACTGCCTGAGTCGTCGACGATAAGTCTTCTGGAGTCCATAGACGCCACCACGCGACAGTTAGGCTTGCCGCAAGCGCGGCTCAGTTGAACCGCAATTCCACCAGGGATCGCGGATCACGCTCGATGAAGTTGAAACGCTCTGACACGCGGAAGATGTACTCCCGGCCCTGTTTCCGCTCGAATTCCGTATTCGCTTCCCGGCCCATGAATAGGCAGGTCGGGTCTCCGCCCAGGGCAACCAGGAGTCCTCGGTTGTCGGGAAGAGTCCCTGTTCCGTAGAAACCGCCTTCGACAAGCGGTTTAATGCGGTCAGCGGTCGTTATCAGACTGCCATTGCTCGGCGGCACGAACGTGTCAGCGTAGACGCGGGTGGGGAGGAATAGGGCATAGTTCGGCGCCTGCCCCTTGCTTACGAGCTTGGCAATTCCCGCGGCGACGGCTGAGAAGACATTTTCCCCGTAGACCACTCCTGGCCGGGCGGGCTTCAGTGGGTTGACATCGATTGGCACACTGACCCGCCGCGGGTCGACATCGTCAGCGTTTCCTGGGCTGGCCTCCCCAAGCAGACCGTGTTCCGCTGCCTCGACCTGGTCTAGGTGCACTCCGTCCAACTTGCCATTGAGTCCCTGGAAGAGGACGATGTCTTCCGCAAGGGCCAGTGCCTTAGCTGCCATGCGAGATAGGGTCTGGCACGTCTTATCCACCGCTTCCTTCATCACCTGCGTGCTAGTAAGCGGGAACTCCTGGTAGATCTCAACAAACTGCTTGGTGCGCCCTTCCCGGATACTGAGATTTGCGAAGTCGATGGCCTGGTCCTGCAACTCAGTGGGGTCGCCATCAAGCATCGTCGTAGGAAAGACTTTCTGCCCGATCTTAACTTTATGGACTTCCTGTATGACAGCGTCGGTAATCCCTTGCCACACGTCCGCAGACCACGTGACGCCCGCGTCTCCGCTGTTCCCGTTCATCGGCCCCTCCTTACGGCGACTCCTGGCTAGATGAGACTCCGGCGGCGCCGAATGACCGATAGACGGCATCATTGGCAGCGATCACCCAGGCCGTGCCGCTGGCATCATGGAATACAACCCACACGCCATTTAACATGTCATCGCCGGTCTGGCAAGTGCCGATGAGGTTACAGTTGCGTAACGGGCTGCTCTTGGGGGCATGCTCGTTGTTGCTTTGGCGGCGTGAGCATCTCGGCGCAGCGGCCAATCCAACTGCCGAAACCGGCATAACGGCCTCATCCATCTAACGTTTATGTGTTCGAATAAGTCTATCTGTTCGAATCCATGCAACTCAGAAGCGCCTATTACTATTAGTCAATCTCGATCGGGTGCTGTATGTAAGCGGATAGGTGTGAGCACGCAGTCCAGTCCGTGGCCCTCCGTAGCTCTTGGAACCCGCACCGTGCAAGCTAGCCTTTTTCGACCATGTCCTGGACCACGTGCCGATACTGGCTCTGCTAGACAACTTCGAAGACAACCTCCGCCCAGACGGCGAGGCGGGTACGCGGTCGGGGATGAGGCGCTGTCAGGGCAGGTGACCGCCTGGGTGGCCGACCCAGACCGGAGCAGGCTGCTACTCACCTACGGGTACCGGCCGACCCGGCCGAGCTCGGCCGCCACTACGGCCCGGTGTACGCGGTGGCCGGGCTGCCCGACGGGCGGGTGGCCACCGGCGGGAAAGACAGGCGAGGGCTGGTATAGGACCCGGCCGACCCGGGGACTGCCCAGCCGAGCTCGGCCGCCATGACGGCCCGGTGTTGGCGGTGGCGGGGCTGCCGAACAGCCAGGTGGCCAGCGCCGGGACGATTGGCGAGTTATGTATACGCCGCCACCGCCGCGCCCCCTTCACGGTCCTCGACCTCCCTGGGCGGTGAGAGTGACCTCGTCGGCTTGGCCCGCGTCTCCACCGACGCTCAGGACGCCCGTCTCAGCAAGACGCCCTAACCATTGCCGAGTGTGCCCGGATCTCAGTTGAGAAGGTCAGCACTCGCAAGGCCGCCAGCGAGCGGTCCGGCCTCACCGCCGTGCTCGACTACTTGCGGCCTGGCCACACGCTTGTCGTCTGGAAACTTGACTCGCTCGGCCGCTCGAAAGGAGCGGCGACTTGGACGAGTTGCAGGCACAGGCCGACACCGGCGATGGTGTAGCCGCCATACGGTTTGCCGAGTTGCTGGCCAGGCGCGGCGACCTGGATGAGGTGGCGCCTGGGCAGAGTCGGCAATAAGGGAAGGCGCCGAACGGCCGACCTGGACGGACGGCCTCCGTGCTCTGGCCGACGTCGGCGACGGGAACGCCGACCTGCTGGCAAACATGCTTATCAAGCCGGGGCAGGATGAAAAGCGGAGCGGCTACGCCAGTTCGGCTTGAACCTGGACGGGTCAATCGCCTGGGCATGAAGGCATGTCCCGCTTCAAGTCCTCAAGGTGCCGGAACAGCGCGGCGAACCCGACGCGGCGTGGTGTCGGAACCGTTCGATTCTGGACAGTTTAGAGTAACAGGTTGTCTATGCTGGCGGGACGGAGAGAGGAACCCAGCCCCTGGCACGAAAGCTTAACCTTTGCTAGGCAGGGGGGGCACCATTGTGTCCAGGTAATTAATCACTGGCTTATAGCCATTCCATATGTGGCGCTTGGCTCTCTCCTTATCGTCACACCATTCCAGTGTCGTCCCTTTCCCTACTTCACCTTCATGCCATTCCGGTGTCCCTTTTACTGGCAGCGGGTCGATTCCTGAGATAAGGCGGCAAGCCACGTAGGTGTAGATCGGCAGGTTCGGCCTGAACGTCTGGGTACCCGTGCGGAGCACGACGCTGGGAGTGGTGCCGAGCACGCGGCTGGGGGTGACCGTCAGGCCCGTCTGCTCGACGGTCGCCAGGACGGCTGCGGCCTCCACCGTCTGGCCTGGCTTAAACTTCACGGCCGGGAAGTACTCTCCAGCCCCCGGCTCGCCCACATGGACGAGCAAGACGCGGCCCGCATTGACGACTATCGCCACAACCCAGCGGCCGGCGGATGGCACAACCGGGGCCTGTAGTGACCTGACCCCCGCCGCAATTGGCCCGCCGGCGGCAACTACAGTCAGGAACACTGCCGCCCAGATGGGACTGTAAAGCCCCAATGTTGGGAAGCGCCGCCAGTACAGAGCGAGCAGCCCCGAAACCTCGCCGACGACTCCCCAGGCCAGGATAAACAGGGCAACTATCCGCGCTCCACCGCCGGCAAGGCTATTAGCGATCTTGGTGAGCACCGGTCTATCGGGGTTCCGCCAGCTCTGCCACGCCGCCTCACGCCCGAACTTCAGCAGATCTGTATACAAATTCCCCTGGATGGCTATTGCCAGAAACAGGACCGGGATGACAGTCACAACGGCTGCATAGAAAATGTCGTTGAACGGTGGGGCCGTCGGGGGTTTGACCTGGACGCTTGACATGAGGCTGTTCATGATCCCATGATGCCCTTCCTGGTCCGATCGTCGACTGGGATCCGCCCGCCGCGTTGCAGGCCGCGCTCGCCGACCGCACCGGCACCGACCTGGCGCAGCTGCGCGGCTACGCCGGCCAGGTGGGTCCCGTGGCTAATGGGCCCGGCGGTGTCCGCGTGGGGACTGCGCTACGGACGGGCAGTTATCACCCAGGCCATGTCAATTTCAGAAGTCGCCTGCACGGCTGACGTGGGGTTTCGCGCTTGCGTGCAGAGGACCCCGGATCCGCGCAGCGCCCTGAACTCGCCTGCGCGGCGCGCCCGGCCGCACGGACCACCCCTGGACCCAGGAGAGTTCCCGGATAATCACAGTGAGGGGTATTCATTAACCGGACTTGCCCAGCTCAGGGGCTTGCCCTGGGAACGTCCGATCTGGCCGAGTTGGGCCCCACGACCAGCTCCGATGACGTTCAGCTACCGAAGTTGGTCCGCTCACATGAATAGCCCGGATCACAGTTATCTGGCGAGATTGGCTCCGACGGTACCCAGCGAGCTGGGTGGAGGTCGCCCGCACGTCCAGTTCGATTCCTGGTTATCTGGCAACTCGGCGGATCGGGAAGGGATCGGCGTCGGTGGCCGAGTGGCTTGAAGAGCACCAGTACGCTGGGCTCCTTCGCTGCAGGAAGAGCCGAAAACCTACCTTGAACAGGAACGGCCCGGCGAGGCGGTCGGCTAGCTAGGCTGCTGCACCGCTATCGTTCGGGTCCATGGACGACGATTCCCGAGTTACCAGTGAGCTGTACCGTCTCAAGCCACCGCGGCGGCAGCGCGCAGCCGGAAACGGAGATCTCGGTGAAGCCCTGGACGCGGTTGGGGCCAGCGGTTCTGTTCGCGAAGCGCTGGACGCCGCGAAAGGGATAGCTCCGGCGTCGGCCGATGCCGCCGAGGCCTTCTGGCCGGATACCCCGGTGCCGCATTTCCGGCAATGGGCGGCGTATGCGGGTCGTGCTCTGCGCCGGGTAGACGTCTGGATCCTCATCGTGGGGATAGTCGGCGTGGTCATCGCGTACCTGGCCTGGGTGAAGCCTCACTAGGACCAGGAAGGAGCGCTTTCGTCCCGGCTACCGAGGCGGTCGAGGATGGCCGAGGTCGCGGCGCGGTCGTCCGGGGTTATGTGCACAAGGGCCTGCTGGGTTGGGCGGACCGAGGCAGGGCCGGTGCGGGCCGGTCAGCTCGCGGAGCCGTGCGAGGTCACGGGAGCGAACCGAGCCGCCGTCGAGGCTCGTGGTTATGGCCGTCATCTGCGGTATCAACCGGGACGCCTGCTCAAGGATGAAGGGCACGACCGGCCCTCGATGAACATGGGCTACAGCGCCTGGGCGGCCCACAGAAGCGCAGTACCGGCGCTGGCGCGCACGGCTAGCAACGGCAGGCCTACCGCCGCCGTGCAGGGTCGTGCTCGGCTTCCCAGCGGGCCAGGGCTTCGGCTGACGGCCGTGCGTACCTGGCCAGGGACGTGATGGAGGTGTGGCCGCTCTTGGTCATCAGCATCGGCGCTGACATGCCGTCCTCGGCGAGGTGAGTCAGCGCGCTGTGCCGCAGCTGGTGCAGTGTGGCGCCGCCGGAGGCGGCCTTGAACAGCTGCTCGGCCTGGACGTAGGACAGCCGTGCCCTGCCGCTGTCCTGGTCGATGTCACCGGGCGGCAGTTCCACGCGGGCTCTGCGTTCGGTCAGGAACACCGGGCCGGTCGTGCGGCCCTTCAGCAGCCGCGGCAGCAGCCGCGCCGTCCTGGTCGACCAGGTGATGACGTCGGCCGAGCCGCCCTTGCGCGCGACGCGGGCCCGGCGGTTGGGCAGGTCCAGGTCCTCGACGTTGAGCGCGAGCAGCTCGGCCGAGCGGGCGGCGCTCTCGTATGCCAGCCGCCAGAACGTCCGCTCGCGTAGGCTCGCGTCCTCGCGGGCGAGCAGCTGGTCGATGTCGGCGCGGGACAGCGCGCGGGAGCGGTCCGGTGAGCGCTTGCGGTGCCCGGTGCCGCGGGTCAGGTCCGCCGCGCTGGCGATCCAGCCCTGCATCTCGCAGAAGCGCAGCAGGGACCGCAGGGCGCCCCGGTTGGTGTTCCACGTGGCCGGCCTGGCGTCGGCCCACCGGCTGGCGAACCACTCGCCGAGGTCGGCCGGGGTGAGGTCGCCGACCGCGGCGTCCGGGCCGAGGGCGGCCAGCAGCGCCCGGTAGGTGCCACCGTAGACGCGCCGGGTCGCCGCGGACTCGGGGCCGTCGGGCGCGGTGAGGTAGGCGATCACGGCCTGACCGAGCGTGACGGGGCGGCGGCTGGTACTGAGCTTGCGCGCGGTGCCCACGGCGCCGTCCCTCGCTATCACAGATAATCCTGGCGAGTCGCACCCCGCCTGCCGGGGCGTTTCCCAATGACGCCGGTCAGCCTATCACAGATAATCGTAGATTTTCCGTGGTAAGGCCGACTGGACCGCAGAGGCGGGCGACCCGGCCGCCGCCCGGGACCAGTACGCCGAGCTGCTGCCGGTGCTCGAGCGAGTCCTCAGCCCGGAACACCCTGACACTTTGGGCGCCCGCGGCAACTTCGCCTACTGGACCGCGCAGGCGGGCGACCCGGCCGCCGCCCGGGACCTGTTTACTGAGCTGCTGCCGGTGCTCGAGCGGCTCCTTGGCCCGGAACACCCTGACCGCCCGAGGCAACCTCGCCCGATGGACCGGGGAGGCGGGCGACCCGGCCGCCGCCCGGGACCTGTTCGCCGAGCTGCTGCCCGTATTTGAGCGGGTAGGTGGTCCGGAGCACCCGCACACCCTGACCACCCGCATCGGCCTCGCCGACTGGGCAATGAGGGCGAAGCGTGGATCTAACACAGCGTGAAGTAGCTCTAGCATATTTATCTAGTCGGGCGGGCCCGCCGTGCCCACGACCAAGGCAGATGAAGCGGAGGCGGACAGCCGAGGGCGGGGAAGTATGTTGACTCGCTCAGACTCTGCGGCAACGGGCGCCTCTGTTGAGCGGGGCATCGAGAACCTGACGTCCATGTCATGTTGTTCGGGGAGTTTGAAGGACGTCATCTCTACTTTCCACTTCGAACGGGCCCGACACGGCCGGCCCGGCAAGGACAAGGAGATCGACGATGGTTGAGTCCAGCGACTACGGCACGAGCCGTCCGAGCAAGGAATCTGTCCTCAGCACCCTGGTCCATCGAGCGGTCAGCATGCCGCTGCAGAGGCCGCAGGCCATTCGCCTTGGCCGAGGCCAGGTCTTCAAGATCGCCGAGGCGATCAAGGATGCAGCCGACGAACTGGAGGCGGCATTCACGATGCCGCTTGGGGTGGTGAAGCGTGACTGGTCTCGCGCCCGTCTCCTCGCCGATGCGGGCGGTCCGTGGTTCGATGACTTTGTTTGGGAGTTCTTCGAGGTCGCGCGGCCGTCGAACACAGACCGACTCTGGGTACTGGATAACTTTGTGTCGGCGACCGTGCCGCTCGCCGACTTCCTCCAGGAGACGGCTGAGGAGGAGGCGTGGCGCTCTGTTTGGGCAGAGGTGCCCTTGGTAATCGGACCGGGAAGTCGTCGGCCCAACATAAAGAAGGTCGACCTGATCGTCTTCTTGGAGGAACCGAACTGCTTCCTCTCCGAGCTAAAGGTCACGACGGGTCCGTATAGCAGCTGGCGCACCCCTGAGGAGAAGGACGCTGAGCGTTTCAGACAGTGTCGTGAGGTGCTCAGGTCGCGAGGTTTCGTCGTTGTGGCCTGCTATTTGCTCCTTGCAGACGCCTACGGCAACCGCCGTCCCGTATGGGAAAGCGTCGAGCTCGGCTAATCGAAGGGCAGCTGCGCCGACACTCCTGACGCCCCTACGGCGGAGTTGTGCACGGCCGACGCTGGTCTCCCAGATTCCTCATAAGCATCATCAACTTCTGCGAGCACGACCTGCCGCGGCTTACCTGGCGCTTCGCCGACAGCGTGCCGCGCCGCAACGGTAGATCCGCCGATTCAAGTTCCGTAAAGACTGCGCCTATCCAGCGGGGACAGGGACAAGTGGGCTTCGGCCCACCGGGATCGGTCAGCGGAAGGCGCTGGCGCCCGCCAACGTGGCGTGGCACGGACAGCCCGAGTGGACGCTACCCTCGCGCTATGAAGACCGTGACGCTCTGGCATGGCACGACTGAGTCTGCTGCCAAGCAGATCGCCGCCGACGGCTTCAAGCCTACCGATACCGCCAGCCTCGTGGCGCTGACCGCTGCTGCGTGCGGTGCGGACCCTGCTGCCGTAGTGGCTGCACTTCGCGCTGCTAACCGCTTCGTCCAGATCCAGGATGGTCGTGACAATGCAGCGTGGTTTGCGAGCGACAAGGAACGAGCGGTCAGGTGGGCACAGCGGGCACCCGAGGCTAGATGGGAGGCGCTGTGGGGGTCTGGTGGCATACTCACGGGGACTACGAAGCAATGCCCGCGCCATGGGGCGACCCGACCGCCGCATCGTGGCATGCCGAGCATTTCTTCGCTGACCCACCCGCCGTGCTTGAGGTCAGGGTCCCGCTCTCCCGGATCCAGGACCGCTATCAGTCGGCTCTGCCTGCCGACCAGGCGGCGATATTCGCCAGTGATACCGCTGAAGTGAGCGTCGCCTATCCTGTTTCGGCCGAGTGGGTTGTTGACTACGAGGTCGTGCCCCGGCGGATCGACTTTGTCGCTGCGGCGGGACTCCTAGGTTTGTCGATCACTGAACTCACCCGGCGTGTCGACACAGGTGAAGTAGTCAGATGCAAGGCCCCGACAGTGCCTGGCCTGGAGCCGTGGTACTGGGAGCTTGATGATCTCCTGCCGTTGTTGCAGTCAGCTGACGACTGACGTGTCGTCTGACCTCCAACGCAGCCGCTCCTGGACCCTTCTACCATCCAGCGCAAACAACGATTAGTAAGGGAGTCGAAGACACTCTGGCTACCATCCGCCGACTCTCGGAGGCTGGCTGCACCATATGGAGCAGTCAGGTCAGCGGGCTGGTCGAGGCCAAAACCTTGCGTGCGGGCACCGCGAGAGATCTCGCCATCTCACAGATCCCTGCGGTCACAGCCACGTAACCCCGCATAACGGTATTGTGCGCACAGGGTGACCGCGGCTGGCAGTTGATAGATGATTGTCCGGGACAGCTCCCGGGCGACCTGAATGGCACGAACGGTGATCAGTCGCGAGAGGGTGGTGCTGGCCGACGGATCCAGGCCGAGGGCGGGAACCCAGGTGATCCTGATTCGTGGATGGACGGCGAAGGGGGTGTGGAATGGATGTTTTCGGTCTCCGTGACCGGCTGATCGAGGATTACCGGGATTTCACCGGCAGCTTCGTCGACATCCACGACAAGAGCATCGCCGATCACGTCCGGGACCGTATGGGCAGGGGTTATCAGTGGCCGGATCCCTGGCTGTCGCTTAACCCGAACTTCGCTTCCGGCGGCACGATCACCGAGCTCGTGGCGCAGGGACTGCTGCATCCGGAGTGCGAGCGGATCTTCCGGCTGAAGGACGAGAACCCGGACGGTCCGGTGCTGCGGCTGCACAAGCACCAGCGCGAGGCGGTCGAGGCGGCGCGAACCGGCAACAGCTATGTGCTGACCACCGGCACCGGATCCGGCAAGAGCCTGGCCTACATCATCCCGGTCGTCGACCGGGTCCTTGCCGCCAAGGCGGCCGGAACATACCAGCCCGGGATCAAGGCCATCGCCGTCTACCCGATGAATGCCCTGGCCAACAGCCAGCTGGGGGAGCTGCGGAAGTTCCTCACGATCGGCTACCCGGACAGGCAACCGCCGGTGCGGTTCGGCCGGTACACCGGCCAGGAGTCCGCCGAAGACCGCAAGCAGCTGATCGCCAACCCGCCGGACATCCTGCTGACCAACTACGTCATGCTCGAGCTGGTCCTGACCAGGCCGCGCGATCGCGGCCTGATCGAGGCGGCCAAGGGCCTGTGGTTCCTGATCCTGGATGAGCTGCACACCTATCGCGGCCGCCAGGGGGCAGACGTCGCCTTGCTCGTCCGCAGGCTCCGCGATGTCTGCAACGCTGCGGATGTCCAGTGCATCGGTACCTCGGCCACGATGACCACGGAAGGCGACGCCAGCGATCAGCGCAGGGCCGTCGCTGACGTGGCAACGACCCTGTTCGGCATGCCGGTCCAGCCCGAGCAGGTAATCGGGGAGACTCTGGAGCGGATCACCGATCCGGCAGGCACCTCAGCAGGCGCCCTGCGCCGGCGCGTCCTGGACGGTGTCACGCCTGCTGAGTTCGGAGCGCTCACGACCGATCCGCTCGCCATATGGGTCGAGGAGACCTTCGGCCTGGAGCCCGGCTCGCCTCCGGGCAGCCCTCGTCGGCGGCGCCGTCCACTGACGCTGCCCGAGGCAGCCAGCCAGCTCGCTCACCAGATCGACGTCGGGCACGCCGAATGCGCGAGCGCGATCCAGGACACGTTGCAGGCCGGATCGCAGATCAGCAATCCCGCCACCGGCCGTCCGGCTTTCGCGTTCCGGCTGCACCAGTTCCTGTCCAAGGGCGACAACGTCTACGTCACGCTGGAGCCCCAGGCTTCCCGCCACGTCACCAGTACGTACCAGGTCGCCGCGCCCGGCGGGGACAGCCAGCGGATCCTTGTGCCGACCGCGTTCTGCCGCGAATGCGGGCAGGATTACCTGGCCGTGACCCGAAGCGACACCGAAACCGGCCGGCGTTATGTGGCACGTCGGGACAATGATGCCAGCGGCGGGGACGAGGCCAGCGGCTACTTGTTCATCAGCGACGACCAGCCCTGGCCGGCGACCCTGGAGCAGGTCCTGGTCGAGGGCCGGCTCCCGTACTCGTGGCTGACCTATGACCCGGTATCCGGGCAGACGGTGGATCCGGCCCGGGTCAAGCTGCTGCCCGAGCCGGTCTGGGTCGACGTCGCCGGTTATGAGACCAGGCCAGGGACCAGCACGTACGCGGCGTATGTGCCGAGCCCGTTCCGGTTCTGCCTGCGCTGCCGCACCTCTTATGAGCAGGCCCGCGGGAGCGACTTCGCCAAGCTGGCCAAGCTGTCGGCCGAGGGCCGCAGCTCCGCGATGTCGCTGATCACCGCGAGCATCGTCCGCACGCTGCGGAGCTGGGAAGGGGACCTCGACGAGCGGGCACGCAAGCTGCTGGCCTTCGTCGACAACCGCCAGGACGCATCGCTCCAGGCCGGGCATTTCAACGATTTCGTGCAGGTCAGCCAGCTCCGCGGGGCGCTGTACCGTGCCCTTGCGAACTCTCCCGAGGGCCTGACTGACGAGATCGTCGCCCGGCGGGTCACCGAGCAGCTTGGCCTGGACATGCCGGACTTCGCCCGCAATCCGGGAGCTAAGTACAGCCAGCGGGACGAGGCGTGGCGGGCCCTGCGGGAGGTGACCGGGTACCGGCTCTACCTGGACCTGGAGCGCGGCTGGCGGGTCACTATGCCCAACTTGGAGCAGACCGGGCTGCTGCGCATCGGCTACCGGGACCTGCCTGAGGTGGCCGCCGATGCCGAGGCCTGGGAGGGCTGCCATGGCGCGCTTCACGACGATGACCCGGCGCACCGGCAGGAGATCGCCGCCGCCCTGCTTGACGAGCTGCGCCGAAACCTGGCCATCGATGTCGAGTACCTGACCGAGGAGGGGTTCGACCAGGTTCGGCGGTTGTCCGCGCAGCACCTGAAGGAGCCGTGGTCGCTGCCGGAACGCGAGCGGCCGCCTGCGGCGGGCGTGGCCTTCCCCGGCCCGGGGAAGCCCGGGCAGCAGCGCAGCAACATGTACCTGTCCGGACGTGGCGCGTTCGGCCGTTTCGTGATCCGGGAATTCGCCAGCCGGAAGGTCACCCTCAAGACGGCCGAGGCCCAGGAGATCGTCGCCGACCTGTGCCGTGTGTTGCATGAGGCCGGGCTGCTCACGGTGGCTGTTCCCGGCGACGACGATGACGTCCCCGGCTACCGGCTACGCGCCGCGGTGATCCACTGGCAGGCCGGGACCGGGCTTTCGGGCGCCGAGGACCGGGTGCGGCGGACCCTAGACAACGAGGAGGGCCCGCGCGTCAACCCGTTCTTCCGCGACCTGTACCGCAGCGTCGCCGTGACCCTATCCGGGCTGCGTGCCAAGGAACACACTGCGCAGGTCCCTCCGGCCGAACGCCAGGAGCGCGAGATCGAGTTCAGCGACGCCGAACTCCCGGTGCTGTACTGCTCGCCGACTATGGAACTCGGGGTGGACATCAACGCGCTCAGCTCGGTCGGGCTGCGGAACGTGCCGCCCACCCCGGCCAACTACGCGCAGCGCGCGGGCCGGGCCGGCCGCTCAGGGCAACCGGCGCTGGTGGTGACCTACTGCGCTACCGGCAATGCCCACGACCAGTACTACTTCCGGCGCCCGACCGATATGGTCGGCGGATCGGTCGCCCCGCCCCGCCTCGACATGGCCAACGAAGACCTGGTCCGTTCGCACGTCCACGCCATCTGGCTCGCCGAAACCGGCCAGGACCTGCGCGGATCGCTCACCGACATCTTGGATGTGGGCGGCGACAATCCCAGCCTTGCGCTGCTGCCCGAGGTCCGCGAGCGGCTCAATGACCCAGCCGCGGCGCAGCGCGCCACCTACCGCGCTACCGCAGTGCTCGCCGGGATGACCGCGAACCTGGCCGCCGCTCCGTGGTGGCGGCCAGGATGGATCGACGATGCGGTCAGGCAGGCGCCGCAGGCGTTCGATGACGCGTGCCGACGATGGCAGGATCTTTACCGGCTGGCGTTGCAGGAGTATCGGGTGCAGTCGGCCCGGGCGGTGGACCCATCGCTGCCGCACAAGGAGAAGGAGCACGCCAACAGGCGTGCCAATGATGCCCGCGTGCAGCTCAGCTTGCTCAGCAATGAGAACTCCGACGACTTCCAGACCGACTTCTACTCTTACCGCTACTTCGCCTCCGAGGGCTTCCTGCCCGGCTACTCCTTCCCCCGCCTGCCGCTTGCCGCCTATATCCCCGGCCTGGCCGGCCGCCGGGAGGGCGATTACATCCAGCGGCCGCGGTTCATCGGTATCGCCGAGTTCGGGCCGGGCGCGGTCATCTACCATGAGGGCGCCAGGTACCAGGTGATCAGCGTCGCCCTGCCGCCAGCCGAGCCGGGCCAGGAAGGCGCGGTTACCAGTAGCGCCAGGCGTTGCCGTGCCTGCGGTTACCTGCATCCTGAGGCCGTCGGCATCGACGTGTGTCAGCACTGCGGCGAGCCGCTTCACGACACCACCCGGGCGCTGCTGCGGCTGACATCGGTACGGACCGCGCGCCGGGACCGGATCTCTTCTGACGAGGAGGAACGCCGCCGTGCCGGGTTCGAGCTGCAGACCTCCTACCGGTTCGGGCACCACGGCGGCAAGCCCGGCCGGATCGAAGCGACTGCCGCCGACGCCGACGGGACGCTGCTCAGCCTCAGCTACGGCGACTCGGCTACCGTCCGCGTCACCAATATCGGCCGCCGTCGGCGGCAGAACCCCGACATTCTCGGTTACATGCTGGACGTGACCACGGGGCGCTGGCTGAAAGAAAACGAACGCGCCGACCAGGCCGCCCCGGAAGAGGAAGGCCTGGAGGCCCCGGGCGGCGTCAAGCGCAAGCAGCGCGTCATCCCTTACGTCGAGGACCGCCGGAACATCCTGGTCACCAGGCTGGCGGCCCCGGTCAGCCTGGAGACCGCGGTCACGGCGGCAATCGCGCTGGAACGGGGCATCGAGGCGGCGTTCCAGCTCGAGGACAGCGAGCTCTCCAGCGAGGGACTGCCCGACCCGGAACACAAGGGCCGTGCGCTGCTCGTCGAGAGCGCGGAGGGAGGAGCCGGGGCACTGCGGCGCCTCGTCGATGACCCCTCCGCCCTCCCGCGCGCCGCTCGGACTGCGCTGCAGATCATGCACTTCGACCCGGACACCGGCGCCGACCTGAGCACGGACGACCCCGCTGCCGGCCGGGAACGCTGCGTCCGGGCGTGCTATGACTGCCTGCTGTCCTACGGCAACCAGGGCCTGCACGAAATGATCGACCGGCACCTCGTCCGCGACCTGTTCCTCCGGTTCACCGCTGCTGCGGTCGAGCACCCGGGCCGCAAGGGTGGCGAGCCAACCGGGCAGGCTGCCGCGCCACGGGCTGCTGAGTTCGTGGCGTGGCTGCGCTCTCGCGGCCTGCGGCTGCCTGACGAGGTAGGCCAGCAGGCGCATGGTGCCCGGCCTGACCTGATCTACCGCCTGCCGGACGGCAACGTGGCCATCTTCATCGAAGACACCCAGGGCGCCGGACGGGACGAGCAGGCGCAGGAGGACCTCCGCGATCTCGGCTGGAGCGTCATCATCATCGGGCCAGGTAGGGACTGGGCGGCAACCGCGGCCCGCTACCCCAGCGTTTTCGGCAGGCAGTAACCGAAAGGTGGCATGTGACGACGACTGAGCTTCCCGCGTTCGAGGCAGGCACGCTCGTCCAAGCCCGCGGCCGGGAGTGGGTGGTGCTTCCCCAGTCTCAATCACCCCGCTTCCTCGTGCTGCGCCCGCTCGGCGGGGGCGACGACGAAGTAGCAGGCGTGTTCCCCTCGCTTGAGCAGGTCAGCCCGGCGACCTTCGAGGCG
>Ga0306920_100002887_pt1 | contig 21734 bp, 20 predicted proteins | sample flu12Cox44000170_FD_204666 | JGI IMG/M metagenome (GOLD analysis project Ga0306920, IMG submission 204666) | Lab enrichment of tropical soil microbial communities from Luquillo Experimental Forest, Puerto Rico - flux4day.12C.oxic.44.000.170 (v2)... | ecosystem: Environmental > Terrestrial >...
GGCGGACGCAACGAGTAACCCTTTCCCGGCGAGCTATACCGAACGCGTCCGCAAAATCGGTGTCGTCAACAGCAAGAACAAGATGATCACCGACGTCATCGCCAAATTGCTTGACGGCCCCAGCTGGTTGCGGCGGATGATGATCGAGAAAGTCATCGTCGAGGGTTACCGCTTCGACGAATTGATGCGCAACGACGACGCGCTCGAAGACTTCATCCGCAAGGCGACAATCGGCGTCTGGCACGCCACCTGCACCTGCCGCATGGGGGCGGAGGACGATCCGATGGCGGTGACCGACGCCCAAGGTCGGGTGCGCGGTGTGAGCGGGCTGCGAGTCGTCGATGCGTCGCTGTTCCCGGTGGTGCCGTGCGCCAACACCAACTTCCCGACCTTGATGACCGCCGAGAAGATCGCCGACACGATGCTCGCCGCGGCGTGACGCCCTTTGAAGAGGAGAGGCAGATGCGCTTTGGGATTTTCGACCACCTCGACGACGGCGGGGTACCCCTCGGCCAGCTCTTCGAGGAGCGGCTGGAGCTGATCGAAGCTTATGATCGTGCCGGGTTCTACGGCTACCATCTCGCCGAGCACCACGCGACCCCACTCGGCTACGCTCCGTCGCCCGGCGTCTTCCTCTCCGCGGTAGCGCAGCGGACCCAGCAACTGCGCTTCGGGCCGATGGTTTACCTGTTGCCGCTCTACCATCCGCTGCGGCTGATCGAGGAAATCTGCATGCTCGACCAGATGAGCGGCGGCCGCTTCCTGTTCGGGGTTGGCCGCGGCATCTCCCCGGTCGAGGTCGGGTTCTTCGGCGTCGACTTCGCACACGGCATGGCGCAGTACGAGGAGGCGCTGGCCGTGATCCGCCTGGGGCTGACCCACAGCGAGCTGACTTATCACGGCGAGTTCTACAACTTCGACACGGTGCCGATCGTGCTGAAGCCGGCGCAGCTCCCGCACCCACCTCTGTGGTACGGGATCTCGCGGCCGGAAACCATTCCGTGGGCCGCCGAGAATGATGTCAACCTCGTCTCGTTCCTGCGACCGATGTCGGCGATGCGCTCGCTCGTCGAGAAGTTCCGGGACGAATGGGCGGCGCTCGGTAAGCCGCCGGACCCACTTCCTTGCATCGGGGTGACCAGGCACATCGTGGTCGCCGAGACCGAGAAGGAGGCCCACAATATCGCCGCGAGCGCCTACCGGCCGTGGCGCCGCAATATGGCAGTGCTTTGGGAGCAGCGCGGCGTCCCGTTCCCGCTGCAGGGGGAGCTTGCCGACGAATTCGACGTCTTGCAGCACCACGGGGTCGGCTTTGCCGGCACCCCGGCCCAGGCACGCGGTTATATCGCCGCCGAGGCGGAGGGCTCCGGCATCAACTACTTCGTCTGTGACATGGCCTTTGGTGATATCACCCTTGCCGAGGCCAAGCGGTCGGTCGAGCTGTTCGCGCAGGAGGTCATGCCGGCCTTCGCCGGCGATTGAGCGGGGAAGGGTAAGTATGCGCTTTGGTATCTTTGACCATCTCGACGACAGCGGTCTGCCGCTCAATGAGCATTTCGAACAGCGGCTCAGGCTGATCGAAGCCTACGACCGGGCCGGGTTCTACGGCTATCATCTCGCCGAGCACCACAACACGCCGCTCGGCTATGCGCCATCGCCAGGTGTGTTCCTTGCGGCCGTCGCGCAGCGGACAGAGCAATTGCGCTTTGGGCCGATGGTGTATTTGCTCCCGCTCTATCATCCGCTGCGTCTGATCGACGAGATCTGCATGCTCGACCAGATGAGCGGCGGGCGATTTCTGTACGGTGTCGGACGCGGCATCTCGCCGGTCGAGGTCGGCTTCTACGGTGTCGATTTCGACACCGGCGCCAAACAATTCCGCGAGGCCTTCGAGGTCGTCCGTCGCGGGCTGACCGAGGACCGGCTAACCTTCCACGGCGAATTCTACGATTTCGACAACGTGCCGATCGTGATGAAACCATTCCAGCAACCGCTGCCGGTGTGGTACGGGCTCGGGAACCCGGCGAGTGTGGCGTGGACGGCGGCCAACGCCGCCAACACGGTGACCCGGCGGCCGCCGGAACAGGTCCGCGCGATCACCGACAGCTATCGCGCCGAATGGAAGAAATTGGGCCGCTCCGAGGCCGATTTGCCGATGCTCGGCGTCAACCGCCACATCATCATCGCCGACACCGAAGCCGATGCGCTCGCCACGGCGCGCCGCGGCTATCCGGCGTGGCGGCACCACATGGGGCTGCTGTGGCACGAATACAAAGTGCCGTTCCCGCTCGAGGCGGCATTGCCCGAAGATTTCGGCGTTCTGCAAAAGCACGGTGACGCGATCGCCGGCACCCCGGCGATGGTGCGCGATTACATCACAAGCGAGGTCGAGGCGACCGGGGTCAACTACTATGTCTGCGACTTTGCCTTTGGCACGATCAGCCATGACGAGGCGATGCGGTCGGTCGAGCTGTTCACCAAGGAGGTCATGCCGGCTTTCGCGGACGCCTGATCAGGAGGAGTATCGATGGGTATCATGAGCGATTTTGCCCGGCCGGATGGCGTGGCGACCAAGGGCTACCTGGCGATGGCGGGCCACGACCGGCCCGGGCTGATAGTAATTCAGGAGTGGTGGGGTCTCAACGACCAGATCTGCGGGGTCGCCGACCGTTTTGCGCGCGCCGGATACAACGCATTGGCGCCCGATCTCTACAAGGGCCGGCTGACGACCGAGCCCGACGAGGCCAATCACCTGATGACCGGGCTCGATTTTCCGGCGGCGACGCATCAGGACCTGCGCGGGGCTGCGCTGCAACTGCAGAAGCACAGCGACAAGGTAGCGGTGATGGGGTTTTGCATGGGCGGCGCGCTGACAATCGCCGCCGCGGTACATATCCACGAAATCAACGCCGCCGTCTGCTTCTACGGCATTCCGCCCAAGGATTTTGCCGACCCGGCCAAGATTCGCGTGCCGTTTCAGGGGCATTTTGCCAACAAGGACGATTGGTGCACATCGGCCGCAGTCAACGATCTCGAGCAGGTGCTGAAAGGCGCCGGCGTCAAGCACGAGATCTACCGCTACGATGCCGCGCACGCCTTCGCCAACGAGCGCAGCGCCGCCTATGATGTCGCCTGCGCCAACCAGGCTTGGGACCGTATGTCAGCCTTTCTGAAGGCGAATATCGCCTAACCGCCGGCCGGCGCACACGGCCGGATCGCGGCCGGCGAGGCCGGGCCGGATCCGGGGTTCGGTGGCGCAAAGACCGCGAGGTAGGTGCCCTCCTGCAGGTCATAGAACGCGGTCTGCTGATACCCGACCGCGGCGAGCTCGCAGCGCAACAGGTCGGGCGGGGTGCCGTGCACTTGCGTCTGCTTGCGGGCATCGATGATCCCGACCTTTGAGCCCGCTTTCAACGCCGGGCGCAGGTTCCATAGCAGCCCATAGGGCTGCTGAACCTCGTGGTACATGTGGACGAGGAGGGCGAGATCGAGCGATCCGGGCGGCAGCCGCGGGTCGTGCGGCTCGCCGCGCACGAGGGTCACCTGGCCAGCGAGACCCTCGCTTCTGACTCTCTGGGCGAGACGTCCGAGGTAGTCGGGCACGACGTCCTCAGCGTATACATGCCCTGTCGGTCCGACCCGCCGGGCCAAGCGTACCGTGTAATAACCGCTGCCAGCGCCGATATCGGCCACGGCGATCCCTGGCTTGACGCCGAGCAGGTCCATAACGCGCTCGGCCTCGCCCGCCTGGTCGCGCGACCGCTCGTCATGCCAAGTGTCGGTGACGATCCTCGCGACCGGCCGGCTGGGCGCAGGAAAAGCATCCGCCGGCGCACCCGGCGGCGCCAGCCCGTCCGCATAGTCCGCCGCGCGGATATCGCACGACGGTAGTAGAGCGAGCAGTACCAGCGCGAGGTACGGCGATACCCGCGTCATCCATCACTCAGCTGGGCACGCCTCTGCAGAGCCTCTAGCCAGCGGCGAAGCAGGGCAACGTGACCGGCCAGACGTCCTGCGATTTCAGCTCCAATTTCACCGCGATACATGTGAACCGAGAGGTTCCTGTCGCTCCCGAGCTGAAGCGCCGCCCGTGCGTCCTCGTCCGACAGCCAGCCGAGGCGGCGCGCGGCGCGTACAGTGGCGTTGGGCGAACCCGCGGCGATGGCTTCGCGCTCTGCAAGCAACTGCTGACAGGCCTTCCAGACGGCTTCGAAACTATAGATCAGTCGCAGGATTGCGCCGTCGCGCTCAAGCAGCGAATGCACGCTTTTTTCGAGCGCTTCATCCAACGTGGCGAGAGCGGCCTCCGCTTCCGCAAGCCGCGTCGCTAAGCTCGCCACTTCACACCTTCGCGGCGAACCTCAGCGATCAGCGCGGGATCGGCGTGCCGCAGGTCGACCAGATCGACGTCATAAGGGATAAGGCTCTCTTCGATGTCCGCGTCGAGTTCGGCGAGAAAGCCGAAGGGAAGCTCGTCACCGGCAAGGATCGCAATGTCGATGTCGCTGTGTTGCAGTGCATCCCCGCGGGCGCAGGACCCGAACAACCACACCGACGCATCATGCTCGCCGAGCGCATCGAGCACCATGCGACGCAATTCCTCGATCGCCCGCTCGCGCGTCGGGTTCACGGCTGGACTTTACCCGGCGCGGCGGCGGCGCACCGCTCGGCGGGCGAGGTAGGGCCGGAGATATTGCCCGGTGTAGCTCCGCTCGCTCGAGGCGATGTCCTCGGGGGTGCCGGTCGCGACGATGTGGCCGCCGGCATCGCCGCCCTCGGGGCCGAGATCGATGATCCAATCGGCGGTCTTGATGACTTCGAGATTGTGCTCGATGACGAGCACCGTGTTGCCGGTCTCGACCAGCGCGTGCAGCACTTCGAGCAGCTTGCGGACATCGTCGAAATGCAGCCCGGTCGTCGGCTCGTCGAGGATGTAGAGGGTGCGGCCGGTGGCTCGGCGCGACAGTTCCTTGGCGAGCTTGACGCGCTGCGCCTCGCCGCCCGACAAGGTCGTCGCCGGCTGGCCGATATGGATGTAGCCGAGCCCGACCTGCTGCAGGGTCAAGAGCTTGTCGCGGATCGACGGCACCGCGCGGAAAAAGTCGGCGCCCTCGTCGACCGTCATGTCGAGCACGTCGGCGATGCTCTTGCCCCGGAACAGCACCTCCAACGTTTCGCGGTTGTAGCGCCGTCCCTTGCAGACATCGCACTGGACATAGACGTCGGGCAGAAAGTGCATCTCGATCTTGATTACGCCGTCACCTTGGCAGGCCTCGCAGCGCCCGCCCTTGACGTTGAACGAGAAGCGGCCGGCCGCATAGCCGCGTGACTTGGCCTCCGGAAGCCCGGTAAACCAGTCACGGATCGGCGTGAAGCAGCCGGTATAGGTCGCCGGGTTCGAGCGTGGGGTGCGGCCGATCGGCGACTGGTCGATGTCGACGATCTTGTCGAGAAACTCGACCCCTGCGAGCCCACCGTGCGGGGCGGCCTGCTCGCGGGCATTGTTGAGCCGTTTGGCGAGCGCCTTGTACAGGGTCTCGACGATGAGCGTCGATTTGCCGCCGCCCGAAACCCCGGTCACACAGCAGAAGGTGCCGAGCGGGATTTCGGCGGTGATGCCCTTCAGATTGTTGCCGCGAGCATCGATCACCGACAGGATCTGCCCCGGATGGCCGATGCGGCGGATCAGCGGGATCGAGATCTGGCGCTTGCCGGTCAGATACTGGCCGGTGATGCTGTCAGGGCTCGCCATGATCGCTTCGGGGGCGCCCTCGGCGACAAGATGCCCGCCATGGACGCCGGCGCCCGGCCCCATATCGATGACCCAATCGGCGGTGCGGATCGCCTCCTCGTCGTGCTCGACGACGATGACCGTGTTGCCGAGGTCCCGGAGCCGCTTCAGGGTCGCGAGCAGCCGGCCGTTGTCCCGCTGGTGCAGCCCGATCGACGGCTCGTCCAAAACATAGAGCACTCCGGTCAGCCCCGAGCCGATCTGCGAGGCGAGCCGGATGCGTTGGCTCTCGCCGCCCGATAAGGTGCCCGAGGACCGTGACAGAGTCAGGTATTCGAGCCCGACATTCTTCAAAAAGCCGAGACGCTCGTTGATCTCCTTCAGGATGCGCTGGGCGATCTCGCGCTGGCTCGGGGTCAGCTGTGTGTCGATCCCGGAGAACCAGATCCCGGCCTCGGCGATCCCCAGGGCGGCGACCTGGCTGATGTGCTGGCCCGCGATCTTGACCGCGAGCGCCTCCGGCTTGAGCCGGTCGCCGCCGCACACCTCGCAGGTCTTGGCACTCTGGTAGCGGCCGAGCTCCTCCTTGACCCAGGCGCTGTCGGTCTCGCGAAAGCGCCGCTCCATGTTCGGCAACACACCTTCGAACGGGCGCTCGGTCGTGTATTTCCGCAGCCCGTCATCATAGGTCATCTTGATCGGCTCGCCGGCCGAGCCGGAGAGGATCGTGCGCCGCATCTTCTCCGGCAGGTCGTCCCACGGCGTGTGCATGCTCTGACGGAAATGCCGGGCTATGCTCTCCAGGGTCTGCGTGTAGTACTGCGAGCTCGAATGCGACCACGGGCTGACCGCGCCCTCGGCGAGGCTGTGCTTGCTTTCGTGCACGACCAAATCGGGGTCGAAATAGAGCTTGGTGCCGAGCCCGTCGCAGGCCGGGCAGGCGCCGAACGGGTTGTTGAACGAGAACAGCCGCGGCTCGATCTCGGGGATCGTAAAGCCGGAGACCGGGCAGGCGAACTTGGCGGAGAAGATCGTGCGTTCGCCCGAATCGGCGTTCTCGGTGATCGCGATGCCGTCGGCCAATTCGAGTGCCGTCTCGAACGAATCGGCGAGCCGGTTGCCGAGATCGCCGTCGATGATGATGCGGTCGACGACGACTTCGATGTCGTGCTTGAGGTTCTTGCTGAGCGGCCGAACCTCGTCGAGCTCCATCATCTTGCCGTCGATCTTGACCCGCTGAAAGCCGCGCTTTTGCAGATCGGCGAGCTCTTTGCGGTATTCGCCCTTGCGGCCGCGGGCGATCGGCGCGAGCAGGTAGAGCCGGGTGCGCTGCGGCATTGCGAGCACCCGGTCGACCATCTGCGAGACGGTCTGGCTGACGATCGGCAACCCGGTCGCCGGCGAATAGGGCACCCCGACCCGCGCCCAGAGCAGCCGCATGTAGTCGTAGATCTCGGTCACCGTGCCGACCGTCGAGCGCGGGTTGCGCGAGGTCGTCTTCTGCTCGATCGAGATCGCCGGCGACAGACCCTCGATCGATTCGACCTCGGGCTTTTGCATCAATTCCAGGAACTGCCGGGCATAGGCCGACAGGCTCTCGACATAGCGGCGCTGGCCCTCGGCATAGATCGTGTCGAAGGCGAGCGAGGACTTGCCCGACCCCGACAGCCCGGTGATCACGACCAGGCTGTCGCGCGGCAGGTCGACATCGATGTTTTTGAGATTGTGCTCCCGCGCCCCGCGGACTCGGATCTGCTGCTGCATGACAAACTTTTATCGCGGGCCCGGCCGACGCGCCACCGCCGAACGCACCTTTCCCTCAGCTCAGGGAAGAAAATTTTTTCGGCATCGGTCTGTCGCCGATAAGATATTCAGAAACAAACACTTACGGTCCGCCATCGACTCCTGCTGAGGGAACGTAGCAGGGAGGCAAAAGACCGGCCTGAGGGAGCCGGCAGGGAAGGAAAACGGGGTATTTCGCATCGATTTCGCTCCCTGCTCAAAGCCTTCTCAGCCGGCCGCGCGCGGCGCCGATTCGCGCGGCGTGACGGTAATTTCGAGCTTTTGCGTCTGGCGCAGCACGGTGATCGGAACGGGTTTGCCGACCCGCTCCTCGGTCATCAGCCGGTGCAATTCGTCGACATCGCCGACCGCGATGCCATCGACGGTGACGATGATGTCGCCGCTCAGCATCCCGGCGGCGCGCGCCGCCCCGTCGGAGGCGGTCGATTGGACGCGCACCCCGGTCTCGCGGGCGAGCTCGTGAAAGCGCACGGTCCGGCGCGGCAACGGCACGCTTTGCCCGGCGACCCCGATATAGCAGCGGCGCACCCTTCCGTCGCGAATCAGCCGCGAGGCGACGAACTCGACCGTGGCCGCCGAGATCGAGAAGCAGATGCCTTGCGCCATGCCGATGATCGCGGTGTTGATGCCGACGACCTCGCCCGATGCGGTGACCAGCGGCCCGCCGGAATTCCCGGGGTTGAGTGCGGCATCGGTCTGGATCACGCTGTCGATTAGCCGCCCGGAACGGGTGCGCAATGAGCGGCCGAGGGCGCTGACCACCCCGGCGGTCACCGTGCATTGAAAGCCAAACGGGTTGCCGATTGCGACGACGAGCTGGCCGACTCGCAGCCGGCGCGAATCGCCGAGCCGGGCAAAGGTCGGTGTCTCGCCGTCGAGGCGCAGCACCGCGAGGTCGGTGTCGGGGTCGTCGCCGACCTGATTCGCCGTGAGGCTGCGCCCGTCGGGAAAGGTCGCCTGGATCTTGCGGGCGCCGTTGACGACGTGGCTGTTGGTCAGCACATAGGCGTCGGGGGTGAAGACGACGCCGGACCCGGCAGCGCCCGAGCCGTCCTTGACACCGCTGATCTGCAGGTGAAGGACAGGCGGGCCGACGCGGTCGACCGCGCCGATCACGGCGCGCGAATAGGCGTCGAGCAATACTAGATCCTCGGCCGAGGCCGGGGAGATCGAACCCGCGGCGGAGCCAGGGTCCGTGTCGCCGATCGGGTCGTATACGGGGGTAAGGGAGGTATCCAGCATAAGAATAAAGTAGGAACATCCGGGGCATCTGATAAGATGCGCATATCTGATGACCACGAGCGTGCGGTGACCCCATGGCAGGCAGCATCAACAAGGTGATCTTGGTCGGCAACCTCGGGCGCGACCCCGAGATCCGCTCGATGCAGGACGGCAACCGCGTCGCCAATTTGGCGGTCGCGACCTCGGAGAGCTGGCGCGACCGGGTGTCCGGGGAGCGCAAGGAGCGCACCGAATGGCACCGCGTCGTGATCTTTAACGAGCGGCTCGCCGAGATCGCCGAGAAGTACCTGAAGAAGGGCTCAAAGGTGTATCTGGAGGGCGCGTTGCAGACCCGCAAATGGACCGATCAGGGCGGCCAGGAGCGCTATACGACCGAGATCGTGCTAAACCGCTTCCGCGGCGAGCTGACGATGCTCGATGGGGCAGGGGGCGCCCGTGGCGCCGGCGGGCCGCCGATGGAAGGTGGCTATGACGAGGGTTACGCCGGCGGCGGTTTTGATGACGAGCCGCGGGCGTCCGGCCCTGGCGCCCCGGCTCGCGCGCGTACGCCAGTCAACGATCTCGACGACGACATCCCGTTCTAGGCAGCCAACCTCCTGAGGAGATCGCGGCTCATTTTTCGCGTGAATGACGAGCAATCTCTGAGATTAACACCGGTCGGCGCTTCTCTAAGGTTGAGGCCTTTTCGCTACGCCCTCTCCGCCAGGACAAGACGAGCTTAAGTAGGCGATCAGGTCGGGTTACGATGCGCCCCGACCGTCCGGGAAAGGGCAAATCTTCGAAGAGGCACACAAAATGGACTTACCGTTGCCCGCCGATGGTGGCAGAGCTAGGTGCGCTTGGCCCAGATAGTTATCATCTGCGACCGCTCGCCATCCATCCGCAATCGTGGTCCCCGCCGCCACTCCGGCGGTTCCGTTGGTCTTCGGCGAGGAGGCCGATCCCAGGCCGCCCAAGCCGGATGGCATTTAGCAACCGAATCCCCGTATTTCTGCGGTGTTATGACGCGATCACTTGATTAGCGAAAGGACGCGACCGCCGGTGACAATTGATCCGCAGCTTGCTGAAATTGCGCTTGAATATGTCGAAGGGACGGCCTTCGAACGCTTTTTTCAAGCATTTTACCCACAGATAGTCGGCATTAATTTTGTTCCGCTTGGGGGCATGCACGACGGAGGAGCCGATGCATTTGACGCCGACGTAGTGCACGAGGGGTCGCGAGCGACCCACTTCTACCAAGCGTCGATTGAGCAAGACCATGTCGCCAAAATCAAACGCACGATCGCAAGATTACACGAAGTCGGACGAGATGTTCGGAATCTTACCTACGTAAGCGCTCGAAATATCACTACGCCCGATAGAGATGAGGACCTTCTCACGGAGGAGTTGGATGTTACGATACGAATACGATCGCGAAAATGGATAGTCGCTAATATCAATAGAAGCCCGGCAACTGAAGCAGCTTTCGAAGCTCACCTTCGGCCATTCGTCGCGTTTTTGTCAGGTGCGGGTAGTGCTCGGCTGCTTGACCGGCCGCCGATACCGGGAGCAGCGTCCGTATGCGTCTTCCTTGGGCAAGAGGTGGAGCGTCGACGGTCTAATAGTGATTTATTGACCTCGATCGTAGATAGCTTGATCCTCTGGTCGTTAACCGATACCGACCCTCAAAAAGGAAAACTACTCAGCCGGCCGGAAATCCTCTCGCGCATTGAGGAGACTCTCCCTACAGCCAAGCACTTCGTTCGAGGAACTCTAGATCACCGCCTTGCGGCGCTGGCCTCAAAAAACAATACCAACGGACGCGAAGTGCGGTGGCACAAAAAACAAGACAAGTTTGCCCTGCCGTTCTCAACCCGACAAATCATCGAATTAGAAAACACTGAAGATGAGGCCCTGCGCCTTAGCGTTTTAGCAACGTTTGCCTCCCGCGCGGAAAAATACGCGGAGGACGAAGAAATGCCTTTGTTGCCGTCAGCAGTCGCCGAGCTTGCGATGACGACGGTACAACGTGTGTTCGAAAAGGAAGGTCTTCAATTCGCAGCTTTTTTCTCAGATCGAGAGGGGGAAATCGGGGGCTCTGTCGCTGATAGAGCGGATGAAGTGCTGCAGGACGCTCAGATCGGCGGCAATGCAGCCGTCGCCGTAAAGGCCGCCCTTCTTTCGATTCTGAGGCCTGCATTTTATCAAAGTGAGGCAGCGGAGCGAGAATATTTCGGTAAACTATCTCGTACTTACGCGCTTTTATTCTCACTGCGCGTAGATCCGAACATCATAAACTACTTCCGCCAGATGTCTTCTAACTTTATCTTGTACGTGGGAGCGAATCTTATTATTCAAGCCTTTTCGGAGCGCTATCTCCGGCCTCAAGATCAAATGGCTACAAACATGCTTAAAATAGTTCGAGAAGCCGGGTCTACTCTAATACTTAGCGAGCCGGCATGAATCGGAGGTGACGGAACTTGCGGAGAGGCTAAAACGGATAAAAAACGACGACATATTGGCGACCAATGATGCGCGGCAGATTTTGGCAATATACGGCAAGAGAGCAACAATCAAAGAAGAGCATAAACCAAGCGCATTCGGGTATCGGACGTGGTGGTTGACCCACGAGTCGATGGTCAGGCGATACACAGGAGATATCGTGAGTCGGCAAGGCTCTCAGTATATTTTGCGACCGGAGTTTGTTTTAAATTTCATCGCTTTGTCACCAACGACCGAGGAAGTGCGTAGGGCTTACAGGTCAATTTTTCCGACGATCTTGGGGATGACGCTCTCAAACAGGATGAGGGATGATGTATTCAAGGACGTAATGAAGCGCGTCAGGGAGGTTCGCGAGAACGATGAGGCACGTCTCAAAGTGATCATGTCAACTCTCGCGAATCGCTTAAAAACCGACAACTTTAAGATCTACGAGGCTCGATTTGGTGAAGGAATCTTCGACAAGTAATTGAGCGATGGGACTCGTACGGTCCACGATGCTATCTGTCTCGGTCGGCCTCATCCGTTACTGGCGCTGCACTAAGTCTCTAAGCCACAATTCATGCGAACCACTGAGGTTAAGGCATGAAGGAATAACCGTTCAAGGATTAACTCATAGTCCGAGCCCGACGTAAAGCCGAACATCTGTTCAGTTTCATGGTACGTTCGAAGCCATGAGAATCGACATCGCCCCTCAGTGAGGATCTTGACTATCAGGACGTCGGCTTTCCCTGTAAGCTTTAGTCGAAAATCGACTGAGTCATCAATGAATCGGTTACCGGCTATATGACCAAATGAGATAATTCCCTTTACGGTCCTCCCCAAAATGTTCAGGTGCCAAAAACATACGTCATCCGTACGTTTTAGTTGCGGAACACCCAGCCACCATGCCGGCGGTCGATCGACGGAGTTGATGTCAAATAGATCGCCCTGCCACCCGTGATGGTGTAATCTTCGTAAAATGTCACAACCGTTAAATGGAAATAAAGACGACCAGCGCCATTTTGGTATTGATGGAGATGGTGTGAGCCTCCATACTTCCCAACTTGTGATGCCCGAGTGTAATATTGCTTCACAAATAGCATTAAACGTGTTTATCGGAAATCGAACACCATTTCCGAGAAATGGTTGAGCCTCAAGCAGGCAGATTGGGATTAAGATACCTCGTTTTACTCCTACTCTCCCGCATTGTAACTGATCCAAACAAGACCGGCCTGGAAACATTATCAACGACGGTCCATCGGCTCGGTCGAGAATGAAGCTCGCGTTCGCGGGATCTCTGCAGTCCTGGAGAGTGTTTTCGAGTCGTTCCCAGAGTTGCTCGCCGATGCCGTCGGTCGGGGAGGACGAGTGCAAGCCGGCAACGTGGATGGTGGGCAGACTATCCTGGTCCCGGCATCTCCTTTGGTTTGGGAAATCGGGTGGGTCGGTATTGAATTCACGTTCTATCTCGATCCGGGCTAGATCCGGAATCGTGTTTAAAATCAGATTTATGATGCAAATTCCGGTCAGGATCGAAAAGACATTTCGGTGCGGTTTGTCATGAATGCTCGAAATTCTAAGCCGATTGAAAGGTTTTGGGACGAGGCGCTCAAATTCTCGTATCCGTCCCCCTAACAAGGCGGCTGAAAAGCCGAGAACCCCTGTCGACAGATCTTCTGCATCATCGACTGCGATAGCTATTTCTATGTCGGGGCGGACGTCTCCCTCCACAATCCGGAGGACACCTTCGTTCGAGACGATGAAATTGACCAGATGCTGTGCCTCCCCGTTTCCATCCAGAATGGAAAGTCGGTATGCCGTTTCAAGGAGCTGGAGGTCCGTGCCAAAGGCCTGGAAAAGTGGTGCCGCGATATTGAGCCCGGGTTCAGCTGCAATATGCCTTATCTGCAATTCCAGCCCACAAGTCTCGACAGATCGTTCGCTCAAAAGGGGCTCGATCCAGCCTCCAGGATGGAATGATCGGTCAGCTGCCGACGTGAGGCGATCTACGTACTCAACCGCGCCCTTCATAACAGTCACCACTCCGTCACGCAGGAGAATTTTGTCGCTCGGCGCAGCGTCGATAATCGATGTAGAAGGACTGTGGGCTCTCAGAATGCGCGCAATGGCTTCGCTCGAGAGTGGAAATTTTTGGTGATTTAGCCACGTAGCTTTGCCGCTGCAGAAATGGCCATCGGCAAAAGGAAGGACGTGACGCGCACCAGACAATGAAATTATATCGTGCGGCGTAACGTCTCCATGATATCCCGCTATGGGGTGTTCAGCTTCGACGATTTCCGTCTCCAAGAGCGGTTGGCATGAAATCATCAGGATGTCTGGCGGCCCACCTAGGAATTCCAGGACCTGAGCAACCCAATCGGGCAACACATGCGTATCCACCATATTCCATATCTTGAGGTCGCCCGCCCGAATGGCGAGTCCGTGTTCCGGAACTCGGTAGGTCGAGGGAGTCCACAGCAGACTTATATCCGCTGACAGCTCTAACCTGCTCCAATCCGAGACTGTTATCACTTCCTCAAAATCTAAAGATTGAAGGCAATTAAGAATTCGTGCGTCTGCAGGACAAAATATGGGCGTGCCTCTCGGGAGCACAGTCAAGGAGGCTACATCAAAGTGGTCGCGATGGGAGTGGGAGATTAGAATCGCATCTAAGCTCGGTAAGTTATCAATCTTGACAGACCTTGGGGGAAAATAAGTAAAGTAACCGTTTCTGTAACTTGGATAGATATGGGGATCAGTCAGCAAAGTGATTCCGGATATATTCATGGTCACGCACGCGTGACCGATCAGTTCAAGATATATTTGATGCGCGGAGGTCACCCTAGTGTCACCAGATACACGGCACATTCATCATAAGGGTTATCAAAACCAAGATGCTGATGTGCAAGTTCAACGTCAATTGCTGGCGTTAGAAAAGATCTCAATCCAAGTGCTTCGGCGCAAAGAAGTACCGTTTGGACTAAATGCCCTACGTCGAAGAGTGTAAAGATATAACTTTTTGAGTATCTATACTTCCATAAATTTCTCGAAAATCGAGCGGAGATAAGCAGAGCCAATGCCGCCCCGTTTGCGCCCTCCTGGCTCTGTGAAACACGATAGATCAAATCATTGGTTGTTTCACCAAGTCTAAAGAGGCGATGTAGGATTGGGTCATAGTAGTAATTTCCTGGTGACGAATTTGAGACCCTCAAAAGCTGAGGATAGACATCGACCGGGTGTCTTGCACCTCCGGACGGAGAGGTACGCAAAAGGTGGTGGCCAAACCACTTGTTCCAGAGTGAACCTTGCATTCTAGCGCCATAGTGCAATAGCGTAGCAACAGCCTGTAGAGATAAGGTGAAGTCTCGACGAAGATTCCGACGGGTACGTCGCCCCAGCAGAACCTTCCTAAAGTTCGTCTCCACAAACTCCGTGGGACGAGGTAACTCAATAAAATCCCGCTCGGGATAGGATTTAGTGATTGGTGGACCATGCCCGGTCTCGGAAATGAGTTCACTACTAACGCTCTGCATCCTCCTACCTTGCGCATCTCCTAAAAGGAACGATGAATGCAGTACCGCGTCGTGGAAGAGCCGTGCCGTTGCCCAGCCTAATTCGTCCCACGGATAAGCAACGCGTCCCGGGCCACCCAGTTTTCGCTTTTGCTCCGTGTCGACCGCTTTGATGGCACGAGTAGCGATCAGTGCGAGAAAAAGTACGTCAGCCGGCTCATCGGGTTTTATACGATCGAGCTCGGTGCAAAAGTCTTCTCGCGTAAAGCCGTTTAATTGGTGTAATGCACCTATCAGGGAAATCAGCCACGCATCCGTCCTGATAACGGCACCATTATGTAAGGCGATCGCCGATACAGCACCGTCGGCAGTCGGGCAGAGTACAAAATCTGTTGAGAATCTATACCGCACTACACGCCGAGCAGTGAATAGCTACAGCATCTGGTCGTGGCCCGATTGTAGCATTCCAGCCCCCGCTGGTGTGGTTACGGTGATGGAGAATCCAGGAGCTGAGGGAAGCTGCACAAATAACCCGTTGCCTCGGGCCAAAGACACGAGACGTGCTATAGCTTCAGCTTCTCCGTCGTCGCCCGGAGGAAGGTTTTGGAGCGCTGGCGCGGGGTCGATTCCTCGTCCACGTAGACTGTTCTCGAGGTCAGCGCGAAACTGCTGCGCCCTGCCCGAAGCGATCGCAATCCGGGACACGGAAAGGCTGGAAACAAAAGTTCTGTCAGATCGGGCCATCTTGGTGCCTCCTGTTGATCGATGTTGTATCAGACTAACTTCGACAGAGACTGATCTCAACCGACAATTTAGCCATTTTCGGTAGTATGCGCTCATTGCAAGATCACAATCGCGAGCCGGACGTTTGGCCAGCCACGCCGCTAGCTCGGGCGCGTTCGCCCTCGTAGACACGGGAGCGTTGGCCGCCTATGAGCACCCAGAAGAGGTCATCGGGTTCCGCGCCGCTCCGCCGACGAGACAACGATGGGGGCACTCGGCGCTCACCTGGCGACTTATCTCGTGTCCGAATTCGGTGCGAGCTAGACCAGGCGGCCGTCGCCAGCCGCGGGGCGGCGGCGCAGCGCCGGTGGAGGATATATATCGTAGCAGCTCCACGAGCTAACACATGGCGCGAGCGGGCTATGCTCTCCCAGCGTCAACCGTAGGGGTGCACGATGAGTGAGACCATCGGCCGATTGCTCGCGGCGGGAAACGTGGCCGAGGTATTCGAGTGGGGCTCTCGCGTCGTGAAGCTCTATCGCTCGTCGGCGAGAAAACCCACGGCATTCCGCGAGGCGATCCATGCGGCAGTAGAGGCGATGGCGCTTCCGGTTCCGGCGGTCTGGGGCGTGCTCGAGGTCGGCGGGCGCTGGGGCATCGTATTCGACCGTGTAAAGGAGAGATCGTTTGCGGAGCGCATGAGAGAGGATGCGAGCCTCATACCGGAGTGCCTGCAGGCGCTCGCCCGGCTCCATGCACGCATTCACGGCCAGACTGCCCGCCAGTTCTACAGGCTGAAGTCGAGGCTGGCGACAAACATCGCCGGTACCGGGTTTCTCGACGAACCGCTGAAGCAGATCTTGCTCGGGCGCCTTGCAGGCATGGCAGACGGCGACCGTCTCTGTCATGGCGATTTCCACCCCGTCAACGTCTTAGGCCAAAACTCGCAGCCGATGGTGATCGATTGGCCCGACGCGTGTTGCGGCGACCCCGCGGCCGATGTCTGCCGCTCTTATCTTTTATTAAAGCTCCACACCGAGGACATCGCCGAGCCCTATCTCGATGCATATCGCAGCATCAACAATATGCTGCGCGCGAACGTACTCGATTGGCTGCCTTACGTTGCGGCGGCCAGGCTGGCGGAGGACGTTCCCGATGATTGGGCAAGACTGCTAGAAATCGTGCACGCGTAATACCGCGATTTGGACAGTAGGGAGGAGACAATGGGCCAGGTGGACGGCAAGGTCGCGATCGTAACCGGGGGTGCATCGGGAATTGGCGCGGCATGCGCGGCGACTCTCGCGCGTGAAGGGGCGAAAGTCGTCATCACCGACATCGACGATGCCGGCGCGCAGGCAGTGGTCGGTAAGATCGTCGCCGCCGGCGGCGACGCTATCTGCCTGCATCAGGACGTCAGTATCGAGGAGGAATGGCCTCGTGTGATCGAGGCCACCGAGCTACGCTTCGGGCAGCTCAATGTGATGATGGCCAATGCCGGGATCGGCATTCTTTGCAAGGCCATCGAGATGTCGTTGGCCGATTGGCGGCGACAAACCGCGATTAACCTCGACGGGGTGTTCCTGTCGGTGAAATACACCGTTCCGGCCATGCGCCGGGCTGGGGGAGGCTCGATAATCATCACGTCCTCGGTTGCCGGCCTTCGCGGATCGGCAGGCTTGGCTGGCTATTGCGCCACGAAAGGAGGCGTGCGCCTGTTCGCCAAAGCCGTCGCAATGGAGTGCGCGGCAGAAGCCGACGGGATCCGGATCAACACCGTCCACCCCGGTGTCATCGATACACCGATCTGGACAAAGATCTCGAGTTCCACGGGCCGCAACACGCCGATCGACCCGAACGAAGTGTCCAAATCGGGGGTCCCGCTCGGCCGCGTCGGGCAGGCGCAGGATATTGCCAATGGCGTTCTGTTCCTGGCTTCCGACGCGTCCAGCTACATGACGGGCGCAGAACTCGTGATCGACGGCGGCATGACAGGCGGCGCAGTACGACGCTGGACCTGATGATGCGGACGACTCTGACCCTCGATGATGATCTCGCGGGGCTGTTGAAACAGCGTGCACGCGAGCTTGGCATCCCCTTTAAGGAAGCGGTGAATCGAACAATTCGCGCCGGCATAGGCGAGCCCTCTGCGACCCGACGCGATGCCGCGCCAAAGACGATTTCCCATTCTTTTGGCTTCCGGCCGGGGATCGATCTGGACAAACTCGGGCAACTCGCGGACGAGCTGGAGGCGGAGGCTCGCCGAAAAAATCCATGATTCTGCCCGACGTAAACGTGAAGCCCCTTACGAGCGATGAAATGTTGCTCTGGATTCGCGGGAATGACGATTTAAAGACTAGGTCAAAGCAACATCGTCTTGATACCGAGCGCCGGACCAGCATCACTCAATCGCCGGTCGAGGGTACAGAGGGTGGCACCGTGATCGGCGCAGACAGCCAGATGTAGTGCGTCACCAGCGCGCAAGCTCAACTGATGTTGGTCCGCAAAGCGGGCCGCCGCGCGGAATTGCAACCGGGACACCGGCACGACGAGAAAGTTGTCGGCGCAGAGCCGGGCGAACATCGCTAGCGCATCTGCTCGGTGAGCAGGTTCGATATGACCGGCTCGCAGTTTGATCGACAGCGCCGAGGAAAACTCGGTCGCCACCCAATCGCTTATTGCCAGGTCGCCCTCGGCATGACGACCGAGCCAGCCTTGCATCCGCTCAGTATCCGGCTCGTTGGTCAACGCCGCGACGAGCAGCGAGGTATCCAGATAAAGCATCAAAACCGGTCGTCATCGCGCATCCGGCGGATGAAGTCGCGGGCGGTCTGCGGCTGCACCGGCATCCCATCGGTTATCGCCCGCAGTGCCATTGGGTCAATGCGCTTACGGGGGATATTGACCGCAGTAATCTGTGCCACTGGCTTGCCGCGGCGCGTGATGCACACAGCCTCGCCGGCAGCAGCGCGCTCGACCAGCTCGCTCAAATGGGCCTTCGCGTCGGCAAGATTGACCCTTCTCACCGCGTCTCCTGACTAGTTAGATGGTCACTTGTAGCATAGGTGCGGCCTTTAGGAAAGCAGCCGGTTGAAAGAGCGGGCGAGGAAGCTCGGATTTCCGTTAAGGAAGCGGTCAATCGAATAATTCGCGCCGGCATCGGCGAGGCTGCTGCGGCCCGAGATCATCCCGCGTCGAAAACGATTTCTCATTCCTTTGGGTTCAAACCGGGTATCGATTTCGACAAGCTCGGACAGCTCGCCGATGAGCTGGAGGCGGGGGCTTTCGCGGAAAAGATCCATGATCCTGCGCGACGTAAACGTCCTCGTTCACCCGCACGGCGCTGATTTGTTGCCGCGCGAATTTGACCAAGGGGCTTGCTGGCCTACATTATGGCCGGGAGGTGACCCGGGCCCGGCATGACTCGCGTCGTCTCGTGATCGCAGCGGGGCTCAGCGACGATGATATCGACCGGATGATCAAGCAGGCTCAAAAGGAAGTCGAGCCGTTGCTTGGATGAAAATTGTCGTCGATACCAACGTCTTTGTCAGCGCGGTTCTCAAGCTCAACTCTCTACCTTTCTCTTCATGTTGAAGCTCAGCTAGGTGACGTGCCTATCATGCCGTAACGGCTAATCGCGAGAGGAGGGGACGGGCGGCCATGGCGCATCTCGGCAGGCACGCGATCGTGATCGGCGCGAGTATGGGTGGTCTGTTGGCCGCTCGCGCTCTGGCCGATCACTACGACGAAGTGACCGTCCTCGAACGCGATACGCTTCCCGAAGCGCACGAGCCGCGCAAAGGCGTCCCACAAGGGCGCCACGCTCATGGGCTGCTTGCGCGAGGACGCGAGGTACTCGACCAGCTGTTCCCTGGCCTCAGCGAAGAAATGGTCGCCCAAGGTGCCGTTTACGGTGATGTCGTCGACGAAGTCCTGTGGTTCAATCACGGCGTCTATCTGCTGAACGCGCCGAGCGCACTGCTGGGGCTGCTGGTCAGCCGCCCCATGCTGGAGGACGGCGTGCGGCGCCGCTTGCAGCAACTTGCCAATGTTCGCCTCTTGGAGCACAGCGATGCCCTGGAGCCCGTGTTCGATCGGGTCGGGAGCCGGGTGACCGGCCTGCGCGTTCAGGCTCAGCGCGACTCGGGCGGCGTGGAGACGATCAGCGCCGATCTCGTCGTCGATGCGAGCGGTCGGGGATCACACAGCCCGGCATGGCTCGACGCGCTGGGCTACGCCAAGCCGCGCGAGGAGGGTGTCCAGGTCCGGATTGGCTACATGACGCGCCTGTACCGTCGCCGGCCGGAGCATCTTCCCGGCAAGCAGGCCGTCGTCATGGCCGGCTGCCGGCCGGGTTGGCGGTTCGGTGTCATTCTGGCGCAAGAAGACGACCGCTGGATCGTGACCTTGGGCGGTTATCTGGGCGACCGACCTCCGGCAGACGAGGCCGGCTACATCGAATTTGCGCGCAGCCTGCCAAAGCCGGAAATTTTCGAGGTCATCAAGGACGCAGACTCGCTGACCCCGCTCGCCCCATACCAGTTCAGCGCGAATTTGCGCCGGCATTATGAGGAGCTGCGCCGTTTCCCCGAGGGGTTGCTGGTGTTTGGCGACGCGTTGTGCAGCTTCAATCCCGTCTACGGCCAAGGGATGACGGTTGCCTGTACCGAAGCGCTGGCATTGCGGGAGTGCCTGGTCGCCGGATCGCAGGGTATTGCCCGCCGCTTCTTCCAGGCGGCGAGCAAGCTCATCGACATCCCTTGGCAAATGGCGGTCGGCAGCGATCTGCAACATCCGGCAGTAACGGGCAAGCGTACCGCTCAGATCCGCTTCATCAACTGGTACCTCGCCAAACTCTTCCAAGCGGCGCAACACGACGCCGTGCTGGCCACGAGATTTCTCGAGGTAGCCAATCTGATGAAGCCGCCACCATCACTGATGGCGCCGGGCATCGCGCTGCGGGTGTGGAAGGGAAGCCGCGCGGCCACTTGAGCGGTGCGGTCCGCGCCACGAAGACGAACGGGCCAGCCGTCCTCGCAATGGAGCGTGGGCATATTTTATATTCGACCGATACGGATTCGCCCGATTTAGCGGGCTTCGCTGGGTGAATCCGTGCAAGGAAGCCAGAGGGTCATAACGCGGTGAACCGCATGCTGCCGCCGGCATGGTGACGCGTCGTTCGCCTCAATACGTGGTCGTCGTGCGATCGGCGAATATCGTTGATATCGACGGTCCTCGGTTCCTGATTGGGTCGAAGCGTGAAGATAATGCGCCAATCTCCCACCCGTCGCCAATACGATCCCTAGTAACTGCCGCGCAGCATCGTGATATCACCGAAGATCCTCCTCCATTTCGAGGAGTGCCGCGTCAACTCGGCGACGCTCTCGGGCAGGGATTCGATGACGCGCCCTCTCCGCTCTATTGCTTAGGCGGACGATCCATCTCATGCTTCAGGTCGTCGAGCAGAACGTACTCTCCACGGGCTATCTGGGCCTGCCCCTCCTCGATCGCCTCTATTTCGTCGGGAAGTGCGTCTTCGACCGGGATCTTCCGGTCGGAATCTTGCCGAACATAGCGGCGGATCGCTTCGCGCAGCGCCTGTGCCCGAGTTCGGTTGTCGCGCTTGTGGGCCCGGTCCAGCGCGACCAGCTCCTCTTGCGGCAGCGAGATGGTGACGGTTTTCTTCGTGGGAGTGCTCATGGATAGTCCTTATCGCAATCCGACTTTCACGGGAACGACAATTTCAGCATCGTCCATCAGCTCTGGTTGACTTGAGACTTTCGGCAACCTGACCACGGATGCCGACTTGGCCGTCCTCGCAATGGAGCGCGGCTATAATTTATATTCGACGGTTATGGCGGCAGCTTTGACGACGACATCCCGTCTTCAAATCCAAGCGGAGGATCGAACGATGGAGGCAAAAGGTTTTGTGGTACCGCCCGGTCAAGGACGGGTGTGGGAAATGGCGGCGGGCCGATCCTCGGCGCTCAAACTCTTGGGCGGCGAAACCGGCGAGAGCGTAATGATGTTTGAGGAAACCGCGCCGTCCGGCACCGAGACGACCTATCACCTGCACCACGATAGCGACGAGGTGGCCTACGTGCTCGCCGGCGAGATTACCTTCAAGATTGGCGAGGACGTCACGGTTGGCGGTCCGGGCACCTGCGCCTTCATGCCGCGCGGGCTCGCTCATGCCTGGAAAAACTCGGGCGCCGACACGGCGCGGGTGCTGTTCCTTTATACCCCGGCCGGGGCGGGCGGGTTTT
>Ga0306920_100002889_pt1 | contig 21729 bp, 15 predicted proteins | sample flu12Cox44000170_FD_204666 | JGI IMG/M metagenome (GOLD analysis project Ga0306920, IMG submission 204666) | Lab enrichment of tropical soil microbial communities from Luquillo Experimental Forest, Puerto Rico - flux4day.12C.oxic.44.000.170 (v2)... | ecosystem: Environmental > Terrestrial >...
CGCTCGCGCTGGCGGCCGGCCTGGCGGCCTGGTACTGGCACGAGGTCGTCCGCACCGGCCGTGCCCTGAGCAGCCGCGCGGCGGCGCTGCCCAGCCTGGCGGTGGGCGCCGCGCTGTGGACGCCGCTGCTGGTGCTGCACTGGATCTTCCAGTTGCTGATGTTCAGCGCCTACCACCTGGCCTGCTCGGCCCCGGCGCCGCCCCGCCGTGCGGTCCCGCGGATCGTCGCCGTGAGCGCGCTGGTGGTGGCGACGGCGTCGGCACGTTACGGTTTCCAGCCGCTCAACCTAGTGTTCTATGGGGCCGTGACCCTGGCGCTGGGCCTGTTCGTCGCGATGACGCAGGCGATCCACGAGCAGAGCGAGCAGCGCCAGCGGCTGCTTGAGGAGCTGGAGGCGGCCCGTGGCGAGCTGGCGGCTTCCGAGCGCCGGGCGGGTGTGCTTGCCGAGCGCCAGCGGCTGGCGCGGGAGATCCACGACACCTTGGCGCAAGGGTTCGCGAGCATCGTGACGCTGTCGGAAGCCGCCCGCGCCCAGGCCCGCATCTCGCCGCAGGCCGCGATGCGGCGGCTGGAGGAGGCCGGTCAGGTGGCCCGCGCCAGCCTCGGCGAGGCGCGGCGCGCCATCTGGGCGCTCCGCCCCGAGGCGCTGGAGCACGGCTCACTGGGGCGCGCGCTCGGCGAGCTGGCCACCGAGTTCGGTGCCCAGACCGGCATCGATACCCAGGCCGCGGTCACCGGCGGGGAACACGAGCTCGCACCGGAAGCGCAGGAGGCGTTGCTGCGGGTCGCGCAGGAAGCGCTGGCAAACGTGCGCAAGCACGCCCGCGCGCACCGGGTGCGGCTCACGCTCAGCTACCTGGACGACGCGACCTTGCTCGATGTCCGCGACGACGGGGTCGGCTTCGACCCCGCGGCACCAGCCGGCAACGGGCCGGGGGGCGGGTTCGGGCTGGCCGGTATGCGTGAGCGCCTGGCCGCCCACGGTGGCACGCTCACCGTCGAGGCCGCGCCCGGGCAGGGCACCACGGTGGCCGCCGCGCTCCCGCGAAGCCGCGCGGATGCCGGGCAAGGCCGGTGATGAGCGGCGTGGTCCGGGTGCTGGTCGCCGACGATCACCCCGTGGTGCGCAGCGGGATCAAAGGAATGCTCGAGCCCGACCCGGGTTTCGACGTGGTCGGCGAGGCATCCAGCGGCCCCGAAGCCGTCGCCCTGGCGCTGCGCGAGCACCCCGACGTGGTGCTGATGGACCTGCAGATGCCCGGCCTCGACGGCGCGTCCGCGACCGCCCAGATCAAGGCGCAGCTCCCCAAGACGCAGGTGCTCGTGCTCACCACCTACGCCACCGACGCCGACATCGTCCGGGCGATCGACGCCGGCGCCGTCGGCTACCTGCTCAAGGACGCACCGCACGAGGACATTAGCCGCGCGGTGCGCGCGGCGGCACGCGGCGAAACCACGCTCGCGCCCGCCATCGCCCAGCGGCTGATGCAGCGCGTCCGCTCGCCCGCCGGCGACCCGCTCAGCCCGCGCGAGATCGAAGTCCTGCAGCTCGCCGCCCGCGGACTGAGCAACAGCGAGATCGCCAGCGAGCTGTTCGTCAGCGCCACCACCGCCAAGGCCCACCTGGTGCACATCTACGCCAAGCTCGGCGTGAACGACCGCACCGCCGCGGTCACCACCGCCCTCGAACGCGGCATCATCCGCCTGGACCAGGCCTAGCCCGAAAGTTCCCCTGGTGAGACACGACAGGTCGCCTGCCTGCGGAAATGCGCGGTAGTCCAGTGCCTGCTGGCCACGCATACCCGATGCGGCCGGAGACGCCACGCGATCCGCAGGACCGGCGTGGGTGTGGTATCCGCGGGCGAACCCGGGTCCGGACGGCGGCGGGCTAGATGTAGTTAGCGGCGATGGTAGCCAGCCTGGCGGGAACGCCAGGAAGACCACTGACGGCCTGGATAGGAAGCCGATAACAAGCACAGTGAGGACGTCCATCTGCGAAAGTCCCGCCGCCCTGGCCCAGAAACGACCCCGCCCATGCCCGGCTGACGACCCGGGGGCTGACGTCCCGCCGCGACCTGCCCGCGTAGTCGTTGCCCTTGCCGGGCGACGCCCGCGGATCGCCGGATTCCGGCTGGGCCGGCCAGGCCACCGCCCACAGCACGCTCTTCGCCGGGTCGCCGGCCACGCCCCGAATGCCTAGATCTGCACTCCTCGGCTGGTGATCGCCGAGACGCCGCCATCCGCCCAGATCGGCGGGTACGTGCGTCAGTGGCTGGTGGTGCGTCGATCGGCTGCCGTCACGCTCCGCGATCGGGTGCGAGGGCCGATCTGACGGTAAGCGCCGTGCGCCTACCGCGGGGAAGCTCATCAGTCCAATTCTGCGGAGGAGATTGCTACCCACGGGCGATCGTGATCGGGCGTGCTGTGTGCTCGGCGAGGGCGGCAAGATCGCCCGGGTCGCTGGTGAGGACGATAGGGCTGGCGCAGGTGCTGGCGAATGCGGCGACGATGGCGTCGGTGGCGGTGATCGTCGCCGGGCGGCCAGTGGCGGTGCGCAGCCGTGCTGCCTCGCGGGCGTGCGGCTCGGTCACGTCCCGGACCTGGCAGGCGCGCAACAGCCGGTTGGTGTGGAAATCGCGACGGTGATCCCCGGTGAGCGACTCGGCCAGGACAACCGAGGGAACTTGGGCGGGCCACAGCCCGCGCGCGCGTAGTTCCATGAGGCGGGCGCGCTGGCCTGCCAGCGCGCTGACGCCCCCGGCGTCCAGGATCAACGTCATGCGCTGCGCGCCTGGCCGGTGCCGTCCCGGCCAGCAGGCTGGATGGCATCGGCCCATTCCTGGGCCGCCCGAAGCTCGTGCTGCGGGACCGGCCCGAGCTCGTTGGCCTGGTCAGCAAGGTAAGCATCGAGCTCGTCGATCTTGGCTCGCCGGTCCAGCTCCTCGGCCAGCGCCGCCGCGGCCAGGCGCGATATGTTCAGACCCGCCGCTCTGGCTTGGCTGAGCAGGTCGTCGGGTAGCGTAATGTTCACCCTCGCCATGCGCATAATATACACACTATTGCGCCCGGCGTGATGTCACCCTTCACGCCTGCGTTTCCGCGCCCCATACACGCCCCAGAGCGCCGTGTTGAGCACAGAAGGCCAGGTCAGAGCGGTGCACAGCAACGCCCTCCGGAGCCGTGAGCGCAGGTTCGAATCCTGCCGGGGGCACCCATCCCGATCAGGCCCAATGGCAGCTGACCTGCACAAACAGCTTTGCTGCGGTTGCCGCCTTGGGATGGCTGGCGTTGTTCCCTGCGGTGGTGTGCCGTAACCGGTCGTGCTGTGCCATCCTGCCGCCCAGCGACCACCACCCATGAGCGGTACAGGGTCGGGCGATATGCGCGCTTCCGCTTCCGGCGGCAGAGCGTGCTGACATCGGCACGACAGGATGTTCGTCGGCAGGCCAGCTTCTTCGGACCAAACTGTTTGCTTCGGGCAGGGAACTTGGCTGCCGCGTGGGCGATCCTGATTGTTAAACGATCATGGGCACTTGTAAGGGCACGCCGCCCGGCTGGTCGCGCCGGTCCCTCTCAGCCCTAAACTCGCCGGGGCTTGATGATAAAGCTCTGGGCGCCCGGGCTCACGCTGCGGAAGCAGCCAAAGGTTCCGGTGTGGCGGTGAGCCACACGAATTCGTTGATGCCAATCAGCCGTAGCGCGAGCCGCTCATACCGGGGAAATGCTGAGCCTGCTGCGGCGCGATCGACGATCACGGGCCTGGCCACGGTGTGGTCTGCGCCCTGGTAGGTGATGACGCACTCGCGCGCTGCCCTGATGTTCTGGTACCAGTGGGACGCTCCGCTGAAGGTCAGCGGGATCACAAATCCGCGGCTTGCCGTGGGCCTGACGCCTAGCGGTGTGGCGTAGTCGCGCCCGGTGCGGCGGCCGCGGTGGTGCATGATGCCCAGGACCGGCATGTGCCGGCGGCCGGCGATCCGCACCACCAGCGGGTTCACCACCCGCGCGATGGCTCTGATCAGCCGCCGGGTGCGCGGCCCAAAGTGAATCGCATTCCCGGCCGGGCGCGGCGGCGCTTGATGCCCGGCCGGTCCGGCTGGCATGCTGCTGGCCCGCGCTGCCGTAAGGACTGTCGTTTCCCGCCGGTGTGGTGTGGACATCGTGATACCTCCTCGGCGGCCGGAGTTTCCGGCTGCACTCACCTGTTAGGACGAACCTGCCGGCAACAATGTGACTTGCCCGCGCGATGGTTCAGCTGGCAGCCCGGATTGGCCCTCGGTACCGGCTTTTCTGCCCCCCGGGCATCGGGGAGGTCGGCGCGGCGCGTGATGCCCAGCCTGGAGTAGCCGCGCGTCAGGTGCCCGTCAGCCGTCCGGGCATGGCAGCCGCTGTGTCTGTGCGAGACCGTGACTAGACCCTCTGCGAGGCCACACGGAAGGGGCTGGTCTGGGTGGCCGCGTCAGAGCAGCGACGGCAGCGCGGCGACGGTGTCGAGGATATGTGTGTGCGGCTCGGCCTCGAGCTGGGATCGCGTGAACGACCCGGTCGTCACGCCGACCACGAAGCCAGCTCCGGCGTTCATGCCGGCTGCGAGGTCATTCGGCGTGTCGCCTGCGGTCAGGACGCGACGTACATCCCTGACGCCGGTGGCCTCCATCGCGTGGAAGACGAGGTACGGTGCCGGTCTGGAGGCCGCCACGGTGTCGCTGGTCACGAGCGTGTCCACAGTCCCGCCAACGGTCCAGCCGAGGCCGGTCATGATCGAGTTCGCCACCGGTGCGGCATAGCCCGTCTGCAGCGCGACCCTGACCCCTGCGCGGCGCAGGGTCTCAAACATCTCCAGCACACCCGGAATGGGCGCCGGTGGCGTCCTGCCGTAGGCCTCCTCAAGCTTGCCGGCGAAGACCTCGTAGACCTTCAGCACGCGGGCATGGGAATCGTCCGAGCCCATGCCGCGCAGCAGGCCGGCGATCGCCTCCTCCTTCGAGGTGCCCTTCCACTGCAACATCAGCTCGGCGGGGATCGGGCCGCCGGTGGCCTCGGCGACGGCTTCCCCGACCGCGGAGTAGACGAGGCCACCCTCGTCCACGGTGGTGCCGGCCATGTCGAGGGCGGCCAGGAGGTAGGCCGTCATGAGGTCTCCTTGAGGATGCGGAGATCGCCGGGGAGCCCGACCGAGGTGGGGCGGGAGTTGTCGATGGTGAAGGTCACACGGTCGGGGCGGTAACGGTCGTCGCCGTACTCCAGCGGAGTGCCGTCGGCAGAGGTGGCGCGACGCCGTTCGCGGAGCAGCGGTGCGCCGACGGGAACGCCAAGGAGCTCCGCATCGAGCTCGCCGGCGAGTACAGCGTCGAAGGTGTGGCGCGCAGAGCGCAGGTCGACGCCCTCGGCGGTGAGGTGGGCGTAGATCGAGCCGCAGTCCGGATCGAAGTCGAAGAGCAGGCGGCCCACCGGCTCCACAAACGTTGACCGCTCGACCATGACGGGCTCTCCGTCCAGCAGGCGCACGCGCAGGATGTCCACCCCCAGGATGCCGGGCTCCAGGCCGAGCTCGTGGGCGGCGATGCCGCTCACCGCGCGCAGCGCCACCTCGATGGTGCGCTGCCCCGGCGTACGGCCAAGCTGCTCGGCCCACGCGGTGAAGGACAGGAGGTTCTCGAACGGCTGGCTCGCCACCGCGTCCCGGACAACAGGCGGACGGCCCTGGCTACCGTCGATAAGTCCCTCGTGGCGCAGGGCCGCCAGCGCGGACCGGATGGTGCCACGGGAGGCACCGAACTCCTCGCATAGCCGCGCCTCGGACGGCAGGGCCGCGCCAGGGACGAGCTCTCCGCGCTGGATGCGCCCGCGGAGCTCATCGGCGACGCGCACGTGAATCGGCAGGCTCATGACTTCGACAGTACAACTTGATCGGACAAGTGGCAGGCAACAGTGAGGTGAACAGCACAACAGCCAGGTGAAGGGCGGATGAACTTGTTTAGACAAGTGCTGCATTGCGTGCCGCGGCGACAATATCGTCGGCCTCGTGCCTGTCCACACAGCCGCTCGTTCCGCCGACCTCGTCATTGTCGGCGCTGGCCTGGTCGGCCTCGCGCACGCCGTTGAGGCCCACGCCCGTGGCCTCAGCGTGGTTGTCGTCGAGCGTGACGCGCGCGCCGTCGGTGCCTCGGTGCGGAACTTCGGACACATCGGGACGACGCTCCAGGCCGGCGAGGCGGCAGCGTACGCGGCCGCGGCACGTGAACGCTGGCTCAGCCTCGCCCCGAAGGCTGGCTTTGAGATCCTCGAGGTCGGCACCGTGGTGGTCGCGCGGAACGAGGCTGAGCTAACGGTCCTGGAGGAGTTCGCGGGTGAGCATCCCGGCAGGGCTCGCCTGCTGGGGCCCGGGCAGGTCCGCGACCTCTTCCCGCTGGCCACAACTGAGGTCGTTGGCGGCGCGCACCTGCCACAGGACCTGCGTCTCGACCCGCGCGAAACGATCCCGTCCCTGGCTGCGTGGCTGGAGTCGTTGGGCGTCCGTTTCGCCTGGAACACCCACGCCGGATCGATCGGGGAAGGCGTCGTGCACACCTCGCGCGGCGACTTCTACGGCGCGGTCATCGTGCATGCCTCCGGCCACGACCTCGATCGGCTCTTCCCTGACATCGCCGAGGCTCACGGCGTTCAGCGCTGCCTGCTGCGCATGCTCGAGGTGGCACCGCCCGGGAACGTGCGGATCGGCCCCGCGATCCTGACGGGCACCGGCATGCTGCGCTACCCGGCACTAGCGGCCATGCCGTCGGTGGCCGCCGTCCGCGCCGAGATGCAGGAGCGCCAGGCGGAACTCCTCGACCAGGCCGTCAACCTGATGCTGACTCAGCGTCCCGACGGCTCGCTTGTCCTCGGCGATACCCACCACTACGACCGTACGCATCAGCCCTTCGATGACGAACGCGTCGCTGAGCTGTTGCTCCGGGAGGGCTCTCGCCTGCTCGGAGCGGAGCTCACCGTCCGGCGCCGGTGGCGTGGCATGTACGCCGAGTCGCCGACCACGGATTTCCTGATCGCGCAGCCGCACCCCGGTACCGGGGTGGTCTCCGTGACCTCGGGGATCGGCATGACCACGGCCCTGGGGCTCGCTCCCGCGGTCCTCGACCAGCTCCTCTGAACCGCAACATCCGCCGCCATCAACCCTCACCCAGGAGAAGACACCATGAAGAAGCTCTACCGCCTCGCGGCCGCCGGCGGAGTTGTCATGCTCGGCCTCGCTATCGCCGCCTGCAGCTCTGGCAGCAGCGGCACCACGGCCCAGTCCGGTACGACAGCCCATGTCGCGTGCCCCAACGGCACGCTCACATTCGGCGTCGAGCCGTACGACAACACCTCGGTCCTGATCCCGGCGTACCAGACGCTCTCAACTGACCTCGGTAAGGCGCTCGGCTGCAAGGTCAACCTCCAGGTCGCCGAGTCCTACGTTGCAGAGATCCTGGCCATGAAGAACGGCAAACTCGACATGGGCGAGTTCGGCCCGGCAGGTTTCGTCTTCGCCTCGCAGCAGGCGGGCGCCGTGCCACTGGCCTCGTTCGCAGGCTCGAACGGCCAGCTGTCGACCTACACGGCAGGCATCTGGGTGAAGAAGGGCAGCCCGATCACGAGCCTCAAGCAGCTCGCCGGGCACACCCTCGCCCTGTCCTCGACCGGTTCCACTTCGGGCGACTGGATGCCGCGCTACGCGCTCATGCAGGCGGGCCTCCAGAACCAGGTCAAGACCGAGTACGCCGGCGGCCACCCCGAGTCGCTCGAGGCGCTGCTGCACGGAAAGGTCGACGCGGCCGAGATCAACAGCCAGACCGAGGCGTCCGCGATGACGGCTCACACCTTCAACCCGTCGCAGTACACCGAGATCTGGAAGTCGCAGCCGATCCCCAACGATCCGATTTCCGCGTCCTCGGCGCTGTCGCCGGCCGCCCGGACCGCGATCAAGAACGCGCTGCTGCACCTCCAGGCCAGCGCCTTCACGTCCGGTAAGACCAGCATCGCCGACGAGCTGGACTTCACGCCGCCGGCCAGCGGCCAGGTGATGATCCCGGTCACCAAGGCCACGTATGCGCAGCTCTTCAGCCTCGCCGCGGCGCTCGGGCTCAAGTCCTCGGATCTGTGATGCCCTCGCTGACCACCTCCCCAACTCTGTCTGTACGGGACCTGACCAAGCGCTTCGGCGACCGGGTCGTCCTCGAGGGTTTCGACCTTGACGTACATGCCGGGGAGGTGGTCAGCATCCTGGGGGCCAACGGCTCGGGGAAGTCGACCATGCTCCGCTGTCTCAGCGGCCTGACCAAGTTCGACGACGGGAGTGTGAGCGTTGCCGGCCGAGAGGTGCGGAGCGGGGAGCGCGTCCCCGAGTTCGCGATGGTCTTCCAGAAGATTCACCTCGTTCCTGAGCTGTCCGCGCTCGAGAACGTCTGCGCTGGTGCGCTCGGCCGGCTCTCCTTCTGGCAGGCGTGGGCACCGCGCGCGTTCCCTACCGATGTGCGCGAGGAGGCGATGGGCTGCCTCGACCGGGTTGGTCTGGCCGAGCGCGCACACGACCGCGCGCGCAGTCTGTCCGGCGGGCAGCAGCAGCGGGTGGCGGTAGCCCGTGCCCTGTGCCAGCGCGCGGAGGTCCTGCTCGCGGACGAGCCGGTATCGTCTCTCGACCCGGCCGCAGCCGAGCAAGTGATGCGGCTGCTGCGCTCTCTGGCCGATGATGACGGCATGGCGGTGGCTGCCGTCCTGCACCAGCCCTATCTCGCGCGGCGGCACTCCGACCGCGTCGTCGGCCTGACCGGCGGGCGGATCACCCTCAACATCCCGCCATCCGGGCTAACCGACGCCGACGTGGACGCCCTGTACGCCCCCGATTTCGCCGCCGAGGGAGGCTTCGCATGAGCGCAATGCTGAACACCAGGCCAGCCCGGCGCCTGCCGGTGCCGCCGCGCCGGCGCAATGTCAGGTGGCTCGTGACCACGGCCGCAATCCTCACCGTGGTCGTCGGGCTACATGTGGTGGCGGTCCGCCAGACGCAGTTCTCCCTGCCACAGCTGATCACCGGCTGGCACGGCATCTGGGTTTTCCTGTTCGGCGACCAAAAAACAGTCGGCGCCTTGCCGCCCGACCTGAGCTGGAAAGTAGTTGGCCCGGGACTGGGCGCGTGCGTGGTGACCTTCTCTATGGGTCTGCTCGGCACCACGTTCTCGGTTCCGTCCGCCCTGTTCCTTGCGCTCCTCGGCTCGCGGACGACCTCGAGGAACGTCGTGGTCTACCAGCTGGCGCGGGCGCTGATGTCGTTCCTCCGGTCCGTCCCGGCCCTGGTCTGGGGGCTCATCTACGTGACCGCGGTAGGTCTGGGCCCCTTCCCGGGTGTCCTCGCGATCATCACGCACAACACGGGCGTCATGGGCAAGCTCTGGTCCGAGGCGATGGAAGAGACCGACCGGGGACCGCTCGAAGCGCTTCGCTCGGCTGGTGCCTCCTCGGCCCAGACGGCCACCCATGCCGTGCTGCCTTCGGTGATCCCGCAGTTCACCAGCCTGTTTCTGTACCGCGTCGACGTGAACGTACGGGACGCCCTCACCCTCGGCGTCGTCGGCGCCGGCGGCATCGGGTTTTACATCACCCAGGCCATCCAGGAGTTCCAGTTCAACGTCATGATGACCTACGTCCTCATGGTGATGGTCATGGTGATCGCGCTCGACTTGCTCAGCGCCTGGCTGCGGGGCCGCATGCTCGGTGACGCGCGATCCGGAACAGCGGTGCAACATCCGGGGGCAGGTGCCCAGCCCTAACCGACCGCCGCTGAGGCCATGCGGCCGACGTCCCGCAGCAGGCGGTGCGAACAGGGGACAGCGCGGCCCGCTCCGATGTGCCCGCCGGGGCAGTGAGCCGGGCTGCGTCACCCTTCCCTGACACGGCCTGGACGCTCACGGATCAGCAGCCCAGTCAGGAGCTGGCTGGCGCGGGTTCATCGTCCAGCGAGAGATAGCTCTCGTCTTCCTGGGCGGTGTGGAGCCGTAGGATCGCGTGCAGCCCGTAGAGCAGGGCGCGGAGGTCGGCTATGTCGGCGCCGTCGGGCTGGCCTGGCATGATGTCGTCGATGAGCTGGCCGAGCCGCCTTGTCTGATGGGCGATCTCGGCATGTGCCCTGCTCATAGCGGCGGTGGCTTGGTGGCCGCCGAGCAGGCGGTCCATGGCGGGGTACAGTTCGTCTTCCTCGGCTTTTTCGTGTGGGCCGATCTTCTCCGTGAGCAGCTGGTGTATCCGCTGCGCGCGGGCGATTGCTGCGGCCGGCGGGAGGTCTGCGAGGGCATCCGCGGCGGCCCGCAGCTGCTCGATGTCGGCCCAGATGGTCACATGCTCGCGGCTGAACCGTCTCGTCAGCGCAACGTCGTCGGCGGCCATCCGCACCTGGGAGGCTGGGGGCCGCAGCGCCCGCAAGGCGTTGAGGATGACCGCGACATCGATCGCCTCCTGCAGCAGGGCACCCCACACGGCAGGCAGCAGGCCGGCCGCTGCAGCCCCCATTGCCACCAGCGACATCGCCATCCCGGCCAGCACGCTTTGGGTGGCGATCCGCTGCGTGCGGCGTGCTACTGCGCGGGCTTCGCCGAGACGGTCGAGGCGGTCCACGGTAAGCACCGCGTCGGCGGCCTCGGAGGAGGCGCTGGCACCGCGGGCGCCCATCGCGACTCCGACGTCGGCCAGGGCCAGCGCGGGGGCGTCGTTGATCCCGTCGCCGACCATGATGACCGGCGCCCGGCCGCGCTCCAGCCTGACGGCGTCCAGCTTGTCGGCCGGGGTGCGCTCGGCCAGCACCTCATCCACACCGATCACCGCGCCGACCGTGTCGGCGACCTCGGCGCGGTCGCCGGTGACCATGACGATCCGGCTGATCCCGCTGTCGCGCAGGGCACGGATGGTGCGGGCGGCGTCGGGCCGGACCGGGTCCTCGAGGACCAGCACGCCGGCGGGGAGTCCGTCGACGGCGACGAACACGGTGAGCGCTCCGTCGAGGCGGGTCCGGCGGCGGGCCGCTTTCGCCCATCCGGGCCGCCCAGTCATGCCCACCCAGCTGGCCTTGCCGACGGCGACGCGGTGGCCGTCGACGATCCCGCGGATGCCCTGGCCAGGCACCTCTTCTACCTGCTGCGGCAGCACCAGCTGGCAGCCGCGACGGGCGGCGGCGCTCACCACCGCACCCGCTAGCACGTGCGCCGACACCTGGTCCAGCGACGCCGCCAAGCGGATCACCTCGGCGGGCTCACCTGAATCGGCCGTGATGATCGCGGATAGCGACGGGCGCCCGGTGGTGAGCGTCCCGGTCTTGTCCAGCAGCAGCGAGGTGCACCGGGCCAGCTGTTCCAGCACCGCGCCGCCCTTGATCACCACGCCCCGCCGGGCCGCCACCGACAGCCCCGCCACCAGGGCGACCGGGGCGGCCAGGATCAGCGGGCACGGGGTGGCCACCACCAGCACCGCCACCGCCCGCTCGGCCCCAGCTAGTGCCCACGCCGCCCCCGCCGCGGCCAGGCTCACCAGCAAGAACCACAGCGCATACCGGTCAGCCATCCGGACGAACGGCGCTTGGGAGGCTTCCGCCTGCGAGACCAGGCGGACGACGCCCGCGTAGGTGCTGTCGGCGGCCGTGGCCGTTGCCCGCAGGTCAAACGGGCCGCCGGCATTCACCACCCCGCTTCGCACCGGTTCGTGGGCCCGCCGCTCCACCGGGCGCGCCTCGCCGGTCAGCGCCGATTCATCCAGCACCGCCACCCCGCCGGTGACAGTGCCATCGACCGGTACCAGCTCACCGGGAGCGATCAGCAGCAGGTCGCCCGGCATGACCGTCTCCAGCGGCACCACCTCCACCGCCCGGTCCCGGTACCGGCGGGCGGTCCTGGGCGCCCGCTCCAGTAGCGCGCTCAAGTCCCGGCGGGCCCGCCCGGCCGCCCACGCCTCCAGCGCCCGCCCGCTGGCGAGCATGACGCTGATCACCGCTGCGGCCAGCAGCTCCCCCACCGCCAGCGCACCAACCACCGCGAGCAGGGCGATGACGTCCACTCCGGCGCGCCGCCGTCGCAACGCCTCCGCCATCGCCCACAGGGCGTACCCGGCCCCACACACCCCCGCCGCGGCCCATGCGGCATCCCCGGCCCTGCCCGCCCCGGCCACGTGCAGAATCAAACCCGCAGCCAGGCCAGAGACGGTCACGGCCAGAAACACCGCCGCCGAGCGCCGCGCCAGCCACCCGGCACCGCCGATAAACCAGGCGCCCACGCCAACGATTCTTATCCGCCGGGCCCGCGGCGGCTACCCATCACCACCGGCGGCCCGGCGCCGCGGCGGGCCTGCAGCCCGCAACAAGGCCGAGGACAGCCATCGTGCCCGCGAGCTGCTCGATCAGGCGCTCGCAACCTACCGGGAACTCCACATCCGCCCCTACCGGCTGCAAGTCTCGGCAACGAGCAGCGCAGACAGTCAGGCGTAACGCCACTAACCAGCAATACACCCAGGTATTGCATCCGCAGATCGCCGTATGCGGGCAAGCGGCTGGGCGGGGTCTGGAGTTGGGTAGGGCCTAGCCCGGGCTTGGTTCAGATAGAGCGGCCGGTCGCTGCGGGTCGGGTGTGCCGGCCGCCAGGGATGCCCGCAGATCGTCGGCGAGCTCGTCCGCCTGTCGCGCCGAGACGACGTTGCCCTTCTCGGTAAAGCGCAGCGACGCTTGCCCGAGCGCCGCTACGGCATCGGCGATATGGCCGCCGAGCCGGCGTACCTCGGCGAGATTCATCAACCCGTTGCCCTGCCAGTCCAGCCAATCAGAACCGCCGATCAGGTCTAGCGCTTCGCTGATGAGCGCATCCGAGCGCTGGTGCTGGCCGTCTCGGGCAAGCAGTTTCGCCTGCACGGAGCGCCACAGGAATTGGGAAGCCACGTCTTCTGGAGAAGCGAGTTCCTGACAGGTACCGGCGAGGTCGGCGGATTCCTGATACCGGCTCTGCCGATACAGGACCTCTGCCAGCATCCCCGCGGTCGTCGAGATGTAGTTACGCTCTCCCATCTGCTTGAGCGTCTGGTAATCCCTGCGGAGTTCGTTTTCCGCTGCCTCGAGATCACCGGCCAGCATCTCGACGGGAGCGGAGTCAAGGGAGGTGAGGGCGGCCATATGCCGCCAGCCGAACTCTTCGAGCAGCGCACGGCTTCGCCGGTAACGGGCGCGGGCCACGTCGAAGTTGGCGCGCATAGCCTCGAGATGCGCGAGCGCCACTTCTGTGATCGCCGATGCCTTCCGGTCCTCGGACGCTCGCGAGAGCACGTCTTCGCAGTACGCGACCCCCTCGTCGGCGGGAGTCGGTCCGTAGAGTACCGAGATCGCCAGGGCCCCAGCGAACCGCCTCGCCATCACCTCGTCGCCCGCCTGTGTCGCGTGCCGGATCGTCTGCTCGGCAGCCTCGGCCGCAACGCCGAACCGGGTCGCCGTCCAGTGCGCATAGGTCAGCAGTCGCCAGGCCCGTGCGAGGCCGCGGTGGTCGGCGGCTTCCTCCAGCACGGGGATGAGTTCCTGTACGCGCGCGATGACACCTTCGTGCGCGCTCTTGGCGTCGGTGGTGTAGCGGAGCTGGAGGCTGGCGAGTTCGGCCGCCCTGCCGATCGCGTCGTTCCCGAGCAGCGCAGCGGCTTTGCGCGCGGTGTCGAGTGCCGCTTCGGCGGCCCGCAGTTCGCCCACATCGGTGAGCGCCTCTCCGGCCGCGAGCAACAGGCGCGGCCGGTCCTGGTCCGCCTCATCGAGAAGGCCGGCCGCTCGCTGGAGCATGCTTGCGGCTGCTGGCATGTCCCCGCGGTCGACTGCCCTCGATCCCGCGACGCCGAGATGGCGGGCAGCGCGAGCGCCGAGAGAGCGGGCCTGCCCGTCGAGGGGTCCGAGCTCAGACCGGTACCGGAACGACTGCTCGAGGTGGTACCCGATGATCTCTTCGAGTTCGGTCACCCGGGTCCCGGAGATCTCGAGGAGCCAGTCGGCGAAGGACGCGTGCATGCGAGCCCGCGTCCGCTTAAGCAAGCGGTCATAGGCGGCATCCCGGACGAGAATGTGGCTGAACTGGTAGCCATCACTTCGAAGACCCACATCAGCGGCCCTGATGATGCGCTTGCCGGACAATGCTGACAGCGGTCGCGTAAGGTCGGCGCCCGCCTCCCCGTCCGGTGCCAGAGCCTCCACCGCGGCGGTCTCGAATTCCAAGCCAGCCACCGCCGCCCGCTCGGCGACGCTTCGCTCGGACGGAGCCAATCGGTCGAGCCGGGTGGCAAGCAGGGATGACACGTTCGCCGGTATGGGCACGTTCTCGTCACCGCCCGCGAACTCCCATGTGCCGTCCAGCTCGCGGATGACGCCGGAGTCGATCAGCATAGAGATCATCTGCTCGGCGAAGAACGGGTTGCCGTTGGCGACGGACAGGATCCGGTCTTCGAGACTGACGGGTAGCAGCAGGTCACCGAGGAGATTCCCGAGAACCTGCGCCGTGTCGCGGCGCGTCAGCTCGTGCAACTCGATTCTGCTGGCTCCGTCACGGCGGGCCAGGAAACGGGGGAATTCCTCAAGCAGTTCGTGGCGGGCGGCACAGAGGATGAGCAGGGGGACCTCGCCGCAGGTGTCCGCGACGTACTCGACGGCATCGAGAAAGATCTGCTCGGCCCAGTGAATGTCGTCGAAGATCAGCACAAGGGGCTGACGGCGGGCAACCGTCTCAAGGACGGCCCGGACGCTCCACAGCAACTCGTCCTTGCCATAGCTGCCCGACCCGAAACCCATCAGGGACTCGATCCGCGGTGCGGCGTCCGCATGCTCTGCCCCTGTGAGCGACCACAGTTTGGCCCGCTCCTCCTCCTCCAGGTCCTCGGGGAGGATCCCGGCCGCCTGCCGGAGAACTTCGGCAATGGGCCAGAAGGTGATGCCCTCACCGTAGGACAGGCATCTGCCCCGCAGGACCAGCGCACGATCGCCCACCTGGCCAATGAATTCCCCGATCAGTCGCGACTTGCCGATGCCGGCCTGGCCGAGCACGGTCACGACTTCGCAGTGCGGGCTATCGAGCGTGCGGCCGAAAGCATCGAGCAGGAGCCTGAGCTCGGTGTCCCGGCCGATAACGGGAAGGCCCACCCGCCGCGTGATCGCCTCGCCTGGGCGGACACCGACCAATCGGTAGGCCGGGACCCGCTTGGACTTGCCCTTCAGCTCGAGTGGTTGCACGGGCTCAGCCGTGACGGCGTTCTTGACCAGACGGAAGGTCGTCTCGCCAATGAGCACCTCGCCGTCAGGTGCCGCCTGCTCGAGCCGGGCGGCCACGTTGACGGTGTCTCCGGTGGCGAGGCGCTGTCCGGTCGACAGGTCGCCGGCCACGACCTCCCCGGTGTTGACACCGGTTCTGTTCTGCAGGGTCACTCCCCAGGCCGCCCCAAGCCGGGGATTCAGCTGCTGCAGAGCTGTCTTCATATCGAGGGCGGCCCTTACTGCGCGCAGCGCGTCGTCCTCGTGCAGCCTTGGCAGGCCGAACACCGCCATGATTGCGTCACCGATGTACTTCTCGACCGTGCCCCCGTGCCGTTCCAGCACCTGTTGCATGGCCGAGAAGTAGGCGCCGAGGACTTCTCTCAGCGACTCGCTGTCGAGTTTCTCGCCCAGGGCGGTGGAGCCCTTCAGGTCGCAGAAGATCACCGTGACGGTCTTGCGCACCTCTTCTGGTGGAGCCGGCGGCGATAGCTGCGCTCCGCAGAAGCCGCAGAGGCGGAACCGGTCAGGGTTCTCCTCGTTGCAGTCGGGACAGCGCTGCACCAAGAAATATCACCCTCTGCCGACGGGATCCCCGGACGCAAGAAACGCGACGATGACGTCGCCGGCGTTGTCTTTGTGGCGCGCCTGCACACAAGGCGCCCCCTGGGCCCGCGAGCAGTCGGGCAGCAAGCCCGTGAAAAAGCTGGCGCCGCCGATCGTTGCGGTTCCGGAGGTGCCGGAGACCGCCGTGAACGATGACGTGGACGCATAGCAGATCTGCCAGCTCGAAGCGCCAGGATGACCCGAGGCCTCGACCGTGGACTTGCTGATCTCGAGCGAGGCTGCGAACTGGGCGCTTGGCTGGACGACCCCAGCCGAGCTGAAAACGTCGAAGACGAACGGCTCCGATACCGGCCGATAGGTCCCACGACAGGTGTAGCTGGCACCGCCAATCCCCACCGCGAGCAGCTGTGCCTGGTCAGCGGACGAGGTCGTGACCGTCCCAGCCGTCGTCGCTGACGACGACGATGCCGAGCACGGTGTCGTGGAACAGTGCTGGAGCGATCCCCAGATCGTGAAGCCTGCCGAGGTCGCGGACCTTATTCCTGGGCTGCTTGCAGTCAGCGTGTAGCCGATACCGGGTTTGCTGATCGACAGGTTGGAGAACAAGGCTTCGCCTGCCCTCGCATGCATCGTGACCGTTCCAGACAACGATCCAGACCCTGGGTTCGACCCGATGGCGACGGTGACGATCGCGGTTGAGTTAGTGACCAGATGGCCAGATCCGTCCACGACCTCGATCTCGACCGGTTCACCCTGGGAACCGAAGCCCGCGTGGATCGCCTGGCCGACGGCGGTGCCGGCCGGCTGCCCGTCACTTTCGAACCTGAGCGAGCAGGACCCCTCGCCTGACCCGGTGCAGGTGCTCGAGGACGTCGATGCGGCGGCGGGGGCAGCGGGCGTCGCTGCCCCCAGCATGCCAGCTGCCAAGACGGCAAGCGCCATTCGGCGGACGGTGAAAACTCCCTCTCGCATGGCGGGGTCCCCCCGTTAGGCGCACGCTGACAAATCGGGACACGCGGATAGCAACAGCGCGCCCGGGTTTCCCGATCCAGGCGCTTTACCACGCTAGAAGCAGAAAGCGGTGCGCGCAAGGCAGGAACCACCTATCCCGGGACGCCACGCCACAAGTCCTGACACCACGCGCAGCGGCATCGTGGGTCCCACAGCTAGCCCACGAATGCCACGTGGCGACGAGCGAAGTCGCCACGTGGTGCACTTCCGCACCAAAGCCGGCCCGACTACCGGTCGGCCCCCGATCCCAGGCTGGCCGGCATTTGCCTGACCGGCGGGCGACCGCGGGCCAGGCGCAGAGTGTGGGTGGTGAAGCGGGCGGCGCGGCGGTGCACGCGGAAGCCGGCCGTGCGGTGCCGGGGCTCGGCCGCCGCCGGGGCTTGGTAGAGGCGGTAGAACCAGAACTTGCCGATCTCGATGAGCAGGAGATAACAGACGACAATCCCGGCCAGGGCCAGGAAGAACGGTCCAGGCAGCGGGCCGAAGCCCAGAACGTGACCCAGTGGCGTGAACGGCAGCACTGCGCCGACAATGACCACGGCGAATGCGGCGAGCACCAGCGGCACGCTCGGGCGGCTGCGGAAGAACGGGATACGCCGGGTGCGGATCACGAAGATCACCAGGGTCTGGGTGGCGAGGGACTCCACGAACCAGCCCGTGTGGAACAGGACCGGCCCGGCGTGGAATACCCACAACATGATGCCGAAGGTGACGAAGTCGAACACCGAACTGACCGGGCCGAAGAAGAGCATGAACTTGCGGATGAAGCCCAGGTCCCACCGGGTGGGCTGAGCGACCAGCTCGGGATCGACCTCGTCGGTGGGGATAGCGAGCTGGCTGCTGTCATAGAGCAGGTTGTTGAGCAGGATCTGGGACGGAAGCATCGGCAGGAAGGCCAGGAAGATCGACGCCCCGGCGGCGCTGAACATGTTCCCGAAGTTGCTGGAGGTGCCCATCAGGACGTACTTGATGGTGTTAGCGAAGATCTGGCGTCCGCCCATGACGCCGTCGGCGAGCACGTCGAGGTCTTTTTCCAGCAGCAGCACGTCGGCGGCGTCTTTGGCCACGTCGGTGGCCGAGTCGACCGATATCCCGACGTCGGCAGCATGCAGCGCGATGGCGTCGTTGACGCCGTCACCGAGGAAGGCGACATCGGTGCCGGTGGCCCGCTGCGCGGCGACGATCTGAGCCTTGTGCTCGGGGCTGACCCTGGCGAAGACCGTGGTGTGGGCGAGGAGGTCGGCCAGCCGATCGCCGGCCCTGTCGATGTCGGCGCCAGTTGCTACCTGGCCGGGCGGCAGGCCAAGGTCGGCGCACACCTTGGCTGCGACGGCTGGGTTATCCCCGGTGAGGATTTTGACGGTGACGCCGAGACCCGCCAGCCGCTGCAGCGCGGCGCGGGCGGTGGGTTTCGGCGGGTCGAGGAAGACCAGGATGCCGCGGAAAGCCAGGTCCTGCTCGTCGGCCGGGGTGAGCGAGGACTGTCCCGCAGCCTCTTTCGTAGCGACTGCGATGACCCGGTTGCCGGCCGCGAACTCCGAGTCCAGCGCAGTCTGGGCGGCGGTCGGCACGCTGGTGCACCGCTTGAGCAGTCCTTCCGGCGCGCCTTTGGTGATGACCATTCGGTGACCGCGGTCATCTTCGGTGAGCACCGACACCAAGCGCCGCTCGTGATCGAACGGCAGCGTCGCGAGCCGGTGGCAGCGGGCCAGGGCCGCCTGCTGCCCGGCAGCGGCCGGGGAGTCCCACAAGGCAACGTCGAGCGGGTTGCCGCCGACCGCCCGGCCGTCCTCGACCACCGCCTCGTTGCAGATGAGCCCGAGCAGCAGCGGCTCCTCATCAGCTCTCCCGTCTGGCCCCGTCGAACGCATGAAACGCAGGCTGCCCTCGGTCAGGGTGCCGGTCTTGTCGGTGAACAGCACATCGACATCGCCCAGATCCTCAATGCACACCAGCCGCTTGACCAGCACCTTCCGCCGGGCGAGCTGTCGCGACCCGGCAGCCAGGCTGGTCGACACGACCGCAGGCAGCAGCTGGGGGCTGATTCCCACGGCGATCGACAGTGAGAACAGCAGCGCATCGATCACCGGCTTGTGCAGGGCCACATTGATGATGAAGATCGCGCCAGTCAGCACCCCAGCCACCCGCACCAACAGCAGCGAGAACTTGCGCAGCCCCACCTGGAACTCGGTCTCGGGCTGCCGCTGCCCCAGCCCGAGCGCGATCCGGCCGAACTCCGCCGCACCGCCGGTCGCCACCACCACGCCACTGCCCGAGCCGGCCCGCACCACCGTGCCCATTAGTGCGCAGCTGGTCAGTTCGGCCAGCGGGGTGCCAGCGGGTACCGGCTTGACCGACTTCTCGGTCGGCATCGACTCCCCTGTCAGGACCGACTCATCGCACTCCAGCCCGGCCACGTCCAGCAGCCGCAGATCAGCGGGCACGACCTGGCCGAGCTGCAGGTCCACCACATCGCCGGGCACCAGCCCGGCCACGTCCAGATCGCGCGGGTGCCCATCGCGCCGCACCACGCAACGATGATGGATGCTGGAATGCAGTGCTTCTGCGGTCTTCGCCGCCTTGTACTCATTGGCGAACCCCAGACCCACCGAGGCGACCAGGATGACCCCGATGATCACCGCGTCGCTGACCTGGCCGAGGAAAGCCGACGCTAGCGCGGTTACCGCCAGCAGGATCAGCAGCGGGGACCGCAGCTGGCTCAGCAGCACCGGCCACGGCCTGGCCCGGTACGAACGCACCGCGTTAGCGCCCACGATCCCCAGCCGCCGTGTCGCCTCACCCTCCGCCAGGCCCTGCGTGCCGCTCTCCAGCCGCGTCAGAACATCCGGCACGCCGAGCCCGGCAGCCTCCACCGCACCCAGCGGTGGCGGGACAGCCCCACTCCGCGGGCGCCCGCTCACAGCAACGGTCACAGCCACCCCCATTCCGTCAGCTAGTGCTCATACTCTCGTCGTTACCCGCACCCCCGCATCACCTGTTGCTGCCCATGACCTGTCCACGGCGGTTGACGAGCACGTTTGCTGCGATCACGCCGACCGTGCCCCACACGCGCCCGGGCCTGCCATCAGCGAGCATATTTCCACAGGTCAGGGGGGATACACGGCAACCCTTCCGGAGCCGTGAGCGCAGGTTCGGATCCTGCGGGGAACCCGAACCCAGCTGGCGAAAGTGAAGGCTCTCGCGCTCAGTACGACGGGGGCCCGAGTTTTACCGTGACCGAAGACCCGAGGTTGTTGGTCACGGTGAGGTCGCACCCGTTGATGGTGGGGCAGGGGTAGCCGATGTGGGTTTGCACCACCAGGAAGCCGTCAATTGGGTAGGTGGTGCGACTCGGCTGGTTCGCGATGAGCACCCTGCCGGTCGAGGTCACCGACACCGACCACAGCGCGCTGATGTTGGCGTCCCACCCGGTTACTTGCAGATTGCCCAGGTGGCCGTTCCATCCGGCCCCTATCCCCGCCGGCCGGTCAGAGCTGCCGGTACCGACGGTGATGGTCAGCTGCTGGATCCCGGACGGCCCGGCAATCCCGCCGGCGTTGTTGTTCCAGGGGGTGATCTGCATGGTGAAGGCGTAGGTCCCGGCCTTCTTGGGGGTGCCCCAGATGGTCCAGTAGTTGACGTTGAACTGTTCGTCCAGTTGGAGTCCCGGTGGCAGGCTGCCGCCCACCACGCTCATGAGGAAGTTGTTGCCGTTGCACGACGATCCGGGGGGGCAGGTGGGCCCGCCGGTCCCGAACATCCCGGCCGCGAACGACATGCCCACGTTGCCGGGGCCGACCTCGCAGACGCCGTTGCTGCAAGCGAAGTTCGTCGTGATCAGTGTTGGAACCGCCGACGTCGGGGATGGTGACGGGGTCGGGGATGGCGATGGGGTCGGGGTTGGTGACGGGGACGGCTTCGGGTGCGCCACCGCCGGGGCCGCGGTGGCGACGGCGACGGGCACAGCGGTGCCGAGGCTTGCCGCGACGACTATTCCGGTGATCAGCAGTGCCTTGAGCGGTGAGCGCATGGCAAACCTCCCCTGGCCGCGGAACGGCCAGTGTCCGTGCTGGCCGGGTGCGGTGAGAGCGCCCGGCAGGGAGCGAGCGGAGATACCTATCCACTGCGGAATACGTAGCGGGCGGCCGTGTCGTTCAGCCGCTCGGCGTCGCCACGGCCTCGTCAGGGTTTGCTGACCATCCGTGCGGCCGTCGTCCTGCTGATTGGCCCGGACGTGGTCGATCCGGGAGAAAGCTTGAGTTCCCGCAGGTCGGTCAGCGTGATGAGACCTGCCTTGCGGGTGGATACGGCAGGATGCAACCCAGGATGCTCAACACCCACCGGCGATCCCGAAGCCGATCGGCTAGCGGTTCTCGGCCACGAACTGGCTGGCAATAAAGGAGGCGCCAGCCGGATCGGCAAGGACGGCGAATCGCACCCACGGCGCATTCTGCGGCTCGGCGAAGACCGAGCCTCCGAGCTCGCGCGCCCGCGCAACGATCGCGTCCACGTCGTCGACGGCGAAGGTCACGCTCCAGCGCGCTGGGCCACCCCCGCGGGGCAAGATCGTCGCCACGACGTTCTCGAAGCCTTCGGGGGCGCCCATCTGCTTCATCCCCGCGCGCAAGCCGGGGTTGAGCTCCTCGAGATGGTCACCGTAGCCCGGCAGAGCCCACATCGGCGAGCCGGCGTCGATTGTCGTCCAGCCGAACACGGCGCCGTAGAAGACCCGCGCGGCCTCGACATCGTCGGTGTGCAGGTTGTTGAAGTTCACGGCGCCATGCTCGTTGACCGCCGCCGAGCCGCGGTGCGATCCGGGCTGCCACACGCAAAAGACCGCGCCCTCGGGATCGGCGAACACGCCCATCCGCCCCGC
>Ga0306920_100002890_pt1 | contig 21729 bp, 19 predicted proteins | sample flu12Cox44000170_FD_204666 | JGI IMG/M metagenome (GOLD analysis project Ga0306920, IMG submission 204666) | Lab enrichment of tropical soil microbial communities from Luquillo Experimental Forest, Puerto Rico - flux4day.12C.oxic.44.000.170 (v2)... | ecosystem: Environmental > Terrestrial >...
TGACGGTGATGTCATCGCCGATTTTCACTGACTCTCCCGGACGCCGTGTCAGAATCAGCATTGGTGCACCCTCCCCTGACGATTTAGTTGCCAGCTTGCGTTTTGGTTTGCGAAGCTCGCTGGAGCCGCAGTCCTTCCCGTAGCGCGCGGATGCTATCACTCACTCGGGGTGAGGTTTCCGCGATTCGCGTCGCAATCTGTGAAATTCGCAGCGCAGCAGAGCGATGCACAGGTTGCGCACAAATCATGAGCCAGTTGTCCACAGGTCGGTGTGCATCGCGTGAAGGCGATGTCCTACAGCGTCGTGTGACGATCGTCGGCGTTTTGTGCCCCGAGACCTTCGCCAGCGCAAACGTCGACGACGAAACAGACTAACACTCGCGGGCAGCTTGCTACATGGGGAAGTGAACACGGTGCTGAGCGCAAGGCAAAAGCGGTCAGCGGCCAATCAACCGAGACGCGCAGCACTCGTCAGTGCAGCGCCAGTGTGTCACGCCGCCAGGCGGCATCCTGCCATCGTCCGAAGTCGGCGAGCAGCTCGGGGCTGCTCGCCTGCCTGACCGGTATAAGATCCTCGAGCCGCAGCTCCTCGAACCGGCGGCGAAACCGGCCGCGGTCCTTCAGCTCGCGTACGATCAGCAGCCGCTGGGTCGCCGGTGCGAAGCCGGCGAACTCCACATAACCCTCCTCCGCATCATCGGCACCAGGTGAGATCACATCGACTGTCCAACCTCCGACGCTCTCATGAAATACCCAAAGCTCGCGCCAGCTCTCGAGCGGCTGCACTGCAAGTACGAATGCCCGGCCGTGTGCTATGGGCTGGGCGGACGGGGTCCACACGATCCCATAGGTGCAGCGACTGAGAAGCGGTGCGGCCGGTCGCTGCGCTTCTGCGAGCGCAAGGCAGGTCTGGCCAGGCTTCCCGGGCTGCGTCGTGAGAATCAGCGACCCTGCCTGCGGTCCGGGAGCGACCGCCGCCCAGCGGATCGCGCCCACCCTCACCAACGCGTCGAGGTACTCCGCCCGATGCTCCTCGCCGAGATCCTGCGCATGCACGGCGACAAGCTCGGCCAGGGCGCGCTGCGCAGCGGCTTCGGGCGCCTGACCGCGGCGCGCGTCCTCGTAAGCGACGGCCGCCCACACAGCCGCGCGCCGCGCGTGCAGGCGGCTTCGCATCATCGCGCTGAGGGACCGCTCCTCGATCCTGTCGAGAAGCTCGTGCCGTTCCTCATCGAGCGATATGCGTTGCAGGATGCCGAGTCCCGGATCGATGCAGTCCGGCCTCGTGAGCCCGAGCACGGCGCGTACACGCTCATCGTTGCTCGCGCGGGGAAGCGACAGCACCTGCCGGTAGAGCTCGCCGTCGTAGCAAACCTGCACGCGGCCGTTACGATCGAAGCTGCGCATTCGCATGCCGAACTGCGCCACCACCTCGAGGTGTGCGGCGACGTCTCGGTGTCCGACACCATTTCCGGAGGCCGCATCGGCCAGCCGCTCGGCCATGCGGGCGATCGCGTCGAGCGGCTCGGCAGTGAGCGCACCTGCGGGCGCTGCCTTGAGGTATGCGGCCCCGTAACTGATCCCGAGCGCCTCTGAGCCAGCGCTGTCGCGCAGGAAGCGCAGCACTGCCAAGAGAGCTGGTGCTTCGGACTCGTTGAGACTGAAGGGACGGACTGCCTCGGTCTTCACGTACCCGCCGCGCTCGCGGCGATAGTCGTAGACCTTGAGGTAGCCGGTGCGCTCATCCCGAACCTCGAGCACCTCGCCCTGCCATAGCGTCGTCAGCTCGGTCGCGTGCGGACTCGCCGCGGCACGGAGCGGCGTTCGGTCCTGCGCGACGACCGCAAGGGCCGCAGCGAGGGTGAGCAACACCTACGGGCCCTCCCCCTGTGAGCTCACGGACAGTGGCACCGCGCGTTGGGGCCGCGCGCCTTCGAGCCCGACCAGGTTATTGCCGAGGAACTGACCCGGGGCCGGTGTCGGCGCGATGATCACCTGCACCTTGTCGGACAGCTTGTCGGCCAGCGTCTTCTGGATGAGTAGCGGATAGCGGGCGATGAGCGCGCCCTCGCGCTCCATCTGACTCGCGTTGCTCTTGCCCACGACTTCGAGCCGGTACGCCTCGGCGTCGGCGAGCTTGTGGCGCGAGTCCGCCTCGCCCTGGGCCTCGATGCGGCGCGCCTCCGCCGAGCCCTCCGCAGTACGAACCCGTGCGCGCTTTTCTGCCTCGGCCTCGAGCTGGCGTTGCTCGATCTGCTTCTGCTTGAACGGCAGGATGTGCTTCATGGTCTCTTCCTGCGCGCGGGCCGCGATCACCTGCTCCGCGCCGGCCGCCTCGGCCGCCTTCTGCCGCCGCACCTTGTCGGCCTCGGCCGTGAGCTGCGTCTCCTTTACCTGCGCCTCCTTGAGCTGCAGCGTGTAGCGGATCTTCTCGGTTTCGAGCTCCTCGGCGAGGAGCTTCTCCATCTGCGCGCGATAGTCCTCGGGCAGATCCACCTGGCCCATGTCCACCCCGCGGAGGAGGAGTCCGAGCGCGTCGAGCTTCGGCCTGAGTGCGGTCGCGATCTCCTGCTGGATCTGCGCGCGCTGGCTCGAGAAGATCTCGCGCACCGTGTGCCGGGCCAGCAAGGGATAGACGATTCCCTGCACCGCCGGGCGCACCAGGTCACCGTCGAGATCATCCGGGTACTCCTTCGACATCTGCGCGATGCGAGTGCGATCGATTGCCCAGCGCACCGTCAGGTCGACGCCGATCGAGAGCCCTTCGCTCGACTGAAAGGGTGCTTTCCCCGCGGCGCGCGCACTCTCGCTCGGGCGGTACAGCTGGTCCCGGGTCGGGTAGCGGCGCACCTGATGGATACCCGGCATCACCAGCACGGTGCCCGCGCTGTAAGCGCGCGCAGACCCCTCGAAAAGGTTCGTGCGCACCAGCACTTCGCTCCGGTGGACGGTAGCGAGGGGTGGATGGATGTAGAGGGCGTAAGCGAGTGCGGCGAGGATTCCGACAATCACGAGCCGCATGCGGCCACGCCAGGCGTGAACGCCGAGCGTGCGAATGGCTCCTCGCGCCGCTGCCGCCAGCCGGCCGAGGGGCGCGACGAGCGCGCGCTGCAGGAAGCCGAGGAAAGCCTCGAACCGATCCGACACGAGTGACTCCTTCCAAGGGTGTTGCCTCAGCAAAGGAGTCTGGGCAAGGCTTCTGGCAAAGCAGTGGGGCAATCATGGCAGGTGGTGGCAGCCGGCGACGGGTGGAGCGGCGGCCGAACGGTCACATTCGGGCTTCGCCATCCGTCATGTGGAGGGTTGGGACTGCCCGCTGCGGCGATGACGGTGCGGGTGCGTGACAGGCGTCCGGCACAGTCAATTTGACCGATGCGGCGACAGCGCGCAGGCTCCGCGAACGACATCGTGAAAGAACTCGAAGCGCCGCACGCGCGGAGAGTCTCCTTTACATCTCGAAGACCTAAGGGGATGTCATGGCGACGATACTCGTCACGGGCGCGAACCGAGGGCTGGGCCTCGAGTTTACTCGCCAATACCTGGCAGATGGCGATGCGGTCATTGCCGCCACCCGAGATCCGGGCGCTGCACACCGGCTGCGGCAGCTGGAGCGCGATTCCAAGGGCAGCCTGATTCTGGTGGAGGCCGACGTCGCAGACAGCGCGAGCGTGCGGCGGGCCGCGACACACCTACAGGCCCCCGCGATCGATATCCTCATCAATTGCGCCGGCGTAATTGGAGGCGACAGACAGACCATCGGTTCGATCGATTACCACGAATGGATGCGGGTTCTCGACGTCAACCTTCTGGGTCCGATGCGAATGTGCGAGGCGTTCCTCGATCGTGTGGCACGGAGTGACCGTCGGCTCATCGTGACGATCACGAGCGGCATGGGATCACTCGCCGACAACACTTCCGGCGGGTCCATCGCGTACCGTACATCGAAGGCCGCCGTCAACATGGCGATGCGCACCGCCGCAATCGACCTCAGGCCCCGCGGCATCAACTGCGTGGTCATCAATCCCGGATGGGTCAAGACCGACATGGGCGGGCCGAATGCGAAGCTCGCACCCGAGGAGAGCGTCGCTGCCATGCGTCGCGTCATCGCGGAGCTCGGCCCAAACGACTCCGGTCGGTTCTACAACTACGATGGGCGCGAATATCCCTGGTGAGACACCTCAGGCACGGAAGAAGCGCCCGGCGCAGCTCCACTGGCCGCAGCAACTGGTCCGTTCACCGAACTGTCATCTGCCGGGAACATCAGTCGCTCCGTAGAAACACCCCGGAATGGGTAGGGACTCGACCCTCAAACCTCATTCGCGTGATATCTCCCCCGAGGGCTGCGCTGAGGGTCGAGCGTCCCTAGACTGCTCCGCTCCTGACAGATCCGAGCGGGGTGACACATGGAATTTCTCATCGTCGATATCAGTGCAACGAGCGCTGCGCTACTCGGTTACCTCGCGATCGTGTTTTGGCAAGACGTCACGAGCGGGTCGCGGCAATGATCTGCGCGGAGCACGCTGGCGCCTGCGGTGGTCGCTGCCGCATCAGACTGATCGCCTGGCAGCGAGTCGCATGCAACTGCTTTGCTCAGGTGTCGAATCATAAGTTGCTCGTGACGATCGACACGCCTGGCGAGCGCTAATACGTACCGCAGCGTTTCCAGGTCAGTGCAGGCGTCGGTCCGCTCTTTCGGCCACTCGCCGAGTTTTTGCTCGAGGACGATCACGTACCACGCTTGACGCCTTGCGATGGCCTCCCAGGTGGCAAAGTTCATTCAGGTCCTCTGTCGACGCTGGCGAAGTCCCTAACAGCACGAAGTAGCAGCGCCGAAGGGTTGCTGAGACGAATTTTCACGCGTGTCCCTTGCGCGATGTCGGTCGGTACCTGCGTGCATGCGCTCGTAGATCTCCTCGCGGTGCACGACTACATCCTTGGGCGCCGCGAATCCGAGGCGCACCTGCGACCCTTTTATGCCGAGGACCGTAACGGTCCTTTCATCGCCAATCTTCACAGACTCCCCCAGGTATCTCGTCAGAATTAGCATCTGGTTCCTCCCTGATTCGTTTTTGCGGCGTGACTGATCGCCCAGTTATGGCGCGAATGCTAACATCTGCGAGCGATGACGTTCCGCCGATTCACGTCGCAGCTGTGCGACATCAATTGCGTTTTGAGGGAATTCACCCAAGGGCCAAGACCCCCGTCCTAACTCGGAACAAGACCGCAGTTCGCATTTCTCGGGGCGTCACGCCCGACTGTCAACAGTGACGCAGTAGATCGGCAGTGCACGCACCGGAATCACAGACCGCTCGAACCCGGAACTGACCGCAGCAGTCTTCAGGTGTCCGTTCACAGGTCGTAACTGATAACGGCGCATGCGGGTTGCAGTGCCGCGTCGTCCATGCAGTGGCTGAGAGCTCCCTGCACTGCGTGCAGATTGCCCAAAGAATCCGCGCTGAGAGTCTCAGCACTGGCGCTAATGAGTCCTCAGCGATATCCCACGGGCAGACAGCACCGCCTGCCAATGCGGCGGGCGTTCGCTCCGTGTTCAGCAGCCATTCGGCGAAAAGCGACGGTCGCCAGCGACGTAGCCAGCCGTCCTACACGCGCATCGCCTGTTTCCCGATTGTTGCTGCGCTGCGTTGCCGCCTAAGTTTGCTGCATTATGAGTCAGGCCATTGTATTTGCGTCAAATTGTCCGCACTGCAAGCGCGACCAGCCGCAGGATGGCTTTACCGTGGCGGACTTACAGAGGCTGTTCGATGGCGGCTATCCGATCGAAGGGTACTGCGTGATTTGCGACAGGTTTTGGCCCATCAGCCTGCAAGAACGAGTGAGACTCAGCGAGGTCGTTGCAGCATCCCACGGGAGCAAATTTCCGATCGACAAAAACAATTGCCTGGCGCAACCCTCTATCGGCTCCGCCTCGCCGAGGCGCTTTGGAGACTGACCGTTACCCGTGCGGGGCGAAGTGGCAAGTCCATCGCAATTCCGGCACCGCTCTCGATTCCGGGCACGATGACGACTGAACCTCCGTGCAGTTGAGCGACGCGAAGAACCAAGGCTAGGCCCAACCCGGCTCCCTCCGAAGCGCGACCCTTCTCCAGTCCGCGGAAGAATCGGTGGAATGCGCGTCGCTTGCTCTCCAAGGTGAACCCGGGGCCGTCGTCTCGAACCGTGATGGTCACTCGACCCTGAGCATGGGCGACATCGATGATCACCCTGGTGCGCGCGAAGCGTAGGGCGTTATTGAGCAAGTTTCGCAGGGCAATCGCGAGCGCGTCCTCATCGCCCGTCACGATCGAGTCGTCCATCGAGGCCATGATGCGAATGCCACGATGGTCAGCGATAGTCGTGAACTCGCTGACAATCACCTGAACCAGAGGGCCGACATGGACATCGCTGTCCCGGATGGACACACCGGCGCGCGCATCCAGCCGCGCGAGAGCTAGGATCGAATCGACCATGCGAGCGGCGCGATCGGAAGCGGTGATCAATTCGTTGAGAGCCCGATCCGTATCGGGGCGATTCTGCGACCTGCGGGCAATTTGCGCCTGTAGCCGCATTGCTGCCAGAGGATTGCGCAGCTCATGCGCGGCATCCGCGGTCAGGGTACGCTCGTGAAGGAGCGATTCGTGAACTTTGGCCAACAACCTGTCGATAGCCCGGGATACCGGATGCAGCTCGATCGGTAAGCCCGAACCGTCGACCGAGCTATCCGTCTCCACCACCAATTCGTCCAATGCGCCCGCATAACGCACCAGCGGACGGGTCACCTTGCGAACGGTCCAGATGACGACGAGGACCAGCGCGATCATCAACGCCGCGCCCGGGACGAGCAAGCGCGTCACCGAGGCATGCATCAACTCGACGCGCCGCGCCATCGACTGCGCGACGTGAATGGTTGCCGCGTCGAGCTCAGTGGCAAGCGAGAAGACCCGAAACTCCTGACCGTCGATGTGCGTGACACTGAAACCCCGATCACGGGCGTCAGCGAGCGGCTTGATGGGTGCCCCATGAGAGCGATAGACCATCACGCCATTGGGCCCCCGGACCTGGTAAACGATATCGTTGTGATCGGACTTGCCGATGATGGCCAGCTCGAAGCCCACCCCCTCGGAGGTTTCTGTGAGCTCGGAGGCCTCGTTGCGTACCACAGCGAGCACGGCGTGTGCAGTGTGGTCCAGGGCGGCATCGAACATCTGGTCCGCCTCGCGGACCGCGGTCTGGTAGAGCCAGATGCTGCTCACCCCGGAGGCGACCAGGGTGGCTATACCAAGGGCGACCACCAGCCGCCGCCACAGTGACCAGCGTCGTGGCTTCACGCGTCCTCAGGTTCGACCAGCCGGTAGCCGAGGCCCCGGTGTGTCTCTACGGTTTTCGCACCTAACTTGCGGCGCAAACGATGGATCTGCACTTCGATCGTATTGCTTTCGATCGCGTGATCCCAACTGTATAAGGCCTCCTCGAGCCTGGCTCGCGAAACGATCGCACCTGGACGGCGGCTTAACGCGAGCAGGAGCGCAAATTCCTGGGCGCTAACATCAACGGGTTTCTCCCGCAACGCGACGGTATGTCCATGGGCATCGATCACCAGGGCGCCAAAGGTACGTCGCTCGCCCGGGCGTCCTGACAGCCGTCGCTCGAGGGCTCGCAGTCGCGCCGCGAGTTCCTCGAGGTCGATGGGCTTGACCATGTAATCGTCCGCGCCCGCGTCCAATCCTGCGATACGGTCAGATATCTTTCCGCGGGCTGTGACGATGAGGATGACGCTTCTCGCGCCGCGCGCCCGCGCCTTACGAATGAGCTCGGTGCCGCTACCGTCGGGCAATCCCAGATCGACGATAACTGCATCGTACGGATCAAGGTCGTTCGACAGCGACAACCACACGCTTCGTGCTGCCGAAGCTGTTTGCACCCAGTCTGCAGCATGCCCGTCCTGGGAGAGGCCAACTTTCAGCGCACTCCCAACCATTGGATCGTCTTCGATGAGCAGTATGCGCATTTTTGCGTACGCGAGCGTGCTTCGTACCCAGTATCGTCAGTCGTCGAGATTAACGGAACCTTACATCCCGGGGCTTTGCTCTACAGCGTCCGCTCAACAAATAGGGTTCCCGTAAGGTCACGTTCATGTGATGCCACCAACATGACACCTCCGATTCAAAAGCGCAGATATCCAATGATCGGACGCATTCTCTGCACATTGTGGCTGTTTCCGCTATTTGTATTTGCCGCAGACTCGCTTGCGGGCTCCGAGCCGGAGTACGTTATCAAGATCTCACACCATCAATTTGTCCCCGCGGAGCTACATATCCCGACCGGAATCAAAGTACGAATCGTTCTCGATAACCAGGACGACACGGCTGAGGAGTTCGACAGCCATTCGCTGAATCGCGAGAAACACGTCCAGCCAAAGTCCCAGGCCGTCATCTTTATTGGACCCCTCGCCCCCGGCCGCTATGTCTACGAGGGGGAGAGTGAGGTGGCCGGCGGTGCCGCTTTGGGCGTGATCGTGGTGGAATGAATGGTCTCGCGCGGAGCTAGAGAGCTGTCGGCGGATCGGACGGCGCGTTCACCGTCGCACAAAACGTGCCGTCCGGGCGCGTGCCCGGTGCGCCGGGTGCTCGCGTACCTCCTGACTCTGTCCGCGCTCGCCTTCTCGCAGACGGCTTGGGCCGTGGACGCGAGCGACTACCTGCTCCTGCCGATTGTCGTTCAGGGTGAGCGCGAGATCGACTGGCGCAGCGGCTTCGCCTCTGCCGGGCCGACCACGAATGCGCAGGCCGACTACGCGCTCGGCGTAGGGTACGGCGTCACTGCGCATTGGTTCACGGAGTTGGCCGTTCATTACATCCGTAGGCAAGATTCAACGCTCCAGTTCAAGGACGTGGCATGGGAAAACATCCTGCAACTGGCCGAACCCGGGGAGTGGCCGGTCGATGTGGGTATTTCGTTCGAGGTCGAACGCTCTCAAAGGTCTCAGGACCAGCTCGGCATCAGTGTCGGTGCGTTGCTGCAAAAGGAATTTGGCCAAGTCCAGGCCAATCTCAACATTCTGCTTGACCACGTGATCGAGGGAACCGAGCCCGTCACCACTCGGGTCTATTTCCAGAGTCAGATCAAATATCGCTACAGCGAGCCATTTGAGTTCGGCGTTCAGGCATTCAGCAATGTCAGCTCGTACCGTACCACCTGGCCGCCCTATTCCGATCAGGTGCACCGGCTGGGGCCAGTGGCCCTCGGGAAGTTCAAGTTCGCCCGCGAACGATCGCTTTCCTACAACGTCGCGATCCTGTTAGGCACGACTCAGCGTTCCCCTGACCGCACTCTGCGCTTTCAGATTGAGTACGAATTCTAGTCAGGCGCGGTAAGACGCAATTCAGCTTCTCGGCCTAGGCTGCCTCGTCATGGCGTTACATCGAGACGTCACGAGAGGTGCGGTCAAATTCCGCTCAGCGCGGTTGCCTCAGCAACGCGGACCGAACAATGCATGCATTCCAGTGCGCCAGACCCGCAATTCCATTGCGCTTTGCCGCAGCGATCGACTCCTACCGGGAAATGAAGAACCAGCGTTGGGTGCGCACCTCGTTACACCGCGTTTTGCCTTTGCCCACCACGGCATCTACGTGGGTGGTGGCAATGTCGTGCACTACGGGGCCCTCACACATCAATTCCGCAGGGCGCCGGTGGCGGAAATTTCTCTGGCTTTCTTTGCGCACGGACATGCGGTCTTCGTCCGACCTCACGTCGCGCCACGTTTCGAATGCGCTGAGGTGATCCGTCGTGCACGTGCGCGCCTCGGCGAAAATAGCTATGACCTCCTATACAACAACTGCGAGCATTTCTGCGAGTGGTGTGTGCAAGGGGTATCTCGCAGCTACCAGGTGGAGCGTGTACTGCAGTTTCCAGGTACTTTGGCGCGCGCGACCCGCACAGTTTTGGCGCGCACACTTGGCCGGTCACTTCGCGTGCCGCGCATGTTCCCGGCGGAGAGCAGTACGTAACTACTCGGCCGGCAACCCGCCATTGCGCACCAGTCGACGCGCCCAGCTGCGCGCCGGCAGCGCGCGCGCCTTCGGCCGACCTCGGCCTTCCTCCAACCATCCCCTTCAATGACAAGCCTCAGTAAGACTGGGTTAAGCGTCGCGCATTAGTTTGGCTCCCGAGGGTTGGAATCGATGACTCGGACCAGCCGCTCAAACATGAAGTTCGACTGTAGCCAAGAGCGTTTTTGCTTCCATCGAAGCTAAGGAGTTCAAAATGTCTCTCACCGCAAAATATATGCGAAAGTCGTCTCTGCTGGGTGCGTTGGTACTGGCAACCGCACTCGCCGGACAGACCGCCCATGCGGCGGCAACACCGGTAGAAGCAACTGCTGCACTTCAGGCAGCCACGATCACCAAACAGCGTGCGGAGGCTATCGCGCTTCACGCGGTCGGCGGTGGCACTGTGGTGTTGGCGGTGCTGGAACGCGAGGATGGCTCTATCCACTGGTCGGTCGACATCACCGGATCCACGGAGGAATACGAGGTGTGGGTGAGCACACTCGGCAAAGTGCTCAAGATAATTACACAGCCACTGTGAACAACTCCTCCACCGAGCTGGGTTACGCAAAGCCTTATCTAGCGATTGGCGAAACCCAGTCGGTGGAGTTCCGGTCTGCAACTGTAAGCTCCAATTAAGCTACGCGCCCTAGGCTGGCTACGTTGAGTCAAGAGATGTTGTCTTACTTCGTACTAAGGTGAGGTGGCGCCATGAGATCTCATCCGCTGATCGTTGCTTTCGTGGTGAGCGCCGCGCTCTTGGGAGGATGTGGTGGAGGCGGAGGTTCCCGAAGCTCCTCGTCCGCGTCTCCTCCAGGTCCTGTGAATCTGTCCTCCGCTCCAGGTGAGACGGCCTTGATGGCTTACCTGCAGGCGTCGCACAACTACACGTTGAAGGCGAACAGCGGGGGTAACAGTTACACGCTTCAAGTGAGTCACGTAGCCAACGCCGGGACTACCAAGTTCAACGGGTCGGCCCCGGCTTACAGCAGTGTGGACACTCTCACACTGGATGAGAACGCGGTGCGTCTAGCAATCAGCGCCTCGGCGGACTACTTTCTTCTGCACCCATACGTGCCACTTGGCAGGGTCTCCAGCACCGGTTCGCCGTATGGTGTCGTTACCAGCTCCACTCCGTTACCGACGACGTTGGAGGTAGGTTCCTCCGGGGACGTGGACTCCCTGACCTATTACCACGACTCCGCGATGAGCGCACTTGACGCGCATGAAGAGGACACCTACTCGGTAAGGGCCAACAATACTACGACGCTGCTCCTATGTCTGGATTCCACGATGACAAACGTCACGGCGCAAGGTACTGCAGATGATCTGGTTGATGATACGCAGAGCGATTGCTACTCAATAGATGCTGCAGGAAACGCGGCTCTCGTCTCGATCACACTGACGGTTAACGGAGTAGATCTCACGTTTCGGTAAGTGTCGGGGCGCGGCGCGGCTGCTCATTACCGTGGCCACATAGACTGCCCGGTCACGTCTCGAACAAGCTGTAGAGCTCCTCCTCTTGGGAGAAATGCAACTGAAGTATCGCGTGGAGGCCGTAGAGCACACGGCGGAGATCGCGCAGATCCTCGGCTCTCGGCCCCTCCGCCGGAAGCTGCGCGACCAGCCGTCCGAAGAGACGGGCGAGACGGTGGATCTCGTGATGTGTCTGGATGAGAGGCCCCGTTGGATCTGCGTCCTTCAGCATATTGGCCAGCAGCGGATACGCAGTCTGCTGCTCCTCGCGCTCATGCGGGAGCAGCTCCTTCTCGAGCATCTCCCGTGTGCGCTCGAGCTGTGTGCGCGCTTCGACCGGAGACAGGGTCTCGAGGCGCGCGGCGAGTGCGGCTAAGTCACCAACGCAGGGCCGCAGCGCCCGATGGGTCGAGGCAAGTCCCTGAGCGAGAGCCTCCGTCTCAGGTCTCTGCCGCGTCATGCGTCGATCTCCACCCAGCGCGCGCAGCGCGTTGAGAATCACGAGCACATCGATACCCTCCTGCAGCACTGCGCCGACGGCGGGCGCAATGTAGCCGGCGGCCGCGAACGCCATGGCTGCGAGTGAGAGACCCATCCCGACCAGTACGCTCTCGAGGGCGATTCTGCGCGTCCGCTGTGCGATGAGGGTCGCGGACAGAAGGCCCTCGAGGCGGTCCGCGGTAAGGACGACGTCGGCGGCTTCCGAGGCGGCGGTCGCGCCACGTGCTCCCATGGCGACACCGACGTCCGCGAGCGCCAACGCCGGTGCATCATTGATGCCATCGCCAACCATCACGGTGACGCCTTCGGCCCGCACGAGGCGAATCACCTCGACTTTCTCTTCGGGCGTCCGCTCGGCAAACACCCGGTCAACGCCCAGAGCATCGGCAACGAGTTCGGCGACATCGGGATGGTCACCCGTCACCATGTGGATGCGTTTGATCCCTGCGGCGCGGAGCGCGCGCAGAGCACGCGGAGCTTCGGGCCGAATCGGGTCTTGCAGGATGAGTACGCCGGCCAGAACTCCGTCGACGGAGACATACACGCTGGCGGATCCCTCGATCGCGGTGCGCAGCTCGATCGCGCGAGTTGCCGGAGTCGGCGGAGTGTGGGGCGCGACGTAACCGAGTTGCCCGACCGCAACCCGGTGTCCACCCACCGTCCCCGCGATGCCCGTGCCCATCTGCTCGCGCGCATCGCTCGGGAAACTGAGACCGACGCTGCGACTGCGCGCTTCAGACACGATGGCCGGCGCATAGGGGTGTGGCGAGACCTGCTCGACAGAGGCAGCGTACTGAACGATCTCGTCGCACGAGAGCCGGGCGAACGCCTCGACCGCGACGACCTGTGGACGCGCTTGCGTTACGGTTCCAGTCTTGTCGAGCAGCAGCACCGTGGCGCGCGCGAGCATCTCAAGCGGACCACCTCCTTTTACGATGACGCCATGCTTTGCCGCCCGCGACACCCCGGCGATGATCGCGGCTGGCGCCGCGAGGATGAGCGGGCACGGTGTCGCGACCACGAGAACGGAAAGTGCACGGAGAACGTTGCCACCGACGATCCACGCGTAAGCGGCGAGCGCGAGTGTCAGCCCGAGAAAGGCAACCGCATAGCGATCCGCGAGTCGCTCGAACGGCGCCTTGGACTGCTCCGCTGCGCGTACCAGCCGGATGATGCCAGCGTAAGTACTCTCGGCGGCGGGTGCCGTAACGCGAAGCTCGAAAGGCGCACCGGCACTCGTGCCTCCACTGCGTATCGGCGTGCCTGCCTCAAGCTCCACGGGCTTCGATTCGCCCGTCAACGCTGATTCATCGAGCACCGCGCTGCCCGAGCTTACGATGCCATCCACCGGGACGACCTCGCCCGGTTTCACCACCAGCGTATCGCCCAAGGCCACCTCGTCGACGCCAACGTCGATGATGTCTGTGCCGGCACGGCGATGCGCGGTGCGTGGCGCGCGCTTCATCAGGGCACTCAGCTCCCGGCGCGCGCGTGCGATGGCGAAGCGCTCGAGAGCGGTGCCGCCCGTGAGCATGACAGCGAGGATGGCCCCCGCAAGGTACTCGCCCAGCACGAGCGCGCCGCTCATGGCCAGAACGGCGATCAGGTCGACACCCATTTCGCCGTGCCACAGTCGTTTGGCCGTGGAGATAGCCGTGGGAATCAAGACGGCGGTGATCGACAGCCCGAAGGCCCAACGGCTGAGGTTAGCGGCACCGAGGGGGTACGAGATTCCTCCGACGGCAAGACCCAAGATTGAGGTCGTGAGCAGTAACAATTCCAGACGAACCCGAGGCGCCTGCTCCCGCTTTTCCACCACCTGGGTTCGCGGGCTGGTCAGGGTATCAGCCGACGCCCGCATGACTCACAGCACCTGCGCGCATGAATTCAGGACGTGTACTGCCATCTCGCCGATCATTGATCTTCGTCCGTCACCCATTCAAGCCACACCGCGCTCGCAACTCCAAGCAGGAGCGGTCCGACGAATAGACCAATGAGCCCGAATGCAGTAAGTCCTCCGAGTGCGCCGAACATGGCGAGGAGAAACGGTACCCGGGCAACACGGCTGATAAGGAGCGGACGCAGCAGGTTATCTGTCGGGTGCACAAGCAGCACCCCCCACACCAGCAGCAGGATGCCTTTCCAGGTATGTCCTGCGATGATCAGTCCCGCTCCGAGTGGAGCCCATACGAGAGCAGTACCCACGAGGGGAACCGTTGAGAGGACACCAGTGAGTGCACCCAAGACTGCGGGGGCCTCGAGGCCAACGATCCGGTAGCCAAGGCCCGCGATCACACCCTGTGCCACGGCCGTGATGAGCAGTCCATATACCACCGCGCGCGTCATCGTTCCGGCAGCGGATACGTAGCGATCCAGACGATGCTCGAAGAATCGGGTTCCTACTCGCCGGATCTGCCGAACCATCGAGTCGCCATCCCGGTAGAAGAAGAACAACGTGAGCAGCGCCACGAGGAGCTTTCCCACGTTGCGACTCGCGCCACCGAGCAGAGCGCCGAGCTGCCCGCTCCACAGCTGCAGGCCGGAGGCGAGCTCCCGGCCTAACGCGGTAGGTTCGCTCGAGTACCTGTCGAGGTGGTCCTGCACCCACGAGCCGAACCAGGGGATGTCGCGAATGACGACAGGCAATCGATGAGGTCCCTCAGACAGATACGCAATGAGGTTCCTGTAGGCGTCGCTGAGCTCGTGCTGTATGAGTACCACGAGCCAGAGCACCGGCACGACCGCCACACCGATAACCACGACCGTCATCAGGGATGCGGCAGCAGTGCTGAATCTGCCGAATGGAATTCGGAATCGGCAGTACAGCGGCCACGTGACGTAGGCCAGAATGGCCGCCCAAAGTGTCGGAGCGAAGAACGGGCGCAGTACCAGCAAGCAAAGCGCTGCGAGCACGCCGACCAGGATCGCGAGAAGCGCGCGCCTCAGCAGGAGCGAGGTCGTCCTGAAGTCACCATCAGGTATCTGCACGTCCATGGCGCTCGATGCAGTATCGAGCGGAAGTGAATCCGTATCCGTACGGATAAACCCTGATGAACTTGGAAGATCGCTGAGCCTCAGAGCTGAAGCACGCGTGCTCTTTTTTGTTTGGGAAGTCCTTTAAATTCAGACTTCTAGGCGCGCCATACCCTGCCCGCGCCCTCGCTTTGTGCAGAGGACTCTACCCGACAGTCCGTGCTGTGAGGTAAATGAAGGCGCTGTTTCGCTGGAGGGTCCCCAACTCGTTGCTGATGGCGCTCACCGCACTGGTGGGGCTCATCGCTTTCTCGGTTACTGCACACGAGCTGGGTGATGGTGAAGTGAGTCGTGCTGCGAGGGGGCCTAACCCGAGCGCTTCCGGTTCCGCACTCTCTGAAGCCTGCTGAACAAGCAGGGAGTGAGAAACGCTGCCGGCAAGACTCAAGCGAACGCTGTATTCTCAAATCAGACCTCGGAAGACTAGGGATCCTACGGGATGCGGTCTTTGCGCGAGATGCTGACTGAGCTCAGTCGGCGGTTGTTCGTTGCTTACGCCGAGCGGCACTACGCCGCGCACGCGTCCAGGCAGCTGATGAGCCGAACTCGTTACGCGCGCCCGAGGAAAGCTTCACCGCGAGCGTCTTGCCTCAGCCGCTGCGAGACGCTTGGCCAACTAGGTACGCTCACACCCTCGGAGGGTGTAGAATCGCCGCCGGCCACTCGCGGCGAGAAGTACAAGAAGCGTGCGCTCTGCAGCAATCGTCCTGGTGCTATCCACATTCGCGAGCGTTGCAGCCGCGCAGCAAGCTGTGCCCACCGACAACGAGCGTTACTCGCAGTACTGCCTGTCAGTACTCAACGCACAGATTGACTGGACTAAGAAGAGTCTCACAGACGCAGCTGCATCCACCAAAAACCTGCCGCCAGAACCGCCAACTGTGCAGCTGTGGGTAGCGAAGCAGCGCGCGGAGATAAAGCAGTCTCTTACGAAGCTCGAATCAGCGCGGAACAGGCTGCAGTCTTACCTGGTGCCGCGATACGGAACTGTCGACACCGTGGCTATGGTCGCGGCGATGAATCGGGGTACTGCGGACTGGCAGAACTTCCTCGCAATGTCGAACCGCTGTGGCGGCAAGTGCATCTCCGTGCCGCACGACCAAATGCAGGCCTGTTTGACTGCATGCACCGACGCCGCCCTCATCGCGCGCATTCAGGCGTGCGCCAACCCTACCTGGCTGCCGTTCTGATCTCAGTCCTCGAGCGAATCCCGCCAGGGCGAGAGGGCTAGTTCAAGCGGGCATGCGGCCAGAGCCGGCGGTCTCTTCCCTATTTGAACAACTCCGCCGAGGACAGGACGACTGCACGATGCAAGCAACCTGGACCCAAACGCAACAGGGAGTGCTGTGTGCCGCCGACGACGAGCACAGCTCCGTTCTGTAGCACCGTTGCCGTATGCATGTCACGGGGCGTGTTGAGCGATCCAGTGAGGGTGAAGCCATCACTCTCGGGAGCGAAGAGCGCACTCCCATAACCGGAGACCGGACCGGCACTATGGTTAAAGAAGCCGCAAATTCGGTTTCGATACCCCCCCGCCGCCAGCACCGTGCCGTCGCTTCGCAAGCTCGCCGTGTGTGCGAAGACCGGTTGCCTGAACGGCAAGCCGCCGCTGGGAGCAGTTTCGAAGCTGCCGACGCGCGTGAATGTCTGCGTGCTCGGATCGTAGAGATCCGCGGAGCTGTCGGTGCCGATGATGAGCACATAGCCGTTCTGCACGCCGTCCGCAGCTCCGAGGAGCGTCGCCGTGTGACCGGAGCGCGACTCGCTCATGTTGCCGATGGTCGCGGTGAAGGTGCCGTGGGTGGGGTCATATAGCTCCGCGGTGGCGGCACCGTTACCTCCGGCGATCAGCACGCGACCGTCGGCCAGTAGCGTTGCGGTATGCTCCGTCCGCAGGATGGTCGTGCTGCCCGTATCAGCGAATGTGCCGGTCGCGGGATCGTACAATTCTGCCGTTAGATCACCGGAGGTCGTGTTGCCGCCCACGATGAGCACCTTATCGGTGTTGAGCAGCGTTGCCGTGGGCGAGGTGCGCGCGTGGTGCATGGAGCCCGTCGCAGCGAACGTACTGCTCGCGGGATCGTAGAGCTCGGCGCTCGCGTCGACGGAACCGACGATGAGGACCTTGCCGTAATTGGTCGCTGCCGGATTACTGAGCTTGAGCAGCGTGGCAGTGTGCCCGCTGCGCGCTTCAGTCATCTTGCCCTGGGTTGGGCTGAATGTGCCGCTCGCGGGGTCGTAGAGCTCGGCGGTCGGATCGGCTGCACCGTTGCCCCCGCCGGTCACCAGCACTTTGCCCGAGAGCAGGAGGGTGGCCGCATGAGCTGTGCGCGCGATCGTCATGCTGCCTGTATCCATAAAGCTCGCCGGGGGCCGAGCCAGCGAGACCCGCACGATTATGGGGTACCGCGGCGCGGAGCGATTGACTGCATCTGTCACGTTGACGGTGACGGGAAACTGCCCTGCGGCGGTCGGCGTTCCCGAGAGGACACCCTGGGCGCTGAGCGTCAGGCCCATCGTAAGGGCGGGTGTCTCCGACCATAGGAGTGGCGGAACGCCATCGCTGGCGGTGAATGGATAGGGCGTGTAGGCCACTCCGACGGTGCCGGTGGGCGTCTCCTGCCCGTCTACGATCGTCGGCGGCGGGGGCAGCGACACGCTAATCGTGAAGGGAAGCGATTGCGAGACTGGTGTCGGCGCACTGTCGGTCACCATGACCGTGAACGTGAACGTCCCCACGCTTGTCGGGGTCCCGCTCAACGAGCCATCGTTGCCGAGAGTCAAGCCTGGCGGCAGGTTGCCCGCGGTGACGCTCCACTTCAGCGGCAGGTACCCGCCTGTGGCGCTGAAACTGAATGGTCCGTAGGGAGTGCTGTCAACACCCGCAGGCGGGGCCGGCGTGGAGTTGAGTGTCAGCTGCCCAGGAGTGCTGATCATGATCTGCGCGGCAAGCGGCGGGGAGCTCATCGATGGCTGCGCGCTGTCGGTAGCGGTTACCGAGAAGGTGAATGTGCCCGCCTGCGTCGGTGTGCCCGATACCGTGCCATCGCTTCCAAAGGTGAGGCCGCTGGGCAGCGTGCCGCTCGCCTTCCAGCTGTAGGGCGGTGAGCCGCCGCTGGCGCTGAAAGCGAAGCCGGCATAGGCGTAGGTGACCGTGCCCGCTGGGGGGCTGGCGGGCGCGATCACGATCGCCGAGTCGTTGACCTGGAGACTGACCGGGGCGCTGGTCGTGAGGGGCGGTATCGATGAATCGGTTACGGTGACCGTGATGGGGTATGTCCCGGCGGCTGCTGGATCGCCTGACAGTTGTCCGGAAGTACTGAGCTGAAGCCCGGGTGGAAGCGAACCGGATTGGCTCCAACTCAAGGGCGGTGTGCCCCCCGAGGCACCGAACGTATAACCCGCATACGCCACACCCGTCATGCCGGCTGGCGGCGATGAAGCGGTGATCTTGAGAGGCGCCGGACCACCATTGCCGCCCCCGCAGCCGCTGAGCACCGCGATCGCGAACGAGATCGCGAAAAGAGACCTGAGGTTTCTCATATCTTGCCCTCGAAGCGCTAGGGACTTCGCCGCGGCGTCGAACTCTCGCTTCCTAATCCGCCTTTAGGCCTTGCGTAGGAAGTTAGCTATCGAACGACACGAGATCTTTATGGATCTGCTAGGAAGTTGTGATGGTCGTATGGCAAACCCACGATTGAGTGTCCTGTGGCCCGGAACCGGTCCTCAGCCCTGACCGCTTGGATCTCCAGTAAACCGACACTCAAGAGGAGCCCCGCGGCTGCCGGAGCCGCGGCATTTCATTAGAAAGAGTCACAGTGCGCGCGAGACGATCGGCGACCGATTGAGATGCACACCTTGGACGGTAACCCCAATGAGGCACGTATGTCAGTAGGCGCGGGCGATCCGGCACATTGGCCATTGCCTCGATGGCATTGGTGATCAGATTGAGCACGTCGTGCGGCCGAGAAGCCTAGAAAGCGACTCCGGTCGAAATCTGGAGCGAGTAGCCTTGATACGTCCACTGGTTTGAGAATTCGTCAAAATACTTGAAGCTCAGAGTCACTTTCCGAGCCGGCAATACGAAATTCAGCCCGGCACCGAGGGAATTGACCCTGTAGCGTTGGGCTTGTTCTGCGGGTGTGACGTCGGGCCCCGTCTTCGCGGTCGTCTGCCATGCTCCGTAGCCTACCAGCCCGACTTGCAGTCGTGAGTCCGCAAACGTGAACGCCCGCATTAGCGAATAGTCCAGGTCAAACGTTTGGCCTGGATGAATCTGCGTGCCCGACTGAGTGCTGTGAAATTCGTACATCTCAAAGGCGGAGAGCGTCGTTGCCTTATCCTCGGATAGGTAGAACGTTTGGCCCGCGGCCAACACGGGGGTCCAGTAGCCATTGCCCACGTTGTCGGTCGCACCGGCGTTGAACTTTCCGGTCGGTGCCAGGAAGCCGAAGATGCCACGAATGTCGACGCGCTCCGTGCGCCAGCCGAGAATGATGGGTTGAAAGTAAAAATCCCCGAATCCGCCACCCCCACTGATTGCGCCCTGGGCACTGGAGCTCAGCGAGTTGTTGGCGATCGGTATCGTCACTGCTGACGAAAATCGGGCACCGCCGAGCATCGCTATTTGACCCGTGCTCGCCCAAAGAAGGGTGTTCATGTCCAGTAGTACCGATTGCTGTCCCGTGGCGAGAACCTCGCCGTTGGCCCCCTTCTGCTCGCTACGCGAGTAAAACAGGAAGCTGTTGTTGTAGGTGAGTCCCGGCTCGGCGCTGACACCGGAATTAATGGCACTGAGGCCAAGCGGATAGACGCCCCGGTTCTGCGCCTGCGCTGCGGTCGCCAACAAGCACAGGAAGACGGCGACCACGATCCGAAGGTGTTGCCCAGCTCCCATGTGGCATTGCTTACTGCCCACCGCTTACCGCACGCCTATCGGACGGCAGCCGTCGTTCTGGCGGCCGCTAAGCGGCGCAAACCGTCGAACGCCGCGTACTTGTATGCATAGCTGTAGGTGGGAGTATTGAGCGACATGTTAGCGATGGTGTTCACCGTACCGCCGCAGCGGATCACCATCTGGCCGATGCCAACGATCTCTGAGGCAATGTCGCCGATGCAATGAACGCCGATCAGTTTCCGATCGGCTTTGAGGAAGATGAGCTTCAGGAGTCCACCGCGGCCGGCGATGGCTCCCCGAGGAGTCAGGCCGAGGTCGGCACGACCGACCTCGTAATCGAGGCTCTGTTCACGGCACTGCTCCTCGGTGAGGCCTGCACCGGACACCTCTGGCATCCCGTAGATCGCGGAGACGGGACAAGGATCGACGGTTCCCTCGAACGGGATACCGAACGCGTGACAGACCGCGACTCGCCCCTGCTCCATCGCGATCGAGGCCAGCGTTGGTTGAACCACATCGCCCGCGGCATAGATACGCGGCACGGACGTGCGGAAGTTCCTGTCCACAATGATCCGCCCCCGGGAATCGAGCTCCACGCTTAAGGCCTCGAGGCCAAGGCCCTGCGTGTTTGCAATACGACCGGCGGCAAACATTAGCGTGTCCGGAGAGAGGCGACGGCCCGTTGAGAGTACGACTTCCAGGCCAGAATCCTTGGCCGCGACGCTTTCCACGGTGGCGCCGAAGTGGACCGCAATGCTCCACTTCCTGAAAAGCTCTTGCATGTACCCTGACACTTCGCCATCCATCGCGGTAATCAGCCGTGCGCCGCGATCGACGAGGGTCACCTTCGCACCCAGGGCATGGCAGATCGTCACAAACTCGACGCCCACCGGGCCGCCGCCGGCGATGACGATGTCTTTTGGGACCCAGCCACGCTCCAGGACGGTGTCCGTGTCGCAGACCCCTGGGATGTCGAATGGAATGTTCGGCGGCCGGAGGGGTCGCGAACCCGACGCGATCAGGATCACCTTGGCGCGGATTCTCCGTTCCGCTTCGCCGCTGTTGGATACGATTACGCTGCCATCCGGGTCGAGCCGGGCAGCGCCCTGGATATAGTCGACCCCGCGCTGCGCGATGTTATCGGCCGTCACCTTTTGCAGCAGTGCACAAACGCTGCGAGTCCGTCTGCGGATGATGTCGGTCGCGACCTCGGGAGGGGCTGCCATCTGCAGTCCGTATACGTCGCCTTCAGAGAATCCCGTGAGATAGAGCGCAGCCTCGCGAAGCGTCTTGGTCGGCGCACCGCCGGTCGTCGTGACCGTTCCACCGGGCTGGGCCCTCTCGATCACCGCCGAGCGGTGGCCAAAGAACGCTGCGAGCTCCGTGGCACTTTCACCCGCCGGGCCTGCTCCGATGGCGACAAGGTCATACGAGTCCGTCATGCGGTAGACCAGCGTTTATTTCATCAGGGCCACATTCCGCCAGAAGTTTTTCAGACTGTCACTGACACCGAACAGCGTCGTGAAGTGCGTCGAGTCCACCAGTACGACCTCTCCGGCGCGTCGCTTCTCTGGCGGCATCCACAGAAGGCAGTTGAACTCCGTGTTGCCCGCTGCGGTGAACGGGTGCGGACGCTCCCTCTCGATCGGCTGGCGCGCCAGCACGTGGACTGCCCGGCCCGGCTCAGTGATTTCGTAGTGCGGAAGGTGCCGATGGAAGCTCAGCGTCGTGACGTCCTTGAGCAAGCCGAGCGTATCCAGGTCACGGAAAGTTGTGAGC
>Ga0306920_100002893_pt1 | contig 21723 bp, 22 predicted proteins | sample flu12Cox44000170_FD_204666 | JGI IMG/M metagenome (GOLD analysis project Ga0306920, IMG submission 204666) | Lab enrichment of tropical soil microbial communities from Luquillo Experimental Forest, Puerto Rico - flux4day.12C.oxic.44.000.170 (v2)... | ecosystem: Environmental > Terrestrial >...
TCCCCTGTTTACGCTTCAACTGAGCATCTCACGGTGCCCAGCGCAAAACTCGGGGCCGAGTGGCTCGCTACTCCTTTCTCGTAGGACTCTTTCATTCCCTACTTCATGCCGGTTTAGCCCGGCGCACCGTGAAGGCGATTGTTCGCAAGCGATGGGCTAATTTCAGGTTTGGCGACCATTGGGACAAACACTTTTCGTAGATATTTCTGAAGTCAAGGAACACATTGCGCTCCCTTAGCCTCTTTACGTGCACGGTTCTATTGAAGAAGCTGCGCGGATTTCAAGATTTCTTCCGGAGTTGCCCGTTTGCGAAAGTCTTCGGTCAGGTTCCGCCAGCGCACTACGCCCGAAGCGTCCACCAGCAATTCCGCAGGACGAGCAATGTCTTTCCCGTCCGGACTGCCGCTCCAGTGCACCAAATCATAGCGGCGAACGACTTCGGCGCTGGGGTCCGACAAAAACGTGTAAGTGTACCCAGCCTTGAGACAGAGCGCCGCGGATTGATCAGGCGTGTCCACGCTGATCGCTACCGGTCGCACTCCCCGCTGCTCGAGCTCACTCAAATTGTTCTGGATACCCCGCAACTCGGAGTTGCAGAACGGTCACCAATATCCCCGGTAGAAAACCAAAAGCAATCCTCGTGGTTTTTGCCCTTCCGTTCCTGGTATCGGCTCGGAGAGCAGCGTGGACATCGCGACCTTATTTCCGCTGGTATCGGCAAGCGTAAACTCGGGAGCCTTCTCCCCAACGCTGGGCGCGCCCACCGCTGCTGGCAATTGGCGCGAAGCATAGAACGTTGCATATCCGAAGAAAACGGCGGCCCCAAGACTCAATACCGCAAGTATTGGTCCAGCGATCTTTCCGAGGCCTGAGCTCGCGAAAGCGCTGCTGAGTCCAGCCCACAGGAGCCATCCGGCCACTGCGAACATGAGCCAGCTCGCGCATGGCACGTCTCTGGTGACAGGAAATCTCGCAAAAAACAGGAAGTAGGCGGGAATGGCCGCCAGCGCGAGCAGGAACCCTGTCCAGATCCGCCAGTTCCAACCTTGCTTCACGGGCCCGGGCGCTATTTCTTGCCGATTCATCATCTTCGGTCGAATAGCTTACATCGCCTACGTGAGGTGTTTCCAGTATCTTTGAGAGGCAGCCGCAGAGGCTAACTAGCGGTAACAGGCCATTTCACTTCTTAACGGTTAAACTGCCCGACTCATCCCGCTCGCCTTCCCCCTTGTCCGGCTTGCTCTCAAACGCCTGCTGGCACTGCTTGCATTGCAAGCGATGGAAATCAAGCCGCAGAAGATCCGCTGGCCGGTGCACGAAGCCGCAGTGTGGACATGTCCACGTAGGAACGGACGGGATGCGTCCGCGAGAGCTGGGCATTGCCAACCGGCGTATTGAAGTTTCCACCATATCCAGTGCTGCCGTTAGTGAACATTGCCTGGAATCCAATGCCAGTATTGTTGTTCCCACAATCAGAACAAGATTGCGGGCCAAGGTTATTGGTGAGGGCTCCGGCGCCCACGGCCGTAGTCTCAATTCCGTTGATATTGCTCGTGAGTGCTCTTGCCCCGCGTCGTGTTGAGAATGCCCCCAAGGTTGTTCTAAAGTGCGCTGTGTCCGTAGGCGGTGTTGAAGGTGCCAGTAATGTTGCTCACCCGAGCGCCCGAACCTCCGCCGGTGTTGTCATTGTCGTCGCTGCTGTCATTGCTCGATGGATCCTGACCCTAGCTCGGAGCTGCTCCGAGCATAAGGATGAGACCGACGACGAGTACGGCAAGACGACAGGTTTTCATGGGTTCCTCCAAATCGATTCTTTTCTTCTCAGCGGCGTCTTGTCGAGCTTCACGAACTCCCGCGGATGAGCTCACGACTCTCGTCCTGCACTACCGGTCTATCTCGAGAACTGCTCGCAAAAACTTCAATGCCGCGAAGGAAAAACTTTGTGGATCGTACGGAGGGACGCTGAAGGGATTCTGTGGAAAGCTCGTTTCCGCTGTGCTACTCTCTCCGACCGGCTAAGGGCACGCTTCAGCGAGGGTTCGATGGGGGCACCCCCAGTTCGCGAGGTTACTCAATTATTGCGGGCCTGGAGTGCCGGGGATCAGGATGCACTGGAGAGGCTGACACCCCTGGTCTACCGGGAGCTGCACCAGGCGGCCAGGCGTTACATGGTATGGCAACAGCCCGACCATACCCTGCAGACCACGGCGTTAGTCAATGAGGTCTACCTGCGGCTGGTGGCATTTAAGGAAGTAAGCTGGGCGGACCGCGCCCATTTTTTTGCGGTTTGTGCCAAACTCATGCGTCGCATTCTGAGCGACTGGGCTCGTCGCCAGCAATATCAAAAGCGAGGCAAAGGATCTCCGCACGTCGCCCTTGACGAGGCACTGGTTGTGTCCCCGGAACGTGGTCCCGATCTTGTCGCACTCGACGAGGCCTTAAAGGCGTTAGCGGAAGCCGATCTCAGAAAGAGCCAAGTAGTGGAGTTGCGTTTCTATGGCGGATTGAGTGTAGAAGAGACCGCCAGGGTGCTAAGAGTTTCGCCGGAAACGGTGATGCGTGATTGGAAACTGGCCAAGCTGTGGCTACTGCGTGAAATGAGTGGAGGCAAGCAGCTTGGAGCGTGAAAGGCAATCCCGAGTCGAGCAGCTGGTACAGGGAGCATTAGAGCTCGCGAAGGATCAGCGGGCCGAGTTCCTGGAACGACGCTGCGGTGGGGACGAGCAGCTGCGCGCAGAAATAGAGTCCTTGCTGGCGTTCGAGAAGGATGCTGAGAAGTTTATGGAAGCGTCGGCACTGCAAGTGGCCGCTGAGGCGCTGGCGAAGGACCGCGGTGCAACCCAGGGTTCGGAGGGTGCCCAGGATGATGTCTTGGAAGGCAGAGCTATCGCCCACTACCGGATTCTCTCAAAATTGGGCAGCGGCGGCATGGGCGTGGTGTATCGTGCCCGCGACCTCAAGCTTGGGCGCGATGTCGCCCTGAAACTCCTGCCGGCATTGTCTGCGGCCGATGCCGATCGCGCGGCGCGCTTTAAGCGCGAAGCACAATTGCTCGCCTCGCTCAATCACCCCAACATCGCGGCAATCTACGGTTTCGAAGACACCGACAACGTGCTGGCCCTCGTGCTCGAATTGGTCGAAGGCACCACGTTGGACGATCGCGTGCGCCGGGTCCGGTTACCGCTCTCAGAGGTGTTGGCTGTTGCAGGCCAGATCGCCGACGCACTCGAGGCTGCCCATAGGGTTGGTATCATCCATCGCGATCTCAAGCCTTCCAACATCAAGATCACTCCCGAAGGAGTCGTAAAGGTGCTGGACTTTGGTATCGCAAAGGCTTTGGCAGCCGCAGGGTCCAGTGCGGACCGGGGAGAATCGCCGAGCATCACAGGGACCCGGACGATCGCAGGGGTGATTCTCGGCACCGCCGCTTACATGAGCCCGGAGCAAGCGCGAGGTCAGTCGGTCGATAAGCGCAGCGACATCTGGGCCTTCGGGTGTGTAGTCTTCGAGATGTTAACGGGTACTTCAGCTTTCGCACGCAAAACCACTACCGACACAATTGCAGCTGTCGTTGGCGCCGAACCAGATTGGAAGCGTCTGCCGGCCAATATCCCCGGCAGTATCCGCCGTTTGCTGACACGCTGTCTGCAGAAAGACGCCAGGCGACGGCTTCACGACATCGCTGATGCGCGGATCGAACTCGAAGACGCAATGTCCGCGCCTGCCGAACCCGATTCAGTGCCGAGGCCGCGCCGGTGGTCTCGCCTGGCGCTCCTGGGGCTCTCGGCTGGGATTGCGATGGCTCTCATTACTTGGGTTGCACGCGGCAGGTTAGGAGGGCCTGCGGCACGGCCCTCGCCACTGGATACTCGGGTAGTACGTCTGACGGATCTTCCCGGCCTCCAGGAGTCACCGGCCATTTCACCAGACGGCAAATCGGTGGCGTTCACCCGAGGCGTGGGCGGAAAACGACAGGTCTTCGTGCAGCTTGTTGGCAGCGGCGCACCTCTGCAAATCACGCGCGATACGGTCGATCACGAGTGCCCTCGCTGGTCACCTGACTCGAGCTCGATTATGTATTTTTCTCCCGCGGTGTCAGGATCCGTCCAGGGGAGCATTTGGGAGATTCCAGCGCTTGGCGGCCCGCCACGGCGGGTCGTGGCCAGCGTAGGCTGTGCCGACGTCAACCGAACGAACGGTCGGCTCACTTTCTTCCGGCTGGCAAAGGAGGGAATGCAGCTGGTGACGTCGCCAACGGACGTTTCCACCGTTGATGTGGTGGCCCGGTTCGTGCCTGCCATGTACTACTTGTATCCCCGCTGGTCGCCAGACAGCAGATGGATTGCCTTTCAGCGGGGAGACAGCATCAGGTTCGACATTTTCGCGGTGCCGGCAACTGGAGGGGACCCGCGACAACTCACACATGATAACGACATGATTGGCGGTTTCGCCTGGCTACCCGACAGTACAGGAATCATCTACAGCTCGAGCCGCGACAGCACGATGCCCTATTTGCCGACTTTAAGCTTGTGGCAAACGACATTGCGCGATGGTAGTGTCCGGCGAGTCGCATCGGGCGAGATGTCGTACATGAATCCAGACGCCTACGAAAATGGCACAATTTTGGTCAGTCGAATGCTGCTGCAGACTGACATCTGGAGGTTCCCGGTCGACGGTCTACCCATCGAGAACGTGCGCCGCGGCGTTCGTGTAACGAGACAGACCGGACAGGTTCTCACCCCCACGGCCAGCCCCGACGGCAAAGAGGTCGCCTTTTTGTCCGACAGCGGCGGTCATGCCAACCTCTGGGTCGTAAATACCGAGAGTGACGAGTTGCGCCAGATCACTCACGAGCGTGATCCAAAAGTGGCTGTGGGTGTCCCGGTGTGGTCACCCATTGGCCACACCCTTGCCTTCGTCTCCTCGCGCGGCAACCCAGGATTGACCTTTGGAGTATGGGTGGTGGATTCGGATGGAAGCAACCTACACAACATCGCGAACCCGGGTCTTGGCCTAGCCTGGTCGCCAGATGGCCGGTGGGTATATTACTCAACGCGGGGTGGAGCAGCAGCCACCGATGTCGTGCTAAAGAAAGTGCCTGTTGAAGGAGGACCGGCCGTCACGGTCAGGACCGAGCCTCTGCGCAATGTGATCGGGTTACATGTCACCACGTTGTATTATCTCTTCGAGCGGCCGCTCGTGGACGGTACACCGGAATTCGAAATCCGGGTGGCCACTCCCGAGGATGCGCCATTTCGCGTGCTGCAGCGCATTCCCGCCTCACGGGTGCCGATTTGGCAGATCGTCAATCCCGCGCTGTCGCCCGACGGGAAATGGCTTGCGCAAGCACTGACCGACGGGTTTACTACCAACATCTGGGTGCTCTCGACAACGACCGGCCAGTGGCGTCAGATTACCGATTTCGGCGAACGTGCGACGTTCATCGCCCGCCGCTTGTCCTGGTCGTCCGACGGACGCTCTATCCTGGCCGCGGTCGCCGAAGGCAATTCCGACATCGTTCTGCTGGAAGGACTGGCGAGTGTCGGTCACCAGTGAGGAACAAAGTCTTTCCCAGGTCGGTCCCCTGGGGTAACACTCAAGAAGCCTGTCAGAGTTCCGACGCCATGATGCCGACCCAGTAATGATGCGGACGTAGGTCTGGTTTACGGATGACAGATTGAGAATCTCACCGAAAGGAAATCGCCAGATCAGGCCACGGAGACCAATGTGCCGAAGCCCCTTGCGATTCCAGGCAACGGGATCAAGTGCCCCCACGCATTTGTGATGGGTCATGCAACAGACACCGAACACACGCGCTGCACTCGGCTTCCGCGCCCACTCCGGATGGGCTGCGATGGTGGTACTTGCCGGGCCTCCCGACTCGCCAACCATTCTGGACCGCCGGCGAATCGAGATTGCCGATCCCAGGATCACAGGCTCCAGGCAGCCCTACCACGCTGCCGAAGGGCAGCCGCTGGAAAAGGCCGAGAAACTGGTAAATACCTGCATCGAAAGTTCGACCCGGCTGGCGAAAGGTGCCGTCCAGGCGACAATTGTGGACGCCGGCCAGCAAGGCTACCGAATCGCTGTGGCCGGGATTCTTACTGGCTCGGGCAAACCGATTCCTGCGCTTGACAAGATTCTCGCGTCACACCCCATGCTGCACATGGCAGAGGGGGAACTGTTCCGAAATGTCATCATCGCAGCTTGTGAAAGCTCTGGCCTTTCGGTGAGGGCCGTACCAGAGAAGGTGTTGCTTGCTCAATGTCCTGCCGAGCTGGGCATCGCTGAAACAGTGGTACAGCAACATCTGGCCCGAATGGGCAAGGCGATCGGTTCACCCTGGCGGCAGGACGAAAAATTCGCGACTTTGGTAGCGTGGATGGCGCTGGCTAAAGGTGTCGGGGCACGCACAACGTAGGTCCAGGATCTCCGAGGTCGTAACCATATTTGCCTTGTGCCCGGACAAACGCACCGGCTCGATACGTTCTAACGTCTAATCAAAAGAGGAAAGCCGTGCCTTCACCCTTGATCTACCCTTGGGACCGGCAGTTCCGCCAGGAGGTCGCGAACCGTAATCTTGTCCGCCCCTTCAATTCCCTGAATGAAATCACTCACCTACTCATCTATCCTGATCGAGCCGTTGTCCACCAGTCGCAAGTCAACGGCTGCAGTAAACCGCATCGACAGGGAAGCAATGTGGAACCGAGTCTTTGCGGTGTTGGGAACCTGCTGCTCCCGATTCGCAAAGGCCATAGCATTTCTGAAAAATAACCCTGCCATCGCGCTGGACCACAACACTTCCTGCAAAATTTCCGCTTTGAACGTATCGGCGAAGATACGCGTCGATCGCGTTCGCGGTGGAGGATTGTGAAAAGCCCCACCCTCTGCAACCAACAATAGCGACGGCAACTGCTAGCAGGCGGAACAACATAAGGTTTTTGGGCACTCCCTCTCGAACGAGTCTGTGCGCGTCGACGAAGGATGTATTGGGGTCGCTCATGTAGAATGGAGTTGCTGTCCGGCGAGTAGAGAGTGGCGCTCGATAGCGCCCGCCTGCAGTCGAAGCCGCTCCTTCCTGGGAGTTGAGGAGCGTGAGCTGAAGACATGTGCATCTCGCGCTGGCCACCGCTTTTCGGTTCGGCCTCCCGTTTTGCTCCGCCCAAGCACTCAAGTTACACCGCAGCATAAAGCGTGGAAAATTCTGTCAGGAGAGAGAAATGGCCAAAATCGCCAAGACTGCTGACCGCAAGAAGGTCATGGACACCAGCAAGAGCACCGATTGCCCCAAGTGTGGCAAACCTACCCGAATCGTGAAGCGGGTGAAAGACCGCGAACGCAACGTTCCGGGCGGGATGTACATCTCGTGCTCGGCATGCGAGTTTTACGAGAAGCTGTAAGGGAGGAATTCAGCAAGATCTCAGGCGGTCGGAGCGTGGTTGCTGACCGGCCTGAGCTCTTTTCCCTTGAGGCAGATTCTGACGCTGCCAGTATCTTCTCGAATCTTCCCTTGCCGGGCTTTTCCAACTGCTCGCAGGTGCAGCCCCTCGGGTCGCTTCTCGTGACGCTAAGGAATGTCAGGTTACCCCGGTTGTTATACTGCCATTTCATGCTCAGGGACGCGCTGGAACAAGGTCGTATTGTCACCGACGAAGCGTTGGAGCGTTTGCTCCCGGCGGTGACCCAGTATCCGCCCTCGATTCACCAGGCGATGCGGCACAGCATTTTTGCCGGCGGCAAGCGCCTGCGGCCGATTCTGTGCATGGAGGCTGCACAGATGATCGCAGGATGCGTTCCGCTGGGAGTCGAAGAGCTCGGCGCAGCTCTGGAAATGCTGCATACCTATTCTCTGATTCACGACGACCTGCCGGCGCTCGACAACGACGATCTCCGCCGTGGCCGGCCGACATGCCACAAGGTATTCGGCGAGGCGACAGCCATTCTCGCAGGGGACGCTTTGCAAACCTACGCTTACGAAGTGTTGGCGAAGCTACAGTGCTCATCCGACGCCCGGGTTGCCATCATCGCCGAGATCGCACATGCGACTGGTTCGGTCGACGGCATGATCGGCGGACAAGTGATGGACCTTGAAGCCGAGCACAAGCATCCTGATGCCAAGACGCTGGAGTATATTCACCGTTCGAAGACCGGCGCGCTGTTGACCGCAAGCGTTGTCACGGGTGGGATGTTCGCAGGCGCAGATGAGGGGCAGGTGCAAGGCTTGCGCGACTTCGGCCGGAACATCGGGCTGGCGTTCCAGATCGTCGATGATGTGCTCGACGTGACTCAGAGCTCGGAGCAATTGGGTAAGACTGCGGGCAAGGACACCGCAACCGACAAGGCGACTTATCCGTCGTTATTCGGAATTGAAGCGTCGATCCGGAAGGCCGACGAGCTTGTGGGGAATGCGTCAGCCGCGCTCAATCCGTTTGGTGAGCGTGCTGAGACGTTGCGGGCGATCGCGCATTACCTGGTGGAACGAAAAAAGTGAATTCTCACAGGAATGCGGCTGAGCCGCATGGATGGCGAATGGATCACTCCAACACCAGTACATGCGCGCCGTAATACTATGCAGACCTTAACGATTGATTGCAAGCTTTCAAAAAGTGCAACATGCTCGAAAGAGTGCAAATGAGTGGATCTCAGGGTCCTCGCCTCAGATCGACTGCACCGGAATTGCCAACAAGTCGTCCACCACCCCCACTTCTTTCTGTACGAATGGCTCGGCATAGCGCACCCCGACCAGGAGTCCGTAATAGGCCGCCATTGCCGCGACTCGCTCCCGGATCTCAGCCTCGCGGGGAAACAATTCGCTACCGGTCGACTGGTCCTGGTACTGGGACCGATAGGCTATCAGTGAGGCAAACCGGGCTTCGAATTGGTCAGAAATATCGACCACAAATGCCGGACGCACATCGGCATAAATGCTGGCATAGATGATCTTGAAGGGCCGATGCGGAGGGAGACCAAGGTCGAGCTTTGCCAGCCCGGCCACGAAGGCCGCTTCGTAACCAAGTACCGAAGCCGTGGCGTGGTCGGGATGGCGCGCCTGCCAATAAGGGAGAATCAGGACTCGCGGACGCAGTTCCCGTATGACACGTGCGATCTTGGTTTGATTTTCGACGGTGTTCTCGACTCGACCGTCGGGGATGTCCAGTGCCTGCCGCCAGCCAACGTTCAGAATGCGAGCAGCTTCGGCAGCTTCGCGGGCCCGATCTTCGACGGTGCCGCGAGTGCCCATCTCGCCTTGGGTGAGATCGAGGATGGCAGTGCTGCGACCGCGCTCCGCCATCTTCAGCAGGGTTCCGCCACAGGTCTGCTCGACATCATCGCGATGTGCCGCAATGGCCAGGATGTCGACCCCTTGACTATGGTGCATGAGGATTAGACTCCCGATGCCCGCTTCAGCCTGGGCAGGCTTTTCCTGCGGTCCGAATGACCCGGCAAAAGAATATCCGATGGACTGGTATGAAACCGTCGGAGGGCGCAGAAACGTAGGCCGAAATCGCGGCGTGGTTCGTCAAGACCGTTATACTTTCATCGCCACTGCGACGCCATCGCGCAACGGAATAATGGTCGTGTACCAGTCTCTTGAGCCGTAGAGCAGGCGATTGAACTCCACCACGGCCCTGGTAGTGTCATCGGAATCTGCGCTCGCAGCTCCAGGATTGCCCGCCGCATAGGCTACCTTTCCGCTCCACAGGGAATTATCCGTAAGAAACAGGCCTCCCTTGCGCACGCGCGCAGCCGCCAGGTGGAAGACGCGGGGATAGTCCTGCTTGTCGACGTCGTTAAACAGTATGTCGAACTGTTCCTTGCGCTCGGAGAGCAGCTCGAGTGCATCACCAACGTGAATTTCGATGCGGCCGGTAACGCCGGCCTGCTCGAAGTAGCGTCGCGCCTCATCAGCATTTTTGCGATCGCCGTCGGTGTAGTGAACCTTGCCACCCTCGCCGACTGCGCGGGCCCACCAGATCGTCGAATAGCCGATAGCAGAGCCCATTTCGAAAACATTACGCGCATTGATGACCCGCGCGTATTGATAAAACAGTCGGCCGACCGCCGGGCCGACAATGGGAATATCGCGTTCTTTCGCCTGGCGCTCCATCTCTCGTAAAACCGGATCGCGATCAGGAAGCATCGCGTAGATATAGTTCTCGACGCATTCGTCAGTGATGGCTACCATCGTCAGGTCTCTCCTCAGTTCAGCGTCTGTCCCGGCTTCATTTCCAGCACATCGGGGCGGACCTCACGCAACAGGTTCCGCAATTGGCTGGGAGTCCCTGCCAACACCGGAAAAGTCCCGAAGTGCATGGGTATGACTGTCTTCGGCCGCAGAAGCTGGCAAGCGTACGCGGCCTCGAGCGGACTCATGACAAAGTGATCGCCGATGGGCAGCAGCGCGATCTCGGGGGCATATAGCTCGTGAATGATATGCATGTCGCCGAACACCGCGGTGTCGCCTGCATGGTATAGCTTGACGCCACCAGGCAGCTCCAGGACATAACCGCAGGCTTCGCCGCCATAGACAATGCCGCCGTCGTCGTCCTGGATGCCGCAGGAATGTACGGCGTGTGTCATGGTGATCTTGATTCCGGCGACGGTCTGCGTGCCACCCTTGTTCATCGGGGCTATTTGCTTCGCGCCTTTCTTCTCCATCCAGGCGCAAAGCTCGAAGATGCCAACCACCGTCGGGTTGTGCTGCCTGGCGATGGCCACTGCGTCGCCGATGTGGTCGAAATGTCCATGAGTGCAGATGAGAGCGTCAACCTTCTTGAGTTGCTTTTCCTTTTCGGGACACAGCGGATTTCCCATTACCCATGGGTCGACGATAACCGTCGCGCCGTCCTTGGTTTCGATTCGAAAAGTGGCGTGGCCCAGCCACGTCAGACGATTTCCTTCGAGGTGCATGGTGCCTTGCTCCGGTATACAGCGGGCCGAAATTGGTTCAGGGTTGGGTTGTTCCGGACTCCCGCCAGCCGCGATAGCCACCGGCGAGTGAGAGAACCTTGCGGAATCCCATCTTCTTCAAGTTCAGGGCCGCCAGGGCCGACCGGCTGCCTCCGCCGCAATACAAGACCAGTTTCTGCTCTTTGTCGGTCGTAATCTGGTCTATGTTGACTTCCAGGATGCCACGCGGCATGGGGACGGCTCCGGGGATAGAGCCCTTGGCGACTTCGTCGCGCTCCCGCACATCGATGAGCGTGAAGTTCTCGCCGGATTGTTGCATGCGTCGAAGCTCGTCAGGACCGATCTCGGTGATTTGCCCCTTGGCCTCGTGAACCAGCTGTTTGAACTCCGGCAATGGCATGGGCCGCCTCCTTGCACAAGCAGAGAATTCTATTGGCTGGCCATGGATGCCGCAAGTTGCGAACTGTGCCCGAACTTCGCTGGAGTCCGTCAAGGTGTACCATGCAGGCTTGTTCAAACGTCCACGAAAGTCAAAGCGCTGTAAACAGCTTTCAATCGCCGGCTGCTGATGGCGCTGCCCGACGGGTTCTTCCGCACAACGTGACTGTTATCATGGAGGACAAGAGTTCCAGCGCAATGACTTCTCCAGCCACTCCACCTCTGGAGTCTTCCAGCTTCGACAACTATCTCCTTGAGGTTGTCGACGCGGTAAACACCACGCTGGACCTCAACACCCTGTTGCAGCGCATAGCAGAGATGCTAAAGCGCTTCATTGATTATGAAATCTTTGCCATCCTGCTGCTCAACGACAAGACCCAGGAGCTGCGAATCCGCTTTCAAGTGGGGCATTCGCCGGAAGTTGCCGAACGCATCCGCATCAAAGTTGGGCAGGGTGTTACCGGGCAGGCAGCGCTGCGTCGCGAAGCCGTGCTGGTGAATGACGTAACCTCAGAAGAGAACTTCATCAACTCTGTCCCCGGGGTGCGGTCAGAACTGGCAGTTCCGCTGATCGCAAAGAATAAAGTCATCGGTGTCATTGATGTTGAGGCGGCGAAGCTGGGTAAATTTACCGAGGAGCACAAGCGGCTGCTCACTCTTTTCGCCTCGCGGATTGCGAGTGGTATCGAGAACGCTCGCCTTTACACGCGCGTCTCGCGGCAGGCGAGGCAGCTGACGCTGCTCACGGAAATCAGCCGCGAGATCAGCTCTATTCTTAACGTCGATCAGTTGCTGAAGCGCATTGCCGATTTGCTCACGCGCATTATCGATTACCAGATGTTTTCAATTCTTTTGCTGGACCCGACAGGCTCGTTCCTGGTGCATCGGTTCTCCTTGCGTTTCAAGGAAAGCGTAAATCTGAAGCACGAAATTCCGCTCGGAAAGGGGCTCGCTGGGTATGCGGCGGAGCACAAGCAGGCCGTTCTGGTTCCCGATGTCACGAAGGATCCGCGCTACATCAACCTGAATCCTGAGACACGCTCCGAGTTGGCAATTCCGCTTATCTACAAGGACAAGGTGATCGGCGTCCTGGATGTCGAGCACACCAAGAAAGGTTATTTCAACGACGATCACGTGCGCATCATGACCACAATGGCGGCGCAGATCGCAATCGCGATCGAGAATGCCACCCTCTACGAACGCATCGCTCGACAGGAACAGCGTCTTGAGCAGGACCTTGCACTGGCGCGCGAGCTGCAGTTCAGGCTGCTGCCGCAAAAGGTGCCTGTATTCAAGAACGCCGAGGTTGCTTCGCGGTTTGCCCCGGCGCGGCAGATCGGAGGAGATCTTTACGACTTCCTGAAGTACAGCGGCCATGGGGTGACGGCCATCGCCGTCGGCGACGTGAGTGGTAAGGGGGCTCCGGCGGCGATCTACGCTGCCCTGGTCAGTGGAATCACCCGCTCGCACGCGCTGGAGGAACCGGGTGCAGCCCGCATGCTCGAAGCTATTAATCTGTCGCTCTCGGACAGGCCGATTGCGGGGCAATACGTCTCCATGATCTACGCCGTCTGGGACGATAACCAGAAGTTGTTGCAGATTGCCAACTCTGGGCTGCCCCGACCGCTGTACTATCACGATGGCAAGGTCGAAGAGATCCAGGTGACCGGCTTGCCGATCGGACTGTTCGGCCACGCAACCTACGACGAATTGAACCTGCGAGGACACGCAGGGGATGCCTTCCTTTTCTTCAGTGACGGTATTCTGGACGCCACCAGGCGCGACGGCCAGATGTTCGGTCGTCGTCACCTTGAAGAGATTGTCACCCAGAACGCTAACCGGACCGCAGAGGAGCTGGCCGAGGCGGTTTTCAGTGCAGTCTGCGAACATGCCGAGGGAGTCGAGGCGTTTGACGACCAGACCATTGTCGCCATCAAGGTGAAAGGAACGGCCGGCAAAAAGTGAAGGCTCCTCGCCCTCAAGAGCGTCCGCCGGGCTTTACCTATCGGTCTGCCAAGCCGGGTCATGGTGAAGGCGAAAGGAACATGCAGGCCGACTCGGTGCTCCTCAGCAAATTGGCACACGAGTTCGCCACCCCACTTTATGTTTATTCCGCCTCCGCGATTCGCCAACGTTATAAGCAGTTCGACAAGGCATTTCGCCGGTACGAACACACCGTCTGCTACTCGGTGAAGGCAAATTCGAACCTGGCGATTCTGCGGTTGCTTGCCGGACTGGGAGCCGGTTTCGACGTCGTCTCTGGAGGTGAGCTCGAAAGAGTTACGATGATCGGCCGCAAATCTGCGTCGAAAGTCGTCTTTTCAGGTGTAGGCAAAGTTGAAGAGGAAATTGATCTCGCACTGAGAGCCGGCATTCTGCTGTTCAACGTCGAGAGCGCCAGCGAATTGCAACTGCTGGCCGCTCGCGCCACGCACCTCGACACGCGCGCCAGTTTTGCCGTGCGGGTGAACCCTGATGTCGACGCCAGGACGCATCCGTATATCTCGACCGGTTTGCATCAACACAAGTTCGGCGTGCCTCTGCGCGAGGCCAGGGAACTCTATCAGCACAGCCGCGCTACCCGTCATCTGCAACCCGCCGGGGTGAGTACACATATCGGGTCTCAAATCACGGACGTCGCACCGTTCGGCGAGGCCATGGAGCGAATCGCTTCCTTCGTTCGTCAGCTGCGCGTCGAGGGCCACGCAATTCGCTATGTCGACGCGGGCGGCGGCCTCGGTATTTCTTATGCGCCAGGGAAGGCCCAGATCTTTGAGACTCAGGTCGAGCAATATGCCCGCGCCGTGCTGAAGCCTCTTAAAGGTTTGGGCATACATCTCCTCCTTGAGCCGGGACGTTCGATCATCGGTCCCGCTGGTGTCCTGATTACGCGCGTCATCTATCGCAAGCGCAACGACGGGAAGAAATTTCTCGTGGTTGACGCGGCGATGAATGACCTGCTCCGTCCCGCGCTTTACGGAGCGCGTCACGAGATTGTGCCGTGCGTGGTTCGGCGAGGCGGCACAGCTGAGACCGTCGACATAGTCGGGCCAGTCTGCGAGACCGGAGACTTCTTCGTCCGCAACACCGAGCTGCCTGTTACAGAAGAAGGGGACCTGCTGGTCATCCTCGACACCGGTGCTTATGGGATGGCGCTGGCATCGAACTACAATTCGCGCCCACGAGCTGCAGAAGTACTGGTGGACGGCGCACGCCGCCGGTTGATACGCAAGCGGGAGTCGATGGGTGACCTCCTGGCGCCTGAGCGCACCTGAACTGGCGCTGGAGTTGCGAAACTCCGGCACTAGAGTGTGCTAAGGAAGACCACCGTTTTTGGCTAGCCAGTCGGGGATGAAGCGTCCCCAATCGTGGCTGAGGGTGTTGCCGGTGCCAGCACCCACCATAACTTTCTTGATTCTGCATTTTTGCTGATTGCCTTTGACGGTGGTTTGGAGCTATGCTCGCTTCCCACTGGAGATTTCATGCAACCGAATCAATATGACGCCGCCACTACCACTGCCGTGTGTCTCTGGTGTTATTCGCAATACCTGAAGGGCACAAGCAGGGCTCGTGATGGACAGACGTTCTGCTCCAGAAAATGCGAAATTGAGGCGCGTTTCTGGTTGCACGACAACCTGAAATCTGCCACCGAATAATCCACGGCGCGGCGGAAGCGCCGCGCCTTTTCACAGGTCGTCTCCTTCCCCGCAAAAGCAAGCGATGTTCCACCCCTTCTATCGTTGTCCCCACTTCAATTTGTTGCGGAGCACGTCAAAGAAGGTCCGTCGCATGCGCAACAGTTTCACGTTGTGGTTGGCCCGCTGACACACGACGCGATCCCCTTGGCGTACCGGTGTGCCCACTTGGCCGTCGATGCTCAAAAAAGCCTCCTCGCCGCATGTTTCAACCCGCAACTCGATCTGCGCCTTGTCGGTAACGACCAGGGGCCGGTGCGTTAGAGAATGCGGACAAACAGGGGTTACGACGACAGCATTAACAGAGGGCATCAGGATCGGCCCGCCGGCCGCCAGCGAGTAAGCGGTCGAACCGGTGGGCGTGGCAATGATCACTCCATCCGCTTTGTAATTAAAGACGAAGGCACCATTGATAAGGAGATCGAAGTCCACCAGGCGGGATATGGCGCTCTTGTTCACGACCACATCGTTCAGGGCGAAATGATGCGCCGTACATTCGACGGATCGAAAAAGCCGGCAGTCCAGCACCGCGCGCTCTTCGATGGGACACTGGCCCGCGTCGACGGCCTCCAGGGTCGAATACATTTCGCTGAGAGGGACCTCGGTCAGAAAGCCCAGGGAGCCAAGATTCACCGCCAGGATGGGGATGCCGTCATGCCCCACGGCACGGGCCGCCGACAGCAACGTGCCGTCGCCTCCCAGCACCAAGGCGAAGTCAGGATGATGCTCGCCGATCTTGTCTCGGGCGACGGTCTTCTCGCCGTTGGTGTATCCCCCGGTTTCCTGGTCGAGGAAGAGCCGATATCCGCGCTTCCGGAACCAGCTCAGAAGCTCGGGCAGAATATTGCCGAGCTCCGGCTTCGATGGCTTGGAGATGATTGCGGCTGACTTCATGTCTTGCGTGTAACCAAACCCAAGTGTAGCGCGTTGCGTTGGCGCCCGTAGGCCGCTAGGCAAATCGCGCATGAAGCAGGAATTCCCGATTTCCTTCCGTGCCCAGGATGGGAGACTCAATTACCTCGATGCCAGAACCGCCCAGTTGCTCAACCGAGTGCTCGACTTTGTGCACCGCCGCCTGGTGCGACGCGGGGTCGCGCACAATTCCACCTCTGCCCACCTGTTTGCGTCCTACCTCAAACTGGGGCTTCACCAGCAATATGAGCTGAAAGCCGCCTCGAGCAGCGCTCCAACGCGCACATTCCAGCACCGCCGGGAGCACGAGCGTGGCAGAGATAAAAGATACATCTACGGCAATGAGGCCGATGGGCTCCGGATTGCCTTCTGGCCAAAGCTGCTGCGGCGTCAAGTAGCGCGCGTTGGTTTTCTCCAGCAGACGCACGCGGGGATGGCTGCGCAGCATCGCATCCATCTGCCCATAACCGGTATCAACCGCAAGCACCTTCGCGGCGCCGTTCTGCAGGAGGCAGTCGGTAAAGCCGCCGGTGGAAGCACCGATGTCGAGGCACGTCAGTCCCTGCACCGTGAGATGCCAATACACGAAGGCATGGGCCAGCTTCAGGCCGCCGCGACTAACAAAGGGCGGATCATCGCCAAGAACGCGGAGCGATACATCGGTCTCGACCGCTGCGCCAGCTTTGTCAATCTTCTGCTCGTTAACCAGTACCCGGCCCGCAAGTATCAATGCCTGTGCTCGCTCTCGCGAGAAAGCCAGCCTGCGTTCGAAAACCAACTTGTCAAGCCGAACCTTCACGCCGCCAGACTAGCACGACGGTACTGCTGATCCTGTCTCGGCGCCTGACGATCAAAGATTCTTGGTCATTGGCGCCATCCACGCTTCATGCGCCAAACCAAAGATTACACAGATTGACAGGGTCGGGCAGAGCACATTCTTCAGTGCAGAATGCTAACTTTTGTGATTCGCCGGAAGTTAGATCATCACACCCATCCTTTTCCACAGCCTTATGCACATTCATGTTGAAAAGTGTCACACGCTATTCATAATTTCGTCGCGCTCGTCTTCGTCTACTGCGGTTAGAATCAGCCCGTGCGCCAAGCCCGCATATGTCGCCGAAGGGGGTGCTGTCTTGTTCGGCGACGGAACGGCGTTAGGGAACAGTAGTTAGAGCAGGGAAGGGGAAGCAATGGAGACCCTAAACGAAGACCAACTTCGTGCAGAGCCTCAGGGCGGCCCGACGCCGGTCGAGCCTGCCACACCGGCTCAGGATGAACATTCGGCTTCGAATCATGACGTGCTGTGCCAGCTCTATGCAAACATGCTGACCTGCCGGATGGCCCGGGAACGCGCGCGATCATTACAGCAAGAGGGGTGGCTTGCCGACTGCTACGTCAGTCCTGAAGGATCCGAGGCTGCGGAGGTCGGCGCGAGCTACGAGCTAAAGCCGGACGACTCGTTAGCCATCTGCCATCATGACGCCATCACCACATTCCTTAAGGACACGACCTTGCGCGAAGTCTTCGCGCAGCTGTTTAACCAGGCTCGTGGCGGCAGAAGCCGCTCAGGCGAGCACACAGGACGCAACATCCTTCCGCCAGCCGCTACGCTTGCGGCTCAGCTCACCTTGGCGGCGGGGGTGGCGTGCGCCTACAAGCAGCAGGGGAGGCGGAATGTGGTATTGGTGCTCTGCGGCGACGGTTTTTCCGCGCTCGGCTCGTGGCATGAGGCTGCCAAGATTGCTGCCGCGGATCGGTTGCCCGTGATCTTCGCGATTGACAGTGGCCGCAATGGAGATGCAGACACCCAGCATTGGTCCGGCATGGGGGAGGATTTGAGTCACCGCGCCCAAGCTTACGGATTTCCGGGAATCACGGTGGACGGCGACGACGCGGTGGCGATCTTCCGCGTGAGCCAGGAGAGCATCCATCGTGCCAGGAGCGGCGCCGGTCCGACGCTTGTCGAATGCAGATCGCTGCGCCAGCTCGGCAAGTCGCCGCCTGGAAATTCTACGAATGGAACCCGGACGAAGCAAGGTACTTTGTTTCCGGCAGATCCACTCATACAGATGGAGCATTACTTAAAGAAACGCGGAGCTTGGCGCGCTTCCTGGAAACACCAGCTGATGGAAAGCATCGCTGCCGAAATTGAGGTTGCTGTCGAGCTAACTCGACCTGGCCGCTGAATGCAATTCAAATATTGCGCAGCGGCACAAAGAAGACAAGAACGGACCCGCCACCCGATCCCTCAGGGCCACGAGGTTCACGCGCCAGGGTCCCAACAGGTACAGGAGGTTGTGAACCTCCGAAGCGGCTGTCTTATGCGGCAGCTGCTTGCACGCGCGCTGGCGACGCACACCGATCCGCTGCAAGCAGGATGCCGTGGACATCATTGGCTGCGCAGCAGTCTTGTGCTCCCATCGCCAGGGCGCGCGACCACATTTCTTCATCAGCCAGGCGATGGATGCCTACGAAAGCGGTCGCGGGAAAAGCGCTGCAGAGCTCTTTCACTTCGGCGTAGCTGACCAGCTCCAGGTCCACGATGGCTAATGTTGGTCGCAGCCGTGCGACCTTCACGCGGATGTCATTGACGGATTCGGCTGTAGTAATGCTGCGAAACTCAGGGCGTAACTTTTCGGCGAGCCGCTTCGCCGCTTGGCTATCTTGCTGAGCGAGTATGACGCTGAACGGTCGCATGGCTTCCTCCCTTCTTCGGGGATAGGAAAGGATGGGCATTGCCAATCCCTGATGGGTGAACAATCTTTTGCGGTCTTGCGCGATCGAGCGACGAAGTGTGAAGTTTTCCAGCCTTGCGGAATTCTACTTGCTGATATCGCTTGCCGGCGTGGCGGGTTCGAAGGCTTCCGGCTGAAGCTTGCCGTTCCGCTTCAGCAGGATTTCGACTTTGCCTTCAGCTTCCTCCAGCTCTTTCCGGCACGACGTCGAGAGCTTCATGCCCTCGTCGAACAGCTGCAGTGCCTGATCGAGGGAGACGTCACCTTTCTCCAGTTGCGCCACGATTTTCTCGAGCCGATCGAGGCACTCTTCGAACTTGGGCAAGGGCAAACTCCAACCTAAATTTTAGTCCAATTTGCTCCGTGCGACGCATGAAAATCCGGAAAAGATTCTGCAGCACAGGTTACACCGTGGCGCATCGGGTAACGGCATCTCCTCCTAGGGCCTCGAGCACGTCGACGGCGCAGGAATACTTGCCAAACGGAGCAGCGATTTGCGCACCCTGGACCATCGGCCGCACTGCGACCAGCATGTCGCGGGCAATTGCTACACCCTCTTCGCGTGCCGCCTCACTGGTGTTGGCGCGGGCCATGCGCTGGATGATCTCGTCCGGAATGGATACTCCCAGCTCGTTCTTCATGAACTCGGCGTTGCGGGTGCTGGTAAGGGGCCAAATGCCGGCGACTACAGGAATCCGGCAGTGTTCGATCCGGCGAAGAAATTCCTCCAGGAGTCGAAGGTCAAACACCGGCTGGGTGACTGCCAACTCAGCACCTGCCTCAACCTTATATTGAAAGCGGCGAATCTCTTCGTCGATATTCGGGCTGCCGGGGTTGGCGCCGACCGCGATGACAAAGCGGGTGGCATTGCCGATCGGGTTACCGCCTATGTCCAGGCCCCGGTTAAGGTCGCGCACGATGTTGACCAGTCCGATGGCATCCACGTCGAACACCGCGGTCGCATCGGGGTAGTCGCCCATCTTCGGAGGGTCGCCCGTAATGCAGATGAGGTTTCGAATGCCGACCGCGCTGGCGCCCAACAGATCGGACTGAATGCCCAGAACGTTGCGGTCCCGGCAGGTGTAGTGCAGGATGGGCTCGATGCCTACCTGCTGTTGCACGAGCAGACAAAGTGCCTGGTTGCTCATGCGGGCCGAAGCACGCGGGCTATCCGGGATGTTCACTCCATCAATGCCAACGGACTTCAGAAACCTCGCGCCTTCTACCTCCTTGGTCGGATCCGTTCCTTTGGGTGGAACAATTTCGACCATGGTCACGAATTCGCCTTCGGCGACTTTGTGGCCGAGAAGTGAGCGCTCCCTCAAGGGAACTGGCTCAACCGGCTGGGCTGCAGCCTTGGCACGACCCTTCGGGAGCGCAGCCGGGGTCGAACGCGGCAAAAACTTCTTCATCTCGTGAATGTGCGCAGGGGTGGTCCCACAGCAGCCCCCCACCAGGCGCACACCGACGTTGACCAGCTTGCGCGCATAGCTGGCCATGTACTCCGGCGAACAGAGGTAGATCGTGCGCCCCTCGACCGACCGCGGCATGCCGGCGTTTGGCTGCGCTGACAGTGGAGCCTTCGTGGTCGCCCGAACTCTTTCCATGGCGTCGAGCATCGCTACCGGTCCAACGCTGCAATTACAGCCAAGAACATCTGCTCCCCACTCCTCCAGTTGCGGTCCGTAATGCTCGGGACTCGACCCGTCAAGGCAGTTCCCGTCTTCGTCGATGGTTACCTGGGCCACCACCCGGAGCCTAGGGTTGACGTCCCTGGCCGCGAGAATTGCCTGATGTAGCTCCTCGAGGTATCCAAAAGTCTCCAGAATGAGCAGATCGACGCCTTCGGCGTTGAGCGACTCGATCTGCTCGCGGAAGGCGGCGCGTGCCTCCTCGAAGGCGATTTTGCCCAGCGGTTCGATACGCACGCCCAAAGGACCGACCGCCCCTGCCACCAGGGCGTCGAAGCTCTTGGCTGCTTCGCGGGCTATGTGAGCTCCCTGTCGGTTAATGGCCGCCAATTTGTCGACACAGCCGTGTTTCGACAAACGAAACGAATTCGCCCCAAAGGTGTTTGTCTCAATAACATCGGCGCCGGCTTGCAGGTATTCGTGATGAATATCGCGAATCAGGTCGGGCTGCGAGACGTTCAGTTCGTCGTAACAGCGGTTGATGAAGATCCCTTTGGAATACAGCAGCGTACCCATGGCGCCGTCACACAGGACGGGGCCTCTTTCCAGTCGTTTCAGCAGGTCCGTTGTCATGGTGATCAAAGTGCTGGAATGATGAACTTATTGGAAGACTACCAGCAAATGCACAGAATTGGCTACGCGGTGCACCGCGCTCCTTTGAAAGCCTCTGGTATAATCTCAGCGTCTTCCAGCAACTCATCTGAAATCATTATGATAAGTGGGGTAAACGCTTGAAGCGAGTGGGAGTCCTCGCGGGAATCTTCTCCGCCATACTCGTGATCACGGCCTGTGGTGGTAGTGGCAGCAGCAGTTCAAATCCAAAGGGTCAAGTCAGCGGCCTTCACCACCGCGTCTTCATCAGCAACGCGTACAACGGTAAGCTCCAGATCGTTGACAGCCAGAATGACACCCAGGCTGCTACGCAACAGCAAACCGTAAGCGCTAACGGCCAAACGATCACCACAACGACCCCGATCTCAATCGGTCTTGGCATTCAGAGTACCTGGGAAACCGTCAGTCCAGACCACAGCACGACGGCGGTGTTTGACCCTGTTTCGAACGCGCTTTACTTCGTTTCCAATTCAAGCGAGGCGAGTTCGGGAAGTGTGGCTCTAGGCGGCTCCAGTGGCAGCGGAGTGTTCTCAACCGATTCCAGTACCGTGTATGTGCCGATTCGTAACATGGCCGTGAGTGGGCAGCAGAATGGAGCCATCCAGGCGGTCACCGCCTCGACCGCCACCATCGCGGCAAGCTACCCTGTACCGGCGGTACAGTATCTTTCCCTCAGCACCTCAGGAACCTATCTGCTGGCGTTTGCCAACAATTCGGATTCGATTTTAG
>Ga0306920_100002894_pt1 | contig 21710 bp, 16 predicted proteins | sample flu12Cox44000170_FD_204666 | JGI IMG/M metagenome (GOLD analysis project Ga0306920, IMG submission 204666) | Lab enrichment of tropical soil microbial communities from Luquillo Experimental Forest, Puerto Rico - flux4day.12C.oxic.44.000.170 (v2)... | ecosystem: Environmental > Terrestrial >...
CCATAATTGTCCGTCGATCAGAGCACCTGACGGGTTCGGGAAAACCGCGCGCACTTGCACGGTGTCGGTCGCGCGCTCGACCGTTACGTCGACAAAGTCGATCTTGCCCACCGATCCGTAGCTCTTCCTGTCGGCAAAGCGCAAAGTCACCTTGATGCCTTCAATGTCGAGACCTGTGTCCCGCGCGTGCGAGATGTCGGCCTGACTCACCGGAAACAGCACATACATCGGGTCTTGACTGACGATCGTTGTCAGGGTTCCGCTTTGCGGGCTGACCACATTGCCTTTGGTGATATTGGTGCGACCGATTTTGCCCGCGATCGGCGATACGATGTCGGTGTAGCCGAGATTGATGTTTGCCGTGTCGAGTTTGCCCTGGGCGATCAAAATCTTGGCATCGGCGTCCCGGTCCGCAGTCAGCGCCTTGTCGCGCGCCTCGAGCGTGCCCGCGCTCGTCTTGGCCAACGTTTCCGCACGCTGGTATTCGACCGCGGTCAGCAGCTTTTTTGCCTTGTCTTCGGCGAGTTCCCCGGCAGCCTGGTCAACCGCGGCCTGGAACAGATCCTTCTCGATATGGTAAAGATGCTGACCTTCCTTGACAAGCTCGCCCTCTTTGAACTGTACGTCTTCCAAGTAGCCGGTCACTCGCGCATGAACTTCGACTTTATTGATCGCCTCGACCCGCCCAACAAAATTTTTGGTTTTGGCAATCGGCTTGTGCTCGGCCTTGACCGTGCCGACCGGAACTGCAGCAGGGGCTTGCTGTTGCGCCGACGACGAAACAATGGAGGCGCTTATCACAAGAAAAGAGCCGAGAGCAGACAGCAGCCGAACAGTCCAAAAACCAGGAAAACCCGGCGCCACAAAAGATGGCGTAGCGGGTACGACTGTCGGTGCCTTGATCGGAATCACGATAGCCTCCCATTTTTTTGTGATCGCAGGCGATACGCGTGTACCGTAGACCTGTATAAGCTTGGCGACAAGCTCGGGTCCTGATATCAGATAATGTAGCATTCGGCGAGGCAAGAGTTCCATCACGCTTTTCTCGACTTCGCAATCGATTGGGATACCGCTTCGACCGGCGTTCTCGCCAAATTTTCTTAGGGAATCTACAGTAGATTTCTCCGTTAATGTTCGAGCATTCGGAGCGACGAAGTGAGCCGCCGCATCGTGTGAGGGCAAAGCCCGGTTACTAATGTTTCTGCGCAGCCGGCTCCCTGCAGGCGCGTTTTGAGAGCAGGCTGACCATCGCGCCGCAAAGAGCCGAGACCAACCGGGACGCACTCAGAATTGCATTTCAGGGTGCTCGCGCAATCCGGCTCACAATATCGACTAATTGACTATGCGCGGTGGTGGCCGGATCATTGAACTCGTCGATCGAGTGAGCATCGGCAAGCTTGCTCAACCGGACGAGCTCGAAGATCCGTTGCCGCCGGTTCAGCGACAACTCGGATGCCCGGCTGGTGACCAGTAGATGCCAGAGCTCGCCTTTACCAAACAGGTGATTGAGTTCGGTCGCCGTCTCATAAATCACGAACACAACCAATATCCAGAGCTGGATGGCGATGAAGTGATGCCAATCAAACGTCGCAACCATGTAAGGCAGGAATGTCCCAAGTGGATGGTGTTCGACCAGCCAGAACCGGATCCAGTGTTCGAGCAGGCGTGCGACAAGCACGACGGCCCAGTAGAAAGCCGCTTTGAACAGGATCGGCCGGATCAGTGGCGCGCGATCGTAGCGGCGGATCGATTGCGTCGCGTTGGCAACCAACACGGCTTTTCCGACCACGAGCGCCCCGCCGGTAACAAGCATGAAGCTGCCGAACGCCGCACCGTAATTGGCAACGAGAAGGTTCGTCGTCAGCAAGATCAGGTTAAAGGCGATGAAAAAGAAGATCGTCGGCGGCAACATTTCGCGCAGTTCGCACAGCAAGAAGGCACCGACCCGGCGCGCAATCCCGACAGGTGCCTGGGTTGCCTCAACGGAAGGCTCGCTTGGGATCTTATCGATCTCCAGAACAGACGCGCTCTTCATTCGCCTCCTCCTCGGCGCACGCCTTATGTGCGATCGAACGAACGACTGGCGCGATCGAACCTAGAGTGTCGAGGGGAACTCGCCACTCGTCCTTTCCGCAGTTCCTGCAATCGGATCGATAGCACTGGCGATATAGGAGAGAATGGCCGGAGGCTAGCCTCTGGGGCCGCCTGGGTCTAGCAGTAGTAGACGCCCACTGCACACCGTCGCGCGGTCCGTCGCGCGACGCCGGCATAACTCATCGGCGTTAGGGGACGGCCGATGATAGCTTCTGCGGTAGAGACAAAGCTGTGCACGCCCGGGATCTCGAAGCGCTCACCGATCTCCAAGCAGATACCGTAGATGATGATCGCCAGTAGACCAACAATGATGCGCTTTGACATGATCACTTTGCTCCTTTAGCAGCAGTGAAAAGGGCCGGTATGTCATTAAGCTCGGGGACCTCGTCCGGTGTCAATTTCTTGGCACCGGCGGGAATCTCCAATTTGAAACTGTCGGAAGCGACTTCGGCACCCGTTTTCCATCCCCAGGTATCGAGAGTATATTGCGGCCACCCAGTAACCTTCTTGCTCGTTATGACATAGCGGCACGGGTAAGGGCGGGCTCCTTGCGCGATCCAGATCTGCCAATCGACGTCCTTCGTCCTAAACGCAAGGTGATCGCATTCGACGCCACGGATCACACCGGCTCCCAGATCCTTGACATCGGTGACCTCCGACATCAGCTCCTTATAAGGATCCGATATCAGCATATCGGCTCCTGGGACGGGCCGGTGGTACTTGTTCCGCAATACGTCTTCCAATTGATCGATCGTGCCGGGCGCCTCGATTTGAGTATATAAGTTGCTGTTCTTGCCCAACAATGTCAGCGTCTTCCCGTCAAAGACCATCTCGACATTCGCAAATCCGCCGGTGCGGGTCAAATGAAGCTTATCGGGGCGATTGAGCGACAACGTGCCGGAACTCACCAACGCTATTTTTTGCTGTTGTGTGCTGACGAGTTCGAGGTTCACATCATAATCGAACGACATTGCCTTTTGCGCGCCAAGATAGTCAGACATGGCCTTTAGCAGCCTTTTGGCGTCTGCTTCATCGGCGCGTCCGGCCGACATATTGGCGACCCCCGCCGCGACTACTAGAGTCAGAACAGCGGCCCATTTCTGTAAGGTTCTCGTGGCCTTGCTAAAGCTGCGCGGCATAGGCTCCTCCGTTGTTTAGCCCGGGGAGATCGTCCCGGGCGGCGTGTTACTCATCTGTTGCTGCTTCTCGACCATATCGAGCGACAGTGGCGCAGCGCCAGGACGGCGGCGCGATTGCGATCATCTCTCGCGCCGCTTTTAAGCGCGTCCTGATACAAGCCCCGGTTAAAATGCCTGGATCCGGGTCCAACTCGCGTCGTAGAGGCAGTTTGGACCTGCCGCTCGACCCGTCAGCACAAAATTGGGATCGATTTGTCCCTGGAACGTCTGACCACCCGTCTGGCTGACCATCGCCAATCCACCTTGTGGATTGACATAGCCCTGAAAATTAAGAGTACCCGTGCCAGGAATTCCGGTACCGGTGGCAGGAGCTGCGCTCTGGAAGGTGGCAAGACCGTTGCGAATGGTCAAATTTTGACCGGTGACAAAATCGGGACAGCCGGGGTTCACGTTTCTGGCGACAGCATTACCGTAATATCCGTCAAAGGCCCTGGTCGTGTTCGTCGCCGATCCGGCCGCGAAGCCGGTCGCGGCAAGTGGTGGCGCCGCTGGTTGAGGGACTTGAGGGACACAAGCCGAAACTGCTAGCAATGGAATCCCTAATAGGTAGAGCCGTTTCATCTGGTCCTCCTTAGGAAAGTGCGCGGACGATTCTCCGGATTGGTTCATTCGGCGCTCTAGCGAGCCCTGCCCGCCGGCACAAGACTAAACCCTGGGTTTCTTCGCTGACTATGCAAAAATTGGGAATCCTACGCGCCGATGAGCGGCACTCGCGGGGTACGCTGGAGAGTGGTCGATGGGGTCTCGCCAAATGTCGCCCGATATGTCCCGGCGAAGCGCCCCAGCTGCGTGAAACCGAAACGGTCGGCAACTTCCGCGACCTTAACCTTGTTAGGGTGGGCGTCGCGCAGCGCGAGACGGACTTCCTTCAACCGGCGCAACAGCACATATTGGCCGGGGGTCATGCCGATAAATTCGGCGCAGCACGACCGAAGGGTCCGGTCGCTCACGACAATCCGGTCGCAAAGTTCCAGCATGTGCAGCGGTCGGCTGAGATATTCTGCCAAGACCTCTTCGAACCTGACCATGATGCTGGCATGATGGCGCTTGGCGTACCCCTCGGTACGGGCGCTGGCGGTGGTCAAACAGGTGACCAACGCCTGGATCAGACCCTGTTCAATGGCTCGCGCAACCTCGGGATGCGACAAGATCTTGGACTTTGTCTCGGCGAGGCGACAGGCTTGCGTGTGCAGGCGTCGCAGGCGAGCCGCAAGACGCGCGGAAGGCTGCAGAGCTCGCCCCTCCGGTGGCAAAGAGAAGGGCGCGCCGGAGAGTGCCCGGCCATAATGTTCGAGCTGCGCCGGGTCCATCGCGATCACGTTCCAGACGGAGTGTCCCGGCATTGACTGATGCAGCCGTTCCCCGCGGCTGTGGAACATGATGTCACCCGCCTGCATTTCTCTGCCGCGCCATACCGGCAACGGTTCCGAACCCGCAGGAAACGTTACAAAGGCCAGCTCGGGGGTCAGCTGCACATAGGCTATCCGCGGGGAATCTTCCTCGCACCGCAACACCTGCGAATGGTGCAGCTCCACCCACGTGATGCGGGCTCTAAACTTGGCTTGGGGCACGATAACGGCTTCGATTTGTGCCTGGCGAAGGCTCGCCTCGTAGTAATCGGGCTCCAGGAACGTGCGCGTGCCACCGCCCGGCATTTGTCGTCCTGCAGAATCAAGGGCGCATAATGCAGCCTATGGCGCAGCGTAGATCAGCCGAACCAGCACGACTATGCAGTTTTTGGCGATTCCGAAACCAACCGACCCCTATCGCTGAAGGCCGTCAGGCGGGCCGTCGCAGCGCTGCTGAAGGCGATTCACCAAACAGCGAGCGGTAGGCAACCGAGAAGCGGCCCAATTCCCAGAACCCGTAATCGGAGGCTATCTCGGTGACCGTCTTCGTTTCCGCGTCCGCACGCCGCAGTGCCCGGCGCGCCAAATGCATTCGCCGCAGCCAGAGGTAGCGCTTTGGGCTCATGCCCAGGTACTCCAGGCAACAGTCGCGCAGTGTCCAATAGGAGGTGCCGACCTGTGCGGCGAGTTCCGCCATGTATAAGGGTTCGTCAGGGTTCGCCATCATCACGTCCTCCAGGCGACGCATAACTCTCGCGCGACGACGCTGGACATTGGGCATCTCATCGGAACCGCTGCCAGCTAGGCAGACAACCATCGCGTCCACCAAAGCTTGTTCGATCGCCCGCGCTACCTCGGACTTGGCGAGGATGTCGGGGGCGTCTCTCGCGAGATGGCTCGCCGCGTTGTGTAGCTTTCGCAGCCGCGCCAGAGCCGGCGCCGGAGGCGTGACGCTGGTGGGGAGAGTAGGTGGCTCTAACCCGCGCCCGGTAAAGATCTCGCCCGCGGCGTGGAGATCTCCGGGTGCCAAAGACATTGTGCTCCATTTACAGGGCGCCGAGGATCGAAGGTACCATTCCCAATCCAGCCCGAACCCCGCAATTTGATTTTGCGAGGTTTCGATGCCGTTGACCTGCATCGCGGGCTGGCCGGGGTCGGTCGCGAAAATAATCAGGGCCCGCATCCCGCTGGGCGTCACCTTCATAAGCCGGGACAGGTCCTCGTCGAAGCGGTGCATCCACAACCGGTGCAGGTCGATACGCGTCGACTCGGCCCGGAACTCGCCGCGCCGCTCGACGATACCTACTATTTGCAGATTTCGTATTCCCGTAAAATATTCGACCGGGTCGGTAAATGTGCGGACCGCGCTCGAAGGCATCCCCTACCTCCGTGAGCCAAGCTCGGACGCGAAAAAAATAGTCGGCTGGTTACGATGGTAGGTTGATTTGCATCAGTTTTCAGCAAAAATTTACGGATTCGGTCGCCCGACACGTAGCGCCCACGATATCGGGCGTTTTTCGCCAATTCGCCGACTTGGCGTAGCGGTTTTCGAGCTTCTAATGTGCATCGGCCGTGCTGCCGGTTCCAGCCATCGTCACAACCGCCTGAGGATGCCCAATCTCCTCGCCATTACCGATAACGGCTCGGGCCGCGCGGGCTGCGAGCCGGTCTGCTGGGCTTCGTACTGCTGTTTATACAAATGCCAGATCCCGGCGTTGGAGCTGGGGCCGCTGCCGGCCTGCTTGAACCAGTCGAGCATCTGTGCCGTCGAGTCGACCTGGTCGTCGTGCTTGCCCTTCGGAAAGGCCGTCAGCTCATGAAGGTATTCGGCGAGCCATCCGGCCTCTTTGGGCAGATGCACGAAGCCGTTCTCGATCATCGCGGTCTGCGCATGCATGCGCATGATCTTGTCCGACTGCGGCTGATAGCGAGTGACGGCGTGGACACCCTCGGCGACCAGCTCCTGGATCAGCTGGGTGCCGGACGCCTTATCCTCGATCAGCACCACGCTCGCCGCGAAGGCGTGGGCCTGCTCGCGGACCGCGCGCTTCAATTCGGGATATTCCATGCGCCGGCGCAGCACATGTAAAAGATAGAGGTCCTTGCCTTTGATGCCCCAGCTCGTGCAGACGCTGAAATCGCTGAGCTCGCTCGCCTTGTTGGCGGTGTCCCAGCTTTGCACGATGCGGTCGAATTTGTCCGGCCGCTCGTTGGGCGCGTAATTCCGAAACCACGCCGCCTTGACCATGCCGCCGCCCAATGGCGACGGGGCCTGCTGATACTGGCCGGCAAAATTGTATTCGCCGATCGTACGGCGGATCTGCTCGATGGTCGCCAATGGCTGGCGCTCCGGGTGCAATGCCTCGCCTCGCCGCCGGGTAAATAGGTGCTGTCTCAACTCGGTATCGAGCGCCCAGGTCTCGTCGTCCTCAGCGATCGCCGGAAAGCGCACGACCTCCCAGTCCTCTTGCGCCAGCACGTGGCCGACGAGATCGTCTTCATGCAGCCGATGCATGATCAGGATGATCGCACCCGTCCGGGTGTCGTTCAGTCGGCTGTAGAGCGTGTGGTCGAACCAGTCGTTGGCCGCCTGGCGTTGGGCTTGCGACAGCGCCTCCTCGGGTTTCAAGGGATCGTCGATAATGATGATGTCCGCACCTCGCCCGGTCAGCACTCCGCCGACCGAGGTGGCGAGCCGGCAGCCCTGGACCGTCGTCTCGAACTCGGACACGGCCTGCCGTTGCGCCGAGAGGCGGGTCGCAAAGATCTGCCGGTACCAGTCGCTGGCGAGGATATGGCGACAATCGCGCGACAATTTGTCGGCGAGGTCCTGCGCGTAGCTGACGCAGAGGATCTGCAGGCCGGGTTCGAGCCCGAGACACCAGGCCGGAAAGGCCACCGATGCCAGGTGCGACTTCAGGTGGCGCGGCGGCACGTTGATGATCAGCCGTCGGATACGCCCGTCGCGCACCGCCGCCAGTTTTGCGGCGATGAACTCGTGATGCCAGCTCGGCGCGAATGGGGTCCGCGGGTTGAGCTCACGGAAACAGTGCGCTGCAAAGCTGGCAAAATCGGCGCGCAGCAGTGCCTTGTACTCACCCGGGCTATGGGTTTCGGCCGTCGTCATGCGTCGTTACGCCTAGTTCCGATCATAGTCGTCATCACCGGGCTCGTCCCGGTGATCCACTCCATTTTCGCCGGCGACACCGGCGGTGGCGGGTACGTGGGTGCCCGGAATAAATCCGGGCATGACGATCAGAGATAGTTTGAGCACTTGAGGACAGCCCGCTGAGATTGCACAGAGATCTAAACCGGACAGACGTGGGTTTCCCCCGTATTCTCGACACCACCCCGTTGCGCTGCCCAGGGACACCCGGCGCACATGTCGCGGCGCAGCCTGGTGATCAGCTGTTGGACCACCTCCTTGTCGGTCGGGCTGAACGGGTTTTTCTCGGCAGTTGCCGGCTCCGCCCTTTTTTCGATGTCGCGCAGCATGTCGATCAGCATCTTGGTGGCGCGCAGCTCGGCGGAGGCCGATTTGTTGACCAGCTGAGCGATGACCGCCTCGCGCTTGGTGACCTGCCGGCGTTTGCCGTTCTCGGTAACCGTCACCTTCTCGTTGAGCGCGGCGGCCAGCAGTGCGGCCAGGTTTTTCGCCGGCCGACCGCGCGGGTTGCCGGACTGGCCCTTCTTGAAGCGGGTGTGCAATGGCGGCTGGCGGTAGTTCGCCGCGTATTGACGTTCGGTCTCGGACATCTTGACCTCTGGGAAGTTTTCGCTCTAATATCATCGCAATCATAATTTGTCAATATGACAATACGATCATCGCAAAAAGAGCCTGCCCTGTTCGCCCCCTGATAGACCGATTCCGCCCCCTGCGCGGCGAATTCGGACCCCTGCTCGGGTGAGCCCGACACCGGCTTCTAAGTATCTGATCCAGAAGGTTTTATCGGGGACAACCCGAGCAAATTTCAGAGCGGAATCGAAAATTCACCCTGTTTTCCGGTTTTTACAGGGCTCGCCCACCGGGCAGCCTCAACGCTAAAGTTTTGAATGTTCTGGCGCGCGATCCTATGATGCGCGAGAGGGTGTGTGCCGAACGAAGGAGAGGCAGCATGAAGAACGGCTTCCGCGTGTACGATTCCGATACCCACGTCAACCCGGCTGCAGAGGTGCTGGAGCGCTATGTCGACCCGGGCTTTCGGCCGCGCCTCGCCGAGCTCGAGGCCTATCGCCTGCCGGTCGGACAAGGGGCGGTCGCAGGCGTCGAGGGCCTGCACAACTATCGAGTCGGCACGAAATATTATCGCCGGGTTCTCGGCGAGAGTGCGCCGCGCGAGAGCTTCACCGGCCGCGAGACGCGATGGATGGGCAGCAAGATGCCGCGGCCCGGGGTGCAGGACGATCAGGCCCAGAACCGGGTCAAGGACATGGACGACGAGGGGACCGACGTCCATTTTCTGATCCCGACCTCCTGGCTCAGCCTCGTCGGCCTCCCCGACCCGGCGCTCGAGATCGGCGTGATCCGCGCTTACCACCGCCACATGGCGGATTTTTGTGGGCAGTTCCCGAACCGGCTGAAGAGCATGATCGTCGCCTCGTCGCGCAATCCGGACGAGGCGGTGCGCGAGATCCGCGAATGGGGCAACTCGAAATGGGCGGTAGCGGTGATGCCGTTGCTCGCCAAGGATTTCCCGGCAGACCATCCCGACCTGCATCCGATCTGGCGCGCCGCCGCAGACCACGACTTGCCGATCGCCAACCACAGCTTTACGTGGAACCCGCCCTACTATCCCGGCTATCAGGATCTCTGGGAAAACATCTTCCTGAGCCGTCTCGCCGCCCATCCCTGGGGTGCCATGCGGTTCGTTGGGTCCTTTATCGGCGGTGGGTTATTCGACCAGTACCCGAGCTTGCGGATGGGTGTTCTCGAATGCGGGTTTGGCTGGCTGCCGTTCTGGGCCAAGCGCATGGACGAGCAAGCCATCTATGTCGGCGGCACCGCCCCGCTCAAGCAAAAACCCAGCGAATACATGGCGAGCGGCCGGTTCTTCTGCAGCATCGAGCACCACGAAGGGGAGGACATGTTCAACTATGTCTCCCACTTCCTCGGTGACGACATTCTGATGTACGCCTCCGACTATCCGCACTCGGAGTGCCAGTTCCCCGAGTCGGTCGACAACATCCTCGCCTGGAAGAGCCTCAAGCCGGAGACGCAGAAGAAGCTCCTCGGCGGCAACGCGGACCGGTTCTTCAAGCAGGCCTGAACCGACCGCGGCGCGCCCGTCACCCGGCCATGGCCGGGTGGCGGAGCCTACGGTTATTCCGCGGCGCGGGCGGTCATCGTTGCGCCGTTGCGGCGCCAGCTTGCCAACTCGTCCCAGTTCTGGGCCTCCATGAACTCGGCCCAGCGCCTGTAGAGGTTGCGCAGATTGTGCTCGCTGGATTTCGCCTCGGTGATGTCAAGCACCGTTCCAGGGATGCGTAGTCCCTCCGACTCGTAGTTCTCGACCTCGAAACCCAACCCCTGCTCGTAACTGTAGGGGTAGCGCCGCGCGATGTTTCCCCGGCTCGCGGCGTGGGCGTAGTTCCAATTCTCCATGTCGTCCTGCTCGGTCATCCCGCCAGGACCGGAATAGCGAATATAGTAGTCGCGCAGGAAATCCTTGACCTCCCAGGGTGCGGCTTTATCGACCAGGTACCAACGCCACACCTCGGTCTGGTGCGTCCCGCGGGGATGCCAGACGGCAATCGTCCGCGGCTGGCGTGGATGCAGTGCCGTCGTCGGAAAGATTTCGCCGGGGCTGCCGATCACACGGGCCCACTCACCGCGCCGACGACGCCTCTCCTCCTCGCAATGTGCGAAATATTCCGAGACCACCGAGGAGTGCTGATAGGAGGCTGGCGTCGGTTGGTCGTGTGGCAACAGGTAGATGCCGGTCTGATGCCCGCGCTCGTAAAGCGAGATCTGCAGTCGGCGGGCCATCAGCCGCTCCTGCATGTCGCGACGCCCGCTGCCGGAGGGGCCGATGCCGACCAGATCGACCGAGCGGTGGCTGATATTGTGGTAGCTGTCGCCGCAGAAGTTTTCCGCCGGGAACTTCCAGTTGCACGGAATCCGCCATTTCTGGATACCCCCCAGGATCTCGGTGCCGCCGTCGCTGCCGTCCCAGCCGTCCAACGTCAAATCGAGATAGCGGACAAAGTCGCCGAGATATTCGAAAAAGGACGGCGCTTCGGGGTCCCAGCAGGCCCACACGGTGCCTTTGTGACAGCACAATTGCGGGACCTCGACCAACCCCCACTGCGATTTGTCGAGGCTCTCGTGATAGGCTTCGCGGAAATACGGCACGCCGACGAGCTTGCCGTCGGTGCCATAGCTCCAACCATGATAGGGGCAAGTAAAGATCGGCGTGTTGCCCTCGTCGTAGCGGCACACCTTCATGCCGCGGTGCCGGCAGGAATTGAGAAACACGTGGACCTTTCCGGCCCGGTCGCGGCACAGGATCACCGACTCCTCGCCCATGCCGGAGACGAAATAATCCCCCGGGTTCGGTATCTGGCTCTCATGCCCGACAAACAGCCACACCCGCGCGAAGAGCCGCTCCAGCTCCTGTCGATAGATCTCCTCGTTGACGAAGATCTCGCGGCTGATCTGCCCCGCCTTCAGATCCACCAGCCCCGGCCGGTAACCCGATGTGCCTGCCGTCGCCATGGCCTTGCCTCCCGAGTTATTCGCGGATCTCGACGATGTCCTGGGCGAAGATCATCTCTTCGCCGCCGACGCGCGACGGGTCGCCGGGCGACGAGAGATAGCGTGCGAACACCCAGACCCCGTCCGCCGGGTTGGAGACGATTTCGGCGACAGCGCCGTCGACGAGCGCGATCTTGGTACCTGGAGCGATCTGCCGGATGTTGACAGGCTCGCTCATTCCGCCGCCTCGGCGCGGGCCGGCCGGCGCCAGCTCATCAGCTCGTCCCAGCTCTCGGCCGCCATGAACTCGGCCCAACGCCGGTAGAGGTTCCTGAGATTGTGCTCGCTCGACTTTGCTTGCGTGAGGTCGCAGACGGTTCCAGGAACCCGGAACCCTTCCCACTCGTAATCGCCGGTCTCGGTCCCCAACCCCTGCTCATAGCTGTAGGGATAGCGGCGGGCGATCGTGCCGCGGCTCGCCGCATGCGCGTAGTTCCAGTTCTCCATGTCGTCCTGCTCGGTCATGCCGCCCGGGCCCGAATAGCGGACGTAGTAGTCGCGCAGGAAATCCTTGACCTCGGCCGGCGCATTCTTGTCGACCAGAAACCAGCGCCACACCTCGGTCTCGTGTGCGCTCCGCGGATGCCAGGCGGCCAAGGTGCGCGGCTGCCGCGCGAGGAACGCCGTGTTCGGGAATACCTCGCCGACCAAGGCGATCATGCGGCCCCAATCGCCGCGCTTCTTGCGCCGCGCCTCCTCGCATTCACGGAAATAGTCGGAAACGACCGAAGAGTGCTGGTAAGCGGGCGGCGGTGCGGCCTCCTTGGGCAGCAGGTAGCTGGTGGTCTGGTGGCCGCGCTCCGGAAATGCAATGTGCAATTTCCTGGCCATCAGCAGTTCCGGCATGTCGCGACGGCCGCTGCCGGAGGGCCCGATGCCGACCAGGTCGACCGAGCGATGGCTGATATTGTGGTAGCTGTCGCCCGAAAAATTCTCCGCCGGGAATTTCCAGTTGCACGGCACCCGCCACTTCTGGATGCCGCACAGGATCTCGGTGCCGCCGTCGCTGCCGTCCCAGGAATCGAGAGTCAGGTCGATATAGGGCAGGAAATCGCCGAGATATTCGAGGAAGGGCGGCGCCTTGGGGTCCCAGGTGGCCCACACCGAACCCTTGTAGAGCGACAATTGCGCGACCTCGACGAGGCCCCAGGCCGACCGGTCCAACGTGCTGTGATAGGCCTCCCGGAAGTAAGGGACACCGACGAGCTTGCCGTCGGTCGAATAGCTCCAGCCGTGATAGGGGCAGGTCAAGACGGCGGCGTTGCCCTCGTCGTAGCGGCACACCTTCATGCCGCGATGCCGGCAGGAATTCAGGAACACGTGAACCTCGCCGGCGCGGTCACGGCAGAGGATCACCGATTCCTCGCCCATCGACGAGACGAAGAAGTCGCCGGGGTTCGGGATCTGGCTCTCGTGCCCGACAAAGAGCCAGGCGCGGGCGAAGACGCGTTCCAGCTCCTCCTGGTAAATCTCGTCGTTGACAAAGATCTCGCGGCTGATCCGCCCGCTCGCCAGATCGACGAAGCCGGGGCGATAACCCGATATCCGTGCGGTCGCCATCGGCGTCCTCCCGCCTAAAAGAAGAAGGTCAGGTTCTTGCTCAACAAAACATTCTGGTCGAGCAGGATCTTGCGGCGAGCGATCCGCCACTCTTCCCCGGCGCGCCGTAACAGATCCTCGCGCTTGCCGACGAGGATGTCGGTCTCGGTCTCGACCCGGTTGCGGTAGACCAGAAACCGGCACCTGACCGACACCTCTTCGGGTACCGCCGCCGACGGGCTGACCTCGACGAGCTGGATGTTGGAGAGGAGGTGCGAGATGCGGGAGACAGGTTCCTCGGCCCAATGGATGCCGGTTTGGATCTGCCGCACGCGGCGGGTTAGGGTCTCCTTGCCCTCGTCGAACCAGCTGATGTCGAGGCCTTCGCGGGTGAACTCGCGCTCGCGGTCGTCGACCTTGACGTTGCGGCGCATCGGCATCCAATACCGCACGTCATCGGCGAGCAATCGCAGCCATTCGTCATAGCGCCGCTCGTCCAGGAGATCGGCCTCGCGATAGAGGAAATCCTCGATCTCCTGCTTCAACAGGAAGCGGGTTGAGCGGTCGTCCCGGTCGGTCATGCCAACCTTCGTCACTGGATATCGTCGTCGCGCCCGAGAAACTCGAGGACGCGGTCCATCACCTCTTTCTTCGGGTAGATCGACGCGATCGCCCGCGCCCGTGTCAGCGGGTCGCTGGCGAAGAACCGCTCGTAGAGCACCTGGCGGCTGCCGAAGGAAGTACCGGCGATGTCCCACGCCAGGCGGAAGAGCTTGACGCGGTCCTTCGCCTCCGCATTGTCGGTCGCCAGATACTGCTCGATGTGGTCGGCCAACGGCCCTTGGAAGTCGGCTTCCGTCGGGGTCAGCATGAAGCTGCTCGAACCCAACAGCTGGATGATCTCGACCATCCGCGGATAGGCGGTCATGAAGAGGTTGCGCGGGCTCTCGACCATCAGTGGCTCAGGGCACATGACGCCCCACTCGTCGAGCTGTGCGTCGGCCTCGGCCGCGCGCATGCAGGCTCGCGTCAATTGGGTGATCAGCATCAATTCGCCGATGCGCTCCTCGACATTCGGCAGGTGCGCATTGCCGAGCGCCTGTGTCATGAGCAGTGCCACACCGAGCACGAACTCGGCCTTGGCGAGGTTCTTGACCGCACCCTGATGGGCCGAATGCGCGGTGGAGTGGGTCGCGACGGCGGTGCGGTTGAGGAGATCGACATCGCCCAGCAAGAACACCCGCTCCCACGGCACCAGCACGTCGTCGAAGAAGACGACGCAATCCATCTCCTCGAAGCGCGAGCCGAGCGGGTGGTCGAAATGTGAGCGGCCGAGGTCGAAGCTCTCGCGGCACAGGAATCGGAGGCCCGGCGTGCCGCACGGGATCGCAAAGCTGACCGCGAACGGGCTGTGCGTCTGGGCATGCCGCGCCATGCGCGGCGAGTAGACGCCGATCTCGTCTGCGAGCGGCCCCAGGGTCGCCAGGATCCGCGCGCCCCGCACCACGATGCCGGCATCGGTCTCGCGCATGACCTGCAGTGCGGTGCCCTCTTCGAGATTGAAGACGCCGGAGACGGTGCGGCTGCGCTGCAGATTGATCAGCGAGTGGGTCAGGGTCAGGTCGTTTTCCCGAATGTATTCGTGGTAGCGCCGCATGTTCTCGGCGAATTCGGGCCGGCCATGCTCCCCTCCTGCAAAATAATCGGCGGCGCCGGCCCAGGCGGCGTAGGTGACGTTCATGAAATCGGGCGAGCGGCCCATCATGCCGCAGGTCGTCCGCGCCCAGTTCATCATCATGACGCGGCGCCGTTCGAGGTCCTCCCGGGTGCGCGGAATGATGAAGGAGAGCCCGACCCTGTCGCCCGTCGTCGGCGAAACATAAGTCATCTCGTCGCGCAGTTTGGGGTCGGTCTGCATGTCGTAGAGCGAGGCAATGGCACGCGCGCCGTTCTTGAGCCCGGGATGGATCGTGACGTCCTTGACCCGCTCGCCCTCGAGCCAGACCTCGCGGTCCTGCTCGCGCAACCCGTTCAGGTATTGCCGTCCTGTCCGCGTCGACATGACGCCTCACTCCTCAGCCGCAGGCCACCGTGGGAGACTACGCGATGCCCTGGCGAAAGGCCAGCGCCGCCGCCCGCGCGGCTGACCGCAACAAAAGGTTGTTTCGATTATTACACCTTGCTGCATCTGCAGCAAATCTGCAGCAAAGCTTCTCCTTCGAGTTGTAGTGCTCGTTTCAGCCGGCGGCCCGGTCGTTGGACCTCCCCTTCAATTCCCGCGCGGCTCGGTGGTGCCCGATATCAGCGAGAAGGGCAGGAGCGCCTCGGTCGACTGATGCTATTGAATTCGCTCATCTTTCCCAGCAAGATCTTTCGAAGGACACCGCTGTTTTTGCTGTTTCTGCAGGAAATTATCAGCGAGAGGCTGTTTCTCCGCCGCGGGAATCCTCGACTTTTGATGCTGTTGCGAATGCGGGAACAGCGGGATACCAATCCGGCATTGTTAAAATAGCATATAAATCAAAAACTGTCAATCGGTGCGGAGCCCGTAAGCTGACCCGCCCGAGATTGCGCCGCTGCGCTCGCATGACCGCGTCGTTGCGAGGAGCCGCAGGGGACGAAGCAATCCCGCGCGGCCGGTCAGCCGAGTTCGTCTAGCAGCGCCTTTGCGTCTTTGAGATCCGGAGTGTCGAAGCCTTCGGTGAACCAGCCATAGACCGGCGCCAGCAAGTCGCGGGCTTCGCCCCGCCACCCCAGGTCGCGGCGGAGCCCGGCGAGGCTTACGGCGGCTCGCAACTCCCAGAGCTTGCCCTCCTGCTCCCGGGCGATGCTCAGGGCTCTCCGGTACGACCCCTCGGCAGCCTCGGTATCGGCCTGCCGCACCTGCAGCTGGCCTTTGTGCCGGTTCAGCTCCGCCTCGAACCAGCGCTCCCCGGTTCGTTCGACGATCTGTAACGCTTCGTCCAACAGGGCCAAAGCCTCTTCAACTTGTCCTGCGATCTCAGATGCCCGCGCCAGAAGGGCCATATAATGGGGCATGAACATTTCTGCCCCCGTGGCACGATAAATGCCCGTACCGCTGCGCAGAAGCGAGATCCCCTCGGCCACATCGCCGCTTCTGACTTTGACCCAGCCGCCAAATATCGTTCCCTCTCCGCGCCAGTGCGGGAACCCCTGCTCGGTCGCAACTGCAACCAGCTGGTCCGCCCGCTCATCCAGTGCTGGGTTGTCTCCGACGAGCGAAAGCAGTCTGGCACCGATCGACAAGTTCACCGCCAAAGACGGCGGATGAGCCAGTCGCCGAGCCTCGGCTATCGCTGCGCTGCTCTGTGTTAGTGCCTGGTCCGGATAACCGAGACCAAACAGAACGAAACCCAAGACCGATCGGGATACTAGCTGGGGGTGCGTTCCGGCCTGATGCACAAGCGAGCAGTGTGCGAGCGGGTCATAGAGCGCAGGCACCGCTTCCAAATGCGATCGGGATAATGCAAGCCTGCCTGCGAACATCAGGTCGCGACCGGTGGAGTAGTGACCGAGAACGAGCCCAGCGGAATCATTGCGCTGACGGCTCAACCGCAGCACATGCTCGTCCAGGCGCAGCGCCAAATCCAATTCGCCGCGGAACACGTGATGGAGAGACAGCCCAAAGGGGACACCAAGGAACTCGACGGGAGATCCCAGCTGCTCCCATAACCCTCGCGCGCGGGTATAGGCATGGCCGGTTTCCGGCGCCGCATTGCCTTTGACGGCTTGAAGGACGGCGCCGGAGGCGCTCCAAAATTCGAGCTCCTGTTGCTGTCTTTTGGAGGTGTACGGCAGCAGCGCCAGCTGGTCGAGCGCCTTTTGAAATTGCGCGGCCGCTTCCGCTAGCGCCGAGCGGGCGGCGGACCTCCGCGCGGCCTTGCTCCAATAAGAGACGGATTGTTCAACCAATCCGGCCGCCGTGTAATGGCGTGCGAAAAGCTCGGGCTGGCTGTCCATCATATCCGGGAAATGAACCTCCAGCGCTGCGGCTATCTGCCCGTGCAAGTGCTGCCGGGTATTGCGCAGCAGGCTGCCGTAGGCCGCTTCCTGCACCAGCGCGTGCTTGAAGGTGTAAACCGCATCGGGCGGAGTGCCGGTCTGAAATACCAGCTCGGAAGCGATGAGGCGCGCAAGAGAGGTTTGCAGCTCCTCCTCGGAAAGTCCGGAGACCTCGCGTATCAAGGTGTAGCGGAACCAGCGGCCGATCACCGCACCGATCTGCGCCACATGTCGCACCGACGCCAAACGGTCGAGCCGCGCCATCAGCGAGGCTTGCAGACTTGTCGGGATCGCGAGAAGCGGCAAGGGGCTGTCGAGAACGTAATGACCTTCTTCCTCGCGCAAGAGCTCACTCTCCAAGACACTCTTGGTCAGCTCCTCGACAAACAACGGCACTCCATCGGTGCGCTCGACGATCTGGGCTATGACGTCATCGGGCAATGCCTTGCCGCCGACAATCTGCTTGACGAGAGCGGTCCGGTTGCGCCGATCCAGGCGAGTGAGAACCAGCATCGTCACATGCGGCTCGCCGGTCCAGGACGGCCGGAACACGGGGCGGAAGGTGACTATCATCAAGACCGGTAGATCGCGGATCCGGTCGATGGTGAGGTCGAGCAACTCGCGCGAGGTCGGGTCGATCCAATGCGCATCCTCGACAATCATTACCACCGGTTGCCGTGCCAAGCTTTCCAGCCCGCGGAGCAACGCCTGCAGTGTCCGTTCCTTCTTGCGTTGCGGGCTGAGGTTGATCAGAGGGTGATGACCCGGAGCCGGCAATGACAGCAGATCGGCGAGGAATGCCACGTCTTCTTCCGGCACCGATCTGCGGGCGAGCAAGGCTTCGAGCTTGGCGAGCCTGGCAGCGGGCGGCTCGGTGGGCACGAACCCGGCTACCCGTCCGATCTGGTCGATGAACGGGAACAACGCGCTGTCCTGCCGATAAGGTGAACAGAAGTATCGCAGCCGAAGATGCGGTTCGATATGAAGACGCTCCTCCAACACTGCAGTGATGCGCGATTTACCGAGGCCGGGTTCGCCGGAGACCAGCACCACCTGGCCTTCTCCCGCCTTGGCGCGCGCCCAGCGGCGCAGCAAAAGGCCGATTTCCTCGTCACGGCCGATCAATGGACTGAGCGCTGAACCGCGCAATGCCTCGAAACGGCTCGCGACAATGCTCGGACGCAGCACTTGCCAAGCGGGCACCGGGTCGGCGATGCCCTTGACCTCGACCGCGCCGAGATCGCGATAGTCGAACAGATCGCCGACCAGACCGCGCGTGCCCGCGGCGATGACGACAGCGTCCGGCTCGGCCAGAGCTTGCAGACGGGCAGCGAGGTTGGGTGTCTCGCCCACGACCAATTGTTCCTGCGCCGAGCCCTCGCCGATCAGATCGCCAACGACCACGAGCCCGGTGGCGATGCCGACGCGCGCCTGCAGCGTGACGGCACCGATATCGAGGCGGCCGACCGCATCGACAACGCCCAACCCCGCCCGGACAGCATGCTCTGCATCATTCTCATGCGCGCGCGGGTAGCCGAAATAGACCATGACGCCGTCGCCCATATACTTGGCGACAAAGCCTTCGAACCCTACAACGATTTCAGTGACGGCGCGGTGATAGGCGGTGATAACCTCGCGCAGATCCTCGGGGTCGAGGCGTGCCGCGAGCTGGGTCGAGCCGACCAGGTCGCAGAACATCACCGTCAGTTGCCGGCGCTCGGCAACCGGCGCCGCGGGCCCTGGCTCGCTGCGCAACGCGGCGATTGCTTCGAGCAATTTGCGGCGGTGGCCCCCCAGCACCACGCCGAGATCCTTCAGATCTTGCGCCGTGAGCTTGGGCAGGGCCTCCTCGTCGATCTCATGATCGCGGAATGCGACCTCGTAACGCTCGAGGCCGAGGCTCCGCAACCAGACAGCTATGTCCATCAGGCGCCCCCGAGCTCGTCGAGCAGCGCCTTTGCGTCTTTGAGATCGGAGGTGTCGAAGCCTTCGGTAAACCAGCCGTAGACCGGGGCGAGCAGCTCGCGTGCTTCATGGTGGCGACCCTGGTTGCGGCGGAGCCGGGCGAGGCTCATGGTCGCGCGCAATTCCCAGAGCTTGGCCTCCTGCTCCCGGGCGATGCTCAGGGCTTTGCAGTACAGCTCCTCGGCTGCCTCGGAATGCCCCTGCCGCAGGAGCAATTGGCCTTTGTGCCGATAAAGTTCCGCCTGCAGCCAGCGTTCACCGGTCCGTTCAACGATCTGGAAAGCATCGTCCAACAAAGCCGAGGCCTCTTCGTTCTGCCCCGCGATCGCACATCCTCTGGCGAGGAGGGCCACATGATAGGGCATATACATCACCGCCCCCGTAGCACGGAAACCCGTGGAACCGCTGCGCAGCAGCGATAGCCCCTCAGCCACATCTCCATTTTTGACTTTGACCCAGCCGCGATGAATCATTCCTTCCGCACGCCATTGAGAGAAACCCTGCTCCGCCGCCACCGCAACCAGTTCGTCTGCCCGCTTTCGCAGGGCTGCGTTGTCTCCTAAGAGCGCAAGGATCCGAGTGCTGATAACCAGGCCCGCGGCCAAAGAAAGTGGGTGAGCCATCCTCTGAGCCGCGGCAATTGCCCTGTCTCCCGGTGTCAACGCCTGGTCGGGAAAGCCGAGACAGAGAAGGGCCATCCCCAAATATCCCCGCGAGCCGACGTGGGGGTGGACTCCGATCTGATGGCCAAGCGCGCGGTGCAAGATTGGATCATGGAGCGTGAAGACTTCTTCCAGATGAAACCGACACGACGCAAACCTGCCCACGAGCATCAGGGTTCGACCGGCAGAGAAGTGACCCAGAACGAGCCCGACGAAATCGTTGCGCTGGCGGCTCAGACGCAACAAATCGTCATCCAAGCGCAGCGCCAACTCGAATTCGCCGCGGGTCGTGTGATGGATCGACTGCCAAAACGGGATCCCAAGGAACTCCGAGGGGGAATCCAGTTCCTCCCACAGCTCTCGCGCCCGAGCAAAGTTCTGGCCCGACTTCGGCGCCGCTTCGCCTCTGACGGCAACCAAGGCCGCCCCCAGAAAGCTGCGAAATTCGAGCTCCTGGCGCTTGCGTTCCGGGCTGTCCGGGAGCAAGGCCAGCTGATCCAGCCCCTTTTGCAATTGCGCGGCCGCTTCCACCATGGCCGAAAGGGCCACCGACTTTCGGCCGGCCTTGCCCCAATAGGCGACGGATTTTTCGACGAGCCCGGCCTCGGCATAATGCTGCGCGAAAAGCTCCGGTTGGCTGGCCATCAGCTCGGGGGAATGGGTTTCGAGCGCTGCGGCGATCCGCGCGTGCAGTTGCTGCCGAGTGCTGCGCAATAGGCTGCCATGCGCCGTGTCCTGCACCAGCGCGTGCGTGAAGACATAGACCGCCTCGGGCGGCGTGCCGCGCTGGAACACCAGCTCGGAGGTGACTAGGTGGGCGAGAGCGGCTCGCAGCTCGTCTTCAGGAAAATCCGCGACGGCATGCAACAGCACATAAGAAAACTCGCGCCCGATCGCGGCACCAGTTTGCGCCACCAGCCGCACCGAGGCCGAGCGGTCGAGGCGTGCCATCAGCGAGTCGTGCAAGGTGGTCGGAATTCCCATCAGAGGGACGCCGCTCTCCACGACGCTCTTGGTCAATTCCTCGATGAACAATGGCACGCCATCGGTGCGATCGAGGATCTGATCGACCACCTCATCAGGCAACGCGGTGCCGCCGGCGATCTGCGCTACCAAAGCGCCCCGATCGCGCCGGTCCAGGCGATTGAGTGTCAGCACGCTGACCTGCGCCTGGCCGGTCCAGGGCGGTTGAAACTCGGGGCGGAACGTCACGACCAATAGAACTGGCAGACTGCGAACCCGCTCGACTGTGAGGTCGAGCAATTCGCGCGAGGTCGGATCGACCCAATGCGCATCCTCGAAGAACATCAACACCGGCTGCTGGCGCGCCAGGCGTTCGAGCTGGCGGATCAGCGCTTCCAGTGTCCGCTCCTTTTGCGTTGCGGGCTGAGGTTCGGCAGCGGGTGGCGGCCCGAAGCCGGCAATGACATCAGATCGGCGATGAACGCCACATCCGCGTCGGCCGGCGCGGCGCGAGCGAGCAAGGCCTCGAGCTTCTCGACCTTGGCCGCGGGCGGATCATCAGGCGCGAACCCGGATGCTCGCCCGAGCTGATCGACGAATGGAAAGAGTGCGCTGTCTTGGTGATAGGGTGAGCAGAAATAGCGCAGTGGAATGTGCGGCTCGGCGTCTAGCCGCCGTTCCAGCTCTCCAGTAATGCGTGACTTGCCGATGCCAGGCTCGCCGGAGATCAGCACGACCTGACCGTCTCCCGCCTGGGCGCGCACCCAGCGCCGCAACAGCAGGTCGATTTCCTCCTCACGCCCGATCAGCGGGGTCAGGGCCGAGCCGCGCAACGCCTCGAAGCGGCTCGCGACGGCGCTCGGACGCAATACCTGCCAAGCCGGCACCGGCGCGGCGATGCCCTTGACCTCGACGCCGCCGAGATCGCGGCACTCGAAGAGATCGCCGACCAGCCGGCGCGTGCCCGCGGCGATAACGACCGTCCCCGGCTCGGCCAGGGCTTGCAGACGAGCCGCGAGGTTTGGGGTCTCGCCGACGACCGATTGCTCCTGGGCCGAGCCTTCGCCGATCAGATCGCCGACCACTACCAACCCGGTGGCGATCCCGACCCGCGCTTGGAGGTCGACGGATTTGACGTCGAGCCGGCCGATAGCCTCGATGA
>Ga0306920_100002895_pt1 | contig 21709 bp, 20 predicted proteins | sample flu12Cox44000170_FD_204666 | JGI IMG/M metagenome (GOLD analysis project Ga0306920, IMG submission 204666) | Lab enrichment of tropical soil microbial communities from Luquillo Experimental Forest, Puerto Rico - flux4day.12C.oxic.44.000.170 (v2)... | ecosystem: Environmental > Terrestrial >...
CGCTCGTCATCGCCCTTCTGCCGCTCGTCTTTCAGGGCGCCTATGCGCACTCAATCCTCGTCGTCGCCGCCATCAATGTGCTGCTCGCCATCGGACTCGATGTCGTCGTCGGCTATGCGGGCCAGCTAAATCTCGGGCAATCGGCCTTCTTCGCCATTGGCGCTTACGTCTCGACCTTGCTGGTGACGCTCGCGGGCGCGAATTTCTGGGTGGCTTTTGTGGCCGCGACCCTCGGCGCCGCGCTTGCCGGCGCGGCACTGGCGCTCTTTGCGGTGCGGCTTCGCGGGCACTATCTCGCCATCGCCTCGATGGGCTTCGCCATCATCGTCTATCAGATCCTCATGAACTGGATCAGCCTCACCCAAGGGCCGCTCGGCATCTACGGCATTCCGCCGCCGCCCGCCTGGCACATTCCCAGCATCGGCCGCATCGATTTCAGCGACACCCGAAATTTCTTCTGGCTCGTCGCCGCTGTCGCACTCCTGGCACATTTTCTCCTCGGCAACCTCGTGCGTTCGCCCGCTGGCGAGGCGCTGATCGCGCTCCGGGAGGACGAGGTCTCGGCCGCGTCGCTCGGCGTCGACGGGCGGCGCTGGAAGGTGTTCGCCTTCGCTGTCGCCGCGACGGTTGCCGGCATGGCCGGCTGCTTCTACGCGAGCTTCGTCGGCACGCTCGTCCCGGACGCCTTCTTCGTCACGGAGTCCTTCAACATTCTCGCCATGGTGATCGTCGGCGGTGCCGGCACGCTCTTGGGACCCGCGGCCGGTGCCATCCTTTTGACCGTGCTGCCGGAGCTTTTGCGCGGCCTCGGCGACGCGCGGCTCGCCGTGTACGGCCTCGCGTTGACGCTCGTCGTGCTCTTCATGCCGGGCGGCATGGTGCAAGCGGCAGGGCTCTTTGTCGACCGCGTGCGAAGCCGGATGGCGCGCCGATGAGCGCGCCGCTCTTCCGCGCCCGAGGACTGAGGAAGCGCTTCGGCGGCGTTCTCGCCATCGACGATGTCTCGTTCACGATTCCCGCAGAAAGCGTCTTCGCCATCATCGGTCCCAACGGTGCCGGCAAATCGACACTGCTCAATCTCTTGAGCGGCATCTACCCGCCCGAGCGCGGCACGATGGAGTTTGCCGACACCGCTCTCGTCGGTCTCCCGGCGCACAGTCGCGTCCGGCTGGGGATGGCGCGCACCTTTCAAAAGATCCGCCTCTTCAAACAGCTTTCCGCGCTGGAGAACGTGCTCGCCGGCTTCCACACGCGCCACCGCGTGCCGTGGTGGCAGCACGTCCTGCCAGGCGCGGCGCTCTGGCGTGACCAGGCGCACTGCCATGTGGAAGCGCTCCGGCTTCTCGGCTTTGTCGGGCTCTCCGACCGGGTGATGGCGCGGGCTGGCGCGCTTGCCTATGGCGAGCAGCGCATGCTCGAAATCGCCCGCGCCTTGGCGACGGGTCCGCGGCTCCTCATGCTCGACGAACCGGCGGCCGGCCTCAACGCCGCTGAAGTCGAGCGGCTCATCGACCGCCTCGACGCGATCCGCCGCGCGGGCACCACGCTCGTCGTCGTCGAGCACAATATGGACCTCGTCATGACCATCGCCGACCGCGTCCTCGTCATCGACCATGGCCAATATCTGTTCGAGGGATCGCCGGCCGAGGTGCAACGCGATCCCGCGGTGATCTCGGCATATCTCGGCGCACCGCGCCCATGAGCACCCTTCTCGAAGCCGAAGGCTTGGAGCTCGCTTACGGCGCGGTGGTCGTTTGCCGCGACATCGGCTTTCGCGTGGCGGAGGGCGAGATTGTCACGCTCATCGGCGCTAACGGCGCGGGCAAGAGCACCATCTTGCGCACGATCGCCGGCGTGCTCGCACCGCTACGCGGACGGGTCCGCTTCGCCGGGGAGGACATCACGCGGCTTGCCTCATTCGAACGGCTGCGGCGCGGCATCGCGCTCGTTTCCGAAGGCCGCCGCGTCTTCCCTTATTTGAGCGTGCGCGAGAACCTCGAAATGGGCGGCTTCAAATATCGCGATGATGTCGCTCGCATCCGTCGGCTCATCGACCGGGCCTATGCCTGGTTTCCGCGGCTCGCCGAGCGCGCGGCGCAGCATGCCGGCACGCTCTCGGGCGGCGAGCAGCAGATGCTGGCGCTCGCCCGCGCCATGATGAGCGAACCCAAGCTCCTCTGCCTCGACGAACCCTCGCTCGGCTTGGCGCCGCTGCTGGTCCAGGAAATCTTTCGCACCGTTCGCGCCATCAACGCCGCGGGCACGAGCGTGCTGCTGGTGGAGCAGAACGCACGCTACGCGCTCGAGACAGCGAGCCGCGGCTATGTGCTGCAAACCGGTACCGTCATCGCCAGCGGCACCTGCGCCGCGCTCGGCGAAGACATGCGCGTCAAGGAGGCTTATCTCGGTCGCGGTGCACGCGGACAAGCGCGATAGCTCAGCGCCCGAGCACCGTGTCGACCATCGCCCGCGGATCGCGCGCGCGCCAGGCGCCGATATCCACGGTGTGGAAGAACTGGGCGAGATGGGCGTTGAACGCCGCGGGGTCCTCGAGATTGATGCCATGCCCGGCATTGGGCATCACCACCAACGCCGCGGTGCGAATGGCGCGCTTCATCAGCAAAGCGGGCTCGAGGCAGGGCCAATCCTCGTCGCCGGTCATCACCAGCGTTGGCACCGCGATGGTCTTGATCTTGTCGACGAGGTCGTAAAGCGAGGGACGCCGCTTCTGCACACCGCGCATAGTGCGCGCCGAGCCTTCGCTCGAATGCTCTGCCATCTGGTCGGCGAATTCGCGCCAGCCGCGGAGATCTTTGTTTTGCAGCTGCACGCGCGTCGGGCCCAGCGCATAAGCCTCGGACGCCTTGGCCATGCCGAGCTCGTCAAAGCGCTTCGCCGATGCTTCTGCCTCCTCGGCGAATTGCGTGCGCTTCTCGGGCGCTGCGCCGTAGCCGCAGCCGGCAATGACGAGCGAACGCGCCCGTGCCCCATGGGTGAAGCCGAAATGAAGCGTGGCGAAGCCGCCCATGGAAAGGCCGACCACATGCGCCTTGTCGACGCCGAGGCCGTCGAGGACGGCGCGGATATCGTCGCGCGCCCGGTCCTGCGAATAGCGCTCACCGTCCATCGGCACATCTGACGGCGGATATCCCCGCGCATTGTAGGTGATGCAGCGGTAGGAGCGGCTGAAATACCGTACCTGCGGCTCCCAGGAGCGGTGATCGCCGGCGAATTCATGGACGAAGATGATGGGAATGCCGGTCCCGGTCTCTTCGTAATAGAGCTTCACGCCGTCGTCGCTGGTGATATGCGGCATTGTCTCTCCTCCCGAACCCGTGACGAAGACGCGTGCCGGACTTCCACCATTTCGGTATTGTCCCCCGTCCACGCCTTTTTCTTGGACGCATCTTCGACCAGGACTGGTGATGAGGCAAGAACCGGAATCGCCGATCCGCATGGCACGCCTATCGTGACCGACGTTCTTGCCGTGCTCTCCGGCTCTCTGGTGGGTTTCTCGCTCGGTCTCATCGGCGGCGGCGGATCGATTCTCGCGGTGCCGCTCCTCCTCTATATCGTCGGCATCGGCGACCCGCATGTGGCGATCGGCACCAGCGCCCTCGCGGTGTCGGTGAATGCTTTCGTCAATCTGATGGGACATTGGCGAGCGGGCACCGTCAAATGGCCCTGTGCGACCGTCTTCGCCGCTTCCGGCATCGTCGGCGCCGCGCTCGGCTCGTCGCTCGGCAAGATCGTCGATGGCCGGAAGCTGCTCGCGCTCTTTGCCCTGGCGATGATCGCCGTCGGCATCGCCATGCTTCGGCCGCGAGCAGCGGGCGGCAATGCCGATGTGCGGATCACGCCACGCATTGCGCTGCAATTGATGGCGGTTGGGATCGTCGCCGGGGGGATTTCCGGCTTTTTCGGCATCGGCGGCGGCTTCCTCATCGTGCCCGGCATCATGCTGGGGAGCGGCATGCCGATTCTGAACGCCATCGGCTCCTCGCTGCTCTCGGTCGGCGTGTTCGGCCTCACCACGGCGGTGAACTACGCGTTCTCCGGCCTTGTCGCGTGGACGATCGCGGCGGAATTCATCATTGGCGGTGCTCTCGGTGGTTGGCTCGGCACCGTGTCGGCCCTCAAGATGGCGGCGAGTCGGCGCCTTCTGGCACGGATATTTGCCGCGGTGATCTTCGTCGTCGCCCTCTATATGCTGGCGCGGACCGGCTTCGTGCTCGGGCCGACTTGATTCCGGCGCCGATCTTCCCACTATGTCCGTGGAACTTCCGAATTCGGAACGATCTCGCTCGTGAGCAGCCCCACCTCGCTCTTCCACCCGGCGGTCGCCGCCTGGTTCAACCGGACCTTCGCCGCCCCAACGCCGGCGCAGGCGGAAGCGTGGCCGGCCATCAAATCCGGCGAGCACGTGTTGATCGCGGCGCCTACGGGATCGGGCAAAACGTTGGCGGCGTTCCTTGCCGCCCTCGATTCGCTGGTGCGGCAAGGACTTGCGGGCGAGCTCGGCAATGAAACACAGATCGTCTACGTCTCGCCCCTGAAGGCGCTCTCCAACGACATTCAAAAGAACCTCGAGGCGCCGCTTGCCGGCATCAGCGAGGCGCTTCGCGCTCAGGGCCTGCCCGAGGTCGCGATTCGCACCTGGGTGCGCACCGGCGACACGCCCGCGGGCGAGCGCGAGCGCATGCGCCGCACGCCGCCGCATATCGTCGTCACCACGCCCGAATCGCTCTACATCCTGCTGGGATCCGAGTCGGGATGTGCCATGCTGGCGACGACGCGGACGGTGATCGTCGACGAAATCCACGCGGTGGCGCCCAATAAGCGCGGCGCCCACCTCGCGCTCTCGCTCGAGCGCCTTGCCGCATTGTCCCGCCACAAGCTGCTGCGCATCGGCCTTTCGGCGACGCAGAAGCCGATCGAGACCGTGGCCCGCTTCCTCGTCGGCGTCAATGCGGACGGCGGTTCGCCACTCTGCCGCATCATTGACAGCGGCCATCGTCGCGCACGCGATCTGGCGCTCGAGCTGCCGTCCTCGCCGCTCGAGGCGGTGATGTCGGGCGATGTCTGGAAGGAAATCTACGATCGGCTTGCCACGCTCATCGCCGAGCACCGCACCACGCTCGTCTTCGCCAACACGCGCCGCATGGTGGAGCGGGTGACGCGCGCCTTGTCGGAGCGCGTTGGCGCAGATCAGGTCACGGCCCATCACGGCAGCCTCGCCAAGGAGCTGCGTCTCGATGCGGAGCAGCGCCTGAAGCATGGCAAGCTCCGAGCGCTCGTCGCCACCGCCTCGCTTGAGCTCGGCATCGATATCGGCGAGATCGACCTCGTGTGCCAATTGGGCTCGCCGCGCTCGATCAGTGCCTTCCTCCAGCGCGTCGGCCGCTCGGGCCACGCCGTGGCGGGTACGCCCAAAGGCCGGCTCTTTCCCCTTTCCCGCGACGAGCTCGTCGAAGGCGCCGCGCTCGTCGACAGCGTCCGCCGCGGCGAGCTCGATACCATCGCCATTCCCGAGCGCCCGCTCGATGTTGTGGCGCAGCAAATTGTCGCCGAGGTGGCCGCGCGCGACTGGGCCGAGGACGAGCTTTATGCGCTCATGCGGCGCGCCTGGCCTTTCCGCGCCCTGCCGCGCGAGGACTTCTCGGCCGTGCTGACGATGCTGGCGGAGGGGTACACCAGCCGGCGTGGGCGGCGCGGCGCGCTTATCCACTACGACCGGGTCAATCATCGCCTCCGCGGCCGGCGCGGCGCGCGGCTCACCGCGCTCACCTCGGGCGGCACGATTCCCGACACGGCCGATTATCAGGTGCTGCTCGAACCCGAGAACCAGTTCATCGGCAGCGTCAACGAGGATTTCGCCGTCGAGAGCATGGCGGGCGACGTCTTCCAGCTCGGCAATGCCGCCTATCGCCTGCTGCGCACCGAACGCGGCGTGCTGCGCGTCGAGGACGCGAAAGGTGCCACGCCCACCATTCCGTTCTGGCTCGGCGAAGCCCCCGGTCGCAGCGACGAGCTATCCCGCGCGGTCTCGCGGCTTCGTACCGACGCTGGCAGCCGTCTCCGGCATGATCCGTCGGGCGACGGCGCGATGCGCTGGCTCGTCGACGACTTGCAGATGGGCGAGCCCGCGGCATGGCAGCTCGCGGAGTATTTGGCCTCGGCACAGGCCGCGCTCGGCGTGCTGCCGACGCAGGAAACGCTCGTCCTCGAGCGCTTCTTCGACGAGGCGGGCGGCATGCAGCTCGTCATCCATTCGCCCCATGGCAGCCGCATCAATCGCGCCTGGGGGCTGGCACTGCGCAAGCGCTTCTGCCGCAAATTCAATTTCGAGCTGCAGGCGGCGGCGACCGAGGACAACATCGTGCTGTCGCTCACGACAGCGCACAGCTTCGATCTCGCCGACGTGCCGCGCTATCTCCATTCGGCGAGCGTGCGCGACCTGCTCGTGCAGGCGCTGCTCGATGCCCCCATGTTCATCACCCGCTGGCGCTGGGTCGCGGGCGTGTCGCTGGCACTGCCGCGCTTCCGCGGCGGCAAGAAGTTGCCGCCGCAGCTGGCGCGGATGAATGCCGAAGATTTGCTGGCGACTGTCTTCCCCGACCAGGTCGCCTGTGGCGAGAACCTCGTTGGCGAGCGCGAGATTCCCGATCATCCGCTGGTCGAGCAGACCATCACCGATTGCCTCGACGAGGCGATGGACATCACCGGCCTCGAGCGCATTTTGCGCCGGCTCGAGGCGGGCGAGATCGAGGTCGTCACGCGCGATCTCACGGAGCCGTCGCCGCTCGCGCTCGAGGTGCTGTCGGCGCGGCCTTATGCCTATCTCGACGACGCGCCCTTGGAGGAGCGCCGAACGCAAGCGGTGATGAGCCGACGCTGGCTTGCGCCGGAGGAGGCCGGCGATATCGGCCGACTCGATGCCGAGGCGATTTCGCGGGTCCGCGCCGAGGCATGGCCGGAAGCCGCCAATGCCGACGAGCTGCACGACGCGCTCGTCTGGTTGGGCTATCTGACAGCCGAGGAGGTAGACGCCCATCCAGCCTGGCGCGATTGGCTGAGCATGTTGGCGCGGGAGAGGCGCGTGGCGCGCCTGCTGCTGCCGGGCGGCGTTCTCTGGGTCGCGGCGGAACGGCTGCCGCATGCTCGAGCGATCTGGCCCGACGCCGCGCTCGATCCGGCGATCAGCGGCCCGTCGTCATCCTCGCCGCAAGACGAGATCACGCCTGAAACCGCGCTCGTTGAAGTTTTGCGTGGCCGCCTCGAGGGTCTTGGGCCGATCGCCGAGACCGTGCTCGCCGCACCGCCCGGGCTCCGTCCGCATGATGTGGCGGCGGCGCTCGCCGCACTGCAGGCCGAAGGCTTCGCCATGCGTGGCCGCTTTACGCCCGGCGCCATGGCAGACGAATGGTGCGAGCGCCGGTTGCTCGCGCGCATTCATCACTACACGGTGAAGCGGCTCCGCGCCGAGATCGAGCCGGTGGCGGCACGCGACTTCCTGCGCTTCCTGCTGACTTGGCAGAAGGTCGCTTCCGAGAGCCGCATGGATGGACCGGACGCCCTCGAACTTGTCATTAGCCAGCTCGAAGGTTTCGAGGCGCCGGCCGGCGCGTGGGAGACCGAGATCCTTCCGGCGCGGCTTTCCAACTACGATCCCGCTTGGCTCGACGATCTCTGCCTTGCCGGCCGCATCGTCTGGTCGCGCCTCAAGCCACGCAACCTGCGCCTCAATGGCGAGCGGAACGCCTCACCCGTGCGGACAACGCCGATCACGCTGCTGCCGCGGCGGCACGCATTGCTCTGGGCATCGCTGTCGCCACTGCCCGATGCGGGAGCGGTGAGCCGCGGCGGCGAGGCGGTTCTCGCCTATCTCCGCACCAACGGCGCCTCTTTCTTCGACGAGATCGCCGAGGGCAGCGGCCTGTTGCGACCGCAGATCGAGGAGGCGCTCGCCGAGCTGGTGGCGCTTGGCCTCGTCAATTCCGACAGCTTCGCGGGCTTGCGTGCCCTCCTCGTTCCCGCGGACAAGCGCAAAGCCAATGGCGCGCATCGGCGCCGCGCCGTGCGCTTCGACATGCAGGACGCCGGCCGCTGGGCATTGGCGCGGCGTTCGCGCGGCAACGCCGAGGGTCAGTGCGAGGCGGTCGAGCATGTCGCGCGCAGCCTGTTGCGCCGCTACGGCGTCGTCTTCTGGCGGCTCCTCGAGCGCGAAGCCGATTGGCTGCCGCCCTGGCGCAATCTCTTGCGCGTCTATCGCCGCCTCGAAGCGCGCGGCGAGATTCGCGGCGGCCGATTCGTCGCGGGCTTCTCTGGCGAGCAGTACGCGCTCGCCGAGGCGGTAGGATTGCTGCGGGAGGTCCGGCGCAAGCCCGAGGGCGGCGCCCTCGTTTCGCTCTCGGGCGCCGACCCGCTCAACCTTGCCGGCATTCTCACGCCAGGCGCGAAGCTGGGAGCGCTCACCGGCAATCGCCTGCTCTACCGCGACGGCCTTCCGCTCGCGCTCCTCGCGGGCGGCGAGGTGAAGTACCTCGAGGTCCCCGAAGCGGGCGGCGAATGGGCGGTGCGAAAAGCCTTGCTGCGCGGCGCCGTCCCGAGATCGCTCGTGGGCCTTTCTTGAACCGCCGCGGCTCAGCCTTTGATCCAGCGAACGATATCGCCGACCACCTCGTCCTCGATGCCAAGATAACCGTGGCGCGACAGCGCCTCGCACGGCTCGCTCTCGGGCGTGCTGCCGCCGCTCACGGCGATGAGCGCCTTCTTGCGCGCGTTCACGAACCGCTCCATTAGCGCCGGCACGGCGCCGAAGGCGCAGGCAGGGCACGCGTCATCTTTCTTATGTACGAAGAGTGTCGGCAGCGTGATCGCCGCAACATCGACGCTGGCGTCGATCGGCGCGGCACGGCGAGTTTGCACGGCCATACTGGAAGTCAGCACCAAGCCGTCGGCACCGCCGCTCTTGAGCCGCGCGGCAGCATTGGCCGCCGAAATCGTGCCTTTGCTGGTGCCGATGAGCCAGACTGGCACCGGTGCCCGCTGGCGTAGATAGCCGATCACGGCGGCGATGTCGGCCGCGTGCTCGGCCGAGCTGCGGAACGCGTCGAGTCCTTCCGGATGATCCGACGGTGCATCGACGGAAGCCACGAGAAATCCCGCCGCCGCAAATTTCTCGCGCGAACGGATGAGAAAATTGTTGCTGTGGAGCACGGTCTGGCGCCCGCTGCCGAGAACGCCGCTGCCACCGGCGAAGAGAATCACACTCGCGACAGGTGCGCTCGGCGGCGTCATCACCCAGACGGACTGCGTCACGCCCGGCCGCGTCGCCAGGTTCACCAATTCCTCAGCCGCTCGGACACGCGCCGATGAGATGAGCGCGACGGCGACGCAGACCAAAACTGGAGCGATCCGCGACCACCACTTCATTTAACGCGCTGCAACCGCATAACCATGGTGCATTGTCCGAATTCGTAATCGCCCTCGAAGGAATCGCCGGCGAACTTGCCGCGGAACGGCCAGTCGCCGACACTACCCTGGAATGCGCCGCCGTCGGCGGAGATGGCGCCGCGGATGGGATGTTCCCCGGCGGGCAGGAAGGAATCGGGCGGAATCGTTTCCGTGCCGTCGATTTGCGCGCCCCGGACGACGACCATCGTCGACGTCGTGATCGCGCAGCCCACGCCATACCTCATCGTCGACGCGCCGCGCCACGTTCCGTCATAACTCCCGGCAGCGCTCGCCGCGTCAGCAAATAGTGCGAGCGCGATCGCAAGGGTCGCGTAAGCGAGGTTTTGACTCAATCGCCTGCTCATGCCCAAGCAGCGACGGCGGCGAGGATCGCGGCCGCCGCGCCACGCGCGGGCCCACTCTCGAGATAAAGCGCGAGATTGGCCGCCGCATCCGCCTGGCGAGCGCCGCTCTCCGTCACAGCCGCGGCGGGCGCCAGTTTTGCGAGCCGATGCTGCGCGAGGCGCTCCGCTTCGAGCTCGAGCGCCTTGGCGGTGGCGTAGAATTGCGCCGCGTCAGACGCCTGCTCTTTGATCGCGCGGCGCGCGGCGCGCAGCTTTTCGATCACCCCTTGGCGCCAGGGCGCGTTCGTCGCCGCGGCGCGGGCGAGGTCCTCCTGGGCAAGTCGGCCGCGACCCGACAGCCCGATCCAGCAGGCATAGAGCACGAGGTTGACGTCGCATCCGTGCTTGTCCTGCAGATCGAGGCACGCTGGCGACACGCCGGGCCGACCGTAGAAGGCCAAGGAGAAATTCCAGAATTCGTCTCCGCTGCCGCTCATGACGTGGATATAGCAGGCGACCCTGCTGCCGACAAAAAAACCGGCCGCGCCTGGGCGCGGCCGGTTAGCGTCAAGTCAGGTGCTAAATGCGGCTTTTCCCAGCGTCATCCTTGCCGTTGTCGCCGTGCAGATCGTCGCCATCCATGTGGAAGATGTCGAAAAGATCGCTGATCGCCGGCATGTTCGTGGGGACATAGGGATTGTCGTGGTCCGCATGGGGATTGGGCAGGTTGTCGCGGCTGCGGTTGGTAAGTGGCTTCAGCCCCCAATTGCGCTCGATGAATTTGAGGATCGAGACGTGGTCGGCGTAAGCGTGGCTCACTTGACCGCCGCGGGTGAAGGGCGACACCACGATGAGCGGAATGCGCGGGCCGTCGCCGAAGAAGTCGAGCGGCTGAATGAAGCCCGTATCGTAATACCCGCCGCCTTCATCCATGGTGATGATGAGCGCCGTCTCGGCGAAGAGCTCGGGCTTGGCCTGGAGATGGTCGAGCACATTCTCGACCATCGCCTCGAAGAGGTCGGGCTTTGACGATGCCGGGTGGCCATCGATGAAGCTGTCGGGCTTCAAGAAGGACACCGACGGCAACTCATCGTGATCGACCGCGGCGAAGAAGTCGACGGCATCCTTGATATGCGCGGCGCGTTGTGCCGGATCGCCCATGATGGCGGTGATGTAGGACTCGAAGTTGCAGATGTTGCAGTAGGTTTGACCGGAGAGGACGACCGGATCCGTGATGTGGGTGATGTCCGGATCCTTGTCGAGCGCCTGCTGAAGCGCCACCGCGTTGTTGTAGGCACCGCCACAATAGGCCCAGGAGACGCCCTTCTCGTTGAGCGCCTCGCCGACCGAGCGGATGGTTTGCGGCGGAACTGAGCCGCCCTTGTTGATGCCTGCGGTGTCGATCTCGCCGGTGGGTAGGAAGCCCGGGTTCGTGTTGTTGATCAAGTAGAAGTGTTTGTCCTGGCACGCTACGCCGGAGAGCTTGAAGTTGGCAAGGTAGCTGGCGAGCGCTGTGACCTCCGGCTTCGAGGCATTGGCGCAATCGGTGAAGTTGCCGTTGAAGAAGCGGTCGACGACGTAGGTGTTCTCCGTGCCCGGCTGCGGATTGGGATTGGCGATCACGCCGGCCGGCGGGGTGGCCGGATTGCCATGGCCGTCGCTCCAGAAGTAAACGTCGCCAGTCCCCATCATCATGTGGTTCATGCCGGTGCCACCGGTGAACGACTGATGGAAGTTGTCGCTGATGGTGAACTCGTCCGAGAGGCGCTTCAGCACGGGCACGTCGCCCGTGTGCATGTTGAAGAACCCCATCGAATTGCTGCCGCCTTCGTCGTCAGTGCCGACATAGCTGGTGATGACGTAGGGATAGAGATCGTTGAGACAGCCCGAAGGATTGTCCTCGGTGGCGTTGGCGATGCTGCAATCCGACTGCTGCCACATCTCATAGAGGCGATGCGTCGAATCGCCGGTGAAGGAGTCGTAGGGGATATTCGGTCCAGTGATCTGGAACGGACCATTTTTGAGACGATCGAAATTCGTGACGCGCGTGTCGATGTCCACCGCCAGAGCCACCGGGAACGGCGGGAAAGGCGGATTGAGGCCGGTGGCGCCGGTGGTGAGGAGATTGAGGTCGTCGGCATCGAGCGACGGCTCAATTTGTGCCAGTTGCGCGGTTGTCGCGCCACTGATCGGTGCCTGCGGGAAATTCGTCGCGAAGGTATTGACGTTGATCGGCGCACCGGGCGCGAAAGTCCGGCCCGGCACTGGCAAGGTGGCGTACGGTGTCTTTTCGTTCGGCGCGAGGCTGGTGAAATATTTGGTCTTGAACGGCGGCACCTGTTTGAATTGCTTGGCAAGATCAAAATGCGGACCGGGCGAGCCATCGGCCTTGACGATGCCCTGCGACAGAAGGTTCTTGACCTTCTCGCCGCTCGGCGAAACGTAAGTGGCGTAGAGATTGTCGAAGGTATGATTCTCGCCGATGAGAACGATCACGTGCTTGATCGGCGTCGCCGTGTGTTGGCGATCGGCGCTCTGATCCACATCCGAGCTCTCGCTGGCGCTCGCGAAGCCACAGCAAATGAGCGCGACGAGAGACGCGCCGCTGAGCGCGCGGCCCATCGGCCGCGGCAAGTCCGTCCATGACATTTTGGTTTCCCCCGTGTCGGATTACGCGAGATGGCGCAACACAGGAGAGACTATTCACCGCTCATTGCACGCACGTTTCGCTTGCGTGACGGATCGCTGAATCGCCCTAAAGGGCTGAGCCGATCCCATCGGCATCGCGCGGAAGAGCCGCGCTCTGTCAATGGTGCGCGTGCTGGGCGAGGATTTCCTGCACTTTCGCGCGGAGCTCGGTCGGACGATATGGTTTCTGCAAAACCGGAAACGCCACTTTTTCGGACTGCGCTGAACGCAAATCGTAGCCGGTGATTAGCAGTACCGGCACCCCATGGCGAAGCCGCTGCGCCTCCTGCGCAAGTTCGACGCCGCTCATGCCTCCGGGCATGACGACGTCGGTTACCACCAAGTCGATCGCTGCTTCCTCACGCAAGAGAGCGAGCGCATCCTGAGCCGAACTCGCCTCCAGCACGTGGTGTCCTGTGCCCGTGAGCTCGTCGGCGCTGATTTGACGAACCAGATCTTCGTCATCCACCAGCAAGATCGTGGCCGCGGAAGTATGCTCGTCCTCCCGCGTACGTGGCACGTCCCGACGGAGCGGCACATCGCCTTCGCGCGCACGAGGCAAATAGAGAGAAATGGTCGTGCCGACACCGAGCTCGCTGTCGATGCGTGCCATGCCGCCGGATTGCGCGGCGAAATTATGGGTCATGCTGAGCCCGAGGCCCGAGCCTTTGCCGAGCATCTTGGTGGTGAAGAACGGCTCGAATGCGCGGGCGGCGATCTCGGGCGGCATGCCGGCGCCGGTGTCTGTTACCGAGAGGCATACGTAATCGCCCGGAGGGGTGTGCGCGTCGTCCGCCGGGCCAATGCGGCGGTTGACCGTCGTGATCGTCACGCGGCCGCCGCCGGGCATTGCGTCCGACGCGTTGAGCACAAGGTTCAAGATGACGCTCTCGAATTGCACGGGATCGACAAAGGCGTGCCAGAGGTCGTCCGCCAAAATCAGCGAGACATCGAGATCGGGACCGACCGCTTGACGCCAAAAGACATCGGGGCGCGTCAGCGTCTCATTCAGACTCACGACCTCGGGCGCGAGTGGGCGTTGGTGCGAGAAAGTCAAGAGCTGGCTGACCAAGCGCGCGCCGTGGTCGGCTGCGCGTTGCGCCATGCCGACGAGCCGGCGCACGCGGTCACTCGCCTCCGATGCGTCGAGTATGAGCTGTTGGCTGCCGATGATGGTCGTAAGCAGATTGTTGAAATCGTGCGCGATACCGCTCGTGAGCTGACCCACCGCCTCCATCTTGGCTGCTTGGCGCAGCGTCTCTTCGGCCTGCCGCCGCGCCTCGATTTCGGCGTTCAAACGCGCGTTGACTTTGGCGAGTTCCCGGCTGCGCAGGGCTAGATTCAGTCGCAAGCGGAAGGCGTCACGGACCGAGCGGTGATGGTTGTAGGCGGCGAGCGATAGTGCGCCGGCATAGATAACGGCCATCGCTGCCATGACGAGATAGACGGTCGAGCCATCGGCGAAAAGCCGCCCCGCGAGCGGCAGCACGGCTGAAAGCGTGTAGACGTAGAATGCTTGCGGCACCGGCGACAACGTCGCGACAGCGCCAGCTGCCATCCCAGCGATGACGAAGGTGAGGAACATTTGATAGACGGGCGCATCGGGAAAGAGCCAGACCGCGCCACCGCCCCAGAGCATGCCCGAAAGCGCGGAACCGCCGACCTGCACCGCGTTGACGATTGCAAGGCGCTCCAACCGGATCGAGCGGCGCCGCTGACGACGCCAGATCAACCATCGCGCTATTGTGACGGACAGCACTAAAAGGGCCCACTGCCACGCAGCGACGCCGTCGACCGAGGCGAGCACAGCCGCGACCAGGATCGCGTTCACTGCATTAGCGGCGAGCACGACCGGCATTTGCCGATGAACGAGCCGCACCAACTCGAGGCGGACCTCGGTCGCTCCTGCCTCGTTGGCGTCGCCGCGCGCGCCGCTTGTGGTCATGAGAGCCGGCCCCGCCTGTGTGCGGGCTCCCTCGTACGCTATTCTGGCACGAACGCGACGCGACAGGGAATGAAAGTGCGCGGCGTGCTCAGCAATCGCCGAGGCAGATGCCGAGGCCGCGCGCCGTCCGCACCAAGGCGCTGTCGAGATCGACTTGCTGCGGTGCCTTCACGGCTTCCGCCAACGCAACGTCGACGACATGCCGATTCTGCCATGCCACCATGCGGTCGAACTTGCCGTGCGCGATGAGATCAACCGCGTGGACGCCGAAGGCGGAAGCGATCATGCGGTCGCTCCAAGTCGGCTGGCCGCCGCGCTGCACGTGACCCAAAATTGTCACACGCGTCTCGGCGCCGGTGCGCTCGGCCAAGGCATGGCCGAGGTTATGACCGATGCCGCCATAGGTCACGCCGCCGCCCGCTTGCTGGCGCTTAACCGCCTGACCCGAGTGATCCTTCACCGCCTCGGCGACGACGACGAGCGCAAAATTGCGACCCTCGCGCCGCACCTTCTCGATATGCCCCGCGACGCGCTCGATGCTGTAGGCAATCTCGGGGATGAGAATGACGTCGGCACCACCGGCAATACCGGTCGCGAGCGCAATGTGGCCAGCGTCGCGCCCCATCACCTCGAGAATCATAACCCGGTCGTGGCTTGCTGCCGTCGGCTGTAGGCGATCGAGCGCTTCCGTCGCCACCATTACGGCTGTGTGGAAGCCGATGGAGTTCTCGGTGGCGCCGACATCGTTGTCGATCGTCTTCGGGATGCCGACGAGATTGAGTCGGCCTTGCTGCGCCAGGCGCCGCAGGATGGCAAAGCTGCCGTCGCCGCCGATGCCGATGAGCGCATCGATGCCAAGCTCGCGCAACCCGGCGATGACCTCCTCGGAACGATCCTTGAGACTGCCGTCCGGCATCGGAAACGCAAAGGGGTCGCCGCGGTTGGTGGTGCCGAGAATCGTGCCGCCGAGGCGCAATATGTTGACCGTCGAGATCCTGAGATCGAGCTCTTCGAATTCGAGCGGGCGGCGCAACACCCCCATCGTGCCGTGGCGGATGCCGAGTACGCGCCAGCCATAACCTTGGACGGCGCGGCTCACCACCGCGCGGATGGCGGCATTGAGCCCGGCGCAATCGCCACCGCTGGTGAGGATTCCGATCGTCTTCTGGGGTTTTGGCATCGGCTCGCTCCTGCTGTTGCCGCGGTAAACGTCGCCGGCGCTCACCATCCGCCCGCGGCTTTGCTATACTGTTAATCGGCCAACGAACAGGCGTTCATTTCGGTCATGGATCTCGACGTCGAAGCCATAAAGGCCCGAATCGAGGCGCTCAAGAGCGAGCACCGGGACCTCGACGAAGCGATTGCGCGGCTGGGCGAGCACGGACCGCTGAACCCCGTTCACCTGCAGCGCCTCAAGAAGCGCAAGCTCGCCCTTAAGGACTTGATCACCAAGCTCGAAAGTCAACTGCTGCCCGACATCATTGCCTGAGCAGCGGGTTCAGCCTGTGGCGGAGGACGCCTTGCGCGCGCGCTTCGCCTGATACATGGCGCGATCGGCCGCCTCAAGCGCATCGCCGGCATTCTCTCCGCCGGTAAACGCATAGACCCCGTAGGAAACGCCGAGCGAGATCTCCTTGCCCTGCCAGGCGAGCGGCTTCGCCGACACTGCGGCGGCAAGCTGCGACGCCTTTTGCTCGGCGAGCTCGCGGTCGGTCTGCACGAGCAGCACGCCCAGTTCATCGCCGCCGAGACGACCCACGACGTCAGTGTTGCGCACGTTTTCGAGAAACACGCCAGCGACCTGGAGAAGCGCCGCGTCGCCGGCGGCATGCGTATGTTGGTCGTTGAGCAGCTTCAGATCGTTGATATCGAAATAGACGATGCTGGCTGTCGTACCGTAGCGCTGGGCAAACGACATCATGCGCGTGAGCTCACGCACGAAGGCGCGTCGGTTGGCGATTGGCATCAGCGGGTCTTCGTCGGCAAGCCGCTCGAGATAGCCGATGCGCGCCCGCGCCTCACCCAGCTCGCGCCGAAGCTGCTCCACCTCGGCCATGAGGTTCATCATGGCTTGGCGCAGCTTGGGCGTGAGCTCCGCTTCGCTCACGCCGGCAATCGTCAAGAGGTCCTCGGGGACCGCCGCGACCGCGCCGGTCGCCTCAACCGCCTTGCGCGCCTCGACTCGGCGCACATTGGCGCCGGCGACCGGTTTGGTGTCGCGAATTTCCATTTGTCCGAGCGCGGTGCTCCGATTCGCGTAGCGGCGCGAGTATGCCAGAAATCGCCCGCCGCGCAAAGGACACCATGCCGCCCCGCGCCCGTCATGCCATCCAATGATTTCAATATATTCGAACCGTTCCGGCGAAGCAGCCAAAGCTGGCTCGCTCGACCGCGATGGCGAGGACGCGGCGGCTTTGCCGGCCCATGGCGCGGTCCTTATAATGCGCGGCTTTCACCGGCGGATGCGAGGCGCGGATGGGCGCTACCCCAGCGGCAGTAGGCATCATCATGGGAAGCCAGTCAGACTGGGACACCATGCGCCATGCCGCAGAGACGCTCGAAAGGCTCGCCATCGTCCATGAGGCACGCATCGTTTCGGCGCACCGGACGCCGAAACGCCTCGTCGCCTATGCCGAGGGAGCGCGCGACCGCGGCCTCAAGGTGATCATCGCGGGCGCCGGCGGCGCCGCCCACCTGCCGGGCATGGTAGCGTCGATGACCTCGCTCCCGGTCTTGGGTGTGCCGATCGAAAGCGCGGCGCTCAAAGGCATGGACAGCCTGCTCTCGATCGTGCAGATGCCGGGTGGCATTCCCGTCGGCACCTTGGCCATCGGCAAGGCCGGAGCGATCAATGCGGCACTCCTCGCCGCGGCGATCCTGGCGCTCGGCGACAAGAACGTAGCGGCGGCCCTCGATCGCTGGCGGCGCGAGCAGACCGGCGCGGTTGGCGAACGTCCCGAAGGCGAATGATCGAGCCTGGCGCGACGATTGGCATTTTGGGCGGCGGCCAATTGGGGCGCATGACCGCGCTCGCCGCGGCCTCGCTCGGATATCGCACGCATGTCTTTTGTCCCGAGCCCGACAGCCCAGGAAAGCAAGTGACGTCCCACGTCACGACCGCGGCTTATGATGATCGCGCCGCGCTGCGCTGCTTCGCTGAGACCGTCGATGTCGTCACCTTCGAGTTCGAGAACGTCCCCGCCGACACCGCCGAGATCCTGGCCGACCTCAAGCCGGTGCGGCCAGCGCCTGCTATCTTGCGCATCGCACAGGATCGTCTCCGCGAGAAGGAGTTCCTGCGCTCGATCGCCGTGCCGACGGCACCGTATCGCGCCGTAGCCGGTGCCGAGGCGCTGGTGCAAGCGGCTCGCGATGTTGGACCCAAGGCCGTGCTGAAGACGGTGCGCGGCGGCTATGATGGCAAGGGTCAGGTGATGCTCGAGCGCGGCAGCGACCTTAACGCGGCGTGGCGCGCCATGGGCGCCGAGCTCGGCATTCTCGAGGGCTTTGTCGATTTCGCGCGCGAAATTTCCGTCATCATCGCGCGCGGCATGGATGGCACGTTCGCCTGTTACGTTCCCGTCGAGAATCGCCACCGCCAACACATTCTCGACACCACAATCGCGCCCGCGCCGATCACCCCGGAGCTGGCGCGACGCGCCGAGGCGATCGCGCGTGAGATTGCCGAGCGTCTTGGTCTCGTCGGCCTGCTCGCGGTCGAGATGTTCGTGACGCGGGGCGACGAGGTGCTCGTCAACGAGCTGGCGCCGCGGCCGCACAATTCCGGCCACTGGACCATCGACGCGTGCCGCACCAGTCAGTTCGAGCAGCTGGTGCGCGCCATCTGCGGCTTGCCGCTCGGTTCGCCCGAGCGCCATTCGAATGCCGTCATGACAAACCTCATCGGCAGCGACGTCGACAAGTGGCGCGAGGCGCTCGCCGACACCGGCGCGAAGCTGCATCTTTATGGCAAGCGGCAGGCGCGTCCCGGCCGCAAAATGGGTCATGTCACCCGTCTGCTGCCGCGGGATTAACGCGCTTTCAATGAACTGATCCGACGCTCTTTATTCAGAAGCAAGGGCCGAAGGACTGGCGCACATGAGCACGCCGAAATCTCGCGTCATGTATATCGAGCGGAAGGCAGAAACGCTCAACGGTCCCGCTCGAATCGGCCGAGTACGGTTTTCAAAATCGGGGCGCACGCTCGAATATGGCGGTCGCAAGTTTCAGAAAAGCAAAAGCGGCTACAAATGGAACCACTTTGACGTAGAGACCGGCGATAAATACTGGATCTCGGGACCGCGCCGCGACGGCCTCGATCGTCTCTACCCGGAGAGCACGCTCGCAGTCGAAATCGATGATGATGTTCGCGACGAATATTGGACGAAAATCCGTCGGCGTCCCGGCGACAAGGAGCGCACGCGATCGAACTGAAATGCGCCTAGGTGCGCGTGCCGCCGCGTGCGACGCGCGCGAGGCGGAAAGGATTGGGAAGTTTGTCAGCCGCTTCGCGCAGCCGCGCACCGAGTCGCGGAATACGCATAACGTCACCAAGCCGACGCTCGAGGAATCCTAACGTCGCTTCTGCACCCGCGGAGCGATCGTCCAGCCAATAGAGCGTGGTCGAGGCGAGGACGCCGGCGAGAAGGCCGCGCTTGGTATAGAAATTGAAGTCCGTGGCGGTGTCCCCGGCGGCATACCAGATGGCATCGACGGTGTCGTAGAGGAGCCGCGCCCCGAGCGCCATATTCTGCGGCAATGCCAAAAGGGCCAGCGCGCGCCGCACCGCCTCGCGATGCGGCTCGAGCGCGGCGAGGCGCGCGCGTACCGCGGTAGCGACGCGCTCCCTCACCTTCATTGCATCGAGCGGCACCTCATCGAGCGCTGCCAGCATCTTGCGGTCGGCCCAACGGCTGAATGCAGCCACCGCATCGCGTGGCCCGCCGGGAAGGAGCGCGCTGGCCTCCGCCTCGTCCATGCCGAGGCGCCGCGACGCGGCGGCGATCGTCGCACGGCTCCAGCCGTCGAACGGCACGTCCGGAAGGATTGCTTCGATGAGCGAGTCGCGGCGGGTGTCGTCTTGCCTCATTCCGGCTCCGCGGTCTGGGCGGCGCTCGTGAGGTCGATGGAGTAGCGGGCGCCTTCCTCGTTGAACACCAACAAGCGCAAATCGGTCATTCGCTGCGGATAGAGGATGCCGTCGAGGTGATCGCATTCATGCTGGACGACGCGCGCGTGGAAGCCTTCGACAACGCGGTCGACGCTGGTGCCGTCGGGTGTCACGCCGCGATAGCGAATGCGTGCCCAGCGCGGCACCGCGCCACGTAGCCCCGGCACCGAGAGACAGCCTTCCCAGCCGAGCTCGCGCACCTCGCCGAGCGGCTCGATCATGGGATTGATGAGCGCCATCAGCTCTTGTGGCGGGTCCCCGGCAAGGCCTGTGGTCCGCTCCGGCGGCACGCAAAAAATGACGAGACGCTGCGAGACATGCACCTGCGGCGCGGCGAGGCCGGCGCCGCCGATGTCATCCAGGGTTTCCATCATGTCGGCGACGAGGCGCTTGACCGAGGGCGCCGTCGGATCGGCAATCGGCTCGGCAACGCGACGCAGCACCGGGTGGCCCATGCGGGCGATCTTCAGGATAGCCATGGCGCTACTATGTAAGGGCGTGCTAGGGAGGTAAAGCCGTCGTCGCGGTTATTCACCTTTTCGTTGCCAGAGCCGGGCAAGATCGGGCCGGTCGGATTCACTTCGCCGCGAGGGATACCATGCCGGTGATCGGCGTTATCTTGCTTTTGGCGCAAATCACCTGCGCCGTTCATGTGGCGCGCACGGGGCGCAACTACTATTGGATTTACCTCATCATATTCGTGCCAGCCATCGGCATGGCCGCCTATTTCTTTGCCGAGCTGTTGCCGGAGTTGATGCAGAGCCGCACCGCGCGCCAGGCCGCATCCGGCGTGGCGAAAGCGCTCAATCCCGGCAAGGAGCTGCGCGAGGCCCTGCGCCGGGTCGAGATCACGCCCACTGCCGAAAACAAGGCGGCGCTCGCCGAAGCCTATCTCGGCGCCGGTCAAGCGGCGGACGCGCAGGCGATCTACCGTGAGGCGCTCGCCGGCATTCACGCGACCGATCCGACCATGATGCTGGGCCTCGCCCGCGCCTCCTTCGCAGCGGGCGATGCGGCCGACGCCCAATCGGTCTTGGAACGACTCCGTGAGGCCAATCCCTCCTATAACTCGCCGGAAGGGCACCTGCTCTACGCGCAAAGCCTCGAGCGCCAGGGCAAGACCTCCGAGGCGCTCGAGGAGTACCGCGCCCTCGCGGTCTATTACCCCGGCCAGGAGGCGCGCTGCCGCTACGGTCTTTTGCTGCAGGCGAATGGTGATCGAGCCGAGGCGCGCCGTCTCTTTGAGGAGGTGCGGCAGCTCATCGAGTACGGCCCACGCCACCAAAGGCGCGCGCAACGCCAATGGTACGAGCTCGCGAAGCAGCAGCTCGCGTCCTTATAGGCGCACCAGCCCCGCTGTCCGCTAGCTAGTACCCGCCGCCCCCGCCGCCACCCTCTCCGCGGTGGCTGTAGGGGTCGTCGTCATGGCTGTAGAGGCTGCCGCTCGATCGCGTTTGATCCGCCCCAGTGCCCGAGCCCGAGCAGCTTGCCAGGAACAGGGCGAAGAGGATCGCGGCCAACGCTAGAGACCGCTCAATAGACCCATGTGACATTTTCGCACCTACCGCGTGTAAAATAGCGCGGACAGGGCTGATCCGCATCGGCTCTTTCGGGCGATCCGCTTCACAGTCGCGCGAGGCTGTGCTATCTACCTCGCAAATGGCCGCGTCTTCGCGGCCTGCTGTGTTTCACCCCTTGGAAAGGAGAGGCGATCTCGTGCAAGTGCTCGTTCGCGACAACAATGTGGACCAGGCGCTCCGTGCGCTGAAGAAGAAAATGCAACGCGAGGGAGTGTTCCGCGAGATGAAGCTCAGGCGGAACTACGAGAAGCCGTCCGAGCGCCGCGCCCGCGAGAAAGCCGAGGCCGTGCGCCGCTACCGCAAGCTGCTACGCAAGCGCATGGAGCGCGAAGGCTACTAAGCTTCCATCGGCGTCGAAAGACAGAGCCGCCCGGCGCCCGCCGCGGCGGCTTTTGATTGCTCATGGAGATCAAGTATGAGCGGTTTGCTTTTGCGCTTACGGAAGCAACGGAAGTTCGTTCACGAACTCCTGGGGGAATGGCTGCTCCCCGGGAGCATGAACGGTGTGCCGGATATCGGTACGTTG